>Ga0070667_100003400_pt1 | contig 13553 bp, 13 predicted proteins | sample KBSS33metaG_FD_64659 | JGI IMG/M metagenome (GOLD analysis project Ga0070667, IMG submission 64659) | Switchgrass rhizosphere microbial communities from Kellogg Biological Station, Michigan, USA - KBS S3-3 metaG | ecosystem: Host-associated > Plants > Roots > Rhizosphere > Soil ...
TACCTCTTTTGAGGTGAGTTATTTTGATGAAAAGGAGCGCATCCGCGAGAATCTCATCGCTCGTTTGGGCGCAGACAAGGCGCCAGAAATACACCGACTCATTAACGATGACTTGATACGTGCGCGGGCACGGAAATACGGCCTTCCGAAAAGCCTGGCCACAGCGCACAACAGACTGAAATCCTGGGTAGAAACAGAGGGCCAGGGTCACGCTGAGCTGCCAGGCTATCGCTTATATCAGGGCGTACTAGCCGAACTGTGAGTTCTATAAAAGTGTCAACTTTGTGATCTTTTTGCACGAAATCTTAAGCATCACAGCGCATAGTTAGAGTTGCTAAACGGAGGGCATAGCAACCCATGAAAAAGATCAAATTACCAGCAGATTACGCAGCAGTGTTGCTGTTTATTAAACAGGCCGGGCAAGCGGAACTTGCCAACGTAGTAGAAAGCCTGAGCTTATACAGCGACCGCGCTCGGTTGAAGCACATTATCCAAAATTTACAGCACAAAGGGCTTATATCGGTACGGCGCTCGGCGTACGGCGCTTGGATCAGTTTAAGCTCGAAAGGCGTGCGCGTCATGCCGGGGCTTATCCAGGCTAATCCGTCTGCAGCCTAGTTGTAATTTCGTAGTACAATAGGGGTATGTGGACCCTCGCCGCGCTAACGGTAGTCTTCTTAATTGTAGTCTTCGCCGAGTATTTATCCCGGTACAAAGGCGTGCACTCTGAGCTCACGCGCAAAATGGTGCATATCTTGGTGGGTATTTTTGTCGCCTTTTGGCCGTTTTTTCTGAGCTGGCGCCAAATTCAAATTATTAGTTTGCTGTTCCTGATAACAGTAGTGCTGTCGATCAAGTTTAACGTGTTCAGCTCCATTCATGCGGTGTCGCGCAACAAAGTTGGCGAGGTGTTGTTTGCGCTGGTTATCGGCATTTTGGCGCTCATCGCCTCTAAGGACTGGATTTTTACCGCGGCCATGCTGCACCTAAGCCTGGCCGATGGCTTAGCGGCAATTTGCGGCTTGGCCTGGGGTGGCGAAAGTACGTATAAAATTATGGGGCGCACTAAGAGTTTGGTGGGCAGCCTGGCGTTCTTCTTTACCTCGTTAGCGATCATGTTGTGTTATGCAATATTCAGCGGTTTGGCGTACTCCGGCGTGACATTAGTGTGGCTGCCGGTGTTGGCGACTATTGCCGAAAATGTTTCCGGCGAGGGCACCGACAATATGGTGGTGCCACTGCTTGTTGCCCTGGTTTTGACTAGCTCGTTATAGAGTATGGGGGAGGGGCAGAGTGCTATAATGAGCGCATGATGATCGTCGCCCTATTTTCATGGTGGTACGGCGCTGGTTGGGCGCGTGCTGCCGGCCGTGTGGGCGGTCGTATGAAGGCCATGCTTGAGGCGTTCTCCGTGGCTTTGTTGCTGCGCACGCTGTTCGATCCCTTCCGGCAAATTAGTGCTGGCCAAGTGCGCGGTTCTTTCGACGCGCAACTGCGGGCAATGGGCGACCGTTTGTTCTCGCGTGTTTTTGGTGCTGTGGTGCGGAGCTTATTCATTTTTATCGGTCTTGTTGGTGCGTTGTTGGCCGGTATCATCGGTTTAATTGAGCTTATTGTTTGGCCGGTTGTGCCATTCTTCCCAATTATTGGGATTGTTGCTGCTGTTATGGGGTTGAAGCCATGAACGAGCAGCCACAGCAGCCACTGCCCGGGGTAACTCCTCCAACGGGCGGGCCCGGGCCTCAACCTCAACCCCAACTGCAAGCGCAGCCAGCATCTGCTCCACTGCAGGCACCCATGCCTATGCCTGCAGCTCCTTCTCCAATGTACGCACAACCGCCGGTTTCGGTAGGTGCTCCCACTCCTAATCAGACATCGCCACAGCTGTTTAACTACAACAGTTCCCGCGCTCAAAAAGCGCGCATGGCTCACCACTTTGCGCATAAAGAAATTCACGGCATGCTGCTTATTGGTGGCTGGTTGGTTATAGTAAGCGGCCTGGCTCTGGTGTTTGGGCTGGGCAGTAGTGTTGGCTGGGCGGTGGCCGGTTTGGGCGGCCCGTTCCTTATGCTGGCTGCCTGGAGCAAGGCGCTGCAAACGCTGCCGCCAGATCCACGTTCGCAGTCCATCGACGCGGTATTAGATGCGGATGTACTAGGTGTGGTGTCTGAAAATTGTTCACCCCAGCAGCTCGCCGACATTGTAAGCAACCTTCCGGGCATGAATTTCTACATGGCGCGCTTCGGCATTTTGCCGCGCGATTTGTTGCGCTCTTTGGTAAGCAACAATCCTGCTGATAGTGCCCGTGTGTGGCACGAGGCAGAGCGTTTGCGCCAGTTGTGGAACGCGCCCAACATCAATAGCGCTATGGTGGTAGCTGCGCTCATTCAAACCATCCCTAGTGTCGACCAATTTTTGGCGCCGCTACACCTTGGTCAGGATGATATAACCGCTGGCGTAGGCTGGTATTTACACCTGGATTACATCGTGGCCGAAGCACACGAGCGCAAGAAAGATGGCGGCATTGGCCGTGACTGGGCCTTTGGCTACACACCCATGCTGCAGCATTTTGGTTTTAATATTAGCGAGCATGTCGGCCGCGAAGGCCTACTGCAGCGCGATTTGACCAGCCGCGAGGCTATTGCCAGCCAGGTAGTGCATTTGCTAGCCCAAGGTGGCCGCCGCAATGTGGCGCTCGTGGGCGCCCTTGGCTCTGGCAAAACAACTGTTGTGCACGCTTTGGCTAAAAAGTTGCTTGAGGCTGATCCAAGTTTGCCGCGCGCGCTCCACTACTGGCAAATTATATCGCTCGACCCGTCAGCGCTTATTTCACAAGCCAAGGGCAGGGGTGATTTAGAGGGCTTGGTGCAGCATTTGTTCGTTGAAGCTATCCAAGCTAAAAACATTATTTTATTTTTAGATGATGCCCAGCTGTTCTTCGAAGATGGAAACGGCTCAGTAAACCTCAGCAATGTCCTTATGCCGGTTTTGGAAGGCGGCGGTTTGCCACTTATTTTGGCTATGGATGAGCAGCGATGGCTGCGTATTGTACAGGGCAACCCGGCGCTTGCTCAATCTATGAACCGCATTATGGTCATGCCCACAGACGAGCGCGAAACACTACTCATTATGGAAAATCAGCTGCCACTGTACGAATACCAGCAAAAAGTTACCTACACCTACCAAGCCCTGGAGGCTGCGTACCGCCTGAGCAGCCGCTACATGAGTGAGCAGGTTATGCCTGGCCGTGCCCTCAAACTGCTCGAAACAGCGGCCAATTATGCTATGCAAGGTTTTGTGGTGGAGCAATCGGTAGAGCAGGCAATTGAACAAACCCAAGGTGTGAAGGTTGGCACGGCTAACACCGCGCACGAGCGCGAAACATTACTTAATTTAGAGCAACTTATCCATGAGCGCATGATTAATCAGGTGCGTGCCGTGCAAGTGGTAAGCGATGCTTTACGCAGAGCCCGTACCGGCGTGCGCAACGCCACGCGGCCCATCGGCACATTCCTGTTCTTGGGCCCAACCGGTGTCGGTAAAACCGAGCTGGCTAAAAGTGTGGCCGCGGTATTCTTTGGCGGTGAAGACCACTTGGTGCGCATTGACCTCAACGAATTTTCCGGCCCCAACGACGTCCAGCGTTTGATTGCCGAAGCCGCGCAAGACCAGCACAGTCTTACCGCCCAAATTGCCCGCAATCCATTCAGCGTGGTACTGCTAGATGAAATCGAAAAAGCTCACCCCAACGTTTTAAACACTTTACTGCAGTTGCTTGACGAAGGCATCCTGCGCGATGTAACCAACCGTGAGGTTTCGTTTCGCGACGCGGTAATCATCGCTACCAGTAACGCTGGTGCCGACCGCATCCGCGCGCACATCGAAGCCGGGCAGCAGCTGGAGCAGTTTGAAGAGGAGTTTACTAACGAGCTCATTAACGCCAACGTTTTCCGTCCCGAATTCTTGAACCGCTTCGACGAAATTGTGTTGTTCCGTCCGCTAAAACCCGAAGAATTGTTGCAAGTTATCGACCTTATTTTGAAGGGTGTAAACAAAAATCTGGCATCGCAGAAGGTGTCTGTGATGGTAGATGCTGATGCAAAGCAGTTGCTGGTGCAGCACGGGTACGACCCGCGCCTGGGTGCTCGCCCGATGCGCCGCATGGTACAGCGCGCGGTAGAGAATATCGTAGCCAATCGCATGCTGGCAGGTGTGGCTACGCCGGGCAGCGAAATTCACATTACACTGCAGGACGTGCAGACTATTCTTACTCGCAGCTAATCTACTCGTCGTTGCCGCTCAAGTGCGCGCGTAGCGCGTTGAAAATAACCACAACATCTACAACTTCTTGCAGTACGGCGCCGTATATTGGCATGAATTTGCCGGTGGCGAAGATAAACATCAGGCCTACACTTAAACCAATGCCAACGAGCACACTTTGCTTGGCGATACCAAACGTGCGGCGGGCTATACGCACGCCTTGCACTACGCGGCCGAGGTCGTCTTGCATGATGACTACATCGGCAGATTCGCTGGCTGCAGCGGCGCCCCGTGCACCCAAGGCTATACCGACGTCGCTGGCGGTGAGCACAGGCGCGTCGTTTACGCCGTCGCCAACAAAGGCAACGGGGCGGTGTGCTACTTGTTCGATGGCGTGAATTTTATCACCCGGCAATGCGTCTGCCATAACGCTTTCGATGTCTAGTTTTTTGGCGATGGCTTTGGCGGTGGCGGGATTGTCGCCGGTAACCATTAGGAATTCGCGTACGCCTGATTCGCGCAGCGCGGCGAGCGTTTGCTTGCTTTCTGGCCGTACTTCATCCACAAATGTAATGACGCCAGCCAGTTCACCGTCAACGGCAATGTACGCAGCAGTTTGATCATAATCTTTGGTTTTGAAACCATTCGGCATTGTTACACCATGGTCTTGGAGCAGTTGCAGGCGGCCTAAAATAACATCTTGGCCCTTGGCGTGGGCAGTAATGCCCTTGCCTGCGATTTCACGCACATCACGCACGTTTATAAGTTTGGCGTGCTCGGCCTCTGCTTTAGCCACAATGGCCGCAGCCAGGGCGTGGCCGGAGTGCTGCTCTAAACTAGCGCTCAAACCCAACAGGCTCGTGCGCGACATGCGTCCAAACGTCGCCACCTTTTCTACTTTTAATATGCCTTGCGTAAGCGTGCCGGTTTTGTCGAAGGCGAACGTTTTAGCACTGGCCATTTGCTCGAGCGACTTGCCGGTTTTGATAATAATGCCTTGTTTGGCGGCGCGGCTCATACCCGAAATAACCGCAATAGGCACCGCCAACAGCAATGGGCAGGGCGTGGCCACCACAATAACTTCCAGGAATCGGATGGCTTGGCCGCTTACCGCCCACGCGCTCAGGGCGATAACAAACGCCACAATAGTGAACGGCACGGCATAGCGGTCGGCCAGGCGCACGAATGGCGCTTGGCTGCTGCGGGCCGACTCCACCAGCTTAATTATCTGCTGGTACTGGCTGTCTTCGGCGGAGTGGATAGCCCGGGCAATCACCGGCCCGTCGATGTTTATTGAACCGCTCAGTAATACTGCGCCCGGGTCTTTCGGCTGAGGCAAACTTTCGCCGGTTAGGCTGGATTCGTCGAACGTGGCGCTACCTTCTAAAATTTCGGCGTCAGCGGGAACCAGTTCGCCGGGTTTAATAATGAGTTTGTCACCTTTGCGCACCTCTATGGCTTTTATCTCTACCTCTTTGCGGCCGCGGAAGATGCGGGCTTTTTGCGGAGCGCGGCTCAATAAGGCGTCAAGTTCGCGTTCAGCACGATGGTTGGCGTAATCTTCCAGCGCCCGGCCGCCGGTGAGCATCAGAACAATAACCATGCCAGCCCAGAATTCGCGCAGCGCCACAGAGCTAATAAGCGCCACGGCCGCCAAAATATCCACGCCATATTTACCGGCGCGCAGGTCGCGGTACATTTCAGTAAAGAAGGGAATCAGCTCAAAGCCAATAACCATGCCTAATAAAACGTGTGCAATAAGGTGTTGGCCAGCTATTTCCAAAGCCAGCCCAATTACGGCCGCCAAAAGCGCGATTACAAATAAATAATAGTGTTTTGCTAGTTTCCACAAATTTTTCATCAGTAATAGTATAGCTTACATCAGATAGGATATGTACAAGATTGGCACAAAAAACGCAGCATAGTACACAATTTGGATTGCCAGGAAGTTGTCCGTTTTCTCGTCGCTTACCAGGGCAATGTATATGGTGGATATCATTATTCCGCCACAAATTCCGGCAAACACTTTGGCAGATGTTTCGATGGTGTCCACCCACAACACGCACGCCAGTGCCGGAAGCAAACATGACGCTGAAATGCCCGCCAATGTACGGTGTACTTGGGTGCGCCAGGCGCCAATTTCTGGAATGAACGTGCATGCGTACTGTGTTACCGATGAAATAATTACAAATATGCCAAACCATGCGGAAAGGCCGAACTGCGGCGCAAACCACCCCAAGAAGAAGGTGAGCAGCAAGGGCAGTACTATGGTGAACAACGCAATGTAATAGATCGTGCGGTGCCGTTCAACCGCTACGCGCTGGCTAAACGTTTTACGTCCGCCCTCCGGCCAGCGCGCAATAACAAACCCTAGCCCTAACGTTAGGAGAACAGTTGCAATCAAGCCTAAGCTTTTCATTACTTTAACTATAGCACCTGCTGTGACGCTATTCGGAAAAGATTGCCGTATCCACGGCTTTCCAATGCGGTAGGCATTCGTCGAAGATGTACAGACCAATTTCGCGAGCATTCACCGGTATTTGTTCGTCGGATAACGCCGCCAGTTCTTGCCGGGTAAACAATTTTATTTCGGAAGATTCATTTTTACCTAGTGGTTTATTTGGCGGAGAATTCGCGGTAAACGCGTAGGCAATATCGGTGTGGTTATGGTCTGTGTCGCCAAACTGTACGCTAATTGTCGCTACCGAATGCGGGTGTATGACTCCAAAACTTACCTTTGCCTGTGGGATGTCGGGCTGTAATAGTTTGAGCTGGCTCATTTGGTAACCGGACTCTTCAAGTGTCTCGTGCACAACCGCTTGCCAAGGGTCTTCATTCAGTTCTACATGGCCGCCAAACTGTAGGTACTTGCCGAGTATTTTGTGCTTATGCATCACTATTTTGGGTTCCGGCCCGTCTGTGCGGATTATGTATGCGCTAACTGTGAGGTCGTATTGGCCGGGAAGGGTGTGGATGTGTGGCATAGATTAACTATAACAAACGTAACAAGAAAAAAGCTCCCTGGGAGGGAACCTTTCAATAATCATTCTGGGGCGAGCGATGGGACTTGAACCCACGGCCTCCGGAGCCACAATCCAGCGCTCTAACCAACTGAGCTACGCCCGCCAAAACAATAGGTCTACTCTAGCATTTTTTACAGGAATAATCCAGCCTTTTCCCTGTATACTTGACGCGTTAAGATTAGGCGACTATACTGTATGACTATTCAAGGGTGGGCGACGCGCACGTTACTCCCCCTTAATTTTTTTGAACGAAAGGCATGACAAGCTATGTTTAGGAGCGTCTACTATCCTATTACCCCGCCTTATGGGATGAATGGTGTTGTCCATGACTACCCCGCTGGCCATAATTATGACCACTATACCGGCCCGCTGGTAAACACGGTTACTCATGAGGCCGTCGACCGCAGTATTCCTATCGCCCAGCGCGCAGCTATAACAGCTGAGCGCAAGGGTTGGAGCGAAGAAGATGTCTGCCTGGAAACTGCCGCCGAGCATGCGGGCGCTGCAGTCGTTGCAACGGAAGTTGCCCAGCCAGAATCCATCGAAGCTGCCTTAGTATTGGCAACAACTCCGGGAGCCATGGAAGATGCACCCGTTTCCCCGGCGCCAGTTGGCCAACCTACCACTGTTTAGAGGTAGAAATTTCAATAATCTTTGAGAAAAATATGGTGCCCCGGGGTGGACTCGAACCACCGGCCTAAAGCTTAGAAGTCTCTTGCTCTATCCAGCTGAGCTACCGGGGCACACGGTACTGTGGGCGTGGGAACGCCTCAGGAACAGGGTAATTATACCAGAAAACTACAGTTTTAGCGCTTTCAGCAACTCAGCATGAATTAGGCCGTTGCTGGTTATTACGTAACGTTCAGTGCTGGCGGGCATATCTGGCGTGGTGCTGGTGTATACCTTTCCGCCTGCTTCTTCAATGATGAAGGCGTGGGCTGCCATATCCCATTCGTGGGTATTTGGCTCGATGCAGCAATCTACTGCGCCCTCGGCCACAAATACATGGCCCAAGAAGTCGCCGAAGCCGCGCTCCCGCCAGGTGTCGTGCATGAGTTGGATAATGCCTTCTAACCCGGCCGGTGTTTTCTCCCACGGCAGCAGGCTACAAACCGTCAGGTAGGCATCTTTGAGTTTTTCCACTTTGGAAACATGGATTTGCCGCACTCCTCCGTTTATGTCCCGAGTCCAAGCGCCTCGGCCGCGGGCAGCCCACCAGCGTCGGCCGAGCGCTGGGGCTGAAACTACTGCCGCCAACGTGCCAGTTTCATCTTGTACCGATAGCAATGTGCCCCAAACTGGGTTGTGACGGATGAAATTTTTGGTGCCGTCTATGGGGTCGGCAATCCATTGGCGACCTGTCGCGTGAGATTGGTCGCCTTCTTCAGTTAAATAGGCGTCGCCATATTCTTTGGTGACGATGTCACGCAGCGCTCGGTCAGCTTCTAAATCTGCGTCCGAAACAGGGGTGCGGTCGGGTTTAGTCTCTACATGGAGCGATACCGCCCTAAAGTGGCGCATGGTGATTTCGTCGGCGACATCGGCAAGTTGTAAACACTTATCGAGGTCGGTTACTAAATTTTGAGCCATCTATTTCTCCTGTTGGATGTGGTGGGACGTCGTAAGAGGCTGACGACGCTTCGCTCGCGTCTACAAAAACTTCCACTGGAAGTTTTTGGTGCGGGTGGCGGGAGTCGAACCCGCGTAGCCAGTTTGGAAAACTGGAGTAATAGCCGTTATACCACACCCGCGTGCACCTGCTGTTAGTATATCACAACCCCTGATGTAGACCTTGCTTTTTAAGCATAAATATGTTACCATAAAAGATATGTCACACAAGACGCCAGAACAGATAAAACGCAGGCTCTACGCTATCGCCGGAGTTGTTGCTTTAGGGACGGCCGCCATGGTTGGTGAGGGTATACATGGTGCCGTAACGCGCGCCCACAACAGTGACGCTGCTAAAGGCTGGCCCGACGCCAACACCACGGCTCCTGCTAATCCTGACGCTCCCTATCTCGCTAAGCCTGAAGCGCCAAAGCCAGTTGAAACCCACAAGGGCATGGAAAAAAGCACCGACCCCGGCCTGAAAGCTATTGCGGGTGTAGAGAAAGCGTCCGGTTACGGTTTTAAAGAGAACATGCTATTTACTGGCATGCCGACTTGCCCTGAAGAAGCTCAAAAGCAGTCCGCTGAAATGGCCGAGCGCCTGAAGAAATACGCCGAATACGGCATAAGCCCTCTGGTCGTTATGGAGCCTACCGCTCACAATGGTAAGGACAACCTCAACCTGGCCACCATGACCGACGCTAAGCATATAGACGGCTTCCGCCAAAACATGAACGACTACTTTAGCGGCTTGCACAACGCGGGTATTACCGACGAACAGATGGGTGCCTGGGTACCGCTCCCCGAGCCTAACATTCCTGAATGGGCCGGTGGTAACACCGACCCAGACACGTTTAGGCGTAACTTTACCGAGATTGCCCAGGCCGCAAAGTCGCACTTCCGCGGTGCCGAAGTTTCTATGATGCTTGACAGTGCTACTTACCAAAGCGGCAGCTGGGACAGCCCAAGCTACGACGCTGAAAGCCTCATGCGCTACACTTCTGGCATTCCTGACGGCCTGGTGGACTCGTTCGGTTACCAAGGTTTGCCATTCAACAAGCAAGATGACCCCAGCGTTTTCTTAAATGCCAACACAGCCGCTCAGGTCGCTCAATCTCTTAATACTAAAAAAGTTTGGCTTAACATCGGCTCATTCGGCAGCTACACAGATGTAGCAACCGGCCAGCGTGTAGCAAACACCACTGAAGCCGCGGGAGACGACCGAGCAAATATGCTAATGGGTGAGGTCCAACAAGCAATTGCATTGAAGCAGGGCGGCTTCGATGCAAGTGTTAACATCTATGCTGCGCCAGCTCCTGCTGGTTCAGCCGACCCGGATTGGGCCTACAATACGCCTAAAGATAAAGAATTGCTGAATCACACGCTGAACGTCGCATCTGCCGCGGCTATTCCGGCATCGCTGTACATGGTTGGCTAGTCAGCGCCTACAATATAAAAACAGCGCAGTTTTGGCTGCGCTGTTTTCGTGTTGCTGCTAAGGCCTATGAGCCTACAGCTGAGGCTTCAGCTCGGCCAACGCCTGGGCTACCGTTTCTACGGTGATGCCGCTGTTCTTAATGGCGTTGAATTGAGCGTCTAGCTGGGCTGGGCTGGTGTTGTAGTCGCCAGCAGCGGGGTCGTTGCTTACCTGGTGGTATACCAGTACCAGCCAGGTTTTGGTGCTGTTAGCCTGGTCGATCCAAGATTGGATTTGCGCCAGGCTGGTGCTGGAGGTAACGTCCTGCACCTTAATGTCATAAATGTTGAAGTAGTTCTTGCTGTTAAAGCCGCTTACCACGCCGCGGTGCGAGCTGTAGTACTTCTTGATGTTGGTCATAACATTTTGGTCGGTAGAGCCATAGGGGCTGGCAAAGTCGGTTACGGTTGCACCTGTCCAGCTTTGCAGGCTGTTCTTGGAGTTCAGTAGTTCGGCTTTTTGGTCGGTGCTGCTGAGGGTTACGAGGTCCTGGTGGTCTACAGTGTGGGAAGCGATCTCTTCGCCTGCGTTTTTCAGGGCAAGCATCATGGATTGGTTCATGTACTCAGGGTCGCTGGTGTTGCCGGTTAACAGATATTGCGTAGAGTGGAAGCCGTACTTCTGCAGCACGGGCAAACCGTTGGTATATATAGAGGCCCAGGCGTCGTCAAAGGTAAGGCTGACCAGAGCGCGATTGAAGCCAACGGGAGTGTACGTGGTAAGGTTGTAATCGTCGGTGATAACCCAGCCTACGCTCTTAATCATGTGGAACACAGTAACAGTTTTAGCACCTTTTGGTACGGAGAACTGCTGCTCAAACTTGGCCCAGGCACTGGACTTTAGAGTGCCGAGGGTAACGTACTGGTCGGTGCCGTCGGCCATGCCAAAGTCGGCCACCACGTAGCTCTCTACGCTAGCTTTGTACCAGTCGCTGAAGGTGTACAGCTTATTTTCGTCTACGGTTTGCGGAGTAAAGTACCATTTGGCGTCGCCATCGGTGTAGCTGGTGAACTGTGTTTTAACAGCGTGTTGGCCAGCATGTACGTCGGTAGGGTTAGTGTAGGTGAAAATAGGCTTGTTGGTGCCCCAGGCGCTGCTTTGCCAGTTAACCGGCAGCTTGCTGTTTTGGGTGCTTGCGGTTTCTAGGCCTGCGTTTGGAACCATGTTGGTGCCGTCGGTAACAGCGTTACTTACTGTTACCTGCACGCCAGCGCTAGTGACCAGGTTGCCGTCGCTGTCGCGGCCAGTTGCGGTAATAGTGTGTGTACCGTTGCTAATAGTGGTGGTGTCCCAGTTAGTTTGGTAGGGGGCGGCTACGACTTCGCTGCCGACATTCTCGCCGTCTACCTTAAATTGTACGCCTGCCACACCGCTGTTGCTGGTAGCGTTGGCGGTTAGGGTTACTGCATTACCATTTACGCTGGCGCCAGCTGTCGGGCCGGTAATGTTTACAGACAGATTGGAAGCTTGCGTAAGGTTGTAATCGTCGGTTTGTACAAAGCCTACGCTGTTAACTACGTGGAAAACGGTGAGGTGGGTCATGCCAGCGGGAACAGTGATGCTGCCGGTGAATTGTGCCCAGGCGGAGCCAGCAGCAGGTGCGCCAAGTTCGATGTACTGGTAGCTGGTGCCATTATCTAATTGGGCCACGATGTCGGTAGCAACCGAGCCGTGATACCACTCAGAATAGTTGTAAGTGTTGCCTGCGGTTACATTAATTGGGCTGAAGTACCACTTAGCATCGCCGCTGGTGTAGCTGGTGATAACGGTTTTTAGGCTGCGTGCGCCTGTGTGGCTGCCAGTGTTAGCATAGGTAAATGTGGTGCTGTTGGTGCCCCATTTGCCGGTTACCCAGCCGTCGGGGGTGACACCGTTGGTGCTGGTTTCAACGCCAGGGTTGCTAATAAGATTGGGCGCAGCAGCGTGCGCAGTTACCGCTGGAAGCAAGCTAAAAGCGGAAATTAACAATGAAAGAAAAGCGGCAACAAAACGTTTCATCATGACTCCAAAAAACTTATTTAGATAATTATTATAAACTTAATGCAAACTATATTCTTAAATGCCGCTAATGTCAAGAGCGGATTGCGAACATCCTACCTGTTGCAGAAACTTAAGCATTTATTATAATATACTTTACAAAAACACACTTTTGTAGTACAATTCGCTTTGAGTTGATCTGTGTAGAGGTGTTTACACTTATGCGCAGCCAGCCCGTAATAACTTAATCCAGAGGAGTTGTAATGACCTACGGTACTACCCTTGGTGCTTCTACAACTGTTACCGGTGCTACTACCGCAACTGTACTTCCTCACACTGGTGGCTACCGCCCCCTGTTTGTGGTTGCACTGTCGGTTTTGGCCTTCGGTGTTATTACGTTAGCTGTTTCGGGCATCGCTGCTGTAAAGCAGGCTCGCAGCAACGCGTAACCCAGCTGCATTAGCACTGGAACGAACCAAGTAAAGCCGTACCCCGTGTGCGGCTTTACTTCTAAGAAGAGTATATGAAACGGAACCTGAAAATTACCCTTATAACTGGCACAATCTTGTGTGTACTAGGGATCGTCGGCGCTGCGCCGACGGTATATTTCAGCATGCTCAACCATAGCACCGCCTCTGCTGAGCCCGCGTTTCCGACCCCTAAAACTACGCAAACACCCGCTAGCACGCCCACAAAGCCCGTTATAAGCGGCCACCCCAATAACATAAGTATTCCTAGCGTAAGCGTGAATGTGTCCGTTGTAGACGGCCAATTTGACGCTAAAACGCAAGAATGGACGCTGGGCCTGCACACCGCCCACTGGGGCGTTATGACGCCGCAACCCAACGACACCAGCGGCAACACCTACATTTATGGCCATTACCGGCCGGAAGTTTTCGCCTACCTGCACACCATCAGACCCGGCGCGCAGGCATTTGTTACGACCGACAACGGCTACAAATTTACTTATACGTACGAAAGCAGTGTCACGGTGAGCCCGAACGACACCAGCTTGTTTAGCTACCGAGGTCCGTCTATTTTAACGGTGCAAACGTGCAGCGGTAGCTGGTTCCAGAACCGCACGCTCTACAAGTTTACGTTTACCTCTGTTGAGAAGTTGTAGGCTCTTAAGCGATATCTCTAGTCCAGCCTAGCTCGACATTTTTAGTAATACTGAGCAATGCGGTGTGTGTCAGCGGTATTTCTTG
>Ga0070667_100003407_pt1 | contig 13538 bp, 10 predicted proteins | sample KBSS33metaG_FD_64659 | JGI IMG/M metagenome (GOLD analysis project Ga0070667, IMG submission 64659) | Switchgrass rhizosphere microbial communities from Kellogg Biological Station, Michigan, USA - KBS S3-3 metaG | ecosystem: Host-associated > Plants > Roots > Rhizosphere > Soil ...
CGTGAAGTCGGAGGACGTGAACATCGAGGTCAACGACAGCGTGCTCTCGCTTTCTGGATCGCGCGCGCCGGACGAGACCGGGACTGCGCAGCTGGTCGAGCGGCCGTACGGCACCTTCGCCCGGACGCTCACCCTGCCACAGGGCGTCAACAGCGACTCGATCGCGGCTGACTATCAGGACGGCGTGCTGGAGTTACGGATCCCGAAGCCGGCCGAGCAGAAACCGAAGAAGATCACGATCGGCGGCGCCGGGAACGCGATCGAGAAGTAGGCGGAGCGCGCAGGCGGGCCGCGGCGGCGCCCACCGTCGCGGCCCGCCTTCCGTCAGGGGCCATTCGATGAGCGCAGTCGCACCGAAAGCCCGAGTGACGACCGCGGTACCGTCCGTCCGTGAGTTGTGGTGCGGGTACTGCGGCTACGGGGTCGTCGTCCGCCGCGAACCGCCCGCGTGCCCGATGTGCCGGGAGATGAGCTGGCGCGAGAGGCCGCCGGCGGCACGCTACGAGTGACGCAGCCCGACCTGGTGGCGGCGATCCGTCGCGACGCAGCCGTGTGGCACGATCGCGGCGTGGCAGCAAAGCGAGAGCTGGCAGGACGTACCGGAAGCCACGGCGGCGATGCCGCCGCTTCGCAGCTATGGGTCGAGGCCGAGAGTTCGCAGGCAGTCTCAGGCGACGAGGCGGACGTGCTCGCGCGGCGCGCGCAGGCCGGCGACGAGGCTGCGCGTGAGGAGTTGATTCGTCGGCTGCTGCCGCTCGTTCACGCAACGGCGCGCCGCTATCGGACGGAGGGGCTCGAGCAGGCTGATCTGCTGCAGGAAGGGATCGTCGGGCTGTTGCGCGCTCTGCAGCGCTTCGACCCCGACCGCGGTGTGCCGTTCGCAGGGTTCGCCACCTGGTGGATCAGGCAGTCGTTGCAGGAGGCGCGCAGCGACTTCATGCGGCCGTTGCGGCTGCCGCCGAAGGCGCTGCGTCAGCTCTCGCAGCTGAAGTCAGAACACCAGCGCATCTACCAGGGCGAGCGCCGCTCCGCCAACGTGGCCGAGCTGGCCGAGCGAACGAACATCGAGCTCGAGCAAGCGGAGGCCCTGATGGTCGCCGACGCTCGCGAGCGCAGGTTGGACGAGCCGATCGGGAGCATCGATGGCGAGGTCGGAACGCTGGGCGACCTGCTCGAGGACCCGCTCTCGGCGGCAGCCTACGAGGAGGTCGTCGACGCCGTTGCCGGCGAACAGCTACGCGCGCTTCTGTCGCGGTTGACGGAGCGCGAGCGGGAGGTGGTGCAGGTGCGCTTCGGCTTCGACGCGCCCGCGGAGAAGCTCTCTCAGGTCGGCGAGCGGCTCGGCGTCAGCGCCGAGCGCGTCCGCCAGATCGAGGAACGCGCACTGGCGAAGCTCCGCAGCGCTGCATAAGGGGTTGTGCGCTGTCGATGTGGGCCTATTTCTCCTGGTAAGACGAACCAGGCCGAGGCGCAGAGCGCAGAGTGTTGCCCGGCGCGGCACGTAGCGCAAACCGTTCTTGACGCTCGACGCTCGTGGAAACTCGGGGGAAGTGTCGGAGGGAGGCCTCGCCCTTTCTCCGACACTTCCACGACTGTTGTCGAGTACCAGAACCCTCCCAGGTCGGGGCGACACGAATAGATTGTCGTGGCATGCAGCTCGAATGGGAGACCATTGAGAGCGGTCCCGCCGGGGCCGAACGCACCGTCTTGCTGCTGCCCGGAGGAATGTGCAGCGCCCGGTCTTACGCCGAAGTCATGGCGGAACCTTCGCTTGCCGGCCACCGGCTGGTCGCGGCAACGCTTCCGGGACATTGCGGCACCGCGCCGCCGGAAGACTTCAGTCCAGAGCACTACGCCCAGATGGCGGCCGGGCTCGCTCGCGACGTCGGGGCCGACGTTGTCGTCGGCTTCAGCATGGGTGCGACGGTCGCGTACGAGATGGCGGCTTCGGGGGCCTTCGTGGGACCGCTCGTGTTGCTTGGGGTGAGCCTCTCCGCTGCGGACGAGCCGGCGTTCTTCCGCGGCATCGTCCAGCTGACGTCGGTGCTCGGCACGTTGCCGGTCGCGGTGCTGAAGAAGGGCGCGGCATCGATGGTCAAGAAAGCCACGGTGTCAGCAGAGCGGCAGGCCGAGCTGAAGGTCGATTTCGGGCTCAACGACACCCACGACATGACGAAGGCCTTGCGGGCGTACGCGGAGTGGCTCCAGCGCGACGTCGACCGAGCGCGCCGGCTGTGCGACACGGGCCTTCCTATTTGGGTCGTGCACGCCGAGAAGGGCGACGGTGGGCTGACACTGCACGAGCGGTCGGTTCTCGAGGCATGCCCGAACGCGCACGTCGTGACCATCCCCGGCCATGTCTTTTTCCTGCCGAACGATGTTCCAGGTGCGGTCGCGGATGTGATCGTCGACGCGGTCGGCGAGCTCTCTCCCAGAGCCCTCTGACGGACTCGAACCGTCGACCCTCCTTACCATCCCGGATCCGCCCCACCAATGCTCCATCGTCGATGGCGCAACATCAGTGATGCAGGAATGCGACGAGCGTCGCCGCACCGATTCTCTGCGTTTGTGAGACGCTCCGCACGTGGACGCGGCGAGTCGGGAGCAGTTCGGCTGGACGCTGCACGAGTCGGGTCCCGAGGGCGCGACTCACACAGTACTCCTGCTGCCTGGCGCGCTTGCCACGGCGGCGTTCTATGACGACCTGCTCGACGAACGGAAGGTCAAGGACGCGTCCATTCGCTTCGTCGCCACCACGTTGCCCGGCTTCGGCGGCACTCCTGCTCCGGACGACGTCAGCATGGAGAACTATGCGCGGGTCGCCGGGACGATCGCAGCCGAACTCGGCTGTGATGCGGTAGTCGGCCACAGCTTGGGTGCCAACGTTGCGATCGAGATGGCGGCCGGTGGCGCGTTCTCTGGCCCCCTGATCCTGCTCGCGCCCAGTTTCTCGCGCGTGGACGAATCCAAATTCCCGCGCGCACTGGATCGACTGTCAAGCATCTTCGGACATCTGCCGTACGCACTGATGCTGAAGATCATCGGACCGGCGATGAAGAGCAGCCTGCCACCGCACCGGCGCGAGGTGTTGATCGCCGAGCTGCAGAAGAACGAGCCGCGTTTCCTCCGCCGACAAACCCGCGTGTATCTCGAGTACCTCGATCGGCACGGCTCTCTCGCCGGCCGGCTCTGCGAGTCGCGCGTTCGCGCGTGGGTCGTGTTCGGGGAGCGTGACGAGATCGGGCTCACCGACGACGAACGAGACGTGCTCGAACAATGTCCTTCCGTCAACCTGGTCACGATCGCCGCCGCCGGTCACTTCACGCTCAACGAGAAGCCGAGCGAGATCGCCGACATCCTCCTTGACGCCCTCAACGACTGAAGCGACGGCCAAGAGGAGCTGCGTGCCGCGGTGATCGCGCAGGTTGACGCATACGGCCGCTGTCGGGTTGAGTGGCGTCGTGGCCGAATTCACCGCCGCAGTCGACAACTACGACCGCTTCATGGGTCGCTACGCCAGCGGGCTGGCGCCGAAGTTCGCCGATGCCGCCGGCGTGCGCGCCGGCATGCGGGTCCTCGATGTCGGCTGCGGCCCGGGGGCGCTCGCCGTCGAGCTCGCCGGGCGCGTCGGCGAGGATAATCTCGCCGCGATCGACCCCGCTCCGCAGTTCGCCGCTGCCTGCCGGGCACGCATCCCGGGCGCGGACGTGCGCGAGGGCGTGGCCGAGGCGCTGCCGTGGGAAGACGGCACCTTTGACGCGGCCATGTGCTCGCTGGTTGTCGCCTGGATGAGCGACTCCGACCAGGGCATCAGGGAGATGGCGCGCGTGACGAAGCCCGGCGGCACCGTCGCCGCCGCGATGTGGGACATTCCCGGCGGCGGGCTGCCGATGCTCTCGCACTTCTGGCGCGCTGCGCGTGAGGTCGACCCGAGCGTCGCCGACGGGCCGCCGCGCGCCGGCGTGCGCGAGGGAGACCTCGTCGAGCGGTTCGGTCGCGCCGGCCTGGAGGGCGTCACCGGCGGCACGCTCGAGACGAGCGTCGACTACGTCGACTTCGACGACTACTGGGAGCCGTTCGCCGGCGCCGCGGGCCCCGCCACCGGCGCCTTCTACGCCTCGCTCGACGATGCGGGCAAGGCGACCCTGCGCGACACCGTGCGCGCCTCCCTGCCCGAGGGCCCGTTCACGCTCCCGGCCCGCGCCTGGCTCGCGTTGGGAACCGTTTCGGGCTAAGAATCGTACTCGGGCTCCACGGTGTCGGAACAGCCTTACCAGCAGGTCGTAAGCGCGGGACCTGGTTCTTGCCCGCATTGAGTAACTCGTTTGCGTCAGTTGGGGCCGCACGTCGTCGGCGGGCCGTGAAGCGCGGGGAGGACGTGGGCCGCGAAGAGCTCGATTGTGCGGCGGGCCACCTCGACGGGAACCCCGGGCATGCGCGGCCAGAGGAGGAGGTGCGAGAAGTCGTAGGTTTCGCGGAGCTCGAGGATCTGCGCCAGGATCTGGTCGGGGTCGCCGAAGAGGTAGCGCTCGAGCGGAAGGTCGGTCGCCGAGCGGAATGGCGTCGCGTTCTTCTCGTGCGCTAGCCCCTCGTGCCGGAACCAGTCCTGGTAGCGCTGCTCGTGGTAGAGCAGCTGCTCTCCGACCTCGTTCATCGCCTGTTGCGGCGATTCCGCGATGTGGACGATGCGGATCGACGCGAGCGTGAGCGCGTCTGGATCTCGTCCGGCATCTGCCGCCGCGTCGCGAAACCAGTGCACCTGGCTCCGGCCGCGACTCACGAGGAGGCCGTCGGCGATTCGCCCCGCGCGTCTCGTGGCGGGCTCGGAGCGTGCTCCCATCCAGATCGGCGGTCCGGAAGGCTGCACCGGCGGAGGCGTGACCTCAATGCCGTCGATGTCGTAGAGCCGGCCGTGGTGGGCGATGGTCTTCCCACTCCAGGCGGCGCGCAGGAGTGCGATTCCCTCTTCCATCCGTGCCGGTCGGTCGTCGAGAGCAATTCCGAATGACTCGAACTCGACTCGGCGGAAGCCGGCGCCCACGCCGAGGATCAGCCGCCCCCCCGACATGATGTCGATCACCGCGCAGTCCTCCGCGAGGCGGAGCGGGTGGTGCAGCGGGAGTAGCAGAACGTTCTGGCCGATGCGGATCCGGCGGGTCCTCACCGCGATTGCAGAGGACATCAAGAGCGGGGACGGGCAGTAGCCGTCGTCGCTGAAGTGGTGCTCGGATGTCCAGATCGAGTCGTAGCCCAGCTCGTCTGCGAGCTCCGCGAGTTCCATGAATTCGGCGTAGAGCTGCGTCCACGGGACCTGCCAGCGATCCGGGTTCCGCAGCGCGAACGTGAGTCCCACCTCTACCGCCATGGTCAGAACACGATCTCGCGGCGTTCGAGGTCGGCGATCTCGTCTGGCGAGAGGCCGAGCAGGCCGCCAAGCACCTCGCCGTTGTGCTGGCCGAGCAGCGGTGCCGGTCGCCGGAGCTGCCCTGGCGTGCCGTCGAGCCTCCAGGCGATGCCGCCGACGATGTCCGTCCCCGTCGCCGGATGGTCGAAGTCCACGTGGAAGTTCCGCTCCAAGAAGTGCGGGTGGAAGTAGCGCTCTCCGACGTGGAGGCTCGGCCCAGCGGGGACGCCGTGACGCTGCAGAAGCTCGGCCGCTTCGTCCGGGGTTCGCTCGGCGGTCCACTCGGCGACGTGGACGTCGACGCGGTCCGCGTGTCGCACCCGCTCGAGCCGGTCGGCTGCCCAAGGCTCGCGCGTCCAGGCAGGCGCACCGATCGCAGCGGTGAAGCCATTCCATTCGGCCTCCGTCGCGACGGCGATGGCGACCCAGGCGTCGTCTCCGAGGCAGGGGTAATTGCCGTGCGGCGACATTCCCGGGTCGCGGTTTCCCTGTGTCCCGCGGACGACGCCGTTCATCGTGTAGTCGAGGATCGCCTCTCCGAGCATCCCCACGGTCGCCTCCCATTGCGAGAGATCGACGTACTGGCCTTCGCCCGTTTGGTCGCGGTGCCAGAGCGCGGCGAGGATCGCCACCACTCCGTGGATCGCGCCGACCATGTCGGGGTAGAAGCCCTGCGAGCCGAGAACGCGTTCCCCGGGATAGCCCACGAGACTGTCGAGACCGGAGAGCGCGCTAATCGACGGTCCGTATGTTCGGATCCGGTGGAGCGGGCCCGTCTGGCCCGCGGCCGAGAGTGCGACCATCACGAGGTCGGGTTTCACGCCCGACAGGACGTCCCAGCCAAGACCGCGGCGGTCGAGGACGCCGGGCGAGAAGTTCTCGACGACGACGTCGCTGACCTCGACCAAGCGCTTGACAAGCTCGGCGCCCTCGGACTGCGTGAAATCGATGCTGACGCTGAGCTTGTTCCGGTTCAGGTCGTGGAAGACGGGATCCTTCTCGATGTCGCGTGAGGTGTTGCTCGGGCTCAGCCGCATCTCGTCCAGATGCCGGCGCGTCTCGATCTTGATCACCTCTGCGCCCATATCGGCCAGCGTCCGGGTGCCGATCGGGGCCGCGAAGACCCAGCCGAAATCGACGATCCGGATCCCTTCGAGCGGGAGCGGCGGTTCTGTCACAGGACGCCCTCCCGCCGCATCGTCGCCAGGTCGGCTGCGTCCACGCCGAGGCGTCCGCACCAGATCTCGTCGTTGTGCTCGCCGAGGAGTGGCGCCGGTGATCGGACTGCCGCCGGTGACGCCGAGAGCTTGTACGGGGCGCCGGGGTAGCGGTGTGTTCCTGCGGCCGGATGCTCGATCTCGACGAAGTACTCGCGGTCCCGGAGGTGCGGATGCTCGGCGACCTCCTCTGTCGTGTAGACCGGAGCGAACGGAATTGCCCGCTCTTGCGCCGCCGCGAAGATCTCCTCCTTCCCGTGCGACTCGAGCCAGGGGGCCAAGAGCTCGTCCATCTCGTCGGCGTAGAGGCGGCTGATCTCGAGCCGGTCGCGGAACCGTGGCTCCGACGTGTACCACTCGGGCTGCTCACCGTCTCCGACGAGCTCCATGAACGCCTTCCACTGCGTGCCGCGCCCCGCGATCATGCTGATGTAGCCGTCGCGGACCGGGAGCACGGTGTACGGGTAGACCCCCATCGTGCGATGGCCGCCGCGTCGTCGCACCCGACCCTCATGGACGAAGATGTGGGCACGGCCCGGCTGATTGAAGGACGCCCAGATGTCGGCCTCCGAGATGTCGACGTACTGGCCCGCGCTCGTCAGCCTGCGCCCGAATAGCGCCGTGAGGGCGGCTCCAGCGGCATGCGCTCCTGCCTGCATGCTGCTCTGGTACCCGGGCAGGACGAGCGGCGCCCGCCCCGGCTCGCCGACGGTGTCGTTCATGCCGCCCATCGCGGCGGCGACGATGTCCGCCCCGTGCCAGTCCGCGCATGGGCCCTCGTGCCCGAAGGTCGAGATCGCGACGCCGATGAGGCGGGCATGGCGGCGCGTGAGCTCCCCGGCGACCAAGCCGAGAGGATCCAGGCGGTCGAGCGCGAGGTCGGTGAGGAGGATGTCGGCCTGCTCGAGCAGGCCGTGCAACAGCTCGTGCCCGGCTGAAGCATCCGTCGAAAGCGTGACGCCGCGCTTGCCCGCGTTGAGGTAGAGGAACATCCCGCTCCGTTCCGGGTGCGGGACGCCGCCCGGGAACGGTCCCAGTGCACGTAATGGATCGCCGTCCGGCGGCTCGACCTTCACGACATCGGCGCCAAGGTCGGAGAGGAGCTTGCCGGCGTATGCAGCCGCGGGGGTCTCGGCGAGCTCGACCACGACGAGTCCGGCGAGCGCCCCCGGTGGGCTCATGGCGTCAGTCATCGTTGTCGGCCGTGTCGTAGTGCCGGTCACGCTCCTGCCACGTGTCGCTTGCCTGAACGGTGAGCGCCCCTTGTTCGGCGAGAGATTCCACGGTCGCCTTGTCTAGGCCGAGGATGTCGAGCAGGACAGCGCGCGTGTCCTGTCCCAGGAGCGGGCCGCCGCGGCGCCTCAGGCTGCCGGGTGTCCCAAGGAGTCTGAACGGGCTGGAATCGAGCCGGATCGTTCCCATGGCGGGATGGTCGACCTCTTCGTAGACGCCGCGCGCGCTCAGATGCTCGTCCCGTTCGACGAGGTCGCCGACGCGCTGTACCGCGCCGCCGGGAACTCCCGCCGACTGCAACGCGTTCGCGGCCTCGTGCGGGGTGCGCGCACGCGTCCACTCGGAGATTGCGGCATCGATCTCGGCGCCGGCCGCTCGCCTGCCGTCGGCAGTTGCGAGGGCTGCGTTGTCCGCCCAGGCGCTGCATCCGATCACCTCGGCCAGGCTCGGCCACTGGCTGTCGTCCGTGATCGCGATCGTGACCCAGTCGTCTTCGCCGAGGCATGGGTAGCAGCCGTGGGGTGCGAGGTTCGGATCGGCGTTGCCGTCCCGCTCGCGAACCGTTCCGTTTGCGAAGAACTCGAGCATCGCCGCGTCGAGCATGCCGACGGCCGCCTCGAACTGCGAGACCTCGACATGCTGTGACTCGCCCGTCCGGTCCCGGTGGCGTAGCGCCGAGAGGATCCCGATCACCGCGTGCGCAGACGCGAGCTGGTCGATGAACCCGGTGCAGACCGCAGACGGGTTTCCCTCCGGGAAACCGGTGAGATGGGTGAAGCCGGCAAGAGACATGAGCACGGGTGCGTACGCGACGAACTCGCGATGCGGGCCGGTGCTTCCCTGGGCGGGCATGCTGCAGGTGACGATGCTCCGGTTGACCGCCGTGAGCTGGTCGCGGCCCAGGCCGAGCCGGCCCATCACGCCGGGGCGGAAGTTCTCGAGTACGACGTCTGCCTCTGCGACGAGGCGCAGCGCCAGGTCGCGCCCTTGTTCGGTCACGATCTCGATCGCAGCACCGAGCTTGCCGCCGTTCGCGTTGATGTACGCGCCCGCACGCTCCGGATCGGGCCCGAAATGCCGGAGGGCGTCGAGCCGGTGGGCGCTTTCGACGCGAATCACTTCGGCGCCCTCGCGCGCGAGCAGCCTCCCCGCCCACGGGCCGGCGAGGGCCCAGGAGAAGTCGATCACCCTGATTCCGTCGAGCGCGCGCCGCGCACCACTACGACGGCCGCGACGAAGGACATGCGGGAGTGTCGCCGGGTGCCGGGGCCTTGCTGCCAGCGCGAGGATCTCGTCGCGATGCTCGTCGAGCGCCGGTGCGGGCGCGGGGCCGGCGGCAGGCGTGGCCGTGAAGCCCATCGGCGGACCCGGCGCACGGACCGTCTCGCCGGTCGCGCGCAGAGTCGTCTCGCGGAAGAAGCCGCGCGCCACGAGCTGCGCGTTCTCAGCGACGTCTGCCGGGGTGCTGACCGGAGCCGACGGTATCCGGCTGGATTGGAGCCGCTCGTAGAGCTCGACCTTCGTGTATTTCGCAGCCGCCTCAGCCACCAGGAGGTTGATCACGTCGCGCAGCGGCAAACGGTTCATCGGCGCCTCGTAGTCGCTGTCCTCGAGGAACTCCACGTCGACGCCGGCCTCGTTCATCCACTCGACGAGCGCGCGCCACTGGAGCGGCTCCAGCACGTCGATGAGCTCGTGGCCGTCGGATGTCGGTGTCGCGAGCACGGGGACGACGATCGGGTGCTGCGTGCCCAGGCGCCTCGGGTTGAGTTGGCCGTTGAAGTCGTAGTACGTGACTCCGGCGTCGACGAGGGTGCAGGCGACAGCGTCCTGCTGTGACACGTCCACGTGTTGACCCTCGCCGGTTGTCGCGGCATGGTTCAAGGCCATCAACGTGCCCACGGCGCCGTAGAGCCCGGCGAGGTGGTCGGCCTGGCCGCCGCCCAGACGCACCGGCGCCGTGTCGGGCTCACCGGTTAGCGACATCATTCCGCCCGTTGCGTAGCCCACGATGTCCGAGCCGAGCCAGTCTCGGTGCGGGCCCGACAGGCCGAAAGGGGTGAGAGACGTCATCACGAGCGCCGGGTTGTGACGGCGCAAGGTCTCGAAGTCGAGGCCGATCGCACCGAGAGCCCCAGGCGCCGAGTTCTCGAGCAGGACATCCGACCGCTCGACGAGCCTGGCGAAGGTCTCCCGGTCGGCCGCCTCGTCGAGGTCGAGCACGATGCTCTTGAGGCCTCCTGCGAAGTGGAGCCAGCGGAGGCTTCGCTCGAGCCCCGGCTCGCCGTGGAGAAACGGTCGGTGCGACCGGAGTGGGTCGCCCCCTGGCGGCTCGATCTTCAGCACTTCGGCTCCGAGGCTGCGCAGGAGCTTCGATGCGAAGATCCCGCGCGGGCCGGTCGTCGCGTCGACGACACGGACTGTCGAGAGAGGTCCGGTCGTCGGCTGGGTCATTGCGATGTCGGCGCGGGTGTCCCGTGCGTGGCCCGCACGCAGCCCTCGTCGTCGATGGCCACTATAGGCCGCTTCTTACTCATGAGTCAACCGAGTAGGTCGCCGTAGACCGGCGTACCGCGAATGACCGTGAGCAGCACCTGGGCTCGGCTGGATGCCGTCGTCGGATCGCGGTCGAGGACGACGAAGTCGGCGTCGGCGCCGTGCCGAAGGACGCCGTGCAGCTTCGAACCGACGGCACCTGCCGTCGAGGTCACGAGCCTCAACGCGGTCGTGCGATCGACCCGCTCTCGCGGCCCGATGACGCCGAGGCGGTCGCGGCGATAGACAGCGGCCTCGAGTGACTCGAGCGGCGATGCAGCCGCGACCGGCGCGTCGCTCGACGCCGCAACCGGGATGCCCGCGTCGATGAGGCTTCGGACGCGGTACAGCCACGCCTGCTCGACCAAGGAGAGCTCACGCCGGTACTTGCCGCCGCGCTGCGTCACGAACGCCGGCTGGGTCACGACCGAGACGCCGGCGGCTGCCATGTCTCGCACCTGCTCCGGGAGTGACAGCGCGACATGCTCGAGCCGGTCGCGGACCGCGCCGGGCACGGATGTCGAGCGAAGTGCGTCGAGCACTCGCGCGAGCGGAGCGAGGTCGATCACGTGCACCGCTACGGGCCACCGCCGCCGCCTGGCGTCGATGATCTCGCTCTCCACCTCGTCCTCGGCTCCGGCGATCACCTTCAGGTGGCCGATCTGCGCGACGCCCAGGCGGCTCCCGAAGCCGAGCCCCTCCCGTGACAGCCGATCGGCGGCACGCGCGTCGATCATCACCTCCAGGTGCTGGAGCAGCACCGTTTCGTCCGCGAGTCCGGCGAGCAGCGCGGCCTCATCGAGCCCGTTCGTGTGTGACGCGTCGGTGATCGCAGTGACGCCCCTGGCCGCAAGCTCGGTGCTGAGGTCGCTCACCGCCGTGCGCAGCGCCGTCGCATCGAGTCGTGGAAGCGCAGCAAGGCGCCGTCCAGGCTCGGCGATCAGCCCGCTCGGCTCGTCGATTCCCGCCAGTTGCAGCGCCGCGCTGTTCAGCACTGCGAGGTGGCCGCTCCTGTGGTGGAGGACGACGGGACGGTCCGGGACGGCCGTGTCGAGATCCACTCTCGTCGGCACGAGCCGGTCGTTGCGGACGTCGTCGAGGCCTACTGCGCGGATGACTGTCCGACCGGGCTGCCGGGCCGCGGCCCGTTGGAGGATCGCCATGAGCTCGCTCGACGAACTCGCCGCGCCGACGTCGATCGAGAGCCGCGCAGCTGCAGCTGCGAGCACGTGAAGGTGCGGATCGACGAATCCGGGCACGACGACCGCACCCTCGGGGAGGCGGAGGTGCGCGCTTCGTCCTGGGGGACCGGAGACCACGTGGCCGTTGGCGATGTCGAGGCGTTCGCGCTGCGGTGTCGCGGCGTCGAGAGTGAGTACCCGGCCGTGGACCGAAAGGCTACGAACGCCCTCTGCTACACGTCCCACTCGAGCTGGAGATGCGCGAGGCACCGCGTGAGCGGGTTGTCGCGATACCGGATGGGCTGTCCCGGTGCGAGCCGAACGTTCGGGAGCCGGGCGAGCAGGCGCTCGAGCGTCACCTGGCCTTCGAGCCGAGCGAGCGGAGAGCCGATGCAGAAGTGGAGCCCCTGCCCGAACGCGAGGTGCCGATCGACATCCGGGCGGGTGATGTCGAACTCGTCCGGACGTTCGAAGACGCGTTCATCGCGGTTCGCCGAACCGAGCAGGAGCTGCATGTACCGGCCGGGCGAGACGGTCTCTCCGTCGACCTCGAGCTCGTCCTTGAGCCAGCGCGAGGCGCGTTGAGCCGGCGACTCGAACCTCAGGGCCTCCTCCACCGCTGGGGCGATGAGTGTCGGGTCACGTCGTATCAGCGCGAGTTGTTCCGGATGCTGGAGCAAGAGCAGGACGCTGCTCCCTAGCAATCCACGCGTGGTCTCGACGCCGGCGACGAGCATGGAGCGGGCGACGTCGATCTTGATGCCCTCGTCGATCTCGTCGGATACGGCCAGGTCGGAGAGGAGGTTCTCACCCGGCGCCTCGCGCAGGGTCTCGAGCTGGTCGTGGACGTAACGCTGAAACTCGACGATGCTGTGAGCGCACTCGATCTCGCGCTCGAGCGTCAGCGGGTTGATGCCCTTCGCGGTCCAGTCGAGGTAGTTCTCGGCAAAGACCGCGATCCTGTCGTGGTCGGAGAACGGAACGCCGAGGAGGGCGGTGATGACCCGGGCGGGGAGGAGATCCGCGTATTCCGCGATCCAATCGACCTCGCCTCTGCCCACGAACGCATCGATCAACGCATCCGCCATCTCCGTCACGCGGTCGTGGAGCGGCTGGATGCGCTTCGGGGTGAACGCGTAGCCGACGAGCTTGCGGTGCTTCGTCTGCGATGGCGGATCCTCTCCCAGGAGCAGATCCCGTTGGGGCCATGCGTCCTTGAGAATCTCGGTTGCTTCGGGGCTGATCTCCTGCACGAGCCAGCTGCGGTCGCTGCTCGCGGCCTCCCAGTGCTGGATCGCGGAGCGCAGGTCATCGTGCCGTGAGAGCTGCACGACGTCGCGGCCCGGCACGCGGTAGACCGGGCACTGCTCCCTCAACGCCGCGAAGAACGGATACGGGCATTGCTGGATCTCCTCTGACGGATACTCGAAATCTTCGACCCGGCGCTGTACAGGGGCGGTCATCGAACCTCCTTGCTTACTCGTCGGTAAAACGAGGCTAACCCGTCAACAGCCCACATACAAGGGGCCCGTTCAGCGGCCGTGGAACCGCGCGGCGCGCTTGTCGAAGAACGCCTGCAGCCCCTCGGCCCGGTCGGCGGAGACCTGGAGCAGCGTGTTCAGGTCGGCTTCGAGGCGCAACCCCTCGCGGAGCGGGAGCTCACTGCCTGAGACGACGGCCTCCTTGGCGTACACGAGTGCGAGCGGTCCGAGCGCGGCAAGCGCGTCGGCGATCGAGCCGGCGCGAGCGGATGGATCGTCGGCGAGCTCGTGTATGAGGCCCGCCCCGAGAGCCTCCGTCGCCGTGAGCCTGCGGCCGAGGAGGAGCATCTGCGCGGCGCAACTCCGCCCGACGATCCGCGGAAGCCGCTGTGTGCCTCCCCAGCAAGGAAGAGTCCCGCCGGCAACGTCTGCGAGCGACCACTCGGTATCCGGGGCGGCGACGCGAATGTCCGCCGCGAGCATGAGC
>Ga0070667_100003411_pt1 | contig 13533 bp, 12 predicted proteins | sample KBSS33metaG_FD_64659 | JGI IMG/M metagenome (GOLD analysis project Ga0070667, IMG submission 64659) | Switchgrass rhizosphere microbial communities from Kellogg Biological Station, Michigan, USA - KBS S3-3 metaG | ecosystem: Host-associated > Plants > Roots > Rhizosphere > Soil ...
TGTATGGGACATTGTTGGTCGAGTATTCAGCCGGCGAACCGTCGGGAGCAACGTACGCACGAAGGAATGTGAAATCGCCGGTGTGTCTGGTCCATTCGAAATTATCGGGGTCGCCGCCGTAAACACCAATGTTGCGCGGCGGAGCGTACACCACGCGGATGTCTTTGATCTCCGAGGTTTGATACAGATAGTAAAAGTATCCGCTGTCGATCGGTTGGATCTGGATCGTCGAGCCCGCAGGGGCTTTTGCTTGTTCGGCAACCTGAAGCGCCTGGGCATTTTTAGCCAAAGCTGCCGCCAGGTCCGCTCCTGTAAGATTCTCCGTACCCGCTGTTACTTTCGCGGTCACATCTTCGATTCGCTGCGTGAGCATGATCGAATAGCCTTTCGCCGGTATCTCATTCGCACGGCTCCCCGAGCTGAAACCGGTTTCCACCAGGTCTTTCTCCGGCGTCGAAGCCTGAACCAGGGCGTCAAATCCGCAATGATGATTAGTGAGAATTAACCCCTCTGGCGAAACAAACTCAGCGGTGCAGCCAATGCTCAGCCGAAGGATCGCATCGGTAAGCCCGCCCCCGGCCGGATTATAAATGTCCGTTGGTTTGATCTTGAGGCCCTTTGCTTTCAGCGGAAGGCCTGCGATCTCACCGGGCGTGTACATGCCCTCGTCGACCCCGGCGAATGCGAACGAGAACGAACTGAGTGTAACGGCAAGCGTCAATATCAGTGAGATGAAAACTGATCTATTTGATCTCATTGTCTGTGATGTCCTTTGTAAATAGGTCTAAACGTCTGTTTTGAAAAAGTATAGCCGAATCTCCGCGAAAATGCCGTGAATTGCCAACCAAATCCGAAACTAGGATTGCCCGATGACTTTATTCCTACTCAATCCGAAACCGGGTGAACGGCTCAACTTGGATGGTTTTTAGGAACCCGAGGTTTGTAACCAAAAAAGGCTGCCTTTCGGCAGCCGTAAATCTTAGGTTCCAACTATTATTTATTGGGAGCAACCAAATAGGTAGGCTCCGGCGGCAGGTAGTGTCGCGGGTTAACAGGTCTATCATCAAGGCGAAGCTCGTAGTGGAGGTGCGGCCCTGTCGAGCGTCCGGTTGAGCCGATCTGTCCGAGCTGTTGTCCGCGCGTGATCGTATCGCCAACCTCTACCTCGATCTTTGACATGTGGCCGTAGCGGGTAGCGAGCCCATTGCCGTGATCGATCTCGACCATGTTTCCGTAGCCACCCGTCCATCCGGCCTTGGTAACGATTCCGTTCGCAGGTGCGATGATCTCTTCGCCGCGTTCGCCATCGATGTCCATGCCGGGATGGAATTCATAGATCCGGCCGCCGAATGGATTTCTTCTGAAACCAAATTCGTTATTTATCTTACCCGTATGGGCCCACATCGTCGGCACAAACGCCGGGTCGGAGGTGCTTTGGATGGCCTGGAGGCGATTTTGGATCTCTATGCTTTCCGGATCTGCTTCGCTCGCAGCGGGGCCGCCACTGTTGGGCGTAACCGGATCAACAGATTCGGGCCGTGAATACTCAAACGTATTGATGCTGTTATCGACGACCTGAGCGGAAACCTGATTAAGAATTCTGCTGTCTGTATTTATTGAATCGAATGTAGTGTTTTGAAAAACTCCGTGAATGCCGAATCCAATGGCTGAAAAGCCGGGCACAAGGAGGGCCAATACAATACCAAAATGGATCAGATTCCGTCTGATCGCTTCCTTATCTTTCTTATTAAATAAATGCGTTAAAAGAAAAGTATAAAACTTGTCGTTTTTCTGCATCGTGCTTTTAAGCTCCTTACTTATGATTTCGTACCGGAAGTTTTCCGGCACACGGAATCACGAGGATAGCCGCGAGCGACTAACGCGAAACCAAATTCCAAGAGTTATTACTGGACGAAGTCACCTTCGTTTATTATGTGAGGTGGTTTAACTGCTATGGTAAAACTCTAACGAACTATGGAAAGACTAACAAACGTCGTCCACGATGGCAACCGCGGGCATCACAACGACAGTGACGTGCCAACTTTCGAGATAATAGACCCTTTTGGACAAAAAATAAAGCCGTAGTGCGCGGCTTTAATCTTTTCTCTTCTTTTCCTTAAAACCTTTCAGGACCATTAGTCCTACAAAGATGATCAATGCTGCAAAAGCCAACACGATCGCGATCTTTATTGCAAAGGTCAGAAACCCAATAAACGCAATGAGTTGCTTAAGGAACGCGATGAGCAACGCGATCAGGACCAGGATGCTGCCCCATTTGCCTGCGGCCTTTAAGAAGATAGGCATATTCGAAAAACTCCTTCTAACGAACTGTTCTCATCGCAACGGGGCCACTTATTATAAACGACCACTCGCGCTGATATTCTACAATAAATCTCAACGATCTCGCCAAGCACCTGAACGACCGCGGTCGGCATAGACAGTTTGCTCGGAATCATATCGCCGCGGGTCATAAGTCACATTGCTGACGGCGAAGTTTGGCGAAACATTCGGGCCGTGAACGTCAACGGTGTAATCCGGTGCCGCCCTTTTTTTGAAAATGTAACCGCGGAGCAGGTAAATTCCGAGTGCGATCAAAGCCAGTGGAACCAGCGGCTTGAAAAGAAAACGAAGATCAAAGCCCAGCCAGCGGACCAGAAACGCCAGCCCGAGAACGCCGAGGATGCCTCCCCAAAGCTTTGTATTTCCCGAAAACCGTCTGACCAGTATGTCTTCGGCGTTATCCGGTGTAACGCCTGACCGGATCATTTGGGCGGTTCGCCAGGAATCAAGCAGCGAGAAAAGCCACATGCCCATGAAACCGAGGACGAAAACGGGAGTCCCGCTTGTCAGAATTGCCAGCTGGAACAATCCAATGAAAACCGCGAAATAAACGAGTGCTTTGGTCGTTTGTCCGTTGTAAGCAGCTCCAAGGCCAGGGCAAATAAAAGAAAGCAGCGCAGCAATAAACGGCGACGTTCGTTTCTTGACGAAAGGAGCATAATTTGCCCGGGTCTGTTGCCGTAGAAGATCAACACCCTGAACGATGCAGTCCTGGCAATAAGGGAAACCCTTAATGCGGTGATCGCAAGCGGGGCACAGAGGTCTTGCGCAACCGTTGCAATTCATGACAGCAACATTCTGGCTGTGATAAGCACAATTCATCTACTTCTTATCCTCGTTATCGATGTATGTCGTTCCGTTTACCGGATCCTGGTTATTCTGACCGCTATCCGCATCTTTGCCGCCCCAAACGTCGGAACTCTGCCTGTATGTTTGCTCGGCAAGCTCGACGCTGCGAGTATAAATGCCTTTTAACGATCCGTCAGCCGAAACCGTTTGGCTAAACACGAGGAACGCAAGCAAAAACATCATCGCAACCGGGGCAAGCTGAGGTATCGGGATCGGGAATCGTAGGCCGCGAACCCACTCGGCAAGGGTGGCTGTCCACGAGGCTTTTAGTTCAACCGCTCTTGACGTTCCGAGTGTTGATTGCAGTATCCGATCATGAAGGCCGTCCGGAACCGGCAACTCTTCCATCTTATAAGTCAGACACGCTCCGATCGAACGAACCACCATTCCCGGAAGGTCCGTGCAGTTGTTGCAAAGAACGGCGTGCCGCTCCCAACGGTGAAATACTCGAGCCGGCAAAAAGCCGTCAAGGTAGTCTGTAAGATATTCTTCGAAATCCGAGCACGGCATTGCCGTCTCAGGCATCGTCATAGAAATGACGCGAGCCTCGAGCCGGGTCATCGAGTGATCAGGAGCAGAGATCTCATGACAGATATCGAGCGAAGCTTTTATCTCATTAAGGAGTGTGTGACACAAAGGACAGCCCATCGCGTGCTCGGCAACAGCTTTCTGCATCTGAGCCTCCAACGTCCTATCCAGATAATCCGTTAGAAGCTCCTCAAACTGCGAGCAATTGACCGTTATCTCCATGTTGCTATTCATCACTGTTCACCCCCTTGATCAAAAATTCCTACTCGTTCATCATTTGACGCCTCTGCAAATCGAATTTGCCTTCTGTCCAAGTCAGCTTAAAGCTGGAACTCAAAACTAGATCGTCACTACTCTCATCCTTCTCAAGATCTTGGCTAATTCTATTCGTCCACGGTTGATCCTCGATTTAACCGTTCCCTCAGGGATCTTCAAAGCATCAACTATATCCTGATAGCTTAACTCCTCGATATCGCGGAGAATTACGCACGTTCTCAAGTCTTCCGGAAGTTTGTCGATGCCCTCCTGGACCTGGCCGGCCAACTCGCGGCGCTCCATCTCTCTCTGGGCCGAGTTTCCAACTGCCCGCAAATGGTAATGGTGGTCGTCGACCGTGTCCGCCATCGAATTCTGCGGATTGCGCTGGCGATGCCGGTAGTCATCAATTATCAAATTCCGAGCGAGCCGCATTAACCAATTCGATAAGTCGCCCTGCTTTGGATCGTACTGGTCAAGAGTACGATAGATCCTTATAAAAACTTCCTGAGTCAGGTCCTCAGCTCCCTCGGCATTCGAGGTAAATCGATAAGCAAGGTTAAAGATCCGCCGCGAAAAGGTCGAAACGATCTCTTCCCAAGCAGGACCGTCACCCGAACGGGCACGCCGCACAAGTTCGGCACCATTTATCTCCGGCACAGCCTTACGAGCTTCCAACGCTTGATTCTCCGACAATCCCCAAACCTTTAGCTAAAAGCAACAACGGCTCAAAACTCGCCCTGTCAAAGCCTTGTTACGAGGGGAATAATAGCAAAGTTCCCACAAATTTGTGCCTTTTGGACAAAGAAAAGCGGGCCTGCATGAAATGGCCCGCTCTCACACGGCTTTTTATTATGTCGTACGGAGGTAAAAGCCGTGCTTCTCGTAAAGATTAAGCCTGCCCATGCCGTTCGGGATGCGTCTGCCTGTAAATCGCCTTCCGTATTTATAAGCAGATCTATATAAAACCTTTCATTCTTTTTTGCTGCCGTGTTTTTCACTTTTTGGGGCGAATAAAGTATTGTCATTGTTTGCCGTGCGCGCACCGAACGATTGCGTGACGGTAATTATTTTGTTTGCGCCCCGGGGGCCATGTTGCTTTGCGAAAGTACTTAAAATTCATACTGCTCTTGTTGTTCGCGTTGTTTTTGCTATGGCTTTTTGGCCGCAATCTGGACTGGCAAGAGGTCGGCTCGAATCTCAGGAATGCGAATGCGGGTGATCTGGCCTTGGCGACCGCGATTATTTGTCTCGGTTATTTCTTGCGTGCGGTCCGATGGCATGTCCTGCTCAAGCCGATCACGCAGAGCAGCCTGAAAGAACTTTTCGCGACAACGACCGTGGGCTTTGCGGCGATCTTTTTGATCGGACGAGCCGGCGAGATTGTTCGTCCGATGTGGCTTCCGATGCGAGACCATCGTGTCAGGCCTGGCGCGGCCCTTGTGACGATCGGGATAGAGCGAGTATTCGACTTGGCGTCGCTGATATGTTTTTTTTCGGTCAGCCTGATCTGGTTCAATTCGCGCCCAGGGCATGAGTCAGAGTTTTCCTCCATTAAACTAGCCGGCAATGCTTTGCTCGGCGGGGTTATCGTAGGGATCGTTGCGTTGATCATTTACGGTCAAAGGTCCGTTCCAATAATCGCCTGGTTCGCCCGAATAACGGACCGGACTTTCATCCCGAAACGGTTGCGGACGATCTTTCTGAGCCTTCTGCGCCAGCTTGCTACTTCTGTTGAGGTATTGAGAAGCTGGCGTGAGATCCTTTGGGTAAGCTTCTGGACGATCGCTCTTTGGTTTTCGATATCGATCCCGACGTGGCTGATCTTGAGGGCTTTTGACCTGCCGCTTAATTTTGTCGATTCGATCTTCGTGATGGGTGTCGCTTCGATGGGATCGCTGGTGCCTACTCCGGGCGGAGCAGCCGGAGCCTTTCACGCAGCCACGGCCGGAAGCTTGATGCTCCTTGGCGTAAGTTCTGACAAGGCGGCCGCGGTCTCCATTATCATGCACCTGATCTATTTTGCTCCGGCCGTGATCTTCGGTTTGTATTATTTTCTGCATGGTGATATTAGTGTTGCGAGGTTTAGAAGCCTGATGTCGGCGGAGAACGCCGAGCGGGAGATCGAATCCGATTCGCCCGATTTCGAACCTCAGACTTAATCTTTCAGCTCGAAAACTCATTTACTCCGAGAAAACTCAGTTATGCGGTGCCCATTTTGCGGACATATTGAAGACAAAGTTGTCGATTCACGCGAATCGAAAGACGGCGATTCGATTCGCCGCCGACGGGAATGTCTGGAGTGCAGCCGCCGCTTTACCTCGTACGAGCGCATTGACGAGATCCCCTACATGGTCGTCAAAAAGGATGGTAAACGCGAGATCTTTGACCGCAATAAGATCCTTGCCGGTACGCTGAGAGCCTGTGAGAAACGTCCGATATCAACCGGCCAGCTTGAGGCCATTGTCGATGAGGTGGAAAAGGTCGTGCAGGATTCGCCGGATCGTGAACTTTCGACTTCCGCGATCGGTAAGATAATCATGCGTCGTCTGAAGGCCATGGATAAAGTTGCTTATGTGAGGTTCGCCTCGGTCTATCTTGAGTTCGAGGATGTTTCTGAATTCATGACTGAGCTAAAGGACCTTGTTCGGGCACGCGATAATACGGGCGACAAGAAAAAGAAAAGTAAAAAATAGCAAAAATCTGACCTGGAAATGTTAGTCACCGCCGGTAAGTTATCCCGCGGCGCTCATTTTTTCGAATATTCTCCAAAAAACAACACTTCGCCAGCAAAAATCCGTTCTAAGGAACGTCAAGGGAGCAACCAAGCCGACATAACTGAAGGTGTGCCCGCCCACGGCATACCGACAGGCCATGTTGGAGGGCCAATTCTCTTCCTCTTTACTTTCTTAATAGCCTTTGTAGTAGGAGGCGGATAAATCCATTTTTTAAGTGGTCAGCGATTAGAAAAAAAAACATGAAGGAGAAGAAACCCATGAAAAAGTTAGTTATTTCTTTTTTGGCAGTGCTCACCGTATTCCAGATCGCTTTTGGACAGGACCGGTCGGAGATAAAGGCTCAGATCAAGGAACAGCGTCAAGAGTTGAAAAGAGAACAGAGCCTATCTAAATCGAGCTCGAGCGATCAGGTTCAAAGCTCCAAGATTAATGCAGCGACGGCCGTTACGGCTGCTGATGTTGGCGAACCTGATTCTTTTGGGAAAAACGCGCTATTTCTCGGCATTGCCCAAAGCGGCTTCGTGTTGATCGATCCGACTTGTGATCCAAATGATATTGGCCCACTGGGACCCGATGATCACTGCATTGTCGTTGCCGATCCAAGCGTTCCGCTTCCGTCCACCACAATAAACGATGTTGCGAGAATAACGATTCCAGGCAAATCCGTAGCAAACATTGTCTACGCGATCGGCAATCACAACGTTTCTTACGACATGTTCAACGCCTCGGCAGGTACGGCTTTCGGCCGGATGACTTATGTTCCAAGCGTTACGATCGAGAGCTCAGCATTGAACGATCCTTCGCTGATCGACCCGACCACAGGCAATCCGTTTAATGGGTCGTTTACGACTACCGGAATCGGTACATATTCAACAACAAAAACGCTTGCGTCCGGAGCGACAGAATTTCAGGCATTGAGCTACAGCCGAGCCAATACGCTTGGTTTCTCGAGAACCTATTTCGCAGGATTAGGTTTGCCCAGTAATGTAATTGATGATCTCTTCAAAAAGCCGATGACCATTCGGCTCAATGTCAGAGTGTCATCAAGATGGGTCGATAGCGCGACGATGCTCTTCACAATTCGATTCCTCGGCAACTAGTAGTTGATCGTGCGACTTTTTGAGTTCCATTTTGGCCGCGAGATTTTGGCGGCCGAGATGGGACTCAAGATGTTTTTACGACCGGTCACCTTTGGGGGAGATTGCCCTTTGTCGCTTGGTTCTTTAACATAAAGGGTTATGGCTGAAATCGAAGAGCTACCAGTGGCGCTCGCTGAAGGCGAAGCTATCGAACCGATGATGCAGATCCCGTCGGAGCTGCCGGTTCTACCGCTAAGGGACATTGTTATTTACCCGTTCATGATCGTACCGCTTTTTGTATCGCGTGATCGCTCGATCAAAGCGGTGGAGGAAGCCTTGCGCGACAACCGTATGATCCTGCTGGTTTCGCAGAAAGATGTGAACAAGGAGGAACCGGCACAAGAAGATCTGTATACCGTCGGCACCGTAGCGATCATTATGCGCATGCTGAAGCTGCCTGACGGACGCATTCGGATCCTCATTCAGGGATTGTCACGATGTAAAGTTGAATCCGTTACCGCGGGCGGCGAATACATTAAGGCTAATATAACTCCGATCTCCGAGCCACTTGCACCGGACAATTCGCTGGAGGTAGAAGCACTGGTGCGAAATGTCCGCGGTTCAATGGAGAGAGCTGCAAGTCTTGGCAAGAACATCTCTCCGGAAGTGCTCGCGATCATCGCGAACCTGGATGATGCCGGCCGTCTCGCTGATCTCTCTGCCTCTAATCTTGAGCTGAAGGTCGAAGATGGGCAGACCGTCCTCGACATTTATGATCCGGTCCCGCGCCTCCGCCGCGTGAACGACTTGTTAAACAAAGAGATCGATGTCCTGACTGTTCAGCAGGAGATCAACACGCAGGCCCGTGCCGACATTGATCGGTCGCAGCGTGAATATTTTCTGCGGCAGCAGCTTAAGGCCATTCAAACGGAGTTGGGCGAGGGTAATGAGCTTTACGAGGAGATCGAGCAGTATCGCAACAAGATCCTGAAGGCGAAGATGCCGGAAAACGCAGAAGAAGAAGCTCTTCGGCAGCTTAAGAAGCTTGAGCGGATGCATCCTGATGCAGCTGAGACCGCGACTTTGCGAAACTGGCTTGACATCATGACCGATCTGCCCTGGTCCAATCCATCGAAAGACAATCTCAACCTGAAGAAAGCGGAAAAGATACTTGATGAGGACCACTATGGGCTGGAGCGAGTCAAGGAACGAATGGTCGAAGCTCTCGCCGTTAGAAAGCTGAAGGAAAAACCCAAAGGCTCGATACTTTGTCTTGTCGGTCCGCCGGGAGTCGGGAAGACGTCTCTCGGACGCTCGGTCGCGCGAGCGTTGAATCGCAAATTCGTTCGTCTCAGCCTCGGCGGCCTTCATGACGAAGCCGAGATCCGCGGCCACCGCCGCACCTACGTTGGCGCGATGCCGGGACGCATTATTCAGGCGATCCAGCAAGCCGGCACAAACAATCCGCTTATTATGCTCGACGAGATCGACAAGGTCGGTGCCGATTTTCGCGGCGATCCAAGCTCCGCGCTTCTCGAAGTCCTGGATCCCGAACAGAATTCCGCCTTTCGCGACAACTATCTCGGCGTGACATTCGATCTCTCGAATGTGATGTTCATGACCACGGCGAATGTGCTGGATACGATCCAGCACGCGCTTCGCGATCGTATGGAGGTGATCTCGCTCGCCGGGTACACAGAAGAGGAAAAATTTGAGATCGCGCGTCGGCATTTGATCCCGAAACAGGTAGAAGAGAACGGGCTTGGTAAGGACGATGTCCGTATTGACCGGCGAGCATTGGCAAAGATCGTTAGTGAATACACTCAGGAAGCGGGCCTTCGCCAGCTTGAGCGTGAGATCGGCAAGGTCTGCCGGAAAGTCGCCCGACGCAAGGCGGAACTGGACGATAAGTTCAAGCCGATCAAGGTAACATCAGAGAATCTGAAAGACTTCTTGCGCACGCCGCGGATCTTCAATGAGGGGGCTCTCAAAAAGAGCCAGATCGGTATCGTGACCGGCCTCGCCTGGACGGCGGTCGGCGGCGACATATTGTTCATAGAAGCCTTAAAAACAAAGGGGAAAGGCAAGCTGTTACTTACCGGACAAATCGGCGAGGTAATGCAGGAATCGGCCCAGGCAGCTTTTTCCTATGCCAAGGCCCGAGCTAACGAACTGGGTATCGACGAAACTCTCTTCGAGAACTACGATATCCACATTCATCTGCCCGAGGGGGCGATCCCGAAAGACGGCCCAAGTGCGGGTATTACGATGGCAACTGCTATGGTTTCAGTACTTTCGCAACGGCCTGTCCGCAAAGAGGTCGCTATGACTGGCGAAATAACTTTAAGGGGCAACGTCCTGCCGATAGGCGGAGTCAAAGAAAAACTGCTCGCCGCGCGGCGGGCAAAGTTGAGAAAGGTGATTTTACCAGAGCCAAATCGGCGCGATCTGGACGATCTTCCGCAGGAAGTAAAGGACGATTTGGAGTTTGTATTTGTTGACAATGTCCTTCAGGTTTTTGAAGAAGCATTAATGAGTAGAAGGGCTGCAAAAGCGGCAAGATGAGGATTCTTCCCAAACCTCAGTTTTGTCGGCCGACATCCTTTTTTGCAGCCGGGAATCGAAGTTTGGAGGGCCGAATTCGTTGACTCTGAGCCTTCCAGAGTGCTATTTTTAAAAGGTTCTAAGTGCGCGGGGTACGTGTGCGTATTGGAACAAGGAACTTTTTCATTGGTTTAGCGTTAGAAAGTGAGGTAGGTTGACGATCACGGTCGTTTCAGGAATTCGTCCTGACCCTGAAGATTCGACTCGAGGAGTATAGACGAACTTAATGAAATCAGCCATTTACAAGGTTTTAGGCTTTTCGGCGATAGCAGTCTTTATATTTAGCAATTTTACTTTTGGTCAGGTCACAAGCCCTGGCAATCAGACGACTACGCCCGAAGTTGCCAAGACCCGAGACATTATCAATAAACTTCTGGATGATTCGGGACGTTCCTTTAGGGCTGGTCTGGAAGCGTTTAAGGCAAACAAGCGCTCTGATGCTGGTGAAAAATTCGATAAATCGGTCGAAACTTTCCTTTATTCCGCGATAAATATTCAAAAGGACGGGAAACTTCAGGGCTGCTATAACCAGCTGATCGAAACTGTTTACCGGCTCGAGTTTCCGGCCGGGAGCCAGGCTCCGCGCATCCGTGAGCTATCGGCAACGTGTGGTTGGAATTGGAATGGAGAGGATTTCAAATTGGCGGATGACGTCGTTGCGATGGTAAAGCCGTCCGCGACACCCCAGACCAGCGGTTCAACGGCCGCGACAACCTCAAACGGAACAGGGGCCGTCAGCAATAAAGAGGTGGCAGTTGGCTTTAACAGCCAGCAGTTCGAACCGTCGCCGCTCGACGATCTTGCCAAACTCGAATTGACTGCCGACGAGCAGGATATCAACAGTCCCGTCGCTCAACAGCAGTATCAATACATTCAATACGCTGTGGCGAATAAGTCGCTTGGATTTTCTTTTCAGGTGCACCCAATGATCCAGCAGTTCGTCAATTACTATCGTGGCCGAGGACACACCACGATGGAGGTTGGCCTTTATCGCTCTGGTCTCTTCATGCGGATGGCCAGGCGGATCTTTAAGGAAGAAGGCGTGCCTGAGAATGTTGCGTGGCTCGGTCAGGTAGAGAGTACATGGAAACCGACGGCTCTTTCTTGGGCAGCCGCCTCGGGGCTGTGGCAATTTATCCCCAGTACAGGATCGCGGTTCGGGTTGCAGCGGACAGCATATGTCGACGAACGAAACAGTTTTGACGAAGCAACTCGTGCATCGGCTCGTTACTTAAAATTCTTGTTCGACCGCTACGGCAATTGGGAACTAGCGATGGCCGCCTATAACTCCGGTGAGGGTAATGTTGACCGTGCCGTGCGTCGGGCTGGAGCGAACAACTTCTGGATAGCTTACCCGTACCTTCCGCAGGAGACTCGCAACTATGTTCCGAATATCCTTGCGACGATCCTGATCGCGAACAATCCGGCGCAATATGGCTTTGGCCATATTCGTCCGGCTCCTCAGCTGACTTATGACCGAGTTCGCGTGCCGGCGTCGACCAATCTGGGCTTGCTTGCTCAGGCGTCAGATACCAGCGTTCAATATCTCCGGTACCTGAATCCGCAGCTGAGAAGCAACGTTACGCCGCCGCAGCCTTACATTGTCAATATACCTGCGGGCAAAGCGAATGAAGTAGTCGCAGTTTTCAAAAGGGTTCCCGGAGCTAAGATCAACAATTCGAGCCTTGCCAATGCCTCAACCGGCGAATCATGGCAGACGATCTCGAACCGCACGGGCATAAGTGTCGCGGATCTAATGGCCGCGAATCCCGGCATGGCAGCTCCGAAAGGAAAGGTCTTTGTCCCGTCGTTGGGCAACAAGGTGAACAATATTGTCTATTCGCGGCCAGCGTCAGAGACGGCAGTCGCGAGCAATATCCGCGTTGTCAAAGCCCAGGCCGGTGACACGGTCCAGAGGCTCGCTGTTCGTGAAAAGGCCGATCCGACTGAGGTCGCAAAATACAACGGTTTGCTTCCGAATTCAGTCCTGGGTGCGGGACGCGAGATCAAGATCCCTACGAACTAAAGGCATAGCATCGTAATGAAAGTGGGCTGTCAGTAATGGCAGCCTTTTTCAATTTCTGTTATTTTTCCATTCGTGAAACTCTGGCTTTCCAAAAACTCTGAAGTCCCGGTTCGCGATCAGCTCGTTGCACAGATCACTCTCGGTATTGCCAGCGGCGATCTTCCGCCGGGAAATAGGTTGCCGAGCACGCGCGAGCTTGCGCGCCGGTTCAATATTCATCAAAACACAGTTTCATCCGCCTATCGTGAGCTCGCAGCGAAAGGCGTAGTCGAATTCAAAAAGGGAAGCGGCGTTTTCATCGCGAAAGGAGAGATCAATACGGAAAGTTCCGGTCTTCAGCAGCTTGTTTCCCGATTCCTCGAATTGGCCACATCCGCCGGCTATTCATCAAATGAGATCAAAGAGCACATTCAGAAGGCGCTCGAACCCAGGTCGCCGAATGGTTTTCTGGTTATCGAGTCCGACGAAGCCCTGCGCGAAATCCTTCTGCATGAGATTCGAGCCGGGACCGGTGCAAATGCAGATGGCACAACGCTCGAAGAATTTTCAACGGTAGAAGAGTTCACCGCCAAACGGCACCTGGTGGCGATGTTCGATGAGGAAGAGAAACTAAAATATCTCTTGCCCGCGGGGTCGTCTTGCACATATCTCAAAGCCAACTCGGTTCCTACCTCAATGTCAGGTGAAACGCGGCCCGGCAAAGAGGACCTTATTGTAATCGCTTCAGGCTGGGACAAATTCCTCGCATTTGCAAAGCTTTTCTTGCTCGCTGCCAATGTCGATGCGACGGCGCTGATCACGAGGCTGACCAACGAAAGTAATTGGAAAAGGGGAATCGACCAAGCCGCGATGGTCGTTTGCGATCCGCTCACGGCCATGGAATTTCCGGACGACGAACGGGTTAGAGTTTTTCCATTGATCGCCGAATCATCGTTGAAGCAACTTCAAGGATTGGCGGCCAATTACTCACGGTTTCAATAGCTGGGCATCGATTGTAATCGTGCTGCCTGCCGCGAGCAAGATGGAACGCTCCCAGGTCATATAATCCAATTTTTTGATCACGATCTTGTACTCGCCTGCTTTTAACTGAAGAGTCGAAGGAGTACTGCCAACA
>Ga0070667_100003415_pt1 | contig 13530 bp, 15 predicted proteins | sample KBSS33metaG_FD_64659 | JGI IMG/M metagenome (GOLD analysis project Ga0070667, IMG submission 64659) | Switchgrass rhizosphere microbial communities from Kellogg Biological Station, Michigan, USA - KBS S3-3 metaG | ecosystem: Host-associated > Plants > Roots > Rhizosphere > Soil ...
CTGTTATTAGCCTTACCTATTGCGAAATCTATCACCAACCCCAGACCCTGGAACTAAGAACTATGCACTGGGAACTATGGATTATGGACTACCGACTCACGGCTCTTCCACACCCTTATCATTTGCAGCGCCACCGCCACCAGTATAACAGACATGCCTAGATAAAAAGATATATCCAGTTCACGGTTTTCGTGGTAAATAGCAAAGGCCAGCAAAATCCCATATACAGGCTCCAGGTTATAACTAAGGTTTACCGTAAATGCAGATATTTTTTTCAACGCATTGGAAGATAACTGGAAGGCCCAAACAGAACATAGCCACGACAAAACAACTAACCATATCCAGTCAGCAGCACCAGGTAATTGAAACCTGCCATGAAAAACATGCAGGTAAAATGGCAGCAATAGTGTGAGGGCAAGAACGCCTCCGCTCAGTTCATAGGTCATTAATGTTTCTGCGTTCATGCGCTGCATAAATTGGCGGTTGCAGATCGGGAATATGGCGCCCAGGATGGCAGATATGATACCGGCAATGATGCCGGTTTTATACCGTGCATCAAACTTAAAGATGATATAAATGCCGGCGATTACCAGCAGGCCCAGTAACAGTTCTGCCGGCCTGAAAGATGTTTTCAGCAGCAGGGGTTCAAACAGGGCTGTAAAAAAACCAATTGATGAAAAACAAACCAATGCCACAGATATGTTGGCGTATTTAATGGCTCCAAAAAAACTTATCCAGTGAAGTGTGGCAACCAATCCAACGCCAGCAATCCTGCAGATATCGGCTATTGATATTTTCTGCAGCCGTTTACTGAGTGAAAATAATATCCACATGGTTACCGAGCTGATCAGCAAACGCCACCAAACCAGCAGCCCTTCATTCAGTGTAATCAGCCTGCCCAGTATGCCGGTGAAACCTGCCAGGAAAACAGCGGTATGTAGTTGTATAAAAGCTTTCTTCATAAAGAAAGCAAAGATGGGGAAATGTACCTGTAATAAATGAATGAAACAATGACAACGGTACTGGCAACAATTGCAGGCGGGAAACTATTGCTTTGTTTTTGCAAATACCTCATTGCTGACCGAAGAGAAATTACTCACTTCCGTTTTTTTTAGACGATTGCTATAGTCTTTGAACCAGCTTTGCCAACGCAGATAGAGAACGCCTGCGATACCTTCTTTGACAATCCCCTTGTTCATTTTAGAGGTGCCATAAGTACGATCCCTGAAAATAATAGGCACTTCTTTAATTTTAAACCCAAGCTTCCAGGCAGCAAACTTCATTTCTATCTGGAATGCATATCCCACAAATTTTATTTCATTAAGGTTAATGGCCTCCAGCACTTCTCTTTTATAACAAACGAAACCAGCGGTAGGATCCTTCACCGGCAGCCTGGTAATAAGGTGTGTGTAAAAGGAAGCTCCTTTGGAAAGAATAATGCGGTTCCGCGGCCAGTTTACATTACCTCCCCCTTTTACATACCTGGAACCAACCGCCAGATCCGCGCCCTGCTGGCATGCTTCATACAAACTGTCCAGGTCTGCGGGATTATGAGAAAAATCGGCATCCATTTCAAATATATGGCTGTACCCGCGCACAAGCGCCCAGCGAAACCCATAAATGTACGCAGTGCCCAGGCCCTGTTTGCCTTTTCTTTCTTCAATAAAAAGCAGCCCGGGAAAAGCTGCCTGCATATTTTTTACAATTTGTGCAGTGCCATCGGGCGAGTTATCGTCTATTACCAGCACATGGAACTGTTGTTGCAGGGCAAAAATAGCAGTTACAATACTCGAAATATTCTCTTTCTCGTTATAGGTTGGTATAATAACAATTTTCTGCAAAAGCTGGCTTTATCGTTATGGACTTTGTGGTTGGCTACGAAAATACATTTTTTATCCATTTGCCGGCTATCTGATGACCGGAGCTTCTACAATTATCCCTTTTTTAACAGCGATCTATTCAGTATTTCCGTTAGTTTTTGCTTGGTATGCAATGGAAAATCGCCCCTCATCATCCAATCGTAATATTGCGGTTCTGCTTTCAGCACTTCGGTTACCGGGCGGCCTTTATGCTTTCCGAAATTAAATACTTCAACACCTTTATCCATAACAAAGCGGCGTGCAAAATCGACAATTATTTCCTCACCGGTAAATTTTAATATACTCTCTACCGTGTTGCCCATTTGGGGGTAGCGTTCTACCTGGGCATGCAATATTTCCAGGGTGGCCGCCGCGTCTGCTTCGGCGCTATGAGCCGCTTCCAGGTCTTTCTGGCAATAGAATTTATAGGCAGCAGTGAGGGTACGCTGTTCCATCATATGAAAAACTTTCTGCACGTCAACCAATCTTCTGCCTTTCATTTCAAAATCTACCTCTGCGCGTAAAAATTCTTCCATCAGCATCGGAATATCAAAACGGTTGCTGTTATACCCGCTCAGATCACAATTATCAAGAAATTGTTTGATATCGTGTGCAGCCTGTTTAAAGGTAGGCGCATCTTTCAGCATCTCGTTGGTGATGCCGTGTATATCAACAGAAGCCTGCGGAATGGTCATTTCCGGATTGAGCAATTTTCGTTTGGTTGACCGGTTCCCGTCCGGTAATATTTTGATCATCCCGATTTCCACAATGCGATCGGTGCCAAGGTTGATGCCGGTGGTTTCCAGATCAATAAAGGCCAGCGGGCGTGTTAGTTTCAACATTTTAATTCTTATTTATGGAATTTCAGGCATTTTACCGGTTTGGCTGCAATTAATGCTTTCAGCTATTTCAACCGTTTGAAAGAAATTCCGCTACTTTTTTATCAGTTCGCTGCAAATGTAAAATATAAATTTGTCAACCTAATTAATTGATCTTAAAAGTATTTAACAGAATTTATCCTTAAAAAAGGTTTTTAATTTGGCAGCCGGGGTTGCATAAATAAATAATTTGTTGTTTCTTTGAATCCTGCTCCGTTATCCTCCCGAAAATACATTTCCGCATCCTCCAGAAAAGGCCAATCCAGGCAGTATCCGCGTTTAACCGCACTGTTTGCATTGTTTAACTTTAAATACCACAAAAATGAAAGCTAAAGTATTGATCCTCGTACTGCTTATCGCTGCCGGTTTGGCCATGACTTCCTGCACCAGTTCAAGAAGTGGCTGCAAAGCTACAGAAGGCTATGTTGGATACGGACACAGATAAAATTAATTTGTAACTGTCGTTATCTTCAGAAAAAGAAAAGACATTTATACATAATTGAACCAAGGTTATCTTTAAAGTGTTTTAAAGATAACCTTTTTTATTTTTATGAATTGGATACCGCTTACCACAGAAACACAGTTAGAGCAAGTGATTGATCGTTCTTTTGCGAGGCCGCAGGCAATCTACAAACATTCTACCCGCTGCGCGCTGAGCAGTATGGCAAAAAGCCGCCTGGAAAGAGGTCTTCAGCCCACCCATCTCGATTTTCATTTCCTGGACCTGCTGGCCCATCGTTTTCTTTCACGTAAAATAGAAGAAGTGTTTGGCGTAACCCATGAATCGCCACAATTGCTGCTGATCAAAAACGGCATCTGCGTTTACCATGAAAGCCATAGCGCCATCAATATGAGTGAAGTGCTGGAAAAAAGTGCCGCCGCCTAAAACAGGCAGGGGAACGCTAATTTTTTTGATTGGACGGGGACGGCGGTTCCTTGACGGATTTTTCAACCGAATCTTTGACCCGTTTACGTTCCTTCCTTTTAAAATATCCCCTTAACAAAAAACTATGTTTGGCGGCCTCCATGGTTTCAGTAGCGTTGCTGGCCGTTTTCTGTACTGTGCCCACCGTGTGCTGCGCGCTGGATATTGTTCCCTCCAGGTTTTTGATCAGTTTATCGCTGTTCACCAGCCTTCCAAAAGAACCTTCGCCGTTGTTTATTTTTGACATCACACTGGCCAGGTTGCCGGTGAGTGTTTCGGCATTATCTGATATTTTTGATAAATTATTTACGATCCTGTCAACGTCTACCGGGTTGCTCGATTTTAGTTTACCACCTTCTTTTACTACCGGTGAAGCGTAGCTGCCGGCAGAGATAGTTACCAGCTTATCACCCATCAGTCCGTCGCTGCCGATGCTGGCGGTAACATCTTCCTTGATATATGGCCAGATATCTTTTTGCAATATCATTCCTACCGCTACAGTGGTGTCATTGAGCATGCTGATATCATCAACATTGCCCACATTAATGCCCGCATAGCGCACATAGTTTCCTTCTTTCAATCCCGAAATATTTTTGAAATGAGCATATACATAGAAGGTGCCACCAAACATATTTTTCTGTTTGCCTATAAAAAAAACAATGCCAAGCAGCAACAAAATGCTTATCAACACAAACAGGCCTGTTTTTATCTTTTGAGCAACCGAAATATTCATAACTGATTTATTTAAAAAATGAACGTATAAAATCATCGGCTGAATTCTCCAGTTCATCGCAGGTTCCTTCGGCGATGTAGTGGCCGTTATTCATTATCAATATCCTGTCGGCAGTTATCCGGGCACAGGGTATATCATGGGTTATAATAACGGAAGTTGTTTCATATTTCCTTTGCACTTCCAGTATCAGGTGGCTGATTTCCTTTGAGGTGATGGTATCCAGCCCCGTTGTAGGCTCATCGTATAACATGATTTCAGGTTTTACCACCAGGGTGCGCGCCAGGCCCATCCGTTTTCGCATACCGCCCGACAATTCCGAAGGCATCTTGTTGATTGCATCCTGGAGACCCACCGCTTCCAACACTTCCGTTGAAAGCCGTTCAATCTCCTTTTTATCTTTTATAGCCGCTACACGTTTCAACGGGAAGGCGAGGTTTTCCCGTACCGTCATGGAATCGTACAAAGCGCTGTTCTGAAAAAGAAAACCAAGACGGCGTCTTAAATTCTTCAGCTCCTGGCTATCCATGTCCTTTACTTCGTTGCCAAAAACTTTTAGTGAGCCCTCATCCTGCTGCAGTAAGCCCGCGATGCATTTGATGGTAACGGATTTTCCCTCGCCGGATTTACCCAGAATCACTACATTTTCACCCCTGTTTACGGTCAGGTTTACATCGGCCAGCACACTGGTGCCGTTAAAACTTTTTTTCAATCCCTTTATCTCTATTACCTGCTCCATTCCCGTATTTATGAATAAACAAAAGTATTGGTGATTTGTACCACTATAGCATCTATTACAATTATCCAAATAGACGCTGTAACAACGGCTGAATTGGCGGCCAGGCCCACGCTTTCGGTTCCCCGGTTAGAATTAAACCCCTTAAAACAGCCTACAAATCCAATGGCAAAACCAAAAAGTATTGTTTTAATGAAGGAAGGAACAATATCCGAAAATTCGAGAATGCTTATAGCCTTATAAAAATAGAGCCTGGCACTCATCGCTGTGTCAAGCAAAGTAGCTGCATAACCACCAAACAATGCTATCACGTCTGCAAATATTGTCAGTAAGGGAATCATAATGATGCAGGCAAGTATTCTTGTAACCACCAGGTATTGCACCGGGTTAGCGCCCGATACTTCCATGGCATCAATTTGTTCTGTTACATTCATGCTGCCCAACTCTGCTCCGATGCTGGATGAAATTTTGCCTGCGCAAATGAGTGCTACAATCACAGGACCGATTTCGCGGATGACCGAAACCGATACCATGCCCGGTATAAAACCAACGGCTCCGAATTGCTTCATAGTAGGTTGCGACTGGATGGTAAGCACAAAACCCAATATAAAACCAGTCAGTGCAATAATACCGATAGACCGGTAACCTATAATGTAGGACTGCCTGGAAAACTCTTCCCATTCAAACCCTTTCTTCCAGATGTTCCGCAAAAAGGATCTTAGAAAGAGTGCCTGATCAGCGATATTAATTAGTATGGGGCTAAAGATTGATTTTCCTGTCATATTATATAGGTTCCGGGTTTAGACTTTACACAACGTTACGATAGCTATAATAACTAATAACCTGCCATAAATGAAAGAAGGAGTGAACGCTATATAATCAATCAGCCGGCGCCCTGCAGCGCTTGTTTAGCGGCCCCCCGCCTTGAATTGTGGAGATATTTCTACATGCTGTATACTAAACCTTTTTTACCGGAGGCTTAATTAGTTTTGCGGTTTTCCTGGACTTGCTCAAAGTTGGCCATTGAACCCGGGTCTTCACCGGGATCTCATCGCCCAGCAATCTCCCCCAGGGCTTCAGCTCATCGATTCGGTCGAAAATAATTTTTAAAATTCCGGCAAAGGGGATCGACAGGAACATGCCGGGAATACCCCATGCGGCATTTCCCAGCAGTACAAAAACAATAGAGATCAGTGCATTGATTTTTACTTTTGATGAAACGATATAAGGCACCAGGAAATGGTTATCGATAAACTGAATGACCGCATAGCAAATCATAATCAGCAATTGGGTATGGAAACCATCTTTAGTAATGGTTGCAATGATGACCGGCAAAGAAACCGATATAATGCCACCGATATAGGGAAGTATGTTGAGAATAGCTCCCAGTATGCCCAGCAGTATCCAGTATTTGACGCCCAGTATTAAAAGTGCCAGTGAATTCAGGATGGCTACTATAGTTGCTTCTACTACCAACCCGTACATATAATGCTGGATAGCGCCTTTTGTCTGTTTCAGCACCATCCCTACTTCTTTAAAATTTTCTTCTGCAAACGCATCATACAGAAAATTAAGCAGGAGCTTTTTATAATACAGGAACAGGAAGGTATAGACCGGTAATAATATCAGCGCTCCTATCGAAGTCATAACCGTTCCTGCAGTGGACCCAAGCCAGGGTCTTATTCCGGCGCCGGCTTCATCGATTGCGCGCTGCTGTCTTTCCATATCGATATTGAAACGCCTGTTGATTTCCAGTTGCAGTTCATGCACCAGCTCAACAACTTTTTTCTTCATCAGCGGCAATTGATCAGTAAAGCCCGCCACCTGCATCGAAAGAAAATAACCGATGCTCATAAAAAACAGGAGTGCAATAATCAATGCAAGTGAGATGGCCAGCACCGGGGGAAATTTCCATTGTTGAAACCGGTTGACCATCGGGTTGAGCAGTATAGCTATCAGCAGCGAAAAAGACAGCGGAACCAGTATTTCGCGCAGGCTGAAAATAATGTAGACGGACAAGATTAGTCCCAGTAATATAATAGTAAACTTGAAATAAAACGGGTACTGCTTAAGCATGCAACGGTTTTAAAATATCAATCATTATTGTTTTGAAAAAATTACGCCAGGGTCTGCAAGCAGCTTTGCTTCATCTTCAGCAATTTTGCTTTTAAGCGACGGAAACTCTTTTTTCAGGCTGTCGATAACAGCATCAGCGGAAACCTGTGCGTAACCGGCAAACGTAATAACCAGGAATGCCGGCAGGAGCAGCACTTTTGGGATATGCATACAGTTTATTTAAGATTGATGATAGTAAGTCAATAGTTATGCCCGATAATTCTGCACCCGGTATCAATACCAGCCGCCGGCACAGGCTGTTTCTGCTGATTATTTTCCACAAAAAAATCAGGCCCTTTGCGAAGACCTGATTTTAAAACTAATATACATGTATTAAGCCCGGCGGATAACCCTTAGCAACACAGCTATAATGGCTATGACCAGCAATACATGAATGATACCACCGGCCTGATAACCAAAATACCCGATAGCCCAGGCAATGACCAGAATGACTGCAATCAGATACAATAGATTTCCCATAATTTTTGTTGATGTAAATAATATAATAGGATTTACCGTTATAGTAGAAACAAAATTGTGCCAAATTAGGCATCGCTTTTCCAAATCTGGCACACATTTATATTACCTGTACTATAAATAATATTACAGTATTACAGTAAACCACTAATGAGATCCTCTGCTAAAAAAACCGTATTGATTGTTGACGATGAAGAAGAGTTGTGCATGCTGATGGAGATGGTGCTTGAGCGGCAACATTTTCTTCCGAGAAGTATTCATAACCTGCAGGAGGCGATGAATATTATTGAACAATTGAAACCGGATTATATCTTCCTTGACAATCATCTACCCGATGGTAAAGGCGTAAACGCTATAAGGAGAATGATTGAATTATACCCGCATGTGAAGATAGTAATGATGACCGCTTATAACGACAAACACATAAATGAGACCGCTATCGAGCAAGGCGCTTCCTATTTTCTTCACAAACCTTTCAACAGGAATAATATAGAGAATATTATCAATAGCCTGTAATGCATTTACAAGATAACCTTGCGGCGAACTCCGCGGTGTTATTCTCCCTGCTTCTCTTCTTTTATTGGTGTATCCGGCACAAAGGCCATTAGCAGCATCAGCATAGATGCCAGTAAAAGCACATATAAGCCCGTTTCTTTTTCCGGGCAATCGCCCCCATAACACCGTGTAAGCAGTATATAATTACGGATTGTCCATGCCATGTTGAATCCGCAAAAGAAAATATTGGTTCGTTTAGCCCATATTCTTGGCAACAAAAACCATAAGATAGCGCCCAGGCTGCAAAAAATATTTACCAGGCCCGGTTTCCCGAAATTTTGCTTACCGTCTGCAAATACACCCCCGATCTTTAATTGTACAGACGGAACATATATCCACGTGGCAAAGCAGGCTAGTATTACGGCTACAGCAGATAGCAGTCCTATCCATTTTGAATATTTCATGAATCTTGTTTAATGCGGTCATCATCGCTCCGCCGCTAAAGCTACTATCAATAAGCTGCAAATATAATCTTGTTGGCCTTGGTAAACTTGTTCCTGCTTTTTTGACGCCGCCGTAACAGCCAGCTAGTAAATAACAGCCCTATCCAAATAAGCATACCATATTAAAAGATGCCGCTACAACAATGCAGATGATCATCTGCTTCCTGCCAATGCATCTTTTTCTTTGACAGTAAAAAAAACTGTTTTACTTCCCGTTTTACCATCGCTGGTAATTCCTTCAATGACAGCAGCGTAACGACCGGGCAGGTCAGACGTATAAAAAGCCGTTTCGTTTCTACCCGATATGCCGGTCTGTACATTGGGCGACCAATACAAAAGCGTTCTGAAATCAGGGAGCCTGCCGGCTGCCAGTTGTGGTGTTTCGTAAGAGGGTGAAAAAAACTCCCTTTGCATCTGCAGCGTACCATAATCAATCACTGTGGCGTGCGGGTCGAGTTCAAACCCCGGTATATCGCCCTGGTAGGTAATAAAATTTATAATGCCGCCGAAAAACATGTTACCATAAAAATACATCCGCGCCAGCACCTCCAGCTTTTTTATCTTAAGCGGATCGTAACTCATAATTTTATCTGCGTCCAGTACCGGCACACCGTCCAGCAGGATCAATGGACTTACCCTGAAAAACTCTTTCCGGATATTGTCGAACACAGGCAGTTGGAATTTCCCGTTTCTTTTTCTTACGTTTACATCGGGTACATATTCACGCAATATTTCTTCTACGGTGGTAAACCGCACGTAATCGTCGAGCCAATAAGCCTTATCGGGTTTTGAATAAAAAGCCGTGGTATCTACAGCAGGTGGCAGCGCTGCCTGTTTCAGTTTATTGAACAGGTAAGCATTTTGCACTTGTACATCCAAATGAAGGCCGGCTAAAGAAACGGCCTGCATGGTAGGCAGTGAGAATGGTGGCAGGACGGATACAGGGAGTTTTTCCGCAAAAGGGCTGGCGATATCAACATGCCTTAATCCGTCTTCCTGGCCGGTGGTTTGCACAATGATTTCGTCGTTGCCATAAAAATTACTCATCTCAAATTTCACTGTACCACTGTCATCGCTGAACGCATCCCTGAACTGCGTTTTTGTTCCCGGAACAGTTAAAAAAGATTCAATCCCTTTTGCAGGAACACCGGCTGCTGTAGTTACTCTACCTTTAACAATATGCCCTTTATACTCCGGCACAAACTGGAATGACGGTTTTCTATTCTGCAAAACGTCTTCCCAACGGAACCTTCGCCAGCCCTGCGTTAGCATCAGGTTGTCTGCAGCCTCGGCCGCAGGTTCTGCAGGTGCCGAAAAATAATAACCGGGGGATTCAATATGACCCGCAAGGTCAGAACGCAGCCAGAGATAACTACTGATATCCATCTCTCCCGCTGATGTTAATGTATCAACCCGCAAAACAGCCATAGACATGTTTGCTGTTAAGGGTTTACCGGTTGCGTTAGCAGCAGTAATGTGCATGGTTAGCTTGCTTCTGGGCTCATATACTTCTTTATCAGATGAGGCGGCTATTTCCAGCACTTGTGAGGGTTTTTTGAAAAATAATCTTTCGCAAACCGGTTGCTGTGCCGCATTGAAAATAGTAAACTGTGAAATTCCATCGCCCAATTTGGCGGTATCTACAAGAAACACGCATTCACCGGCACGCATCTCTGCCGCATTGGTAAGTTTTACGATGCCGCGGGTATGTGCGAAAAGATACACAACTCTTGACGATTCATTTACGGCAGATGAGCGGACCGTTATTTTTAATTGCCCGTTATTTTCTTTTGAGAGATGCATCACATAACCACCCGGATAAACCGCCGGCAATGCCTGTTCAACCCGATTGCCTGAAATACTGATAATGGCCTTATAGGTATGCGATTGCCCGGGTGTAAAAAGAAATTTCCCCATTCCAAACTTTGCTGTGGCAAAGGAAACCAGGGTATCGCTCTTTTCATCTACCACGGCGCCCGTACACGATACCCCCCTGCCATCCTGATCGGTTATTCTGAATGCAACGGTGCTTTGTAAACCGTTTACCAGGTTGCCTCCTTCGGGATAGAACCGGGCATTGTAACTGTCTTTTTTTGCAATGCTGGTATCGGTATAAATTTTCCGGGTGTTTATTATGGTGAGGGGCTTTTCAAAAAAATAGGCAGCATCAAAATTTTTCATCCAGTTGGTATAAGCCCGCAACAGGTATTTACCCGAGGACAATGATATAGGCCATTGCAATGAACCATTGCCGCTACCACCGTTCAGCGCTACCTTGGCCTGCAGTACGGGCTTGTTGTTTTTATCGAATACTTCTATGTAGGCAAGCTTACTAATGCCCAGCGGCAGGTTAAAACCAGCATCAGTGTTGTATATTTTAAACCAGCAGATTTCACCAGCCACATAAAAATCTTTATCGGTATGCAGGTATAGTTTTTCCTGCAACGCCTGGCGGCTATATGCGGTAAACTGGTCTTTCAGCGCAAGTTCCTGCGCAGACGGTTGCGCAAAACAACCCAGGCAGGTAAATACTGCGGTTATGCAGACACCTGTTGATTGTGAAATTAATCTCGCTATTTTTAACTGCCTCATTACCTAGGGTATTTTAATGACGATGTTATGGCCAGTAAGAAGGTTTTTTGTTATTGCCGGTTATTGTGCAATCCACACAGGTGGGCAGCGCAGCAAAGAATGTCAAAATAAATCCGTTGAACGTTTTGCCAACGGTGGTAGGCGTAAGACCGGAAGCCTTGGCTTGAATACTGTCTGATATGTTTTCAACTTCTATCTCGTAACAACCGGAATGATAATCCCACGGCAATACATCAGTGCTTTTGATAAAAATTCTTTTTTCCCGGAACGGGCATATATTAAAATAGCCTATAACCGGTTCGGTTGGGTCGGTAACACAATGGAAATTACCTTTCAGCTCAGATGGCTGGGGATCAAATACAGACCCGGTTGCTTCTGTATTTTTTTTCATCCTGTCCAGGAATTCATATCCCTGTTTTGTCCAGGAGTATTGTTTTACGTTCATGCTGTACAGCACACCCAGTTTGATAGAGGCATGCGGTATAAATTCAATGGGCAGGTAAACAATATCACTGCTTAATTTGGCAGTAGAACCCAAGAGCAGGTTTTGTGACGAATAAAACTGCCAGCAGGTTATGATAGTGGGGTCATACGAAAAGGTAGTGGAATCTTTGTACACAACACTGTAATGTTCTGTGAGGCCGCTGCCGGTAATTTTATATTTCAGCACTGAAACATAAGGCATTTGTATTTCCCAGGTTTCATCAAACGACCATTGATAATAACGGGTATTATTCAGTGGATCATGGGTATTGACATACAATTGAACACCATTGCCGTTTTCCTTTTTCCAACTGATACTATCAATTGGCGGATTGCTGTTTACGGGTGCAAAATCTGACAGGTATTGTTTGCCGGCCTTGGTTTGTATACGCAGCCTGTATTTTTTATTATTGCCCAGGGCAGGGTTGTTTATGCTGTATTGCCCCTGGCCTTTTTCTGTAAAGGAGTATATGCTGTTATCGTCTGCCTCCAGCTTTACCGCGGCGCCCGATTCATATATCGGCTGGGCATTCCTTAAGCCGGCAGTCCGGCTAAGGGTAAGCGTGGAAGAGCCCGCATCACTGTTGACAGAACCTTCTATAACAAGATAACCTGTTACAGGCGATTGTACCGGCGCATCGTAGCGTTCTTTACAGCCCGCTAGCAATAGGATGGAAATATAGATGAACAGTTTTCTCATACCTGGTTAAAAACTTATATTAAAATTGATGTACGGAATAGCGCTTCCAAAAATGGATAGTTTATAGCCCTGCACTACTCCACCTTCAGATACATAATAAACAGAGTAGGGATTCTTTCTGCCGGTAAGATTGTAAACACCTATTGTCCATGAATTATGTGTTTTCTGGTGCACTTTGTGGTTGCCATCGATGTTCATCGAAAAATCTGTCCGGAAGTAGTCTGGTATCCGGTAAGCATTTCGATCTGCGTACAGGGTTCTTGCGGAACCGCCATAATAGAACACGCCTACCGGCAGCGTAATGGGCCGCCCTGTGCTGTAAGTGGCATTCAATGAAAGGCTAAAACGATGGGTTACCCGGTAATTGCCAATAACCGTAAAATCATGCGGCTTATCATAGTTGGCGGGATAATACATGCCTTTGTTTATGACCTCTCCCGCTGCAGGATCATCCATTTTTAAAAACACCCTCGACCATGTATAACTGATCCAGCCATTCAATTTACCGGTTAGCTTTTTTATAAGCAGCTCTGCGCCGTACGCCTTTCCCCTGGTACCCATCACTTCTGTTTCAATATGATGGTTCATTACCAGTACAGCGCCGCTTTTGTAATCAAGATAATCTTTTATGTTTTTATAATACACTTCAACAGATGCCTCAATAGTATTGGCCTTTAAATTTTTGTATACGCCCAGCGAAAATTGTTCTCCCCATTGCGGCCTGATATTGGGATCACTTAATTTCCAGATATCCGTGGGTGCCATTGCAGCAGTGTTAGACAGGGAATGAATATATTGCCGCTGTGTATTGTAACCAGCTTTAACGGAAAAACTGTCGGTAAAGGAATAACGGACAGACAAGCGGTATTCGGGTCCGGAATAAGTTTTAATGAATTTACCCGACGAATAGGGCACCGTGGCAAGCCTGTTATCGCCTGTTTTGGGCAAACCGGGTGCGTATAAATTGATGTTTTGCGGGCCCAGCGAATTGAAAATAGAATACCTGATGCCGGCATCAAGCGAAAGAGACGGCGTAA
>Ga0070667_100003417_pt1 | contig 13529 bp, 11 predicted proteins | sample KBSS33metaG_FD_64659 | JGI IMG/M metagenome (GOLD analysis project Ga0070667, IMG submission 64659) | Switchgrass rhizosphere microbial communities from Kellogg Biological Station, Michigan, USA - KBS S3-3 metaG | ecosystem: Host-associated > Plants > Roots > Rhizosphere > Soil ...
AGACGCGGGACAAGGCTGCGGCGCTGAAGTTCATGAAGAAACTCATGAAACGCCACGGCTGCGCCAAGGCCATCACCACCGACGGGCTTCGCTCCTATAAGGCCGCCATGACGGAGCTGAATGTCGCCGAGCGCCAGGAGATCGGCCGATGGGCGAACAACCGGGCGGAGAATTCCCACCAGCCGTTCCGACGACGAGAACGCGCGATGCTCAGGTTCAGGCGGATGAAGACACTCCAGCAGTTCGCCTCAACCCACGCCACCTTCCATAATCACTTCAACCAGGAGCGCCACCTCGTCAGCCGGGAGATCTATCGAGAGCGACGCTCGGCCGCCCTGGCCGAGTGGCAGACCCTTGCGGCCTAGGCCGCAAGGGTCTGCCCTCGCTGCGCGAACTGGAGACAAGTTCTCGTTCGACTGACAGCACCCCTTGCAGGGATCGGCGAGGGTCGGCCCGGCGCCGAGAGCGAGGCAAAGTGCGGATGCAATTCTTACAATGGCTCTCACGACTCCTCCAATGGCGGCTCTGGCGAGTTGACCTTAGCCAATTCCGGCAAACACGCATGCTCAGAGGGGTTGCAGCCGTTGGCGATGGCGATCGCGAGGCGCCTGTCGATGGCGGTGGCCATGAGGGACCGCTGCCCTCGCCGGGTGGCGGGCCCTTGCGGCTTGGGGCATTATCTCCCCTGCCCTCGCTGCGTCTGGCGGAGACAAATTGCTGTCAGACTGAGAGCAGCCTCCAGCTTCATGACCGGTCAGGTTCTTCGCGCCAATGGCGGCTACGCCATGCACTGAGCCGACTCACGAACGGAGGACAACGTCCTCGATATTGAGCCCCCTGGTCTCGAAGGCCTCGACAATGAAATCCTTGAGGGACTCGGCGTCGAGCACACACTCCGAGCAGCCACCGTTCGGCCCCTTGTCGTAATCGACCACAAGACGCCCTTCGGCGGCGGCGTAGCTTCCGAAACTGAGCGCGCCGCCATCGCGGGAGATCATCTGCTCGATCAGCATCAGTACGCCGTCGATCTGGTTGCGAGACGGCTGGCTCACGCCGCCGCCCCTCCCGCCGCCGCCGTGACCGGCTCGGTGATCGGAGTGGTGAGCCAACCGTAGGTGACGGGCTTGGGCGTATGGGAGCCGGCGACGACGATCTTGATGCACTGTTCGCTCTTGAAGGCGTGCAGGCTCTCTTGGCGCGCCGCGTCCGGGCTGAGCTCGAAGAGCCACTGGAACTCGGGCCGGATCATGCCGTCGCGTTTGCGGCCGCGCAGGGGCTCGATCAGGTCCGAGATGCGCGGGCGCATGTGCTGGTACAGCACCTTCTCGGCCGACACCTTGGTGAAGCCGTCATCGAAGATCGCCTTAGCCTGATCTGGATTAAGGAGCAGCAGCCGCCCGTCCTCGAAGCCCGTGAGGTGGCCGAGGGCCTGGACGAGATAACTCGTCTGGTCGGCAAAGGGCATCTTGGCGGCCAAGGCTTTGAGCAGCTGATAGCCGTCGATGAAGCCCGGGATCGGGTGGTCCCATTCGCCGGTGGTGTGGAAGACCGTGACGGTGTCATCATCGGGTCGGTAGCCCTGGGTGACATGGTAGGGCTCCCAGGGGCTTTCGGCTTCGTTTTCCGCCAGGCAAAGGTTGAACTTGCGCGGTGTGCCGATGGAATCGAGGTCCATCAGCCCGGGAACCCAGCGGGCAAGGTTCTTCAGACTCAGCGTCACGGCCCGGCCGATGCGGATGTTGGTGTGGTTATCGCGCCCCGGCCCCAGGCAGCAGCGGGCTCCGTTGACCTTCAGCCGCTGGGCGATGGGGCCGTTCACCAGCACCAGCGGGGAGAAGGCGCCGGTGGACATCAGCACGGACTTGTCCAGGGGCGGAGGGCACTTGGCGATGGCCCGCAGCGCGGCCATGACCACCAGCGTCTCGTCCGCGCTGCAGCCCGCCATGGCGGCGTTAATCGCGACCTTCTCGACGGTGGCGTGGCCCATCCCGGGCGGCAGGTGGCAGACCAGATCGTCGCGGCGGGCCTCCAGGCCCGAGAGGATCTTCTCGACCCGCTCGGCGGTGGGCGGGAGCAGGGGATAGCCGTCGCCCCAATCGTTGGAGATGTAGAAGCTGTTGAAGGCATCCAGCGCCTCGATGGTGTCCCCGCCGGAGAAAGTGAAGTGGTCGGCCTCGGCCTCGGCCAGGACGGTGGCCGCCTCCACGTCATTGACCGTCAGCATGCGGACGATGTCGTCGACCACGGGGCGGGACTGGTCGGCCGCCTGCTGCGCTGTCAGCGCGTTGTAGACGCGGGGCACCACCACGTAGCGGACGCTCGGCATGCCGAAGGCCGCCGCGGTTGCCTCGCAGTCGTGCTCGAAACCCTTCGAGGCGATGGTGACGGAGGGGATGCCCCGGCGCTCCAGGGTGATGCTGTCGTGGATCAGCCAGGATGAGCAGGCGCCGCAGTCAGCGCAGCAGGTAATCACCGCGTCGCATTCTTCCGTGGCCTGGGCCAAGAGTTCCTTCGTGAATCGGATGGTGCCCGGGAAGAACCGCAGGTCGGCGGTCGGGTAGCGCTCCTTGATGATCGCGCCCACGGTCTTGAGCGCCACGTCGGCCAGCGGTTTGCCGTTCCAGAGCAGGCCAATGACTTTGCCCTCGAGGGTTTCGAGACGCGGCGCGATCGGGCTGTTGGCTTCCCCGTAGTCGCTCGCGGTCGGATTCAAGACCTCAATCTTGCTCGCGGTGGCCACCATATCGTGCATTGCTCGACCTCTCTGCGGATCCGACAGCGGTGTCTTTTCGGGCGGGCCGAAATAGCTTCGCTTTCGGATACTGCCGTTCAGTAGCGGAGGATCAGGCCAGGGGGTCAACGGGTCGGAGGCAGGCGCCCTCGGCTAAGGCCTCCCCTAAGCATCTGTTTTTCCTCATTCACCGCAAAATCGGCACAGCACCTATTCTGAAATTATCAGCTTGCTGATCGGAGGCTCGAGCGGCCACATTGGGCCATGGATCGTCTTTCGGATCTGCAGGTCTTCGTCGAGGCCGTCGAGCTCGGCGACTTCTCGAAAACGGCGAAGGCCCTGGGATTGATGCCCTCCTCTGTCAGCCGATCCATCAAACGTCTGGAAGGTCGGCTCGGGGCCCACCTGCTCGATCGCGGCACCCGATTCATGCGCCCGACCGCAGAAGGTATTGCGCTCTACGGGGTCGCAAAGCCCGCGCTTGGCTCGATCCGCGACGCCGAAGCGGCGATCTTCGCCAAGGTGAAAGTCCCGGCGGGCACGCTACGAATCCAAGCCGTGCCGACGTTCGGCGCCCAGCGCCTAGCGCCCCTCATTCCCGCCTTCCGGGCGCGCTATCCCGACATCCGCCTCGAGATGATCTTCGAAACCGAGGCGCACGACATGATCACCAACCGCATCGACGTGAGCCTGTCGACCGGCCTGCCTCAGTCATCTTCTCTCCTGTCGCGCAAGGTCGGCCAGACCACCCGCATCATGTGCGCTTCGCCGGCGTATATTGCGCGCAAGGGCCGCCCTCAGACCTTGGACGACCTGGCGCATCACGAACATCTGGCGTTCATGCTCAGCACCGACCAGCGGCCGAACAACGAAAAGAGCAACTCGCTGGGCGGCTATGGCGCGAACATCCACGGCGCCGACAGGTTCGGCGCAGCGATTGCTTGCAACAACGGCTTCGCCCTGCGGGCCATGTGCCTGGCTGGACTGGGGATCGCGAGGCTTTCGGACTACCACATCGAACAGGATTTGGCGGACCGACTTCTCATCGACCTGTTCCCTGGCGAGCGGCACTACCAGAACATCTACGCCCTGTACCCGAAACACGCCCGCAACAACCCTCGCGTGGTCGCGTTCATCGACTTTCTTCAACAACACCTCGAAGCTGTTCAATCAAAGGCATGAACCACCGCGGCACTGTCAAACCAAGCGCGCCGGGCCTGCCCTGCTCGAAGATTTCCATTTCCGCGAGAAGGTCTTTCCAACCACGAGCGGATCCCGGAGCGCGTGGTCCACGCGCGCGGGTATGGTGCGCACGGCTTTTTCGAACTCACTGACTCGCTGGCCGAGGTGACCCGCGCGGACATCTTCCAGCGGTTCGCTCAGTGGCGCATTGGAGCCGCGATATGCTCTTCGCACCACTCGCCGTCGCCTTTACCGACTAGGACGGAAGCGGAAGCTCGACCGGCCCCTACAAACAACCTGGCTGCGGACAGCGCCGCCGCCCTTGACGCGTATTAGGGGATCTCTGAATCGTCGCTGTCCAGCAGGACCCATTGGGAGCCGAAGGACAGGATGGACCTTTCGAACATGGGACACCCCTCTCCGGGGCAGTAGCAAAGCGAAGCCTGCTTCCTTCAATTTGGTCTGACAACGCCCGACGCGAGCTGTGAAGGCAGGCGCTGCGCCGAGTCAGTCTGCAATCGCCGGAATGAATCGTCGGCGAGCCCCCATCAGTCCACAGGCGCGCGTTCGCGGATCGATGAAGGAGACTAGACGTACGCAGTATTATAAGAAATTGATTGGTCGCTTCCGCCCGTAACCACCTGGAGCGACAAGAAAATACCAATGAGTGACCGTGGCGAGTGGGTGATGGCCGAGACGTTCGCCGAGGTCGCCGACCCTCGACACCAGCTTTTGCGATGCCGACAGCCGCCGGGTCGACCGCTGGGTGATCCGGCTAGGCGGTGAGCGCTATTCCTGCCCTGAGCTTCAGGCCCTGCCATCGCGCACCGTCGTGGACCTGGCCATCCCCTGGCGGCGAGGCGCTTTACCACTCTGCCGGATGCCCGCCGGACAATGGGTCTATCTTCAGAAGGAAGTCCCCTACCCTGCCGCCTGGCAGGAAGGCGCGCGGGAGGCCGGCCGCCGTCAGCGGGCGCAATCGCGTTATGTCGCCGACCTGGCCCGCGACGCGCCGCGCATCGATCCCGTCGCGACCAAGCTGCGTTGGGGCGGCCGCATGCCGCCGGTCGAGGTCGGCGCGCCGAGCGTCATCGTCGATCCGGGCGGCGAGTTCACACCGATCACGCCAGCTCGGGAGGCGTCGCCCGAGCCCGAGACCTCGGCCGCGGCGCGACGTCTCGCCCGCGAGATGGCGATCACCGCAAGATTGGAACGGAGGCTCACCCGTGACGCCTGACGGTTTCGTGTCGACCTCGCTCGCCAAGCGCATGATCGCACGGATGCGCACGGCCCATCAGCGCCGGCGCATCGCGATCTTCTCAGGGCCTCCGGGCATTGGAAAGACCACCGCCATCGACGCCTTCCGCAGCTCCGAGGCGCAGAGCGTCGTCGCGGTGAAGATTGCGCGGCGAAACGCCAAGGAGGTGCTGGTTCTCCAGCACGCGCTGGAGGAATTCCGGCAGACCATCAGCCGCTCCGCCCGCGCGGTGCCCAGCTCGATCTGGGAGCTTCGCCGCTACCTCTTCCAGGAGATCTGCAATTGGACTGGCGCGGACATCGCCGAGGTCAAGGCGGGACGCTACGCGCCAACTGACGCTCACCGCCTCACGCTGGTGTTCGAAGCCCAGAACCTGTCGCGCGAAGCCATCGAGGTGATGCGGTTCTGGAATGACGCCGATCGCTGCTACGCGCCCTTCCCGCTCGGCCTGGTGTTCGTCGGCAACAACGAGTTTTCCCTTCAGGTCGATGGCGACGGTCAAAGCCCGATCTCGGCGGCGGTCGCCGACCGGGCGCTCTATGTGGAAGCCTTCGACTACGCCGACCTCACCGACGACGACCTGCGGATGTTCATTCAAGGCCGCGGCGTCACGGACCCGACCGCCCAGACGGCGATCCTGCGGATCTATCGCGCGCCCCGCGCCGTGCGCAGCTTCCGAAGGGTGCAGGATCTGCTGGACGACCTCAACGCCGTCACCGACGGCCGGCCGATCACCGGCCACACGGTGCGCGAGGCGATGGAGTTTGGGTAGTGGGCGATGCGTTCCGACTTTGTCGGCGACCGCAACTGGGTAAGCTCGGCGCCTACGGCGAAGGTCGACGTGGTGCTTCCAGACGTGATCAGCAAGTACCTGGCTACCGGCGATGCTAGTGCTCTGCAATCGGCGCTTACCGACCTACTGACGCTCGACGGGGCTCGTGAGAGCCTCATGACCTACTTCGAGAATTTCCTCGACTCGGACGCGTTTCTCGAAATCCGCGACCTAGAGACCTATGCGGCGACCGGTGAGAATCTGCAGCTCTACCTATATCTCGGCGTGTTGAAATACGGCAGCCTGACCACGACCCATCATAAGAATAGCTGCGTGCCGGAATTGGTATTGTCCGACTAGATTGCGCCTCCCTTTTCAAGGTGGTTTTCTCCATCTGCTATCGCGGCGATGCGCAGGGCGCAGACCGCAGCACGCTGCTCGAGCGTCCGCGGCTGTTAAAGACATAGTTGATCCGAAGGAGAAGGAATCGCCATGCGTCGCACGTGGACATCCATGATTGTCGCCGCCGCCCTGATCGCACCAACTGCCGCCCCGGCCGCAGGCCTCGAGCCCAACCAGAACTGGACGGCGCTCACCGAGGCGCTGAAGGCCGCCGGCGAACGCATTTCCACCCAGCTCCCCCAAGGCTTAACCCAGCAGGACCTCTCCGACATGGACCTCATGAAGCTGGGCGGACTGATGAGCGGCTACTTGATGATGGCCCAGGGCGATGTGGATCACCCGTCTTTCGTGCCGCGCCTGAGCCTGTTCGAGAACTACCTGGTGCCTAACACCGACACCCGTTACCTCGGGACTGTCATCGACGGGCGCGGCGTCTACCGGCTGCGCGGAGAACGCGGGACCGTGCCCCTGATCGACCTGGCGGTCCGCAGCCCCTACGTCCTCGACATCCACAACGTGACCGTGACCTATCAGGACTACGACTTCGACAGCCTCAAGTTGGATCGGGACGGCCGCTTCGACGTGACGCTTAGCGCCGAACGTCCGAAGGGCTACACGGGCGATTGGTGGTATCTCGATCCGCGGGCCGCTTCGCTATCGCTTCGGATCGTTTCCGACGATTGGGGAAAACAGGTCGATCCCCGCGTCACTATCCAGCGCATCGACGTTCCGGCCCGAAAACCTCGGCCCACCGCAGAGGAAATCTACCGGAGGATCGCCCTGATCCCCGCTTACATGGAGATCGCGGCGGGCGTCTGGCTCAAGCACGCCGAGGGGCTGGAGAAGGCCGGCTGGGTCAACAAGATCCAGATCCTTTCCGAAGTGCCCGGCCGGCTCACCGGCCAGGAATATTACGAGACAATCTATGATTTCGCACCGGACGAGGCGCTGATCGTCGAGACGTCCGTCCCCAAAACCTGCCGCTACTGGTCGATCCTACTGGCCGACATGTTGGGCGGTTCGCTGGACTGGTCGAACAACCAAGCGAGCCTCAATCGCCATAGCGCGCGGCTGGATTCCGACGGCAAGTTCCGCGCAGTGCTCGCCCACGTCGACCCAGGCGTCCCGAACTGGCTGGACACGGCTGGCCACGCCAAGGGCGTCATCCAAGGACGCTGGACCTTCTGCGACAGCGTACCGGTTCCGAACGTCCGCAAGATCAAGCTCACCGACCTACGTACCTACCTGCCGCCGGACACCCCGCGCGTCTCGCCATCCGAACGCGAAGTTTCCCTGCGCCTTCGCCGCGAAGCCGAGCAGCTTCGCCGGCAGTGGTGAGCGGGGTGCCGGACCGACTGGGGCCCTTCCCAAAAACCGATCGGGGTCTGAATGGACGAGCTGACACAAATCGAGGCGATCAAGCGGCTGAAAGCCCTCTATTTCCGCCTCATGGCCCTCAAGCAATGGGGTGCCTGGCGCGACGTGGCTGGTCGCGGTCCCAGGCGACCGCCTCGTTGTCGACCTTCACCGTGACGTCCTCGGTGAACACTCGCCTGCGGAAGAATGTGCTCGGGCGCACGACGCCAAACCCGTCGGCGCATTCGTGAAGTGGGGGACGGGCAGCTGGCACCTTGCGAGGGAGACTTATGAAACCGTTCAGCCGGCCACTGGAAATAGGAGCTTGTGTTGTGGCGCTCCTGATTTGCCTCCCCGCTACAGCGCGCGCTGACGAGCAACTACCGCCGATCCCCGAGCCACTCTACAAACAGGCCGACCACCCGCGGCTCAAGAACAACGAATGGCGGCCCGAACTCGGCGCCGACCGGATCAACGACTTCATCCTGATGTCGAGCAGCATCACCAACAGCTATGTGGTGACGAGCGACAAGGGCGACATCGTCATCAACACCGGAAACCCCGATCACGGCAAACGCCATCGGGAACGGTTCGAGCAGCTCCTGGGCCGGCGGCTGAAGGTAAAGAAGATCATCTTCACGCAGGATCATGCCGACCAGACCGGGGGTTGGCAGGCGTTCGCCGATCCGGGGGTCGACATTATCGGCCAGAGCGATCTTGAACGGCTGGCGGAGGAACGCGTGATGCTGGCCCCGTTCTACCTACCCCGGGGCAAGCGCGTTCTCCACGCCATCTACGAGAAGACACAACGCGAGTCCGGTGGGCGCGAGCAGTTGAACATCCCTCCGCCGCTGAAGCTGACCACGACGTTCACCAGCCAACACGCCTTTGCGGTGGGCGGCCGGCGGTTTGAGCTGATATCGACGCCATCCGGCGAAACGACCGACTCGATTGTTGTCTGGCTGCCGAAGGAAAAGGTGCTCTTCACTGGCAATCTGATGAGCGCCGTATTCGGGACGATGCCCAACTTCTACACCCTAAGGGGCGATCGGCAGAGGAGCGTGCCGGGTTTCCTCCGCGACATCCAGCGGATCATCGACCTGCAACCGGCGCTGCTAATCACCGGCCACGGCCAGCCGATCCGTGGCGCGGCAAACGTGCGCGCCTCCCTCACCAAGATCCGGGACGCAGTCCGCTACCTGCATGATGAGACCGTGCACAGGATGCTCGCCGGACAAAATCTCTCCACGATCATGCAGCAGGTCCAGTTGCCGCCCGAGCTCAAGCTGTCCCCCTTGGGACGCGGCCCCACGCGCTGGTACGTGCGCGCGGTTTGGGAAGAGTACGCCGGCTGGTTCCGCCATGACCTTACCTCGGAGCTCTATGCCACGCCGGCCAGCGCGGTCTGGCCTACGCTGGCTGCGATGGCGGGTGGCGCGCAAGCGGTCGCGGCCCAAGCCGAAAAGTTCCTCGAGAACGGAGAGACCGAGAAGGCGCTCCACATGATCGAGGTGGCGGTCGCGGCCAGCCCGGACGACAAGCTGGTCCGCGCGACAGAAGCGCGGATCCTGGTCCAGCTGATCAACGACACCCACGGCGAGGGCTTCGACGAGATCGGTTGGCTCGAGACGAAACTCAACGAGGCCCGGCGAGAAATCGATGGTCAACCGGTCTCGACAAGCAAACAATCCACGCAGAAGGGACCGACGCCGTAAAGCCACGGTCCCAAAGGCGAAAATTTGGGGGGACGGAACTTGAGAAGCAGGCAGGTCTTCGGCGCGGCGCTGTCAGGCGTCGTCGCGGTGCTCGCGGGCGCCCAGGCCGCCGAGGCTCAGGAGCTCGAAGAAGTCGTTGTCACCGCCCGTCGGACTTATGAACGCCTGCAGGAGGTTCCGGTCGCGATTACCGCGCTGTCAGGGGCCACGCTGACCCAGAAGTCCATCCTCAACGCCCAGGACCTGCAATATCACGTGCCGGGACTGTTGGCCGCGCCACGCGTCGCGGGATCGAACGCCACCTACTCGATTCGCGGGCAGTCGAATCCCCTCAACTGCTTCCAATTCTGCGCAGTCGTGCCCTATCTGAACGACGTTCCCTACGATCGTCGCTTCCCGATCCTCTACGACATGGAGTCGGTCCAGGTCCTCAAGGGGCCCCAGGGCGTGGCCTTCGGGCGAAACACCACGGGCGGCGCGATCCTGCTGAATTCGAAGCGGCCCACCGACGCCTTCGAAGGCTACGTGAACCTCAGGGGCGGGAACCTCAAATTCCGGCAACTCGACGGAGCGATCAATGTGCCGGTCTCGGACATGATCTCCGCGCGCGCCGCGTTCCAGTTCACCCGCCGCGAGGGTTACACCAAGGACCTGTCATTCGGACAGGACCTCGACAACATCCACAATGACAACGTCCGGCTGAGCTTGGCCATCAAGCCGACGGCCAACCTCAACTCCACATTCATCGCCGGCTGGTTCCGCGAAAAGATCAACGGCTCCGGCACCGTCCTGATCGGCGTGGGCCCGATCTCGACCAACATCTATTCCCCGGCCGCGGCAGCCACCTACGGCTACCCCCAACTCAACATTGCCAAGTCCCTGGCCGATCAAAACGCCCGAGGCCCGCGGGTCGTGCGGCACGGCATTCCGACCAATCAACGCGAGAACCGCAAATACCTCCAGAACCAAACCACTTGGGATATCAACGACAATTTGACGCTCAAGAACATTGCGTCGATCACCGAGTTTTGGTCCAAGGGCTCGTCCGAGAGCGATGGCACGTGGACCCCGCTCAACGACAGCATCAGCTACTCGCCGACCGCCGAACGGCAGGTCACCGAGGAGCTGCAGCTCCAGGCCAACGCCTTCGACAAGAAGCTGAAATTTGTGGGCGGCTTCTACACCGAGCGCACCGATCTGCAGCCGGACAAATACGGTCTGCACTACATGATCCAGGCGGTGATCAGCCGCGCCGGACCCGCCGGCATGCCCGGAACCACCACAGCCAATCCCGCTCTCAACTACGTGCCTGTGTTCTATCCGGAATTGGGTTTTGGCGGAGGCGGCGACCGCTGGGGCCGTACGCGCGCGCTGTTCGGACAGGCCCAGGTCGACCTCGGCGACTGGGCAGAGGGCCTCAAGCTGACCGCCGGCGTGCGCCGGACCTGGGACCGCTTCTTCAATATCGGCACATCACCGATGTTCCCCGGCGGTAACTTCGTCGGGGGAGGTCAGGCGGCATTGCTGGCGACGCTTGGCGGCAACCCCTACCCATGGCCCTTCACACCTGCGCCTGCCACCTGCGCGATCGCCGGCGGCACCGTCGCGAACTGTGTAGCGCCCACCGTGCGGCTCAAGAATTCTGGATGGAGCTACGCCGTCACGCTCAACTACGACATCACCGACAAAGTGATGGTCTATGTGGCCCATCGGCGCGGCTACCGGGCCGGCACCTACAACAACCCGCTGCTCACCAGCCAGGTGATCATTCCGCCGGAGATCCTTCGCGACGTGGAGCCGGGCATCAAGGCGGACTACGATCTCGGATCGATGAAGGCGCGGACCAATGTCGCGGCCTACTACCAGTGGTACAACAACCTCCAGCAGGCGGTCACCGTGGCCGATCCGCTTACCAGCCGTCTCGTCAGCATCACGGCGTCGGCGGCCAACGCGAAGGTCAAGGGCTTAGAGGTGGAGCAGACGTTGTTCCCGGCGCCTGGCCTGGAACTGAGCGGGTTCCTCTCCTACAACACCAGCAAATACAAGAATATCGCCACTCCCGCCCTGGCAGCCCAGCTCGGCGACCGGCTGCCTTTTCAGCCGAAGGTGCAATATGGCCTGACGGCAGTCTACCGGCTGCGCGACGTTGGCCCATTCGCGGAAATCGTTCCTTCGCTTACCTACACGCACCGCAGCGAGGTGGCCTTTACTGGCAGCTACCGCGCCGAGCCGCTCTCCCTGCAGCCCGGCTTCGGGCTTCTAGATGGACGGATCGATTTCAAGGGTATTGGAGGCTCGACCCTCCAGGCTTCGGTATTCGGCCGCAACCTTACCAACAAGCTCTATGTGCTCGGTGGTAACTTTGCGTCTTCGACCGCGGGCTTTTCGTCGGTGTTCTACGGCGCGCCGCGCACCTACGGCGTGGAGCTGAGGTATGATTTCGGAGGTACCCGCTGATGGTTGCAATCAGGACTAGGCACAGCGGGCAACGCCGGTTCGCGGGGCCCTTCAACAAGATGATTGCCATCGCCGCGAGCGTGCTGTCGGTGGCTTCCAGCGCCGCGGCGCAGCCATCTGCCCTCGCCAACTGGGACAATCTCCTCGATGGGCTCAAGACGGCGGGCGCGAGAGCGGACGCGCAACTGCCGCCCGGCTTGACGGCCCAGGATCAGGCCGAGGTGGCGGTGATGAAGCTCGGCGCATTGATGGTGGGGTACCTGAATATCGTACATGCGGACCCGGACCACCCGATCTTCCGGCCGCACATCAGCCTCTACGCTAACTACCTAGCTCCGAACTCTGACACACTCTACTACACGGCTCGCATTGACGGGAGCGGGGTCTATCGGCTTCGGGGAGAGGCGGGTGACATCCCGATCGTCAATCTCTCGCCGCGACGGACTTACAGCCCAGGCGGGACAGTGACCGCGGCGCCCTTTGTGGATTACGATCTGGTACAGCATCGCAAAGGCCCCGAGGGCCAGATTGACGTAATTCTGAGCGGGACGCGTCCGCCAGGGTACACCGGTGATTGGCTCTATCTGGACTCCCGCGCGGACACGTTTTCAGTGCGCTTTGTCTCGGACGACTGGGGTCACCAGAAGGATCCGCGGCTCAGCATCGAGCGACTCGATCGCCCGTCCCGCAAGTCCCGCCCGACCGCCGACGAGATCAACCGTGCATTGGCCGCCCTGCCTGATGCGGTCGCAACTGGCGTTGCCTCCTATGCCAGCTACCCGGCGAACCTGGAAAACAAGATCGGGACCAATCAGATCAAAGAGTCCGACTACACTGGGGTCGGGGTCTTGACCAACCAGCACTACATGGAGATGGTCTGGGACTTCCGTCCCGACGAAGCGCTGATACTCGAAACGTCCCTTCCGAAATGTCGCTACTGGTCCGTGCTGCTGGCCGATCCGCTATTCGCTACGCTCGACTGGGTGAATAACCAAGCTAGCCTCAACCGCAGCCAAGCGCGCGTCGACAGCGACGGCCGTATGCGGGTGGTGATCGCCCACGCCGATCCCGGCGTTCCGAACTGGCTAGACACAGTGGGCCGGTCAAAGGGCGCCCTGCAATGGCGCTGGATGGGCTGCGACTCGACGCCGACACCCACCGTGAAGCGGGTGCCGCTAGCCGAGGTTAGGCGCAACTTGCCGCCCGACACACCGACCGTGACCGCGGCCCAGCGCGACCAATCACTGCGGGAACGGCGTGCCCTGGCGCAGATGCGGCGGCAGTGGTGAGGTCTGCCGCGGTCCTGGAAGCGACAATGGGAGAAGATTGGGGCTCACAGGAGTAAGCTCGTGGAGCGGGAGCAGAAGGCGAAGGTCGCTGCGGCAGCCCCAGGTTCGTCGTGTAGGGGCGCGCTGCTAGCGGCGATCACCACGCTGTTAATGGCGACGGCCGCGCAAGGTCAGCCCGCCCCCGGATATCCGCAACCGGCGCATCCGCCTCCCGGCGCCCCGAACGTTTTGGTCATTATGGCCGACGACGTGGGTTTCGCCGCCAGCAGCACCTTCGGGGGCGCCATTCCGACGCCCACCCTGGACGCGCTCGCCGCCGGCGGTGCACGCTTCAACGGCTTTCATACTACGGCGCTCTGCTCGCCGA
>Ga0070667_100003422_pt1 | contig 13516 bp, 13 predicted proteins | sample KBSS33metaG_FD_64659 | JGI IMG/M metagenome (GOLD analysis project Ga0070667, IMG submission 64659) | Switchgrass rhizosphere microbial communities from Kellogg Biological Station, Michigan, USA - KBS S3-3 metaG | ecosystem: Host-associated > Plants > Roots > Rhizosphere > Soil ...
ACATCATCGGGGTTGATGGCGGCTTCTACCTGTTCTGCGGTAATACGTCCCTTGTTGCCTTCTATTAATTTCACTTGTGCGGCGGCGTTGAACGCAATGCCGCCACCCTCGTACAGGTATACATGACTATTTTTTTCACAGATCACTTCATCGCCCGGTTGCGTATGGCATTTAATGGCAATTTGATTACTCATGGTACCCGAAGGACAATAGAGAGCGGCTTCCCTTCCAAACATTTCGGCGGTAAAAGCTTCCAGCCGGTTTACGGTAGGATCCTCCTCAAACACATCATCTCCTACTTTGGCATGCATCATGGCATCCAGCATGGCCGCACCTGGCCGGGTAACAGTATCAGAACGTAAGTCGATTGGCATGGCCGGAAATTTGTGGTTGTCAAAGTTAGTAATTGATAAGAGGTTCAGGATAGGATTTTATAATCGCATACCTACAGGATTCCGTTTTTACCGCTGCTTTTGTAGGTTCCGCTTAATCCAGGCTACCGCTTTTTGAACATAATATTCCTTGTCTTCCTCAAGTGTTTTTACCAGCGTGTTAATTTGAGGATGCATCAACGCATCCCTTGTATACCGTTCCACCAGCACCAGCGACAATCTGCGCTGCCAAAGATTCTTTGACCGGTTCAATTCATTTGCGAGTGCAAAAATAGCAGCGCTATGTGTTTTTACCAACGGTTTTACACCCTGCATGCCCAATGCATCGCATACCGCCCAGTTATTAATTTGTTTTGAGAACCTTCGTATAAGCTGAATCGTTTTTGCCGGGTCCTTTGCTGCAATTTCTCCCAATAATTTAGCTGCGAGTGTCTTTTCTTCAAAACTGCCGCTCTTCCACAAAGCCTGCACCAGTTCAAAATCAGCTTTCCTGAACTGTTTTGCAATCATATTCAGCACAGGCATGCGCACCCCGTATATTTTTTCTGCGCCGGGCACAAACTTTTTATGGGCTGCCAATGCAGCCGGATTTGCATGTGTCGCCAGGCTTTTTTGTATCGCTTCCAGTGGTTGCATAACTTAATCAATGATGGATGTACGTATTGCATATTTGCGGCCAAGCTCATTTGCCCGGTTCTTGAGCTGCAGGGCATACTGCTGTTGTGCAAAATGATCATTGCCATACAGTTTATCATATTCAGCTACAAGAGAAGGATTGAATTTACGGAGGAAATGATAATAAAGGGTTTTGCTATCAGCTTTTCCCTGGCCAAACAGGGTTAAACCGCCAGTGAGTATATAATCTGCAGTATGCTCTTTTGCTGCCGCAACCAGTTCTTCCATTGCTTCGGGCGTATCTGAGATATAGGGCAGCAGGGGCATTGCGTTAACACCGGCCAAAAAACCTTCGGCTTTAAAATACTGAATTAACTGAAGTCGTTGCAACGGTGCAATGGCCCCGGGCTCCAGCATGGATGCGATCTTTTCATCCATGGTTGATATTGATACAGATAAAATCACACCCCTTTTCAGTTTTTGTTCCAAATCACTAGGCAGTATGGCTGCCTTATCAATGGCTTTCAGCAATTCAATATCGCGCAAAATAAGTTCGCATTTGGTACTGATAAAAACCGGGAAACGATATTTCAATAGCAATTGAAGCATTCCCTCCGTTATTCTCCATTCTTTCTCATGATGTAGGTATGCGTCCGTAGCCGATCCTACTGCTACAACGCCATATTGATTTCGCCGAGCCCTTGATTGCAATTGTTTTTCCAGCACCCGCAGCGCGTTTTCCTTTACAAATAACCCGTCTTCCATATTCTCGCCATATTTACTTCCGCGCACATAACAATACAGGCAATTGCAGCTACAGCCCTCGTACGGATTTACTGAATAATCGTCCAGGAACCACCCATCTCTTTTTTTGTGCTTGTTGAGAACAGAGACTACTTGTTTTTTTTGAATCACCTGTTTTTAGTAGTAAAGTTAATGGTATAGCGTCTGGCAAAGAACAACGAACGGGCAGCTTTTGAATGCAGGACAAGTAGCGAGGTTACAACAAGAAAGCAATTGGCATTATCGTTGCAAATCGGCCGGCCCTCTATCGCCGATCACCTTGCATGGATAATGTCTCTTCCGCAGAGATATGCTGCTATTGAAAACTTTTTCTACTCATAATATTTTTTAGCGAGCAGGTAATAGGGTGCAAACATATGGTGAACGAATGCATTGCTACCTGTATTGGGATACAGTTTGTAATATTCTTTATCTGGTTGCAATACAATGGGTACCCCCGCACGCTGATAGTTGTTATCGTGTACATACACTGGTTCTCTTAGCTGCGGCAATACCTTATGCACAAAACTATACACCGTACCACCCAGGTTCCGCTCAAACCTTTTTTGTGCATGCCGCACGCCATTCTTTATTCTTTTATACTTGTATTTAATAACCCAACGTGTAATCCAATGCTGTTTTTTTATAACGGCCTCCAGGTTGGTAAAAGGATTAAGGGGGTTAAAATCACTGAGTGTTTGTACCGAAAAAAGTGTTTCCGGAACCCAGTCGGCGGCATTCACCACGGTAAAGGCCCAGCCATTGCGCGTAATGAAATCGAAATCATAGGCATAATACAAATTGCCTGTTTTGGGAGCTGCACTGCAATAGGTTTTAAACAGGATGTCTTGGGGCAAAGCACCTTTTTGTACCAGGTAAAACAAGTAACTGCGGGTAAGGGTAGCCAATGCTCCGCCCTGGCTATGGCCGATGATGATAAATGCACGAATGCCCTGCTGGTAAGCCAGTTTTATTTGTTCTGTAACAGAAGGCGCAAGATGCGCCAGCCCGGTTAACCAGCCAACATGCACATGCGCCTTTTCATCGGCCGCCAGTTGATAAGTAAAGCTTGTGCTGTCGTTTATTTGTAATGAACCTGTGGCCGGCACCATGGCGGCATAATAATTTTCGAGCCAGCTCGGCAGTTCAGCAATGGTGCCCCGCAGGCTGATAACCGCCAGTTTATTATCGTTGCGATACCACATGTTCCAGCGGTTCCTCAAACCAAGATCGGGTGACCGGTATACCACATGATAATTGGCAGGCGATGGAATAGCCGGGTTAGTAACCATTGAATCGAAACGCTGGAAATTAATGGCCAGCATATCGGTGTATTCATTACCGTTAAACCCCGGTTGTAAAGATTGCGCGGTGATGAGTTTGCCATGTAAAAAAACAAATGCAGCCAGCGGGATAATTTTTTTCATAATAAGAATAGCTCTGATGTCTACTACAAGATTACTATCTTATTTCATTCAGTACATGATAAAATATTTGGCTACAGGATGGAGAGAATACGAATGCCGCGGGCGCATCATACGGTAGTGATAAAGTATGGGCAAAAAAATGAGCCCTGTAGAAACAGGGCTCGTAACCAAAACTAACTGCTTATGAGAAAATCGTTGTATTTAATTTGATAATGTAAAGATCGGACGGTAAAACTAAAAATGGTGTTAAGATATGTTAGCCATCCGTTAACTCCTGCGCCAGAATTCCAATGTAAAAGTACAGCTATCCTTTATTAAAAAAATACCACTTTAGGGGTATTAAGATTTTATTAATAGATTGTATTAAGTCAGGTACCCCGATTGCAGGTTTTACACAAAGAACTGTTGATAAGACGTTAGCGGCAGGCAAAACCTTCGCTATTATTTCATCCGGGGCAGGAATTAATATTTATTGGCTGAACCTACACAAACTGTTGTAAATCTGTAGTTTAAAAAACCTACTGGCCATGCCTGAGATGCTGGTATTTAACAATCATCAGCCAGGCGGCTACCACCAGGGCCAGTATGAGTATAATAGCCGCATAAATCCACCGCTGCTGTATTGCCTTTCTCTTTTGTTTTTTTGTTTTTTTCTGGAATAGTTTTTTATGCAGGTCACGGTTGAGCTGGTTTACAAAAACATTGATATCACGCTTGTTCTTTACAATTTCCAGGCCTTCCAGGGCATCGCTCATAAAATCATTTTCTGCCAGTTGCATTTCAACCGCATGTTTTTCTTCTTCAGACAGTTTACCAGCCAGGTAGTCCATCAACCGCTGGTTGTCGATATCTTTATTGCTGTTTGATAATATGTTCAGTAAATCTTTATTCATTTCTGTTTTGTAATACGCTCTACGGCAATTTTCAAATTCCGTTTCCCGTTCTGTATATAACTTTTCACCTGCATCATGCTAAACCCGGTGGTAGCGGCAATCTGGCTGTAGGACTTTTTTTCGAGGTAGAACAAAGTTACACATTGTTTCTGCTCTTCATTCAATTCTGCTATGGCGGTGGTCATAGCATCAAGCATCCGGTCTTTATCCAGGTATACCTGCTGCGATAATGGTTCGTCTTCCACTGCAATGGTTTGCTCGTCCAGCAGCACGGATGTTTTGCCCTGTTTGTCCCTCAGCTTCATCAGGCAATGGTTTTTGGCCACCATATAGATCCAGCTTTTGAAATAATCTACCTTGTATTTATGCAATTCGGCAATGGCTTTGAGGAAAACCTGCTGCACGCTATCCCGGGCATCGTCTTCATTTTTCAGGTACTTCATGCACACACCCAGCAACAGCATGGTGTAACGCTGCATCAGGATGCCCAGCCACTGGTTGTCTTTATCGCCGTAAAATTTTTCCAGCAGTGCTTTGTCGGTGATATGTTGATACCGGTCTTCCTTCAATGTATTCTTTTCTTTTTATCAGATGCAATAAATAATAAATTTCACAACCTAAGGGCATTTCAACGGATTGTAAAATACCTCAGAATAAAAATACAATGCTTTCGCTCCGGTCTGTAGTTAAATACGGAGGGATTTCATTCAAAACACATTAAAAAATTTGCATATTTAATATTTTATGCTTTTATTGGAGACGAATTGTCTTGATCAATAGCCCACTAAATCCAATCATGAAAAATCTATTAACAGGCTGCCTGCTGTTCATACTGGCGTATCAATGTACAGCGCAAACGGCCGCCAATACCTGGTCGGTTAAATTTTCAGACGCAATCATTAGCCGCTGGCCTACTACCATCAATTCAATGACAGGGAAAGGTTGGGAATATTCCAACACCATCATTACCCATGGCATGGAAAAAGTATATAACGATGTTCCTACTGCCGCCTACCTCACTTATATAAAAAATTACGTAGATACCTATGTTAACGCAAGTGGCAGCATTACGGCAAGTTTAACCAGCCTCGACCGTGTACATCCCGGCATTTCCTGTCTTTTCCTGTATGAAAAATTAAAAAGCAATTCTGCCGATTCAACCAAATACCGCACTGCTGCTACAACGCTGAGAAATTTGCTGGTAGGGCCCTCCGCCACCTATAGCAAGACCAGCAATGGAATTTTCTGGCACAAATTATCCGGCTACAATAATATCGTGATGCTGGATGGCATTTACATGGCACATCCCTTCCTGGTCAAATATGGAAGCCTGTTTGCCGACAATGCTGCAATAGACACTGCGGTAAACCAGACTTTATTTGTGTACGGCCAGCTATACGATAATACAACGCATCTTATAAAACATGCGTGGACCTCAACACCGGCGTCGTATCCCGCCTGGGCCAATCCCAGTACGGGTAATTCAAGCGAGGTATGGTCGCGCGCAATGGGTTGGTACATGATGGCGCTGGTTGATATTCTGAAATACCTGCCTGTTGCACATCCTAAAAGGGCCAACCTGCTCACTGCGTTGAGCAACCTGGCCATTGGTATAAAAAATTATCAGGATGCAAGTACCGGGCTCTGGTACCAGGTAGTTGATAAAGGTGTTGGTCATACGGGTTATACCAGTGCCAATTATATTGAGACTTCAGGAAGTGCCATGTTTGTGTACGCACTTAAAACAGGCGTTGACAGCGGTTGGTTATCTTCTGCCACCTATTTGCCTGTTGCACAAAATGGATGGACCGGTTTAAAAACACTGGAAATAAGTACCTATAGCGGCGACGGCAAACCAGAGATTGATAATTTTGCGCCCGCCATGAGTTATCAAAATGACTACAATGGCTATGTCTCTATTACGTCTGTTGACTGTCCAACCACTACTAACCCGCATGGATATGCGGCTATTTTAATGGCTGCCAGTGCCATGGAATTTCCTTTGACATTGCTGCCGGTCAGGTTTAGCGGATTTTCGATTAAACAATACCGTGATAATGTACAATTGAACTGGCAAAATGACGATGACGGGCAGGTTGACTATTACAACATTCAGAAATCCGACAATGGTGCCGGTTTCAGCACGGCCGCAAAATTGCCATCCAACAAATCGGGCAGCTATTCCTGGATTGATAACAGCATTGGCAGTTCGCCCGCAATCTACTACAGGATACAAGCTGTTTCGCTGGATGGATCAATCATCAACAGCCATGTACTGTCTGTAAAAATAAAAACCCTGCAGCAAGCGCTTACCATTTCTCCTAACCCGGCAAAAGGCAGGGTGTTCAGCATAGCTGTCAACCACCTGGTAACCGGTGTGTACCACCTGAAAATTATCGGCAATAGCGGCAAAACAGTTGAGGCTAAATCGATAACCGTCTGGAATGAGTCAACGCTTTATCAAACAATCAGCCTGTCACCCGCTGTAAGCCCGGGGATTTATTTTGTACAATTTGAAGGAGCAGGACTGCTATTGCATAAAACCATTTTAGTAGATCAGTAACGGTTTATATTCGATAATATAAGTAGTTCCCGCAAAATAATAGCGGTATATATAATAATAAGTGTATATGCAACGTTTATTAAAATAGGTTACTGTGTCCGTTTGTTCACATAGTTACTTTCCGTAAAACCAATTTCATGAAAACCAGGAATCATAGCAGAACGTTCTTTTTATTTATTTTTTTGGGATGCCAATTCCTGGTTGTATCCCTGTTAAAAGCGCAGATTTGCCAGCATCCGCTGGACAGTGTTTATTCCCTGAATACCGCCGGTATTCTTTATCCGATTAGTGTAAACACCGCGCTGAACGGAACTCCGGTGACCGCTTCCGGCTCTGCAGTAAATTCAAATGGCCTTGGATTCAGCACACTTGACGGGAAGTTTTACTTTTTTAATGTTACCGGAACCGGTGCAGCGCCGTCTCCGCAATTTACATCTTACGATCCTGTAAGTGGTGCCCTCGCTATATTACCGGCCCCCCCAGCAACGATACTTTCTAACCAAAAAATAAGAACAGGTACCGTCAACAACACGGGTTCCGGCTATTACACTATCAACCCTTCTTCTAACGGCACCACTACCCCTGCACTTTATTATTATGATATTGCAACACTTACCTGGACCACCATTACAACTTCTTTTAAAGACCCCGCTGCTGTTTCTTTAAATACTACGTTTAACAACCTGAATTCAGGCGATATGGCTTTTGACGGAGCGGGAAACTTATGGATTATTCTATCCAAGTCTACACAATATGCTTTATATAAAATAGCTGCGCCCGTTCCAACAACCGCCGTAGCAAGCGTAACCGCACAGCCCATTATTGCCCCAACGGCAACACCCGGCGGAGTAAGTTTTACCGGTATGGCTTTTAATTCTGCGGGCACTCTTTTCCTGGCTACAGGCGCGGGTGGAGGAGCCGGGAATAACCAGTTATACAAAATAGTGTCCGTGGCATCAGGCTTAACCCCTGCAGGCACCCTGCCAATAGATGATATGGGTGGAGATCTAACCGCCTGCAATGCGCCCATGTCTGTATTACCCGTTTCCGCCCTGCTTAATTTTGCAGCAGTACTGCACAATAATACGGTTGAACTATCATGGACCGCCAGGGAAGATGAATCAATTGCACGGTATAATATCGAGTATAGTAAAGATGGTGAACACTGGACGAGCATCGGTTCTGTTGAAAAAAAATATTCAAGCCAGGCAACCACCAACCTGTATAATTTTATTCAGCCGCAATATGCCCCGGATAACAACTTCTACAGGATTGCCCAACAATCAATAGATGGTAAACAGATTGTCTCAGCCATCAAACTGGTGAATGCAAGGAACACACACATGATAGCTATCGGCCCCAACCCCGTAAAAGATATTCTTTATATTAACAATGCAGGCGATATCAACAAGTACCTGTGCCAGGTATTTGACAGATCAGGAAAAATGGTATATACTGCCAGCGTAGATCAAACGCAGCAAAGTATAAACATAAGCCGTTTACCAAAAGGAAGCTATATTCTTAAATTGTCCTCTGCGGTAAATAACAGCACATTCAGTTCCCAGTTTATTAAGTGGTAGCGGCCGTGTGTTGAAAGAAAAGCAGCAATAAAATTTGCTATTTATCAATGAAGAGCATTTTTCCGGCTATCAGCAGCAATACCGCAGCAAATATCTTTTTTACTGTTTCCTGCGGCAGCGATAGCGATAGCTTGCTTCCCAGCCATCCGCCCAATATAAAGGTTACGCTCATAATCGCAACCACCTTTACATCGATATATCCCTGCTTATAATAATTGAGCACCGCCAGTATACCTACCGGTAACAACAGCAGGCCCAGAGAGGTTCCCTGCGCCTGCTGTTGTGTAAACCCCAGTATTAGTACCAATGCCGGTACAATTATGATACCACCGCCAATACCTATCATGCCGCTTAATACACCGGCAGCGAGTCCAATAATGGCCAGCAACAGGAGCGTTTGTATATTCATAGCGGGGTTTTTAGGTTGAATCATCAGGTGGTGAAATTCTTCTTGTAAAAAGTCATTGCATCCTCAATTACTTTCAGGGCCTGAGTTTTATCCCCGAATTCTTCTACGATCACAGTCTTGTTTTCCAGCTTTTTGTACTCTTCAAAAAAATGACGGAGTTCGTCAAAAAAATGTTTGGGCAACTCCTCTATATTATTGTAATGGTTGACGCTGGGATCATTGGCCGCCACCGCTATGATCTTGTCGTCTGCATCACCCCCGTCTATCATCTGCATCACCCCCACTACCTTGGCCTGCATGAGGCAAAGGGCCTGCACCGGCAGCGAGGTAAGTATTAAAATATCCAGGGGATCCTTATCATCGCCATAGGTTTGCGGAATAAACCCATAGTTACAGGGATAATGAAAGGATGAATAAATGATACGATCCAGTTTGAGCATACCGCTCTCTTTATCGATTTCATATTTGCAGCGTGAACCTTGTGGTATTTCCACTACTGCATTTACTAGACGTGGTGCGTTTTCGCCGGCCGGTATTCCATGCCAGGGATGTGATACTCTATGCATATTGTTTTAGCGTTTCAGCACAAACCTACAAATCAATTCCCGCAAATGAAACTGAATTATTTTGATGGTTGTACATACTTTTCATTTCCATACCAATACCAGCAGCCCGGAAAAAATTAATATTACAGCCATTACCAGTTTAGGCGTCAAAGGTTCTTTTAAAAAAAGAAATGCCAGGAGCACGGTAAATATAAGGCTGCCTTTATCAACAATACTAACCTCTGAAGCTTTGCCGGTCTGCAGCGCCCTGTAATAGAAGAGCCAGGAAGCGCCGGTAGCAAAGGCAGACAATACCAGGAACAGCCAGTTGTTTTTTGAGAAAGCGTTTACCTGGCCGGCGGTGCCTTTAAAAAAAACGATTCCCCAGGTGATAAGCAGAATGATAGCCGTTCGAACCGCGGTTGCCAGGTCAGCATTTACATCTTTTAGCCCGGCCTTCGCAAAAATGGCGGTAAGTGCGGCAAAAAAAGCAGACAACAACGCGTACAACAGCCACTGCGGCATAAGTATAGTATTGATTAAAACTCGCGGTCAATCTTAAAACCAAAGAGTTGGCCCTGTTTCCAGCGCTTGTAATCTTTTTTATAATTCTTTTTATTTCGATCGGTAAGCGATGGTTCGTCCAGCTGGTTGAGATCGGGTTTGCCGGCATCTACCCAGGCGGTGTACCAGAGATTAGCCGTTTCGGCAATGGCATTCCGTAATTGCCGTTCTACCATACCATTGAGCGCCGTATGAAAGGCCGCAGCATATTCATAGCTATGGATCGGCTGGTTGTATTTGTTTTTAACAATATTGCCGGCGCTATCTTTCATATAGATTTTATCGGCAGCAAAACTGCCTTTAAGTTTTTTTTCTGCCAGCAGGAGCGTATCTGCCAATTTGTGACCCGCCATTACAATGCGCCACACATGGGCCTGTACATCGTTTACATATTGTGCATCGCCGGTATAAAAGTTATATGCGTTTCCAAACTGTTCCGGCAACTGCGATTCAAAAAAAGCATGTATTCCTTTCTGATCGGTAAACTGCCCGTCGTGGTTAACCGAAGTGTGCAGTGGCATATTGGCATCGCCCACGTAATGGCCCAGGTCGGCTGCCAAAAAAAGTATTTCAGCCTTTTTTTTATCCTGGAAAGCTTTGGTAAGCTTCTGTACCACTTCGGCTATGTACCAGGGAAGTATTCCGTTTTTTTCCAGAAATTTAGCATCGTATTTAGCAGTGGCATCTTTCATGGTTTTTGGAAGACTATCTGCCGGCCCGCCCGGCTGAAACGATTCCAGGTCTATATAATGCCGGTTGAATTCTGCTTTGTCGTTAATGGTATACTTTCTTACATCGGGTATCACGGATTCTTCGGTGATAAAATCGATGTGGTTATAAAAAAAAGGTCGCATGCCATCGGGCAGGGCAAATACCGCGGCATGATTGATGTGCTGATGGCCCCAGGTACCCCACGATAATAAAAAAACAGTGCTGATAACAAGACAGGCGGCGATAGCCAGTTTGGCCATTCTTCTTTTCATTGATTATTTATTGCAGGTGAAATATAAACCGGTTATCATTAATGAGCTTTCAGGAATTCCTGTAAATCAACCAGCCACTCCCCTTTTGTTTTTACAATTTTGATGGTGGTGGTATCTTTTTTATAGGAGTTGGAAAAAACATAGTTCAGTGAGGAGTCATTTACCTGCTGGGTGGTGATCACCCGTATACTGGCTTCTTTATGCCCTACCTTGTCTTCCTGTGTCCAGTGATTATAATCATTCCTCCATTTATTCAGCAGCATTTCATTTACGCCGGCAGAATCTTTATACAAATAAAAACTAGCTTTATCGTAATTACCATCCAGCGATGCGCGGATAAATTCCCTTGCCGCTTCCTGTGCATCGGCTGCTTTTGTATACGACTCACTGGTAGCGCAGGAAGCTAATAGTACGATTGCAAAAAAAATAACACCGGTTTTTTTCATGTGTTGCAGTTATTAAAGATTGCAGCCGGGCAGCCAGCTACAGGGTCGGTGCAAAAATATTGAAATAGGTGGTTGCCGGATAAAACATTTTTGCGTTAACAATTATCCGGGCATTGCTAACTGCCGGCGTTCCGCAGAAAAAGAAAGGCGCCGTAAAAGCGCCTTGTTTTTATATTTCCGGATTATTTGTTATTGCGGGTTTCCATCTTCTCTTATTTTTTCTTTTTCGTATGCCCGTATAATAGCTTTTACCAGGCGGTGACGCACCACGTCTTCTTCGTCCAGTTTAATATGGGCAATACCATCTACATTCTGCAAAATGCGCACGGCTTTTTCAAGTCCGCTTCGCTGGTTCCGGGGCAAATCCACCTGTGTCATATCACCCGTAATAATCGCTTTGGCATTGGCGCCGATACGGGTAAGAAACATTTTCAATTGCAAATCGGTAGCATTCTGCGCCTCATCAAGAATAATGAATGCATTGTCGAGTGTACGCCCGCGCATATATGCCAGGGGCGCAATTTCAATGGTGCGGGTACTCATGTAATAGCCCAGCTTATCGGCGGGTATCATATCGTCGAGGGCATCGTACAGGGGCCGCAGGTATGGATCAATTTTTTCTTTTAAATCGCCCGGTAAAAAACCCAGGTTTTCGCCTGCCTCTACCGCCGGCCGGGTAAGAATGATTTTCTTAACCAGTTTGTTTTTTAAAGCCCGTACCGCCAATGCTACCGCCGTATAGGTTTTACCGGTACCGGCTGGTCCGATGGCAAACAGGATATCGTTTTTTTCGATGCCTGCCACCATGTGCTTCTGGTTGGCTGTTCTTGCACGCACGGTTTTGCCGTGCGGGCCAAATACCAGGATGTCATTAGGATTGCGATCGATGAAATTATCCACTACCTCTGCATCGTCGCCACCAAGGATCTGCTCAAAATAATTTTCACTCATGTGCCCGTTCCGTTCCAGGTACTGCACAATCAGATCAATCTTTTCTTTAGCGGTCTCTACCTGTTCGGGTGAGCCACTTAGCTTTACCTGTGTACCGCGACTCAATACTTTTAATAAGGGGAATTTTTTTTTCAGGAGGTCCAGCTTACCGTTATTTACGCCAAAAAATTCAATCGGATTTACGGACTCAAGGTTGATAATGGCTTCTGTCAATTCAGTTCAGTTTTATGATTTATCGCCTTCTACACCGGATAAATCTTTTGTTAAATATTGGTACAAATTAATATCGTAACCGCCTGTTTCAAATATAATTCATGTAACGATATATAACCTACGTTTACTTACTCACAAGATGTGGATAATTGAATATCAAACAATCGGCCAAATTTGTACCATTTCCTGGTAATAACGTAATAACCGGAATTATGTTTCCATACCAACCTATTTTTTTAAAGCGCATCTCTTCATTTTTTACGAACTGTCTGGGACCGCTGTGTTAACTTTGCGGCATCAATTCTAAAAGATGATCAGTATAGCGCAAACAGAAACAATTGTTACAACGGCGAATAGATCTTTGCAGCCAATAGCAGAAAAAATACTTGCCGGCGAACGTATAACGGCAGCAGACGGTCTGCTGCTTTTTGAGCAGGGCAGTCTTTCTTTCCTGGGCGCGCTGGCCAATTACGTGCGTGAAAAACTGCACGGCGATAAAACCTATTTCAATCGCAATTTTCATATTGAACCAACCAATGTTTGCGTATTTTCCTGCGCATTCTGTGCTTATTCAAGACTCTATGCCCACCGGGAAGAAGGCTGGGAATTAAGCACGCAGCAGATGATGGATATTGTAAAAAGCTATGATGGTAAACCGATCACCGAAGTGCACATCGTGGGCGGGGTACACCCCAAATTAAACCTGGCTTTTTTTATTGATCTTATGAAACAGATCAAGGCACACCGGCCCGGTCTGCATATAAAAGGTTATACCGCGGTAGAGCTCGACTATATGTTCCGCAAAGCAAAACTATCTGCTGAAGAGGGCATGAAATTGTTGCATGAAGCAGGACTCGATTCCTTACCCGGTGGTGGCGCCGAAATTTTTCATCCCGCTATCCGGCAGCAAATCTGTGCCGATAAAGTAGATGCAGATGGATGGCTGAATATTCACCGCACCGCGCATCAATTGGGTATGCATAGCAATGCCACCATGCTGTATGGCCACATTGAAAAATTTGAACACCGCATTGATCATATGGAACGCCTGCGTCAATTGCAGGACGAGACCGGGGGCTTCAATACCTTCATACCATTAAAATTCCGCAATAAAGACAATGATATGAGCCATATACCGGAAAGTACGGTAAC
>Ga0070667_100003429_pt1 | contig 13505 bp, 9 predicted proteins | sample KBSS33metaG_FD_64659 | JGI IMG/M metagenome (GOLD analysis project Ga0070667, IMG submission 64659) | Switchgrass rhizosphere microbial communities from Kellogg Biological Station, Michigan, USA - KBS S3-3 metaG | ecosystem: Host-associated > Plants > Roots > Rhizosphere > Soil ...
ATCGGCTTCACGATTCTGCCGCGGTGAGGAGGACCTTGCCGACGTGTTCGCGGCGTTCGAGGTACTCGTGCGCAGCGGCAGCTTCGGCGAGCGGGAAGCTGCGGTCGATCGGGACGCGGACGCGCCCGTCGAGGGCGAGGCGGATTGCGGTGCGGATCTCGTCCGGGGTCGAGAGGCGGAAGCCGAGGATGCTGAGGCCGCGGACGAAGGTCTGCAGCATGTCGACCTCGGCCCGCTCGCCGGCGTGGGCGCCGCAGAAGGCGTAGCGGCCGTCGATTCGCAGGCAGGCGAGGTGCTCGCCGAGCAGCGGGCCGGCGGTGTTGTCGAGGACGGCGTCGACGCCGGCGCCGTCGGTCAGCTCGGCGACCGCCGCGCTCGGCGCCACCTCGGCGTGGACGAAGACGTCGTCGGCGCCGAGCTCGCTCACCCGCTCGGCCTTCGCCGCCGAGCCGACGCTGGCGATCACCCGGGCGCCGGCCAGCTTCGCGCACTGGACCAGTGAGCAGCCGACCCCACCCGAGGCCGAGGGGACGAGGACCGTCTCCAGCGGCCGGATCGCGGCGAGCCGGTAGACCATGCTCCAGGCGGTGCTGACCGCGACCTGGGCGGTGGCCGCGATCGGCGCCTGCTCGAGCGAGTCGAGCGGGATCAGCAAGCGGGCCGGGATCCGCACCAGCTCGCCGTAGGCGCCCCAGCTGTCGTTGCCGACGAAGGTGTAGTTGGGGCAGAGCTCGCCGTGCCAGCGCAGGCAGGCGTCGCACTCGCCGCAGGCGTACTGGTGCTCGGCGGTGACCGGGTCGCCGGCTGCCCAGCCCTCGACCCCCGGGCCGAGCGCCGCGATCGTCCCCGCGAACTCGCCGCCGAGCACGTGCGGGAACTCGTAGTCCCACGGCGAGACGCCTTTGCGCGAGTCGAGGTCGAGGTGGTTGACGCCGCAGGCAGCGACGGCGATCGTCACCTCGCCCGGGCCCGGCTCGGGGTCCGGCAGCCCTTGCCAGCGCAGCACCCCCGGCTCCCCGTACTCCGAGAATGCGCAGGCGTGCATCAGCGGCGCACGGTCAGGCGGCGGCGTCCTCGAGCAGCGCCACCGCGGCGCGGGAGATCAGGCGGACGCCCATCGGGAAGGCGTCCTCGTCGACGTCGAACTTCGGGTTGTGGTGATCGTGGACGATGCCGCGCTCCTCGTTGCGCGCGCCGAGCAGCAGGAAGGTGCCGGGGGCGCAGGCCTGGAAGGCGGAGAAGTCCTCGCCGGCGAGGACCAGCTCGCCCTCGCTGACCGCCTCGTCACCGAAGGCCTCGCGGGCGGCGCGCTCGACCACGGCCGTCGTCGCCTCGTCGTTGACCACCGCGTCGTAGCCGCGGGTGTAGGTGTACTTGCAGGTCGCGTTGTGGGCGGCGCAGATGCCGGCGGCGATCTCGCCGATCCGCCGCTCGAGCAGGTCGCGGACGCCCGCGTCGAACATGTTGGTGCCGCCTTCGAGGCGGGCGGTGTCGGGGATCACCCCGACCGACTCGCCGGCTTCGAACTGGGTGACGCCGACCACCGCGATCTCCTCGGGGTCGACCTCGCGGGCCACCAGGTGTTGCAGATTGGTGACGATCTGCGCGCCTATCGCGAGCGGGTCGACCGCCTCCTGCGGTTTGGAGATGTGCCCGCCGCGTCCCTGGATGACGATCTCGAAGACGTCGCAGGCGGCCATCAGCCGTCCCGACCGCACCGTCACCTGGCCGACCGGCACCCAGGCCCAGATGTGCTGGCCGAGCACCCGGTCGACGCCCTCCATCGCCCCCGCCGCGACCATCTGCGAGGCGCCGCCCGGCAGCGCCTCCTCACCGTGCTCGAAGAGGATGCGGACGTTGCCGGGCAGCTCGTCACGGACCGCGGCGAGGACGGTGGCGACGCCGAGCATCATCGCCGTGTGGCCGTCGTGGCCGCAGGCGTGCATCACGCCGGGGTTCTTGGAGGCGAAGGGCAGCCCGGTCTCCTCTTCGATCGGCAGCGCGTCGTGGTCGGAGCGCAGCGCCACGGTCGGACCGGGCTTGCCGCCGCGGAGGTCGGCGCGGACGCTGGTCGGCGTCGGCTGCGAGACCTCGAAGCCGCCGATCTCCTCGAGCTGCTCGCGGATGAAGCGCGAGGTCTCGGTCTCCTGGTAGGAGAGCTCGGGGCGTTCGTGCATGTAGCGGCGCCAGACCACGACCTGCTCGGAGAGCTTCTCGCAGTGGGCGTCGAGCAGCGCCGCCAGCTCGCCGTCGGTTGCCGCGCTCACGCCTGGGGCTTGATGTTGTGGTTGACGTGGAAGCGGTTGCCCGGGTCCCAGGCCCGCTTGATCTGCGCCAGCCGCTCGCGCTTGCGGTCGCCGTGGTCGGCGCTGAGCGAGCCGAGGACGCGGGCCTGGTCGGCCTCGCCGTCGAAGTTGAGGTAGGTGCCGCCGCAGGAGCCGGGCTTCAGCACCTGCCAGGCTTCGCGCGCCCACTGGATCGCGTCCTCAATGTCTTCGCCGGGCTCGTCGCCCATGATCGAGAAGCCGCCGAGGTACTCGGCGTCGCGCATCCCGACCGCCATCTCCAGCTCGCCGAGGTCCGCAAGAGCACCGCCCTGCATCCCCATCTCGTAGATCGTCCGGGTGGTCGGCATCGCAGCGGTGTTGGTGGCGATGCCGTCGATCATCTCGTCGGAGAGCTCGCGCATCATCTCGCCTTTCATGTAGCGCGGCATGCCGGCGAGGGCGGCGTCGCCGCTGTCGCCGAAGTGCTGCAGCTCGACCATCCGCATCGGCATCGTCTCGGCGTAGACCGGCGAGCCGAAGCCGGCCAGCCGTTCGAGGTGGGCGCGGGCGGTGTCGGAGGTGTCGAGCGAGACGCCGGTGAAGCCGAGGTACAGCTGCCCGACCAGCTCCGGAACGAGCGCCTCGAAGGTGGTGCTGGCGGTGCCGATGAAGGTCCAGGCGGTGTGGTCGCGGCCCGATTCGAGCGCCCAGTCGCGGTACTGGCGCAGCAGCGCAGCGATCTCCTCGGCGTCCCGCACCCGGTGGTAGACGAGGGTGACGACGACCTCGTCCTGCGGGTAGGCGTCGAACTCGAACTCGGTGACGACGCCGAAGTTGCCGCCGCCGCCGCGCAGCCCCCAGAGCAGGTCGGGGTTCTCGTCTTCGTTGGCGACGACGACCTCGCCGCTCGCCGTCACCATCCGGCAGCTGCGCAGGTTGTCGCAGGCGTAGCCGCGGCGCCGGGTCTGCCAGCCGACGCCGCCGGTCAGGGTCAGCCCGGCGACCCCGGTGGGGGAGACGACGCCGACCGGGACCGAGAGGCCGTGCTCGGCGCCAGCGGTGTCGAGGTCGTGCAGCAGGGCGCCGCCCTCGACGCGAATCCGCCGCGCCTCGGGGTCGACGCTCGACCCGCGCAGCCGCGACATGTCGATCACGAAGCCGCCGTCGCAACCGCCGAAGCCGGCGATGTGGTGGCCGCCACCGCGGATCGCCAGCGGGGCGTCGACGGCGGCGAGGGCGGCGACGGCCCGCGCTACGTCGGCCTCGTCGACCGGGCGCAAGACGGCGGCCGGTCGGCGGTCGTCGTACATCCCGTTCCAGACCCGGCGCGCCCGCTCGTATTCGGGGTCGCCAGCGGCGATCACCTCGCCGCTGAGAGACGCCCGCAGGCCGGTGACAAGGTCGGAGAAACCGGCCTCGGTGCCCTCGACAGCTGATCCCATACTTGTCACTTGATCAAGAATCTGGGAGATTTGCAACCCCGTGGGCGCCAAAAGGTGGCAAGTGGCGGGCGAATTGAGGCGAAACTTTGACTGAACGAGCGATGAACGCCGACGCAATCGAACAACTACGCAACCAGGTCAGCGATCTGGTTACCCCCGACCACCCCGATTACGAGCAGGCGCGCCGGGTCTGGAACTGGATGGTCGACCGCCGCCCCTCCGCCGTGGTCCGCGCCCACAACGAGGAGGACGCCGCCGCCGCGGTTCGCTTCGCCGCCGAGAACGACGTCCTCCTGGCGGTGCGGGGCGGCGGCCACTCGGTCGCCGGCCAGAGCACCTGCGACGGCGGCTTGGTCCTCGACCTCGGCCCGATCGACCAGGTCCAGGTCGACACCGATGCCGAGATCGCCCGGGCCGGCGGCGGCTGCCTGCTCGGCGACGTCGACCGCGCCTGCCAGGCCCAGGGGCGGGCGGTCCCGGCCGGGGTCGTTTCCCACACCGGCGCCGGCGGCCTCACCCTCGGCGGCGGGGTCGGCTGGCTGACCCGCCGCTTCGGCCTCACCTGCGACAACGTCGTCGCCGCGCGGGTGGTGCTCGCCAGCGGCGAGGTCGTCGTCGCCAGCGAGGACGAGAACCCCGACCTCTACTGGGGCCTGCGCGGCGGCGGCGGCAACTTCGGCGCCGTCACCGAGTTCAGCTATCGCACCCACCCGTTCCCGACCGAGATCCCGGTCGCCGTCGCTTACTGGCCGCTCGCCGAGGCCGAGAAGGTCCTCCGCGTCCACGCCGAGCTGATGCCCGAGCGGCCGCGCGAGTGGAAGGCGACGATGTTCGTCTCGCGCCCCTCGGCCGCGCGCGGCGTCCCCGCCGAGCTGGTCGGCCAGCCCTGCCTCAACGTCGTCCAGATCTGGGCCAGCGACGACCTGGCCGCCGCCGAAGCGGCCTTCGAGCCGCTGCGCAAGGCGGCGAAGCCGGCGGTCGAGAGCCTGGCGCCGATGCCCTACGTCGAACTGCAGACGATCGAGGACGAGATCGCCCGCCACGGGAAGTGCAACTACACCAAGGGCGGCTACCTCGACGACGAGCTCGGCGACGGCGCGATCGCCGCCCTGCTGACCTCGGCCGAGGAGATCGTCAACGAAGAATCGATCATCGAGGTGATCCCGCACGGCGGTGCCCAGCTCGACCTCGGCGACGACGACACCGCCTTCCCCGACCGCCAGTCGGCCTACTCGTTCAACGTCTACGCCCGCTGGGCGCTGGAGGAGGACGACGAGCCGCACGTCGGCTGGGTACGACGCGCCTTCGCGCGGCTCGACGACCACGCCGGCGACGGCGTCTACGTCAACTTCTTCAACCCGCACGAGGGGGGCGACCAGGACCGCGTCCTCGCCGCCTTCGGCCGCGAGCGCTACGACCGGCTGGCGCAGCTGAAGCGCCGCTACGACCCGGCCAACGTCTTCTCGCTCAATCCCAACATCTTCCCCGCCGAGGCCGCGTGAACCCCGACCTGCTGCCAGCCCCGAACTCGCCGCTGCGCGGGATCCCGGTCGCCGAGCAGACGCTGCCGAAGCTGCTCGAGCGCCAGGCCGCGGCCTACGGCGAGAAGCCGCTGCTGCGGATGGCGGGCGGGCCGGAGCTGAGCTTCGCGGAAGTCCGCGACCGCGCCAAGGCCGCCGCGGCGACCCTGCAGGCGGCCGGGATCGAGCCCGGCGACCGCGTCCTGCTGCTCTCCGAAAACCGGCTCGAGCTGCTCGAGGTCGTGCTCGGCTGCGCCTGGCTCGGCGCCGTCGTCGTCCCGGTCAACACCGCCCTGCGCGGCGCCCAGCTGCAGCATGTCCTCGACAACTCGCAGCCGCGGTTGGTCGCGGTCGAGCCGGAGCTGCTGGCGCCGCTGGAAGCGGCGACGACGCCGGCCTCGCTCGAGCGCGTGTGGCTGTTCGAGGCTGAGGCCGAGGTCCCGGACCGCGCCCTCGGCGTCGCCTGCGAGCCCTTCCCCGAGCTGGCCGGCGAGCCCGCCGCGACCGCGACCGAGATCGGTCCCGGCACCCTGGTCGCAATCCTCTACACCTCCGGCACCACCGGCCCCTCGAAGGGGGTCTGCTGCCCGCAGGCGCAGTTCTACTGGTGGGGGGTGACGGTCGGCGAGCTGCTCGAGATCGGCGAGGACGACGTCCTCTACACCTGCCTGCCGATGTTCCACACGAACGCGCTCAACGCCTTCGTCCAGGCGCTGGTCGCCGGCGCCACCTTCGTGATCGGCGAGCGCTTCTCGGCCTCGCGCTTCTGGGGGCGCGCCGCCGCCGAGGGGGCGACCGTCACCTACCTGCTGGGGGCGATGGTCAACATCCTCCACGGCCGCCCACCGGCCCCCGGGGACTCTGCCCACAGCGTCCGCATCGCCCTCGCCCCGGCCACCCCCGCGACCCTGCACGAGCCGTTCCGCGAGCGCTTCGGAGTGCTGCTGATCGAGGGCTACGGCTCGACCGAGACCAACTGCACGATCGGCGCCGCCACCGACCGGCAACGGCCAGGCTGGATGGGGGTCGAGCTGGCCGACTACGAGGTCGACGTGGTCGACGAGAACGACGAAACGGTGGCGCCCGGCGAAGCCGGCGAGCTGGTCCTGCGCCCGCGCCACCCGTTCAGCTTCGCCACCGGCTACTTCGCCAACGAGGCGGCGACGATCGAAGCCTGGCGCAACTTCTGGTTCCACAGCGGCGACCGGGTGCTGCGCGACGAGGGGGGCTGGATCCGCTTCGTCGACCGCACCAAGGACGCGATCCGCCGCCGTGGCGAGAACATCTCCTCCTACGAGGTCGAGGCGGCGATCGCCAGCCACCCGCAGGTCGCCGGCGTCGCCGTCTTCGCCGTCCCCTCGGAGATGGCCGAGGACGAGGTGATGGCGGCGGTGGTGCCGAAGCCCGGCGAGGAGATCGAGCCGGAGGAGCTGATCCGCCACTGCGAGGGGCGGCTCGCCTACTTCGCGATCCCCCGCTACCTCGACCTGGTTGCCGAGCTGCCAACCACCGAGAACGGCAAGGTCCGCAAGGCGGTGCTGCGCGAACGGGCGGTGACCGCGACGACCTGGGACCGCGAGGCCGCGGGCGTGGTGCTGAAGCGATGAGCTCGGTCGATCCCAACGCGATCTGCGCCAGCGTCGAGGTGGCGGTCCCCGCCGAGACCGCCTTCGCCTTCATGGCCGACGGCCTCAAACAGGACCACTGGGCGCTCGGCAGCATGGGCCGCGAAGCGCTCGGCGACGGCCTCTTCCGCGGCAAGTCCTCGTTCGACGGCGCCGACCTCTACGTCAGGCTCGAGAGCTACCCGGAGCTACTGCTGGTCGACTACTCGACCGGTCCCGCGCCGGAGGAGCTGGTGCCGCACGTCGAGGCGCGGATTCGGCCCGGCTCCTGGCTCGGCCGCGACGACTCGGTCAGCATCGTCACCCTGACGATCTGGCGCTGGGCCGAGGCCGACGCGGAGGAGTGGGAGTTCCACCTCCATCTCTGGCGGACCGAGATGCGGCTGATCAAGGGCGCGATCGAGCGCGGGCTCTGACCGGCTCGCCCCACCGTGCCCTCCGCCGACCTCAGCCCGCTGTTCCAGCCCCTGCGCCTCGCCGGCACCGAGCTGCCGAACCGGGTGATGACCTCGGCGATGACCCTGCAGTACGGCGAGGGCGGCTTGATCAGCGACCGGCACCTGGCGATCTACGAGGAGCGGGCGCGGGGTGGGGTGGGGCTGATGTTCAGCGAGCAGCTGACCGCCTCGCCGCTCAGCCGCAGCCCCTTCGCGAGCGAGATACGCGCCTACGACGAGCGCCAGGTCGAGCGCTTCGCGGCTCTGGCACAGCGGCTCGAGCCCTACGACTCGCGTTTCTTCGCCCAGCTCTTCTCGGGCGGGGTGAGCGGCTCGAGCAGCGCCGGGCTGAGCGGCTGGGGACCCGTGCGCGGCCCCTCGCGGATCGGCGAACCGGGCGGCGAGGAGCCGCTGCCGCTGAGCGCCGAGGAGCTGGCGGTGATCGCCGCCGACTACGCCCGCTCGGCCGCCCACGTCAAGGCCGGCGGCCTCGACGGGGTCGAGATCCACGGCGCCCACGGCTGGCTGGTCGGGCAGTTCCTCAGTCCCTTCTACAACCGGCGCCAGGACGAGTACGGCGGCTCGGTCGAGAACCGCTGCCGCTTCGCCCTTGAGGTCGGCGCGGCGATGCGGGCCGAGGTCGGGCCCGCGTTCCCGCTCGGCATCGCCCTCACCTACGACGAGATGATCGGCGATGACGGGATCACCCCCGACGACACCCTGGCCCAGCTCGAGGTCCTGCTCGCCGCCGGCACCTTCGACTTCTTCGACTTCTCGATCGGCTCGCCGCACTCGGTCCACTTCACGATCGCGCCGATGGCGGTCGAGGAGGGATTCGCGCTCGGGTTCGCCGCCCGCGCTCGCGAGCTGTGCGCCGGCCGCGCCGCGGTCTTCGTCGCCGGCCGGGTCGTCAACCCGCGGATGGCCGCCGCCGCGGTCCGCGACGGCGCCGCCGACATGGTCGCGATGTCGCGCGCCCAGCTCGCCGACCCGCACCTGACGCGCAAGGCGCGCGAGGGGCGGCCGGAGCTGATCCGCCGCTGCATAGGCGCCAACGTCTGCGTCGGCCGTGCCAAGGAGGGCGAGCCCGTCGCCTGCGTGCTGACCCCGGCGACCGGCCGCGAGCTCGAGGGCTGGCCGCATGGCGACCTGCCGCGGGTCGCCAACGGCGAGGTGCGCCGGGTGCTCGTCGCCGGCGCGGGGCCGGCGGGCCTGCGGGCGGGCGCGATCGCCGCCGCCCGCGGCCACGAGGTGACGGTCTGCGAGCGCCGCGAGCGGGCCGGCGGCCACCTCGCGGACATCTCTTGGCTCCCCACGCGCGAGGGCTGGGGGAGGGCGGTCGAGGACCTGCTGGCGGAGCTGGCGCGATCCGGCGCCGCGCTGCGGGTCGGAACCGCCGTCGACCGCGAGCTGGTCGCGCGCGAGGCGCCCGACCTCGTCCTCCTCGCCGCCGGTTCGGAGTGGGAGGGGGGCGGGGAATCCGCCGCGACCCCGAACGGGATCGCGGTTCGCGGCGATGCCCGGGTGCTCGGCCTCGACGCCGCACTCGAACTGGCCCGCTCGAGTCCGGACAGCCTCGGCACCTCGGTCGTGATCGCCGACGACACCGGCAGCTACGCGCCGCTCGGGCTGGCCGAGGCGCTGGCCGCCGCCGGCGCGACCGTCCGCTTCCTCACCGCCCGCGGGACGATCGGCAGCGAACCGGATTTCCACCTCGAGCTGCCGCACCTGATGCCGCGGCTGCGCGCGCTCGGCGTCGAGCTCGCCACCGACCGGGTGGTCCGCGCGGTCGACGGCGGCGAGCTGGAGGTCGCCGACCTATGGGGCGGCGACCTCCATATATACGGGGTCGACACCCTAGTCCTGGCGCTGCGCCGCCGGCCGCGGGCCGCCCTGGCTGCCGAGCTGGCCGGGAGCGGCCCGGAGGTCGTCACGATCGGCGACGCGCTAGCGCCGCGCAGCACGGCTGCGGCGATCGAGGAAGCCGAGCGCGTGGCGCTCGCGATCTAGCGCGGTGACTTTGCGCGTCCTGCGCATTTGCGTAGCGCAGTGGACTTGATATAAAATCACGTTGGTGACTCGCTCTCGCGATGCGGTTGTGATCGGCGCCGGTCTCGCCGGTCTCTGCGCGGCGCGCGACCTCCGCGAGGCAGGCCACGAGGTCCTGCTGCTGGAGGGTCGCGACCGCGCCGGCGGGCGCGCCTGGAACCGGCCGATGGCCGGTGTCCGCAAGCCGATCGAGCTCGGCGGCGCCTGGATCAACCGCGACAGTCATCCCCACGCCGACGCCGCGATGGAGCGCTACGGCCTGCGCCTCGCCGCCGAAGAGATCCCGGAGACCTTCCGCTGGCGGTTCGACGGCCAGAGCTCGACCGAGTTCCCGCTCGCCGGTGCCGAGCTCTACGAGCTCGAGCGCGCTCTGTTTCGGGTGATCGAGGCGAGCCGGCGGATCGACCCGGCGGTCCCGCGCGACAAGCAGGAACTCGCCGACCTCGACGTCTCGCTCGCTGAGTTCCTGCGCGCCGAGGACTTGAGCCCTCGTACCTATTCCTTCCTCGAGCGCTTCGGCGCCCTCGGCGCCGGCGCCGAGGGGGAGGAGTGGCCGGCGCTCTACGCGCTCTCGCTGATCGCCGCCTTCGGCAACAGCGCCTACGCCTGGTTCGCCGGGGTCGGCGGCAAGGTCGAGGGCGGCACCGCAGCGCTGGTCGAGGCGCTGCTCGAGGACGCCGACCCGGAGCTGCGGCTCGAAACGGAGGTCAGCGCGATCGCCCAAGATGATGAGGGCGCGGTTGTCACCACCGCCGCCGGCGAGCAGATCGAAGCCGCCGCTGTCGTCCTCGCCGTCCCGGTCGCAACCTGGGGCGCGATCGAGTTCTTGCCGCCGCTGGCCGGCGGCAAGGCCGAGTACGCAGCCCGGCCCCACCGCAACCGGATGAGCAAGGTCTACTTCCTCGCCGCCGAGCTGCCCGCCGACGAGATGGCCTTCGGCGCCGACAGTCCGCTGCTCTTCGCCGCTCCCCAGTACGAGCTCGACGACGGCGTCCTCGCGGTCGGCTTCAGCGCTCCGCCGCGGCTGCTCGACCCGACCGACGGCGAGGCGATCGCCGCCGCCGTCGCTGAGCACTTCCCCGACGCCACGGTCCTCGCCACGGATGGCCACGACTGGGTGGCCGACCGCTTCTCGCGCGGCGGCTGGAACACCCACCGGCCGGGCCAGCTGAGCCGCTTCCACGGCTCGTTGCAGGAGCCCGAGGGCCGCATCTTCTTCGCCGGCGCCGACACCGCGGTGCGCTGGATCGGCTGGTTCGACGGAGCTTTGGAGAGCGGCGCCCGCGCCGCGGCGCAGGCATCGCAGCGGCTCGACCGTCCCGGTCGCGCTGCCCTCACTACGGAAGGATCGCTATGAGCAGCACCACCAAGGTCGAGGCGAGCGCCGGCACCCGGGCGCCGTTCGCCGCCTCGCAGCCGTACCCCCTCTTGATCGGCGGCGAGAAGGCCGCCGCCGCCGAGACCTTCGCGGCGATCGACCCCAGCGTCGGCCGGCCCTGGGCTGAGCTCGCCGAGGCGCGGCCCGAGGACGTCGACCGCGCCGTCGCCGCCGCCCGCGCGGCGCTGCCGGGCTGGCGCGCGACCGGCCCCGCCGAGCGCCAGCGGGTGCTCGACGCGCTCGCCGACCGGATCGGGGCCGACCCCGAGTGGCCGCTCTTGCTGGCGACCGAGAACGGCCGCCCGATCCGCGAGGCGGAGATGGCCGACGTCCCGACCACGGTCGCGATCCTCCGCTACTACGCCGGCCTCGCCCGCTCGCTCGACGGTGCCAACGTCGCCGCCGAGGACCCGGAGCTGCGGATCACCACGGTGCGCGAGCCGATCGGCGTCATCGCTGCGCTGATCCCCTGGAACTCGCCGCTGATCTCGACGGCGCTGAAGGTCGCGCCGGCGCTCGCCGCCGGCAACACGGTCGTCCTCAAGCCCTCCGAGTTCGCCGCCGCCAGTGTCGTCGAGTTCGGGTTGCGGACCACCGATCTCTTGCCGCCCGGCGTCCTCAACATCGTCACCGGCTTCGGTCCCGCGGCCGGCGCGGCGCTGGTCGGCCACGCCGGGGTCGACAAGATCTCCTTCACCGGTGGCGTCCCCACTGCGCGGGCGATCCTCCGCGCCGCCGCCGACAACGTCACCCCGGCGATCCTCGAGCTCGGCGGCAAGAGCGCTTTCGTGATCTGTCCCGACGCCGACCTCGAGCTGGCCGTTTCCGACGCGATCATGGGGATCGCCTTCCAGAACGGCGAGGTCTGCTTCGCCGCCTCGCGGCTCTTCCTCCACGAGTCGATCCGCGATGAGTTCCTCGCCCGCTTCACCGAGCGGCTCGGGCGGGTGCGGATCGGCGACGCGATCGACCCCGCGACCCAGGTCGGGCCGCTGGTCTCCGCCGCCCACCGCGAGCGCGTCCTCGGCCACGTCGAGCGCGCCCTCTCCGAAGGCGGCGTCCTGCTCGCGGGCGGACACCAGCTGCCCGGCGAGGGCGAGCTGGCCGACGGGTTCTACGTCACCCCCGGCGTGATCGACGACCCCGAAGGCCGCACCGCGGTCGCCCGCGACGAGGTCTTCGGCCCGGTCGTCACCGTCCAGACCTGGCGCGAGGAAGACGAAGTGATCGAGCGCGCCAACCGCAGCGAGTACGGGCTCGCGGCCGGCGTTTGGACCTCGGACCTCGCCCGCGCGCATCGCTTCTCCGCCGCGCTCGAGGCCGGCACCGTCTGGGTCAACACCTGGTTCGACGTCAGCCCCGGGCAGCCGCTGGGCGGGATCAAGGACTCCGGCTACGGCCGCGAGATGACCGCCGAGACGCTGCTCGAGTACACGACCCCGAAGGCGGTCGCGATGCGGATCTCCCAGACCCGGCCGGAGCTGTTCGGATGAGCGCCGCAACCAGACAGCCGTTCGTCCCAGAGGGCCCCTTCGGGCTGCAGATCGGCGGCGAGGAACCGGTCCCGAACGGCCGCTTCGAGGCGATCGACCCCAGCACCGGGCAGCCCTGGGCCGAGGTTGCGCAGGCGAGCGCCGCCGACGTAGAGCGCGCCGTCGCGACCGCCGCCAAGGCGTTCAAGAGCTGGCGCCGCTCGTCCCCGGCGCAGCGCCAGGAGGTGCTCTGGCGGCTGGCCGACGCGGTCGAGGCCGACCCCGAGCGCTGGGCGCGGCTGCTGGCGACCGAGAACGGCCGGCCGATCCGCGAGGCGACGATCGCCGACGTTCCGACCTGCGCCGGCATCCTCCGCTTCTTCTCCGGCCTCGCCCGCGACCTGCGCGGCGACCAGGTGCCGGTCGAGCGGGCCGAGACGCTGATCTATTCGCTGCGCGAGCCGCTCGGGGTGATCGGCGCCCTGATCCCCTGGAACTCGCCGATCATCACCACCGCCAACAAGGTCGGCCCGGCGCTCGCCGCCGGCAACACGGTGGTCCTGAAGCCCTCGGAGTTCGCCTCGCCGAGCGTCGTCGAGTTCGCCCGGCTGGCGAACGAGATCCTGCCCGAGGGGGTGCTGAACGTCGTCACCGGGTTCGGGCCCGAGGTCGGCGCCGCGCTCGTCTCCCACCCCGACGTCGCCAAGATCACCTTCACCGGCGGCACCGCGACCGCGCGCAAGATCATGGCCGCGGCCGGCGAGGCGCTGACGCCGACGATCATGGAGCTCGGCGGCAAGGGGGCGATGGTGGTCTTCGACGACGCCGATGTCGAGGCGGCGGTCCAGGACGCGCTGCTGGGGATCTTCATGGCCAACGGTGAGGTCTGCGTCGCCGCCTCGCGGCTGCTCGTCCAGAGCGGCATCCACGACGCCTTCCGCGAGCGCTTCGCCGAGGTGACCGAGCGGATCGTCGTCGGCGACGCGCTCGACCCGGCGACCCAGTTCGGGCCGATGGTCACCCGCGAGCATCGGGAGCGGGTCACCGCGGCGCTCGGGCGGGCGCTCGAGGAGGGCGCGGTGGCACGGGTCGGCGGCGGTGTCCCCGAGCTGCCGGCGCCGCTCGACGGCGGCTTCTTCGTCGCCCCGACCCTGCTGGTCGACGAGCGCGGCGAGACCAGCGCCTCGCGCGAGGAGTTCTTCGGCCCGATCACCGTGCTCGAGCGCTTCGAGGACGAGGCCGAGGCGATCGCCCGCGCCAACGCCACCCGCTACGGCCTCGCGGCCGGCGTCTGGACGCAGAACCTCGGCCGCGC
>Ga0070667_100003432_pt1 | contig 13498 bp, 8 predicted proteins | sample KBSS33metaG_FD_64659 | JGI IMG/M metagenome (GOLD analysis project Ga0070667, IMG submission 64659) | Switchgrass rhizosphere microbial communities from Kellogg Biological Station, Michigan, USA - KBS S3-3 metaG | ecosystem: Host-associated > Plants > Roots > Rhizosphere > Soil ...
CACCTGCTGTACGGCGTCAACGGCGGCGGCGGCTTCGTGCTGCTCAGCGGCGAGATCGGTGCCGGCAAGACCACCGTGTGCCGCTGCTTCCTGGAGCAGATCCCGCGCCGCACCAACGTCGCCTACATCTTCAACCCCAAGCTCACGGTAATCGAGTTGCTGCAGTCGGTGTGCGAGGAGTTCGGCATCCCGCCGCCGCAGGGCGCGCACGGCGAGCCCACCGTCAAGGACTACCTCGACCCGCTCAACGAGTTCCTGCTGAAGACGCACGCGGTCGGCCAGAACAACGTGCTGATCATCGACGAGGCCCAGATGCTGTCGGCCGACGTGCTCGAGCAGTTGCGCCTGCTGACGAATCTCGAGACCAACGAGCGCAAGCTGCTGCAGATCATCCTGATCGGCCAGCCCGAGCTGCGCGACCTGCTGGCGCGGCCCGAGCTCGAGCAGCTCGCGCAGCGCGTGATCGCACGCTACCACCTGGGCGCGCTCACCGAGGACGAGACCGAGCGCTACATCCGGCATCGCCTGTCGGTCGCCGGCATGACGGTGGCGATGCCCTTCGACGCGAAGGCCATGCAGCGCGTGCACCAGCTCTCGCGCGGCGTGCCGCGCCGCATCAATCTGCTGTGCGACCGCGCGCTGCTCGGTGCTTACTCGAGCGGCACCGGCCAGGTCGACCGCGCGATCGTCGACAAGGCGGCCGCCGAGGTGTTCGGCCGCGGCGACGGCGGCGCGCCGACCTCTGGCCTGGCAGACCGGCGGCGCGCGATCGGCTCGCGGGTCGCACTGGCCGCCGCGGTCTTGGCCGCCATCGCGCTGCTGATCAGTCTGCTCGGCCGCAGCGACGCACCGCCGCTGGCGGCTGCCTCGGCGCCGCGCGTCGCCGCGGCCAGCGCGCCCGCATCGGGGGCGGCGAGCGCATCGGGCACGGCCGCAGCGGCATCGTCGGCGCCGAGCTTCCTGACCGCGACCGACCTGCAGGCCGACTTCGAAGGCCTGCCGCACGACGAGCGCGGCGCCTGGCGCGAACTCGCGACCTCATGGGCGCTCGGCCCGGACGATGGCGACCCGTGCGCGGCCGCGCAGCGCCGCCAGGTGCAGTGCTTTCGCACCGCGAACAGCACGCTGGCACTGATCCGCCAGCTCGACCGGCCCGGCATCCTGACGCTGCGAGACAGCAAGGACCGCCCGGTCTATGCGTTGCTCACCGGCCTGACCGACGACGCCGCCACGCTGCGCTTCGGCACCGCGTCGCGCACCGTCTCGCTGCTGTCGCTGGCGACCCTGTGGCGCGGCGAGTTCGCGACCTTCTGGCGCGCGCCGCCCGAGTACGCCGGCAAGCTCGTCGATGCGAGCTCGGGCGCGAGCGCGGGCTGGGTCAGCGCCCAGCTCGCCAAGCTGCACCACGAGCCGCCGGTGACGACCGACGTCGCGTGGAAAGCGCAGGTCTCGGCGTTCCAGTTGTCGCAGGGCCTCAAGCCGGACGGGCTGGCCGGCCCGACGACCTTCATGCAACTCAACCGCGCGCTCGGCATCGACGAGCCGCGACTGCGTGCCGCCGCGGCGGCGCGCTGACGACACCGCAGAACACCATGTCCTACATCCTCGATGCCCTCCGCAAGGCCGATGCCGAACGCGAGCGCGGCAACGTGCCCGGCATCCACGCGCAGCCGATCATTGGCGGGTCGGCGCCGGCCGCGACGCCACGTGCCGGCACACCGCCCTGGCCCTGGCCCTGGATCGGCATGGGCGCGCTGGCGCTTGCGCTGGTGCTCGGCTGGTTCGCGTGGCGCGGCGGGTCGCCCGCGGCGCCCGAGTCGCGGCCGGCACCGGTCGCGGTGGCACCGGTCGCGGCGGCGCCGTCTCCACCGCCAGTGGCCGTGGCACCGAAGGAAGAAGCGCTGCCGGTGATCCGTCAAACCCGACCCGCGGCGCCGGTGCCGATCGCGCCACCCGCAGCGCTCGCCAAGACCGACGCGAAGCCCGCCGCTGCAGCAGCAGCACCAGCAGCCTCGATCCCTGGCGAAGCGCGAATCTACGCGCTGGCCGAGTTGCCCGACGATGTCCGGCGCCAGCTGCCGGCGCTCAGCATCGGCGGCTCGGCGTATTCGAAGAAGGCCGCCGACCGCATCCTGATCGTCAACGGCCAGGTGCTGCATGAGGGCGACAAGGTCGCGCCGGATCTGGTGCTGCAGCAGATCAAGCTGCGCGCCGCGGTGCTCGCCTTCAAGGGCTACCGCTACGAGATCGCGTACTGACGTTCAGATCGACATCAGCGCGCGCACGCCGTCGGCCTCCATCGCGTCGCCGCGGCCGCGCTTGATGATCTCGCCGCGCTCCATCACGATGTACTGATCGGCGAGCTCGGCGGCGAAGTCGTAGAACTGCTCGACCAGCACGATCGCCATCTTCTGGCCGCCGGCCATGCCGCGGTCGGCGAGCATGCGGATCACGCGGCCGATGTCCTTGATGATGCTGGGCTGGATGCCTTCGGTGGGCTCGTCCAGGATCAGCAGCTTCGGCCCGGCCGCGAGCGCCCGTGCGATCGCCAGCTGCTGCTGCTGGCCGCCGGACAGGTCACCGCCGCGCCGGTTGATCATCTGCTTCAGCACCGGGAACAGCTCGAACAGTTCGGCCGGAATCGGCGTGCTGCCGCGCTTGTAGGCGAGGCCCATGCGCAGGTTCTCCTGCACCGTCAAACGCCCGAAAATCTCGCGCCCCTGAGGCACGTAGCCGACGCCCTTGCGCACGCGCTCGTAGGGCGTGTCTTTGGTGATCGGCGTGCCATCGAGCTGGATCGAGCCCGTTTTCACGGGCACCACGCCCATCAGGCTCTTCAGCAAGGTCGTCTTGCCGACGCCGTTCCGGCCGAGGATGACCGTGACCTCGCCGAGCTTCGCCTCGAAGCCGACGTTGCGCAGGATGTGCGAACCGCCGTAGTACTGGTTGACGCCTTCGACCTTCAGCATCTCCCGTACTCCGCTGCGCCACAAGACGATGTCGGCGCGAGATCAGGCCGGCGGGGCACTCTGCTCCGCTCATGTCCCCCGGCGCCGGCCTGCGGCCGACGCCTCCTCCTTGACTTCGCTGCGCAGAGCGCCCCACCGGCCTGATCCAGAACCGCCGTGGCGGCGCGGCCCGAGGGCGTCACCTCCGCCGCCTCCTGCCAAGGATGTCGGGTGGCCGGCGCAGCGAAGTCAAGGAGGAGGGTCGGGCGCAGCCCGGCCCGGGGGACATGAGCGGAGTCGGCCACCCGACGTCCTTGGCGCGCGCCGGCACCGAGTCCGAACGAACGCCTCGTCTCAACGCCCAAGATAGACCTCCACGACCTTCTCGTTCGCCTGCACTTCCGACAGCAGACCCTCGGCCAGCACGCTGCCCTCGTGCAGCACCGTGACCTTCTTGCCGTTCCTGCCGTTCTGCGTCAGCTCGCCGATGAACTTCATGTCGTGCTCGACGACGACCAGCGAGTGGTTGCCTTCGAGCGAGAGGAAGAGTTCCGCGGTGCGCTCGGTCTCTTCGTCGGTCATGCCGGCGACCGGCTCGTCGAGCAGCAGCAGCTTCGGGTCCTGCATCAGCAGCATGCCGATCTCGAGCCACTGCTTCTGGCCGTGGCTGAGCAGCCCCGCGGTGCGTTGCGCGCTGTCCTTCAGGTGGATCAGCGTCAACATCGCGCCGATGCGGTCGAGCTGCTCCCCATTCAAGCGGAAGAACATCGAGGCGCGCACGCCGCGATCGGCCTTCAGCGCGAGCTCGAGGTTCTCGAACACGCTCAGGTTCTCGTAGACCGTGGGCTTCTGGAACTTGCGGCCGATGCCGATCGAGGCGATCTCGTTTTCGCGCAGCCGCAGCAGGTCGATGGTCGAGCCGAAGAAGGCCTTGCCAAGGTCGGGCCGGGTCTTGCCGGTGATCACGTCCATCATCGTCGTCTTGCCGGCGCCGTTCGGGCCGATGATGCAGCGCATCTCGCCGGCGCTGATCGACAGGCTCAGTGCGTTCAGTGCCTTGAAGCCGTCGAAGCTGACGGTGATGTCGTCGAGGTACAGGATCGCGCCGTGCGTCACGTCGAGCTCGCCGGTGGCGATGCGCGAATAGCTCGCCGCACGGCCGCCCGACTGGCCGCCCGCCGCCGCGACCCGGCGCTCGTGCTCGATGCGCGCCTGCGCGCCGGCCTTCATCAGGTCCGGTGTCATGTGCTGCCCTCCTTCTTGCGGCGCACCAGGCCGATGATTCCCTGCGGCAGGAAGATCGTCACGAGGATGAACAGCGCGCCGAGAAAATACAGCCAGAACTCGGGGAACGCCTGCGTGAAGTAGCTCTTCGCGCCGTTGACGAAGAAGGCGCCGACGATCGGCCCGATCAAGGTGCCGCGCCCACCGACCGCGGCCCAGATCGCGATCTCGATGCTCGCTGCCGGGCTCATCTCGCCCGGGTTGATGATGCCGATCTGCGGCACGTACAGCGCGCCGGCGATGCCGCACATCACCGCCGAGATCACCCAGATCGCGAGCTTGTAGCGCAGCGGGTCGTAGCCGGTGAACATCACGCGCGTCTCGGCGTCGCGGATTGCTTGCAGCACACGGCCGAACTTGCTGTTGACGAGCCAGCGCGCGAGCAGGAAGAACCCGATCAAGGTCAGGCCGGTGATCACGAACAGCAGCATGCGCATGTTCGGCGTCGCGATCGGCACGCCCAGGATGCGCTTGAAATCCGTGAAGCCGTTGTTGCCGCCGAAGCCGGTCTCGTTGCGGAAGAACAGCAGCATCGCCGCGTAGGTCATCGCCTGCGTGATGATCGAGAAGTACACGCCCTTGATGCGCGAGCGGAACGCGAAGTAGCCGAACACGAACGCGAGCAGCCCCGGCACCAGCACGACCAGCAGCATCTGCGCGATGAACGAATCCGACACCGCCCAGTGCCACGGGAATTCCTTCCAGTTCAGGAACACCATGAAGTCGGGCATCGGCAGGCGGTACTGGCCGTCGCTGCCGATCTGGCGCATCAGGTACATGCCCATGCAATAGCCGCCGAGCGCGAAGAACACGCCATGCCCGAGCGACAGGATGCCGGTGTAGCCCCAGATGAGGTCCATCGCGAGCGCGCAGATCGCGTAGCACATGATCTTGCCGACCAGTTGCACCGCGTACTCCGACAGGTGGAACGCGCTGCCCGCGGGCACCGCCAGGTTCAGCACCGGCACGAGCACCGCGACCACGACGATGGCGGCGAGCACGGCGCTCCAGCTCTTGCCGGTCAGCAACCCCCCGCCCGGCGTGGCGGGCGGCAGCGGCGCGGTCAGCACGGCGCTCATGCTTCGGCACTCCGCCCCTTCATCGCGAAGATGCCTTGCGGCCGCTTCTGGATGAACACGACGATGAACACCAGCACCATGATCTTCGCGAGCACCGCGCCCTGCCAGCCTTCGAGCAGCTTGTTCAGCACGCCCAAACCGACCGCCGCGTAGACGGTGCCGGCGAGTTGGCCGACGCCACCGAGCACGACCACCATGAACGAGTCGACGATGTAGCCCTGCCCCAGGTCCGGCCCGACATTGCCGACCTGCGACAGCGCGCAACCGGCCAGCCCCGCGATGCCCGAGCCGAGCGCGAACGCGTAAGTGTCGATGCGCGCCGTGTTGACGCCCATGCAGGCCGCCATCTTGCGGTTCTGCGTCACGCCGCGCACGAACAGACCGAGCCGCGTGCGCGCGATCAGCGCGGACACGCCGGCCAGCACCAGCACCGCGAACGCGATGATCGCGAGGCGGTTGAACGGCAAGGTCAGGTTGCTCATCACGTCGACACCGCCCGACAACCAGGCCGGGTTCTCGACCGGCACGTTCTGCGCGCCGAACAGCGATCGCACCGCCTGCTGCAGCACCAGGCTGATGCCCCAGGTGGCGAGCAGCGTCTCGAGCGGCCGGCCGTAGAGCCAGCGGATCACGCTGCGCTCGAGCACCGCGCCGACCAGCGCGGCAGCGAGGAACGAGGCCGGGATCGCGAGCAGCAGATACCACTCGAACGCACCGGGCAGCAGGCTGCGGAACAGGTTCTGGATCACGTACGTCGCATAGGCGCCGATCATCATCAGCTCGCCGTGCGCCATGTTGATCACGCCCATCAGGCCGTAGGTGATCGCCAGGCCGAGCGCGACGAGCAGCAGGATCGACCCGAGGCTGATGCCGGTGAAGATCACGCCCAGGCGCTCGCCCCAGGCCAGGCGCGCCTCGATCTGGCGCAGCGCGGCCTCGACGGCGCTCTTCACGTCAGGCTCGGTCTCGACCTTCAGACGGTCGAGCAGCAGCGTCTTGGTCGCCGGCGTGCCGGTCGCGCCGAGCGCGTTCGCGGCATCGAGGCGCTTGGACTTGTCGGCACTGCCCAGCAGCATCGCCGAGCGCACGCGCCCGATCGCTTCCTTGATCGACGGCACGTTCTCTTTCGCGAAGGCCTTCTCGATCAGCGGCAGCTTGGCCTCGCCGATGTCGCCGCCGGCGAGCGTCTTGACGGCCTCGGCGCGCACCTTGTCATCAGGCGCGAACAGCTTGATCGATGCCAGCGCCGCGTCGAGCTCGCTGCGCATCTCGTTGTTGTTGACCACGTCTTCCGCGGTCTCGGGCACCGGCTTCTCGGCACCGGTGACGGGGTCGAAGCCCTTGCCGTCCTTCATCACGAAGACAGCACTGTCGGTGATCTTCACCGCATCGTCCGACAGCGCCTGGATCAGCGCCACCGTCTTGTCGTCGGCCGTCGCGAGCACCGCGTTCAGCGCCGCGACGCGCGACTCGACCTCGCCGGCGACGAGGCTGCGCGCCTGCGCCGGCGTGAGTGCTCGCGCCGGTGCGACCAGCACCAGCGCGAGCAGCGACAGCAGGATCCAACGCATCACGTGCCGTCGCTCGCCCACTCCTTACTTCTTCGCCATCATCGCGGGCTCGTCCTTCTTGCCCTTGTTCTCGGGGATGAACGGGCTCCACGGCTCGGCCTTGACCGGGCCCGGCGTCTTCCAGACCACGTTGAACTGGCCATCGGCCTTGATCTCGCCGATAAACACCGACTTGTGCAGGTGGTGGTTCTTCGGGTCCATCTCGGAGGTGATGCCGCTCGGCGCCGGGAAGGTCTGGCCGGCCATCGCCGCGATCACCTTGTCGGTGTCGGTCGAGCCGGCCTTCTTGACCGCCTGCGCCCACATGTGGATGCCGATGTAGGTCGCCTCCATCGGGTCGTTGGTCAGCGGCTTGTCCTTGTGGCCGGCGATGCCCTTGGCCTTGGCGTAGTCGCTCCACTGCTTGATGAACGCAGTGTTGGCCGGGCTCTTGATCGACATGAAGTAGTTCCATGCCGCGAGGTGGCCGACCAGCGGCTTGGTGTCGACGCCGCGCAGTTCCTCTTCGCCGACCGAGAACGCGACGACCGGCACGTCCTTGGCCTTCAGCCCGGCGTTGCCGAGTTCCTTGTAGAACGGCACGTTCGAGTCGCCGTTGATGGTCGAGACCACCGCGGTCTTGCCGCCGGCGGCGAACTTCTTGATGTCGGCGACGATGGTCTGGTAATCGCTGTGGCCGAACGGCGTGTACTTCTCGTCGATGTCCTCGTCCTTTACGCCCTTGCTGTGCAGGAAGGCGCGCAGGATCTTGTTGGTCGTGCGCGGGTACACGTAGTCGGTGCCCAGCAGCACCCAGCGCTTCGCGCCGCCGCCGGCCTTGCTCATCAGGTACTCGACCGCGGGAATGGCCTGCTGGTTCGGCGCCGCTCCGGTGTAGAACACGTTCTTCGAGAGCTCTTCGCCTTCGTACTGCACCGGGTAGAACAGCAGCGCGTTCTTCTCTTCGTAGACCGGCAGCACCGACTTGCGGCTCACGCTGGTCCAGCAGCCGAAGGTCACGGCGACCTTGTCCTGGTCGATCAGCTGCTTGGCCTTCTCGGCGAACAGCGGCCAGTTCGACGCCGGGTCGACGACCACCGCCTCGAGCTTCTTGCCGAGCAGACCGCCCTTGGCGTTGATCTCGTCGATCGTCATCAGGACCGTGTCCTTCAGCACCGACTCGGAGATCGCCATCGTGCCCGACAGCGAGTGCAGCACGCCGACCTTGATGGTGTCGGCGGCGTGCGCGAACGGGGCGAGGCCGAGGCCGGCGACGCCCAGCGCGATGGCCGTCAGGGTCTTGCCGGCTTGGCGGCGGGTGGTGTTCATGGGTTCACGCTCCTGAAGGTTTTGGGGTGGTGACTGGCGGTGACGCGAGCAAGCGGCGCTGCGACGCTGCATTGCGTGAACGCAGGTTACGGAACGGGCGGCGCCCGGCCAATACGCCCGATGGCGTATGTCGGTGCATCGGCCCGGCAGCGACCGGGCGGCAACGCCCTACAGCGCCGCGTCGCCTACGAGCCGAGCCGCGAGGTGATCAGGGCGCGGGGCCGCGCGCCGGGGAGGCCGGCGCCGGCCGCCCCGCGCCTGCACCGCCGTAGGTCAGGTGTGCCCACAGCGCCTCCAATGGGCCGCGCTCCCGGCGCCGCAGCCACCACACGCTCCACGGCACCTGGACACCGAAGTACAGCAGCAGCGCCAGGCCGAAGCCGGCCATCGGGCCGACTCGGCCCCACAGGCCGAAGCCCCAGCCGTAGAACAGAGTGGTGCAGAGCAAGGTCTGCATCAGGTAGTTCGTCAGCGGCATGCGGCCGCACGCGGCCAGCGGTGCGAGCCAGCGCGCGCCGGTCGGCGTCTGCGCGATGCGCACGATGCTCAGCACGTAGAACACCATCAGCGCCAGCCGGCTGGTCCAGTAGCAGACGCTTCCCACCAGCTTGATCGGCGACGGCCCGGGCACGCGGTTGAGCTCGAAAATCATCGTGAACGCGGCACCGCAGGCCAGACCGAGCGCCAGTGCGCTCCATTGCAGGCCCGGGATGCGCGGCAGCAGTTCGGGGATGCGCCGCGGCCAGTCGCGCCGGCCCGCCAGCAGCCCGAGCAGCATCGTCATCGCCATCTGCACATAGAAGCCGAGGATGCCCCACAGCGCCCACGGGTCGCCGTAGAAGTGGGCGAACTCGCGCGCGTGCTCGCGCGCTGCCGTCAGGAAGCTGCCGTGCCCGTAGGCCGCGTTGTTGGTGATCTCGAAGGCCTTGGCGCGTGCCACCAGCATCGCCACAACCTCCGGCGTGGTGAGCATCAGGCGCAACGCGCCCGAGACGGCCGGGTACAGCAGGCACAGGCCGATCAGCAGCAGGATCGTGCGGTCGCTCGCGTGGCGCAACCCGAACAGCAGCACCACCCCGAGCAGCGCATAGATGTGCAGTACGTCGCCGGTCCAGAACACCGCGGCGTGGACCAGCCCGAACACGCCGAGCACCAGCAGGCGCCGCAGGTACAGGCCGGTCGCGTGCGCCGGGTCGCGCTGTTGCAGGCGGCCGAACTGGATCGTGAAGCCGATGCCGAACAGCAGGCTGAACATGCTATTGAACTTGCCCGAGAACAGCAGGTTGCGCGCCTGCTCGGCCAACTGGTCGAGCCGCCCGGGCCACAGGTGCGAGCCGTCGGCCTCGGCGTAGAACGAGGTCGAGAAGCCCGGCATGTTCATGATCAGAATGCCGAGCAGCGCGAACCCGCGCACGATGTCGAGCGTGGGAATGCGCTGCGCCGCAGGCAGCGAAAACGGCTGGTTCATCAAAGCTCCCTTTGGCGGCGGCAGACCGGGCCGCCCGACCCGGCTGCGATCTTGAACCTGCTGCCGCGCCAGCAACAGCCCCCAATGTGTGGACGTTGGGAGAAGTCCGCTCAGGCGCTCAGCCAGCCAGGCTGAGGTTGAGCTGGCGCAGCCGGCCCATCGCGAGATTGGCCGCCGCGGTGCGCGTCTCGACGCCGAGCTTGACGTAGACGCGCTCGAGGTGCTTCTTCACGGTCGCCGGGCTGCTGCCCAGGATGTCGCCGATGTCGCGATTCGTCTTGCCTTTCGCGACCCAGTACAGTACCTCGGCCTCGCGCAAGGTGAGCCGGAACGCCTGCACCATCGCGTCGACGACCGCGGCGTCGGAAACCTCGCGCATCACGATCAGCAGGTCGTCGTCGCCGGTGCGCTGCTGCAGCGCGAACACGAGCTGGCGCGCGCCGGCCTCGGTCTGGCGCGTGACCGGCAGGTTGCGCGGCTCGCGCCCGTTCGCGGCGAACGACGACTCGGTGCGCAGCCAGTCGAGCACCGCCGCGGGAACCTGCGCCGGCGCGGCGCCGAAGTAGTCGTGGATCAGCTGGCGCGCCAGCGGTGTCTGCCAGACCGCGCGCACGGCGCGGGTCGTCTCGTCAAGCCGGATCGCCATCGTCGCGTGGCCGAAGGCGTCGAGCGCGTTGCGGGCCTGCGTGGCCTGCGCCTTCTCGTGGAGCCGCTCGCGCGCGCTGCTCATGTGCACGCTCATCCGGGCAAGCACCTCCTGGGCGCGGATCGGCTTGGTCACGTAGTCGACGCCGCCGGCCGCGAACGCGGCGACGACATGCTCGGTTTCGGTGAGGCCGGTCATGAAGATGATCGGGATCTGCGCGGTCGCGGCATGCGCCTTGAGGCGGCGCGCGACCTCGAAGCCGTCCATGCCCGGCATCACCGCGTCGAGCAGCACCACGTCGGGCAGCGCCTGCACGGCGCGTTGCAGCGCGCTCTCGCCGTTGGTCGCGACCAGCACCGTGTAGCCCGATTCGTCGAGGGCGTCGTGCAGCACCGACAGGTTGTCGGGCACGTCGTCGACGATCAGCACCACGGCGCTGTGGCTGCGGTCGGGCAGCGACTCGTTCATCATGCGGCGCGCCGATCGCCCGGCCGAGCGCCGGGCCGCCCCAAGCCGGCCGGGCTCCCCTCGGGGGACGGCGCCAAAGGCGCCAGGGGGCTGTTGTTGATCGCCTGGCGGATGATGCGCGTCATCGCGTCGAGCTGGAACTGCTGCGCCAGCGAACGCAGGTGGTTCGCGAACGGTGCATGGCCGACGTCGTTCGCGACGATCTCGTCGAGCTTGCGCACGATGCCGCGGTAGTAGCCCAGGCTGACGAGGTCGTCGAGCGCGCGCAGCTGCGACGCCGCCGGCAGCGCCCATTCGCCGGCGGGTGTTGGCGCCAGCGCGATCGCTGCGGGCACGGCCGCTTCGTGCCAGACCAGTTGCAGCCGCGCGCCCAGCCAGTCCAGCAGTTCGTCGATGCGCACCGGCTTCAGGATGAAGTCCTCGGCGACCACGCCGACGTCGTTGTCCAGGCCCTTGTCGAACGCGTTGCCCGAGACGATCGCCACCGGCGCATCGCTCAGGCGCCGTTCACGGATCGCGCGCACCGTCGCCCAGCCGTCGATGCCGGGCATCGCGAGGTCCATCAGGATCGCATCGGGCACCACGCCGGGCAGCAGCGCGAGGCACTCGTGGCCGGAGGCCGCCTGGTGGATCTCGAAGCCGAGCGGGCCGAGCAGGCTGGCGAGCAGTTCGCGGTCGACCTCCTCGTTGTCGACCACCAGCACGCGCCGGCGCGCGCCGGCGTAGCCGCTGCGGGCGACGCGCGGCGCGTGCTCGGCGCGCGCCAGCGGATGCGCGCCGCTGACCTCGGGCAGGAACAGGCGGATGCGGAACAGCGTGCCCGTGCCCGGGGTGCTGACCACGCTCATCTCGCCCCCCATCAGGTCGGTCAGCATCTTGCCGATCGTCAGGCCCAGGCCGGTGCCGCCGCTGGCGGCCGCGCTCGCCTCGGAGCCGCGCGCGAACGGTTCGAACACATGCTCGATCTCGGCCGCGGCAATGCCGGGCCCGGTGTCCTCGACCTCGAACACCGCCATCTCGCGCGCGTGGCTGACGCGGAACTCGACGCGCCCGACATGCGTGAACTTGACTGCGTTGCCGAGCACGTTGATCAGGATCTGGCGCAGCCGCTTCTCGTCGGCGCGCACCAGTTGCGGCAGCGGTTCGGTCAGCACGCAGCCGAACTCGATGCCCTTGGCCACGGCCTGCAGTTCGAACATGCGAACGATCTCCTGCACGCAGTCTCGAAACCGCATCGGCTTGTTCTCCAGGCGCAGCTTGCCGCCCTCGATGCGCGCGATGTCGAGCGTGCGGTCGATCAGCGACAGCAGGTGTTCGCCGCCACGGCGGATCACCTTGACGGCCTGGTGGCGGTGCGGCGGCACCGAGGCGTCCTCCTCGAGCAGCTGGGCGTAGCCGAGGATGCTGTTCAGCGGCGTGCGCAGTTCGTGGCTGACGGTCGTGATGTAGCGGCTCTTGGCCTGGTTCGCGAGCTCGGCCTGGCGCTTGGCGAGCTGCAGTTCCGCGTCGGTGCGGCGGTGCGACTCGATCTCGTGGCGCAGCACCCGTGCCTGCTCGTTCAGCGCCTGCGTCTGGCGGTTCGATTCCTCCTGCGCGACCTGGCGGCTCTTGTGGGTCAGCACCAGCCACCACGCGACGATGCCGCTGACCAGCAGCAGCGCCGCGAAGGCCTTCACGAAGCCCAGCCGCAGGACCGCCGCGCCTTTCGCACCGCCGGCTTCGAGCAGCGCCGGCAGTTCCTGCGTGTACAGCATCGCGAACAGCCCGGCGAGCAGCGGCACGATCACCGCCATCAGCAACAGATAGTGGCCCAGGCCGGTTTCGAGATAGGGCCACGCCGCGCGCGGCAGCAGCGCGCGCAGCAGTTGGTTCCACTGCACCGACAGTCGCGCGTGCGGCTTGCACAGGTCGTTGCAGCGTGCGTCCAGCGTGCAGCACAGCGAGCAGATGTCGCCCTGGTAAGCTGGGCAGTGCGCGAGGTCGTCGCGCTCGTAGTCCCGCTCGCAGATCACGCAGCGGGTCAGGCGCTTGTAGCTGCCTTCGTCGACCGGCGCGCCGGTCGACGGCGAACGGGCCAGGTAGTAGCGCCCTTTCGTCCACCACGCGATCAGCGGCGAGACGACGAGCGCGGTGACGAGCGCGATCAGCGCCGAGAACGCCTGCGCCAGAGGGCCCAGCACGCCAAGGTAGGCGACGATCGACAGCAGCGACGCGATGCCCATCGCGCCGACGCCGACCGGATTGACGTCGTACAGGTGCGCGCGCTTGAACTCGATGCCCTTCGGCGACCAGCCCATCGGCTTGTTGATCACGAGGTCGGCAACGACGGCCATCATCCACGAGATCGCGATGTTCGAGTACAGCCCGAGCACCTTGCCCAGGGCCTGGAACACGTCGAGCTCCATCAGCATCAGCGCGATCAGCGTGTTGAACACCATCCACACGACGCGGCCCGGGTGGCTGTGGGTCAGCCGCGCGAAGAAGTTCGACCACGCGAGCGAACCGGCGTACGCGTTTGTCACGTTGATCTTCAGCTGCGAGACGAACACGAAGAGGGCCGTGGCCGCTACCGCGAGACCATATTGCGAGAACACCGCGTTGTAGGCGACCAGGTACATCTGTGTCGGGTCGACCGCACGATCCGGCGGCACCGAGTAGCCGATCGCGAGGAATGCGAGCAGCGCGCCGGCGAGCATCTTCAGCACGCCCGGGATCACCCAGCCCGG
>Ga0070667_100003433_pt1 | contig 13496 bp, 11 predicted proteins | sample KBSS33metaG_FD_64659 | JGI IMG/M metagenome (GOLD analysis project Ga0070667, IMG submission 64659) | Switchgrass rhizosphere microbial communities from Kellogg Biological Station, Michigan, USA - KBS S3-3 metaG | ecosystem: Host-associated > Plants > Roots > Rhizosphere > Soil ...
ATGTGGTGGCCGATCGTCGTGGTGCCCACGGCGATTCCAGCTGGGATCGCGGCGGTGGTCTCACGCCGGGCAGCACACACGGTCCTTCCTGCGGCGTCGGCGGCAATCGTGATCAACGGCGTGCAAGGTACCTACTTGCACTGGCGTGGCATCGCCCAGCGTCCAGGCGGAATTACCCGCTATAACTTGGAATCCGGGCCTCCTCCGTTTGCGCCGTTACTAGCTTCCCTCGTCGGCGGCATGGGTTTACTCGCCGCGGTGCTGCGCCGCGAAGGTGGCCGTCGGCAAGGCGACGCCTGATGGCCTACCGCAGCGTCGGTCAGAAGGCCGTGACCCCGCAAGGCCGGGGACGCTACCCAGGCTTCGACGTACTGGAATCCGTTGAGCAGTGGGATGACGTCACGGCAGGCGTGATCCTCGCCCGTCTCGCCCCATCGGGCCAGCTCGCATTCTTCACCCAGCACGAGGTAGGAATCCTCGCGCCGCTGCTGGACCTCCTGCTCAACCAAGACGCCGAGCCTCGCGTGCCCGTCTTACAACTCATCGACGCTCGCCTTGCCATGGGGGAGACCGACGGCTGGCACTACGACGACCTTCCTGAAGACGGACAAGCCTGGCGAACGACACTCGACTTTCTCAACCAGGACGCCATCGAGCATTTCCACGGGCGCGTATTCGCGCATCTGATTGGCGACGAACAGGCCACCTTGATACAAGCCGTCCAAGACCTCGACGCCAAGGCCCAACCATGGCACGGTTGGTCGGCCGCCCATGTATGGGGTCTGTGGACCCGCTACGCGTGCACCGCGTTCTATTCCCATCCCTGGGCCTGGAACGAGATCGGCTTCCCCGGCCCGGCGTACCCGCGGGGTTACCTCAACCCAGGCGTGAATGCCCTCGACCGCTGGGAAATCCCCGATACCGCCAGCGAGGCCAGCGACCTCGACCCTGTCCCGTTCGCACGACGAGTAGAGACTGCCCGCCGAGAGCACGCCGCCATGCTCGGCCAAGAGAGCACGCTGTGAGAACGCACTACGGCGACATCCGCGCCCGTAACGACTCCGCGTGGTTGATCCCCAACGACGGCACCCGTACCAACCATCGCCTCAAAACCGACATGCGCCACTACGCCGACGGCGACGAGGTTGACCTCGTTGTCGTCGGTGCCGGAGCTGGAGGCAGCGTACTCACCCAGCGTTTGGCCCGGGCAGGCTGGCGCGTGGTGTGCGTGGACGCCGGGCCGTTCTGGGACCCCGATACCGACTGGGTATCGGATGAACGTGGAGCCCATACCCTGTACTGGACCGAACCGCGCCAGATTGGCGGCGCAACTCCCGTGCCGCTGGGGTCCAATAACTCCGGTCGCGGCGTCGGTGGGTCGATGATCCACTACGCCGGCTACACCCCCCGCTTCCACCCTTCTGATTTTCACACCTTCACTAGCGACGGAGTTGGCGCCGACTGGCCGATTCGTTATGACGATCTGAAACCGTTTTATGAACAGATCGAGGCCGAGCTGCCCGTCGCGGGCGAGGACTGGCCATGGGGCGACCCGCACTCTTATCCCCATCGACCCCACCCCGTGGGCGGAAACGGAGAGGTCTTTCTCCGCGGCGCAAAGGCCATCGGGATCCAGGCGCGGGTCGGCCCGGTGGCGATCCCCAACGGACGTTTCGGTAACCGGCCGCACTGCATTTACCGCGGGTTCTGTCTGCAAGGTTGCAAGGTCAACGCCAAAGCCAGCCCGCTGGTCACCCACATTCCCGACGCGCTCACGCACGGCGCCGAGGTCCGCGCCGACAGCATGGTTACCCGCATCGTCGTTGATGACCGCACAGGCGCGGTCACCGGCGTGAATTATGTTCGCGCCGGCGTCGAGCATTACCAGCGTGCTCGGGCTGTCGCTGTCTGCGGATACTCCATTGAAACACCGCGGCTACTTCTACTCTCAGCGACGGGCCGCTATCGGCACGGGTTAGGCAACGATCACGACCAGCTCGGTCGCTACCTCATGGTGCAAGGCGCGCCGCAGACCGCCGGTCGGTTCGACGACGAAATCCGCATGTACAAAGCACCGCCGCCAGAAGTCTGCTCAGAACAGTTCTACGAAACAGACTCCACCAAGGCACACAAGCGTGGCTGGTCGATTCAGACGGTCAGCCCGCTGCCGATCACCTGGGCCGAGCACGTCACCGCCCAAGGGCATTGGGGTGCTCCGCTGCGGGAATACATGCGTGACTACGTGCATTGGGCCACCCTGGGCGCCCTTTGCGAATACTTGCCACAAGCCGACAACCGCGTCACCCTCGCGAACGAAAAAGACCGGCATGGCCAACCCGTAGCCCACTTCTCCTACAGCCAATGCGACAACGATAAGCAGCTCACCAATGCCGCGACCAGCGTTATGGAAGACATTCTCCGCGCCGCCGGTGCGAGTGAGGTCATGACTATCGACCGCTACGCCCACCTTGTAGGTGGCGCACGCATGGCCGCTGGACCGGAGGACGGCGTCGTCGACTCCGCGCACCGGGTCTTCGGTGTGCCCAACCTCTACATTGTTGACGGCAGCGTCCTGCCCACCCAAGGTTCAGCCAATCCTGCGCTCACGATCATGGCCCTGGCCGCTCGCGCCGCCGATCGGTTGATCGCCTTGGGCCGTCGCGGCCTCACCGAACACCAGCTGGCTCTCTCATGACCTCGGACAGCATGTCTTTCATCGAGGATGCCACCACCGCGGTCTATCGATTCCCTACGGCCGAACTTGAAGCGGACGGCACGTTGTCGTGGGATGCCACCACCGTTGTCACGGTCACCCTGCGTGCGGGCGGACACAGTGGTGTGGGCTGGACCTACAGCGGGCCAGCCGCCGCCCATGTGATTCATGATCACTTCGCCGACGTTGTCCGAGGACGCGACGTCATGAACATCGGCGCTGGCTGGGAAGCAATGCGCCAGGCTGCTCGCAACCTCGGCACCCGAGGCCTAGTCATGCACGGCCTCAGTGCCCTCGATATCGCCTGGTGGGACCTCAAAGCACGTGTACTCGGTGTTCCGCTCACCAGCTTGTTCGGCATACATCGAACGACCGTCCCGATCTACGGGTCAGGCGGCTTCACCACACTCACCGACTTCCAGCTAGCGGAACAGGTCGAATGGTGGCATTCGGTCGGCTGTACGGCGATGAAGATAAAAATCGGGGAGTCCTGGGGCACGAAAATCGACCGCGATCTGGCTCGGGTAGCCCGCCTTCGTGAACTCGCCGGGGACCGAATCGAATTGATGGTCGATGCCAACGGCGGGTACACAATCGGCCAAGCTCGCCGCGTCGGAGCTGAACTCGACACACTCGGCGTGACATGGTTCGAAGAGCCCGTCAGCAGCGACAATGAGGCGGGATTGGGCCACCTCCGCGACCATCTAAGTTGCGATGTCGCCGCAGGCGAATACGCCGCTGACGACCGCGACATCCGGGCGCTGTTGCCGGTCCTCGACTGTCTACAACTCGATGCCACGCGCTGCGGCGGCTACACAGGCTGGCTCGCTGGCGCCACCCTGGCGCGCGCCCATAACCTGCAAATCTCGGCACATTGCGCCCCGGCTCTACACGCCCCGGTCGCTGCCGCCATCGCCAACCTTCGCCATATCGAGTGGTTCGCCGACCACGTCCGCGTAGAAGCGATCCTTCTTGATGGCGGTCCCACCGCAACCGGCGGCACGCTCAACGTCAACCAATCCGTCCCTGGGCACGGCATGCGGATCAGCGCCGCGGCCGCGGACTACCTGGCTGCTCCCCGCTGACCAAGTTTCGTCGTGCTCAGTCGATAAACCTACCGGCGTGGTTGAGTGACGCCTAGGAAATAAGGCAGTTCAGATCTCGGCTCCCGAGGGTTGGTCAATTAATTGGCGATTTCGCGGCCGGTGGTTTGATGGCGTGGTGGTAGGCGGTGAGGGCCTGTTGGTGGCTGAGCCAGCCGATGACCTGGTGCGTGTCGGGGTCGGTGACGGGGACTGCGTTGCTGGCGTTGGTGAGGGCGTCTAGTGCGTCTTCGATGGTATTTGTGGCAGTGACACAAGGGGGTAGTTCGATGATCGCCGACAGTGATGTGGTGTCGTGTTGACCGTCGGCGAGGGTGTCGGTGAGGGTGCGTGCGGTGATGATGCCGCGGTAGACGCCGTACCTGTCGGTGACGACGAGTTGGCCGTGTTGGGAGTTCTGGACGGGTTCGGCGGCGGCGAGCAGTGTGGTGGTGTCGGGCAGCGGTTGTTCGATGGGTTGCATGACGTCGCTGACATGGATGGTGCTGAGGCCGGTGGTGGGTGGGGCATTGAGGTTGATGCCGCGTCGGCGGAGTTTGAGGGTGTAGATGGTGTCTGCGCTGAGGAGGCGGCTTGTGCCGGTGGCGAGGACGATGGCGGTCATGAGAGGCAGGATGATGGTGTATTCGTTGGTGAGTTCGAACAAGATGATGACTGCGGTGATGGGTGCGCGGGCGGCGCCGGCGAAGACGGCGCCCATGCCGATGAGGGCGTAGGCACCTGACGGGCTGGTGGTGGGGAGTAGCTGGTGCAGGGTTTGGCCGTAGGTTGCGCCGAGCATGGCGCCGATGAACAGGCTCGGCGCGAAGACACCGCCGGAGCCGCCGATGCCGATGGTGAGGCTGGTCGCGAGCATTTTCGCGGCGAGGAGCAGGAGTAGGAATCCGATGGTGTAATGGCCGGCGACGCCGTTGCCGAGGACGGGGTACCCGACCCCATACATCTCGGGGACGACGAGCAGCAGGGTGCCGAGGAGGAGTCCGCCGACGGCGGGGCGGGCCCAGTCGGGGCAGCGGAGCTGGGCTGCGACCCAATCACAAGTGTCTTCGATGAGGTAGAGGATGCGGGTGAACAGCACTCCCGCGCCGCCGCAGAGGACACCGAGTAGGGCAAAGAGCAGGTAATCGGACAGGTTATGCACGGTGAACGGTGGCAGCGTGAGGAATGGGTGGTCACCGAAGGCGCTACGCCCGATGACGCTTGCTGTCACCGAGGCGAGCACGACGGCGCCGAAGGAACGGGTGGTGAAGTCGCGCAGTATGAGTTCCATCGCGAAGAACACCCCGGCGAGGGGTGCGTTGAAGGTGGCGGCGATGCCGCTGGCCGCGCCGCAGGCGACGAGGATCCGCATCCGTGATTCAGTGACGCCGACGAGACGTCCGGCGGTGGAGCCCAGCGCGGAACCGATCTGGACGATCGGTCCTTCCCTCCCGACCGAGCCGCCACCGCCGATACACAGTGCGGAAGCGAGTGCTTTGACCGCGGCAACTCGCGGCGGGATACGTCCGCCGCGTCGGGCGACGGCGTACATCACTTCGGGTACGCCGTGGCCGCGGGCTTCTTTGGCGAAGGCTTGGACTAGCGGTCCGTAGAGCAGTCCGGCTGCGACGGGTGCGAGGAGCACGAACCAGTGCCCTAGCCATGGAATGTGCGGGTTGAGAACATGACCGACGTCGGAGTAGTCCGCGTGCCCTGAGAACAACAGGGTGAAGGTTTTGATCAGCCAGCGGAACACGATCGCTCCAATGCCACTGGTGGCACCGACGAGCAGGGCGAGGGTGAGTAGGCCAGGATCAGAGCTGCGTAGCCACGTCCAGATCCGTAGCAAGCCTTGTTGTCCCGGAACGACGACCCGTGCCCTCGCACGTAGAGATGCGCGGGAGGAGTTCGGATCGGTCGCCATGGGTTGCATTATGCAATGATTGCATCATGCCAGTTAACGGTGCGGAAGGGGGTGAGGCGCTGTGCGGGTCGGTGCTTACCACCCTGCTTCTTGGGTCTCTCCTGACGCTGTGGGTTCTCCGGCGGCGTCAGCGAACGCTCGTAACGCCTCGACCAGCCTGGAGCGATGGGTGGCCGGCATCGCCTCCACGATTCGGGTGATCTCTTCTCGGCGTTTCGCGGTCACCCGCCGTACCAGCCGCCGTCCCGCCGGCGTAAGGCCGAGCAGTACCTCGCGACGGTTACCGGGTTTGTCCTGTCGGGTAGCGAGACCGGCGACCAAGAGGCGGTCCACCATGCGCATCGCGGTGGAGGAATTCACACTTAAGATCTCGGCGAGACCGTTGAGGTTCAGCCGTTCGTCACTGCGGTCCAAGACGACTAGTACTCGGAACTGGGGCAGCGTAACTCGATCTTCGACTCCCGCCAATGATCGCGCGGACACCCCGACCAACGCTCGCGATGCGGTCAAGACCGCAGTGACGACATCCTCCACACCGTTGTTGCCGGTGGCTTTGTCATTACGTGCTACTTGCTTGTTACCCAACACTGTCGCCTTCCGTCCGCTACCACCATCGATTCGACGCTACCGCCTACGGCCTAAAGAGGAGCAACGACCCAGCCGTGCTGTTCGTGCATCACGCAATCGTTGCATAATGCAGACTGTGGTTGTGGTGGAGAGAAGTTCAGTGTTCAGTACGGCGTGACCGAACCCAGGAGGACCCCGACCCATGACGAGTACTGCAGCTAACCGCATCGTGGTCGGTGTCGACGGCTCTGAACTATCCGAGCACGCGCTACGGTGGGCGGTCTATTTAGCCAAGGGGATGAATGGCAATATTGAAGCGGTCACGGTGTGGCCGGCGATTGATGAATGGGTGGCCGCGGGCTGGATTGGTGTACCCGTGCCATGGAATCCCGGTGACGCGGCAGATAACGCTCTCGCCACCACACTGGAACGAGTCTTTGGTAACAGCCTTCCCCCGAATGTGACCAGCACAACGCAATCGGGAAATGCCGCGAAGGTCCTTTTGGAACATAGCAAAGGCGCACGGATGCTGGTGGTCGGGAGCCGAGGACACGGGGGTTTCCATGGATTGCTCCTCGGTTCGGTGAGCGCCACCTGTGCCGAACATGCCCGATGCCCCGTCGTCGTTGTGCACGGACATACGCCCCCACCTGAATGAAAGACTGAAAAGAAGCCCTCACCCCCGGCACGAACCGCTATCCGCACCGGCAGCGCCATGTGGGTGCTCCAGATGTCCTGCCGTGATGTGATGCGTTGATTAGTGGATATCGAGACGTTCGAAAGCACGGGCGGCGCCGAGGGTGGCGGCGAGCCCGGTCGCGACGAGGACAGCCGCAGAGAGCAGTGTCAGGCCGTGGGCGAGTTGGTCGTTGGCGACGGCGTAGTAGAACAGGGAGCCGTATCGGGCGGGGTGAAGCCACGGAACGACTGGCGCGAGGGTGGCGATGAGATAGGAGGTAGCAGCGATCGCGGCGGTGATCCCGACGGCGGCACTGCGGCTTGCGGTGAGGGCGCCGATGAGCATCGCGATCGCGCCGAAGTCGACCCCGAGCAGGAGTGTGCCGGCCGTGATGGCGAGGAGGTCACTGGTGCTGATGGTGAGTTGGAATCCTCGGCCGGCGAATGCGCAGGCGAGGGTGACGACGCTGAGTGGCACAGCGAGGATCACAAGGGCGAGTGCCTTTTGCGCCACGATGGTCGGGCGTGACACGGGGAGGGTGGCGATGAGTCCGAGGGTGCCGTCTTCGTCTTGTCCGGCCAGGCTGGCCGCGCCGTAGCCGGTGGTGACGAGGAGGAGGATGAGGGGTAGAAAGTTGGCGTAGAGGTTGGCGTTGAGCCAGCCTGTCGGTGTGGTCAGGGGACCGTTCGCTCCGAAGAGCGCCGCGACGGTGGAGTCATGTGCGGTGAGTTGGTCCAGGCTGGTGTCGTTCTTGAACGACGGGTACAGCGCGACGATTACTAGCGTGTAGATGGCGATACCGGTCGTGTACCAGCAGGTTCCGCGTCGGCGCAGTCGCAGGTCGATCCGCAGGACATCACTGTTCATAGGAGTCTCCCTGGCCGGTGCGGTAGTAGCTCAGAAAGAGCTCTTCGAGGTCTGCGGGACGGGCCGTCAGTTCCGTCGGGTTCAGAGCTGCGGCCCTGGACAGTAGTGGCCCAAGTGGACCGGTCACCGACACGACGACCGACGGGCCCTCGCCGCGGACGACGCGCACACCGTCGAGGCCGTCGAACGCCGAGGGAGCGACTGGTGCGGCGAACCGAAATTCGATAGTGCGCGGCGCCGCGGCTCGTAGGCCGTCAACGGTGTCGGTGACGACGATGCGTCCGTCTTTGATAATGGCGAGCCGATCGACGAGGCGCTGCACCTCATCAAGGTCGTGCGAGGACAGGAAGACGGTGCGGCCGGTCGCGGCGGTCTCGCGGACGAGTTGGCAGAACTCGTCCTGCAGCAACGGGTCCAGGCCAGCGGTTGGCTCGTCCAGGACGAGTAGGTCCGGGCGGTGCATGAACGCGAGGACGAGGCCGATCTTTTGCCGGTTGCCTTTAGATAGGTCGCGGACCGGCCTGTCCAGTTCGGCGTTGAATCGTTCGACGAGTTCGTCGCGGTAGCGGTGATCAGTCAGCCTTCTGGCGCTGGCGAATCGGTCGAGGTGCTGCCGGCCCGTGAGACGTGGATAGAGCACAAGTTCGCCGGGCAGATAGCCAACGCGACGATGCACGGCGACAGGGCCGAGGGTCGGGTCGAGGTCGAAGATCCGCATTTGGCCTGACGTGGGCCGATAGAGGCCAAGTAGGAGCCGGATAGTAGTGGACTTGCCGGCGCCGTTCGGACCGAGGAAACCGAACACCTCACCGCCTGTGACGTCGAAGGTGACATCAGTGATACCCCGGCGCTGGCCGAAGCTGCGGGTCAACGCGGTGACGGACACAACTGTGGTCATCGGCTCCACTCCGTACTGCGGCCCCTACAGCAACCGGCCCTGATGCGGTGCAAGACAGCCAATATGACCAGCGGCGAAGGAATGTGGTCTGAGGCGATGTACTGGCTTGCCATCCAAAGGCCTACGCCGCGTCAGGACGGCCCTGCGGATCAACTGTAGCCACCCGCACCTCGCTATTGCATTATGCAATCAATGCAGGCAGCAAATAAAGTGCGGCTAGCACGTCCATCGCTCGGATCTGCTGCACCTATTGACGAGTTTTCAAGCACGACGTTGTTCGGGTTGCTCGTGGCCGGGGTCCGGCTGAACTAGTCGTAGCGGGAACGTCCGATCGTTAGCTGCGGCCGCGTGGTCTGGTTTCGCCGCTGTGTTGGCTGTGGCGGTCAACCAGCCGATTCTTGCGTGTGATCGAGCAGCCCGACGGTAGTTGGGCGTGCCGGCAGGGCCTGCAGGAATACGACCGGCATAACACTGTCAACGAAGCGCTAGCGCATGCGGGGGTCTGCTGCACGTTTAGGTGACGGGATGACTTGACCCTGATCTACTGCGTCTTTAGGGTGAATCGGAAGGTTTCGTCGGTTACCCGCGCGACCGTGAGGCGAAGGACTCGACACGGCACCTTACCGAAGACAACGTCCGGGATCGCTGGAGTTGATGTCTGGCCGACGTGAAGCTTGATGACCCTCGACACCTCGCCGACCATGGTCGGCGAACCGGGGCCGCCAGAGAACGCCGAATAGGCGCGATGCCGCTGGTGCGTGCTGGCATGTGGGTGACTGCTGTATGCGTGGCTGCTGAGTGCAGGTCCCGTAAGACGAACCCTTACCGGGCCGTTGAGCCGCAGACGAGCCATGATCGGGCAGGGAAACATGTGCTCTTCGTGCCAGAACCGGTGAGCCGCGTGCGTGAACGCTTATGGGCTACTCGAACGGCATCGGTTCACCCCACTGAGGGCTTCGTTGGGCGATCCAAACCTTCCGTCCGAGTAGCTGCGTCAGGACCTGCTCCAAGGCTGCGCGGTCTGGCAATCGCTCGTATGCGTCGGAGCTAAGCACGTTCAGTCTCATCAGCGATCGGTGCCACAACGAGGTCGCCGTCATACCCCGGCCAACTTGAACGCCGCTACGACCGCCGCTCGCTGCCCGACGTTGAACATGCCGGTCAGGTTACCGGACGCGGATCGCGTCAATTCCGATCGATTTCCGGGATACGTGAGCCTTACGACACCGCAAATGTGTGCTGATGCGGTTTGTTCCTAAAAAGCCGGACTGCGTTATGCGGAAACTGGTCACGATTGTTCAACGTGGCCGGCGGCTGTCAGTCTGTATGTCCGAACAATCAAACAAAGGAAGAAATATGCAAGTGTCCCCCAGTGTGAGTTCTCCCCCGAACCACGCCCAAGCACATGCGCAGGTCCACGCGCACGCGAAACGTTCCGCGCATAAGACCGGCACGCACACCACGGGGCACGCCTCGACAGAGAAAGCTGCCCCTGAGAAAACCGCTGCTCCCGCAGCACAGGTAGCGGCACAAGCCGCAGGAACAGCAGCCAAGACCGGTCTCGACGTAAAGCTCTGACACCCTCGGGAACATCTGATCGATGTCCTGAAGTCAGCGTGATCCCGCTACCGGTTCCACAGCTGGTAGCGGGATCACGCATGAAAATACTTGCCTTATAACGACGTACCGGGTCGTCGTTATTGAGGACAATTTCGGACTTTGCGACGTCCCGCCGTGCGGGTCCGCGCATTGTCCGGCCGCAACGGTGCCTGCCGCGTTGTCTCCTACCGACCTGCGTTTGCCTGCGTGCCTGTGGGCTGCCCTCTGTCACCACGATCGCCAGATCGCGACCGTGTCGTTTGTGTCCCGACCCAGCCGTCCAACTCGCAGATCGGTGAGCCCGGCATCACTGCATGGATCTCCGAGCGTCGGGCATCTTTGGGTCACCCGGGGGACTGTGGATTGGCTTAGACGTAGGGGCTGCCGTGTGGAGGTTTGTGGCATGATCCGCGCAACGGGACCATCTGGGCCTTGCTGCGGTTCGGCGGCCGTTACGCACGAGAGGCGAGTTCGTGGGTAGATCAACTATCGGGGTAGACATCCTCGACCCGCATTCGTTGCTGTCCTCGTTCGGCCCGATCGGTGCGGGTGTGGTGTTGTTCGCCGAGACGGGCCTACTGATCGGCTTCTTCCTGCCCGGGGACTCCTTGCTGTTCACCGCCGGAGTACTCGCGGCCGCGCCAGTGACCGCCGCGCTGCACGTCTCCCTCGGCTGGCTGCTGCTCTGCACGGGGGTTGGTGCCTGCGTCGGGGCGCAGACCGGCTACTGGATCGGCCGCAAAGCAGGGCCGTCGTTGTTCGACCGGCCCGAGCGGCCACGCCTTCACGACGGACGGGTCCGCGCGGAGCTGTACCTCGCCCGATACGGCTACGGCAAAGCGATCCTGCTCGCCCGGTTCGTTCCCGTAGTACGCACCGTACTCAACCCCCTGGCCGGCATTGTTGCGGTGCCTCAACGCACCTTCGCCATCTGGCAAATCGTGGGTGGCCTCGTCTGGACCAGCAGCGTCACACTCGCCGGCTACGAACTCGGCAGCCACCTCACCAACGTCGATCGTTATCTGCTACCCATCGTCGCCGTCGTCGTGGTCTTGTCCCTGGCTCCCATCATGAGTGAAGTGATTCGTAGCCGCCGCGCCGGGAAGGCGTCATGAACACCGAAGCGGGGAGGGCTGAGGTCGCCCGCACACCCGGCGAGGCTTCCCGCTACATCGCGGTGAAGGTTCCCGAGGTGACCGCGTTGTTTTGGCTCACCAAGGCACTCACGACCGCTATGGGGGAGTCGACGTCGGACTATCTGGTGCACCGTTTCGCACCTGGTGTCGCTGTCGCCGTGGGTTTCGTGGTGTTCTGTGTCGCGATGCTGATCCAGTTCACGGTGCGTCGCTACTACCCATGGTCGTACTGGTTCGCTGTGTCGATGGTCGGTGTCTTCGGCACCATGGCCGCCGATGTCCTTCACGTCGGGCTCGGTATCCCTTACGCGGTGTCCACGGTGCTGTTTGCGGCCACACTCGCTTTAGTTTTCGTCACATGGCAGCGCGTTGAGCAGACACTGTCCATTCACAGCATCACCACGCCTCGACGCGAACTGTTCTATTGGAGCGCCGTGGTGACCACCTTCGCGCTGGGTACCGCCGCCGGAGATCTGACCGCGACCACTCTGCACCTGGGCTATCTCACCTCAGCGCTGGTATTCGCGGCAGTGATACTCGTGCCTGCCGCTGGCTACTACCGCTTCGGCATGAACTCGGTCCTTGCGTTCTGGTTCGCCTACGTCCTCACCCGCCCAGTCGGAGCATCAATCGCAGACTGGCTCGGGAAATCCGCGACCGACCGTGGCCTCGGAATCGGCCCAGGCCTTGTCAGCCTGATACTCACCGGCCTCATCCTCTGCTGCGTAACCTACCTCGCAGCCACCAAAAGCGACCCAGCTATGCGGGTCTCACAGGTCGGCCTGATAGCGACCAACGACCTGCGTGACTCACTGTTAGACACCTAATGAAGATCGAGGGGTCTGATGCTCCTATTGGGTGTCAAGCCGCGTTGAGCCATTCCCGGTAGCGGCGAGCAAGATCGTCGTTGGGGCGGCGACCTAGCTCGAGTTCACCGATGCGCGCGGGCCAGACGCCGAGGTGGTCGGCGGCGGCGGTGAGGGTGAGGTTCTTCGCGCGGCGAGCTGGTCGCAGGTCGCTGTAGTCGGGCACGACGCAGTTGCCTGCGAGGGCTTGGAAGACCTCGCGAGCGACGGCGCGTTTCAAGGCACGGAACACGGCGTGGATCGTCCAGCCTTTGTCCAGGTGGCTGTCGCGGTAGGCGCGGGTTGCCGGGTCGCACGACAGCCGCACCTTCACGATGTGATGCAGGGCCGCGTTGGCCTGGCGGTCCCCGCCTCGGGACAGACGGTGACGGTCGGTGCGTCCGGAGCTGACGGGGATGGGCGCAGTTCCGCATAAGGCCGCGAAGGATGCTGAGCTGCGCAGCCGGTCGGGGTTGTCGCCGGCGGTGATCAGCAGCTGCGCTCCGACGACGGTGCCGATGCCCTTGATCGCCATCAACCCTGCGTTGGCGGTGCCGGCGCGGGCAAGCATGCGCTGTTCCAGCACGGTGATCTCCTCAGCGAGATCGCGATAGCGGCGAGCCAGTGCCCTGAGCGCGAACGTGACGTCGGCTTCGTTGCCGTCGACTATCTGGGACGGGCGCGCGTTCGCCAAGGTGCTGACGAGCTTCGCGCGCGGCAGGTCACGGTGCCGATCACGCAGGTCAGCCGGCGCGTTCACCAGGACCGCTTGGATCTGTCGCCATGCCGCTTGTTGGGCCTTCACCGCTGACCGACGTGCCACGGTCAACGCTCGCAGCGGTTCGATCGTGGCCAGTTTCGGGGCCGTCGTTGCTTCCCCGGACAGCACCGAGCGGGCCGCCCGGTAGGCGTCGAGCCGGTCGGTCTTGCCTTGCTTGCGTCGCTCAGCGGGCCGTGTCCGGTTGACCTCAACGACCCGGATCCCGGCCTGGGCGACGGCAGCGGCGATGCCGACGCCGTAGCTGCTCGTTCCTTCGATCCCGACCGCCCGCAGCGGACCATGCTCAATCAACCATCCGACCGCTCGCCGATAGCCAGCGCGGGTGGTCGGGAACTCCTGATCAGCTTGCGGTTCACCGATCGCGGAGATGACTGCGACGTGAATCGTGTCCTTGTGCGAGTCGAC
>Ga0070667_100003434_pt1 | contig 13493 bp, 12 predicted proteins | sample KBSS33metaG_FD_64659 | JGI IMG/M metagenome (GOLD analysis project Ga0070667, IMG submission 64659) | Switchgrass rhizosphere microbial communities from Kellogg Biological Station, Michigan, USA - KBS S3-3 metaG | ecosystem: Host-associated > Plants > Roots > Rhizosphere > Soil ...
GGGATTGAAGCACAGCGTCCGCTTGACAGTGTGAAGCGCGCCGGGCGCAAGTCACGGCATCATGGCGGGCATGACGACCTTGCTGACCCCTTTGTTGACCGCACCCGCGCAACTCGACGCCGCACTGCGCGGGCGCGGCCACGCGGTGCTCAGCGCCACCGGTCTGCGCGAGTTGGTGCGTGCGGGCGCCGACGAACTCGATGCGCTGCGCCCGGCGTGGAACGACCTTCCGGCCGACGGCTACCTGCGCGACGGCGGGCGCTACCGGCGCCGGCGCCACTCGTGCTTCGTCGTCGACGGTGGCGCGGTGAAGGCGGTGCCGCACCGTGCGCATTGGCAGCCGGTCGAATACAACGCGCTGCACGGCGGGCTGGAGCGCTGGTTCGAGCCGATCCGCGACGACGTGATCGCACAACCGGTGTGGGCGCGCTTGCTCGTGACGCTGAGCGCGCATTGCAGCGCGCTGAAGGGCACGCAGCCTTGGTACGTGGAGGCGCACCAGTTCCGCATCGACACGACCGACGGCATCGGCCGTCCGACGCCGGAGGGCGCGCACCGCGACGGCGTCGACCTGGTGGCGGTGCTGCTGATCGATCGCACCGGCATCAAGGGCGGCGAGACGCGCGTGTTCGAGGCCGACGGCCCGGCGGGTCTGCGCTTCACGATGAGCGAGCCCTGGACCACGCTGCTTCTCGATGACGCACGTGTGATCCACGAAAGCACGCCGATCCAGCCGCTCGCCGAAGGCGGCCACCGCGACACGCTGGTGCTGACCTGGCGCGCCGGCGGCTTTCAGGGTCCGCCGGCTGCCTAGCGTTAGGGCAGCTGCAGCGTGCGCTGCAGGAACAGGACCGTGGCGTAGAACTGGAAGTCGGCGTTCTCCTTGCGCGCGAAGCCGTGGCCCTCGTTCTCGGCGCGCAGGTACCAGACCTTCGCGCCGCTTTCGCGCACCTTCGCGACCACCTGCTCGGCCTCGGTGTAGGGCACGCGCGGGTCGTTGCGGCCCTGCACGACGAACAGCGGCTTCCTGATGTGGGCGGCGTTCGTCAGCGGCGAGATCTTCTGCAGGAAGGCATTCATCGCAGGGTCGCGCTCGTCACCGTACTCGACGCGGCGCAGGTCGCGGCGGTAGCTCTCGGTGTTGCGCAGGAAGCTCAGGAAGTTCGAGATGCCGACGACGTCGATCGAGCCGGCGATGCGGTCGGAATAGGTGGTCGCGACCGCCAGGCTCATGTAGCCGCCGTAGCTGCCGCCCGAGACCATCACGCGCGCGGCGTCCAGCCCCGGCTGCGTCGCGATCCAGTCGAGGAGGGCGCCGATGTCCTTGACCGAGTCCTCGCGATTGAAGCCGTCGTCGAGCGACAGGAAGGTCTTGCCGTAGCCGGTCGAGCCGCGCACGTTCGGCTGGATCAGCGCGATGCCGAGCTCGTTGACGAAGTAGTTGTAGCGGCCGATGAAGCCCAGCGTCGCCTGGCCCTCCGGGCCGCCGTGGATCTCGATCAGCACCGGCCGCTTGCCGCGGAAGCGCGCCGGTGGCTGGTTCAGGATGCCCGAGATCGTGCGGCCGTCGAAACTGCGCCAGCGCACGATCTGCTGCTCGGTGAACGTGCTCGTGTCGACGCCGGGCGGCGCGCCTGCGCGCGTCCACTGCTCGGTCGCGCCGGTGACCGGGTTCAGCGACCAGACCTGACTCGGCCCCTGGCTGTTGTTGAGCGAGAACTCGAGCTCGGCGAGCCGGGGGTGGAACCGGGCCGAACCGACGCTGCCGGGCGGCAGGCGCGGCGCGGGCAACTGCGTCAGGCGCTGCGCGTCGTACAGGCGCAGCTCGCTGCGCCCGTCGACGTTGGCGCGCGCCGCGACCAGTCCGCCCCTCTCGTCCGTGCTGACGCCGCTGATGTTCCACGGGATGTCGGTCGACACCGCCGTGACGCGCCGGTCGGCCAGCGTCAGCAGCATCAGCTCGCGGAACTCGCCGCCGCGGTCGCTGACCAGATAGACGCCGCGGTTGTTGCGGGTGAACTCGGCTGCAGAGTAGGCCGCCTTGTCGCTGCCGCCCGGCGCCGGCAGCAGTTGCGTGAGCTGCTTGCTGGCGAGATCGAGCAGCCACAATTGCGATTCGTTCGCCGAGAGGTAGCGTGTCATCACGAGCTGCCGATCGTCCCACGACACGCTGCCCACGCTCCAGCCGCCGCCGGGCAGCTCGGCGAGCTTGACGCGTGCTGCGGGCTGCAGCGGGTCGAGCAGGCTCAGCGTCTGCGCGATTTCGGCACGCGTGCCGCCCGGCGCGGTGCGGTCCAGCGGCAACGACATCGTCAGCAGCCGGCTGCTGCCGCGCAGCCAGCCTTCGATGCTGTGGCGCTCGGGCGTGTCGGTCAGCAGCGTGACCTGTCTGCCGGGAAGGTCGAGGCGGTACAGCTTGTTGGCCTCGTCGCCGCCGCTGCCGCGCGCGAACACGATGTAGCGGCCGTCGCGCGGCTCGTAGCTCGCGTCGCGCACCGGGTCGCTCGCGTCGGTCAGCTGTTCCGGCTCGGCCAGCGGGCCGGCGACACGGAACAGCTGCGACGTGCTCGCGCCCGCGCGGCGGTGCGAGACCAGCATCTCGCGCCGCGTCGGATGCCAGTCGACGAAGACGTGGCCGCGGAAGTCGCTGTAGTTGGCGACCTGCGCCGCGACGCTCGCCGGAATCGGCGGGATGTCCTGGGCGACGAGGTTCGGGTTCGGCTCGATCGGTGCCGCAGGCGGTGGGCTGCTGCAGCCAACCAGCATCGAAGCGAGGGCGGCAAGGTTGGCCGCCAGGCCGGGGAGCTTCATGCGCAGGACCGGCGGCTTGTGGCCGCGCGAAATGACGGGGTGATGCGGCGATTGTGGCAAAGCCGGCGCGCCGCGCAGTGCGGGTTCATCCGGCTGCGCCGCAGTTCGAGCGCCCCTACACGCAACTCGTCGCAAGCGCCTGGCGCGGCGTGCGGGCCGTGCCGATACTGCCCTTCATCGACACCGCAGATAGCGAACCGACACAGGAGTCCACCATGAGCACGATCGAACGCCACCTGACCCGCCTCACGATGATCGCCGCCGTGCTGGCCGCCGCGTTCTCGGTGCAGCCGGCGCATGCGGCGACGCGCGAGGTGCGTGTGGTGCAGCTGCCGACCGTGGTCGTGGTTGGCCAGCGCGTGCCGGTCGTGCAGCTCGAGCGTGTGGTCGTGGTCGGCAAGCGGCTGGCGCCGGCGAGCACGGTGGTCGCACAGCGCGGTGCGCACAGCCAGCGCGTCTGACGCTCGGCGGGCAACGCTCAGGCGTCGCGCACGTCGGCGGTCACGTTCGCACCGAAGTCGGCGCGCGTCAGGTAAGCGAGCACGCGGGCCGCGGCGTCGCTCGCCGACGCGAGCTGGCCGTTCTGCTTCAGGCCGACAAAGTGGGCCTTCTCCGGAAACCCCGCGGCATCGCCGACCCGCAGATGAAGCTGCATGTCGGTGTCGATCACGCCGGGCGCGAGCGACACGATCTTCGCGCCGTTCGGCCGCGCCGCCTCGTCGAGCGCCATCGCGCGCGACAAGTGGTCCATGCCGCCCTTGGTCGCGCAGTACGCAGCCTGGCCCGCCATCGCGCGCCGGCCCAGGCCCGACGAGATGTTCAGCACGCGCCGGTCGGTGCGCCAGGCGCGCGTGCCGCGCAGGAACGCGGCGCTCAGCAGCAGCGGCGCTTCGAGTCCGACACGCAGCGCGTTCGCGAGCTCGACGCTGCTGCAGTCGTCGATCGGGCCGATGCGCGTCAGCGCGGCGGCGTTGTTGATCAGGGTCGCGGCCTCGAACGAGGCTCCGTCGAGCGCGGCCAGCCACGCGTCGAGGCGGTCGGCGGCTTCGATCGGCTGCGCCAGGTCGAGCGCCCATTGCTCGCAACGCGCGCCACGGGCCTCGGCCTGCGCCGAGAGCGCGTCGTTGCGATGGCGCGCGATGCACAGCAGCACGTGTCCGGGTGCAAGCAACTGTTCGGCGATCGCCGCGCCCAGGCCACGCGAGGCGCCGGTCACGACGAAGAGCCGGTCTGCCATCGGCTCAAGCCGCTTGCGATTGCTGAATGCCTGCGATTGCCCACTCGCGGCTGCCATCGGCTGGCTTCACCAGATGCCAGACCTCGTCGAAGGGCGCGGCCGCACCGTCCTGCTCTTCGCGGATCAGGCCGTGGAAGCGCACGCTGACGAGTTGGCGCTGCGGCTCGCTCGTGACGTCGAGCACCTCGGCGTCGATGCGCACGACGTCGGTGGTCTGCGCAGCGCTGCCGCGCTCCTGCAGCTCGAGCTTGACGGCGGCGAACATCTCGGGCGTCGTGAAGGCGCGCAGGTCGTTCAGGTCGGCGCCGTCGTTGGCGGTCTGCATGCGGATGAAGATCATCTTCGCGATGCGTTCGAACGCGGCGGCGTCGAAGCCCGCAGGCAGCGACGACACTGCGCCTGCCACAACCGGCAGTGCCAGGGGCGTGGCCGGTGGCGCCAGGGCCCACGACGCGTTGCCCGCGGGCGGCGGCGCGCCGGCGAACTGCAGACCGTTGGTCGTTGCCATCGCGCCCGGCGCGGCGCCGCGGCCGAAGCGGTTCATCAGAAGGCGGATCGCGACGAATGCGACGAAGCCGAGCAGCGCCAGCATGATGATGTTGCCGAACTCGGCGCCCAGGCCGAGGTGGCTCATCAGCGCGGCGATGCCCAGACCGGCGGCGAGGCCGGCGATCGGGCCCAGCCACGAGCGCTTGGGTGCGGCGGCCGGCGCCGCGCCGGCGGTGGCGGGTGCGGTCGGTGCGGCCTGCGCCGGCTGGGCGGGCGCCGCGGCCGGCGGCGTGCGTGCCGGCAGGCTGCGCTGCATCCCCGCCGACGAGCCGCCGCCCAGGCGCCGGGCTTCGGCGTCGAACGGCGCGAGGCCGGCACACAGCACCGCGAACGACAGGGCCAGGATCAGTGATTTCATCGAGCGTTCCTCGTATTGGGCGATCAGACTCACGCGGCGCGAAGGTCCGGTCGGCGGCGCGATCATACGGGGCGCCAATGACCCTTCAGGCCGCCGGCGCGATCAGTCCCGCACTTGCGGCCGGAGCGCGGAAACACAAGCGCCGGGGCCGCGGCGAAGTCGCATTGCGGCGGTGCTGTTTCCAGCTTCGGATGCGCCACCGCGCTCGGTGCCATCGACTTCGGCGCGTGATTCGAGAGCGCCGTGCGCGTCGGCGTTGACGCGCACGCGGTTGGCGTGCACACTGCGCGCCTCGCGATGCAACCCGCATCGCGTCTGAATCGCAGGAGGTGCCCCATGATCAATCCCCTGGCCATTGCCCTCTCGTCGGCCGCTGCCTGACCTGCGTTCCACTCGTCCCGAGTTTTCTTCTTCGTTCATCGCCGCCTGAGCGCGGCACCTGCGGTCGGGCGCACGCCTGGCCCGCCCCTCGGACCTGAGCCGCGCGCCGCAGCGCGACCGACGTTTCCACCCCAAGCCGACCCGTGCGCGTTTGTCCGCGCCGGGCCGATTTATGCGCGCGCCGAAAGCCGCGCGCTGGCGAGAAACGAAAGCTCCGAACTCACCATGATCGACATCGATTTCGAGCGCCTGCGCACCCTGGGCCTGACGCCCGCGCTGGCGCACCGTGCCGCTGCCGTCGCCGCCGAGTGCGACGCCACGGATTCCGACTCACCGCGCCTGGACCTGCTGCGCCTGATCGAAGTGCACCGCGACGCGCTGCGCCTGCACGACGGCGCCGACGAACTGAGCGCACGCGCGCTGCCGCGCCTGACGCGTGCCCTCACCGACGACGCCACCGCGCTGGCCGTCGGCGACTGGGTGCTGGCCGCGACCGACGCACACGGCCAGCTCTGGGTGCGTGCGCGCGTGCCGCCGCTGTCGCACATCAACCGCCGCGACGCCGACGGCCGGCGCCACCCGGTCGTCAGCAACATCGACACCGCGCTGCTCGTGATGGGGCTGGACGACGACTTCAACCCGCGGCGGCTCGAGCGCTACCTCGCGCTGGTCCATGCGAGCGGCAGCGACGCCGCGGGCGTCGTGCCCGCGGTGGTCCTGACCAAGGCCGACGTGATCGCGGCTGTGCCCGGGCTGCTCGCCGAACGCCTCGAGGCGCTGCGCGGGCGCGTGCCGGCGAGCATCGACCTGTTCGCGATCGACGGCACGGATCCGTACACGGTGCAGCAGTTGCAACCGTATCTGGACGCGGGGCAGACGCTGGTCGTGCTGGGTTCATCGGGCGCCGGCAAATCGACGCTGACGAACACCTTGCTCGGCCAAGCGATACAGGACACCGGCGCGGTACGTGCGCACGACAGCCGCGGCAAGCACACGACCACCTCGCGCTCGCTGCACCGCCTGCCCGGCGGCGCCTGCGTGATCGACACGCCGGGGCTGCGCGCACTGCGGCCGGACGTCGACGAGAGCACGCTCGCGCTGGCGTTCGGCGACATCGAATCGCTCGCGCAGCAATGCCGCTTCCGCGATTGCCGCCATCTCGACGAACCCGGCTGTGCCGTGCGCGAAGGCGTGCCCGCCGACCGCGTGCGCAACTACCACAAGCTGCTGCGCGAGGCCCGACGCGACACAATGAGCGTGCTCGAACGCCAGCAGCAACTGGCGATGTGGAAGGCGCGCGGTCGCGCCGGTGGCGAGCGCCTGAAAGCCAAGCGCGGTGAGGGCTGATCGGCGCGTGCCGGTCAGAACGGCGGCGCCGATTCGAACTGCAGTGGCGCACCGCTCGCCGGGTGCGCGAACGCGAGGCGGCTGGCGTGCAGCAGCAGTCGCACGGCGCGTGCGCAGATCTCGGGCGGGGCGTACAGCGCGTCGCCGAGGATGGGGTGGCCGATCGCGCGCAGGTGGACGCGAAGCTGATGCGCGCGGCCGGTGACCGGCTCGAGTTCGAGGCGCGTCGTGTCCTGCGCCGCATCGGTGGAGAGCACGTGCCAGCGCGTCAGCGAAGGCTTGCCGCCGACCAGGTCGACTTGTTGGCGCGGCCGATTCGGCCAGTCAGCGGCGAGCGGCAAGTCGATCTCGCCGGCATCGGCGCCCAGGCGCCCGGCGACGACCGTGACATAGCGCTTGTGCACCGTGCGCGCCGCGAAAGCACGGCTCAGCGCGCGCTGTGCGTCGGGGCCACGCGCGAACACCATCAGGCCGGAGGTCGACATGTCGAGCCGGTGCACGACCAGCGCATCGGCGTGCACGGCCCGCACGCGCGCGGCGAGACAGTCCTGCCCATGTTCACCGCGCCCCGGTACCGAGAGCAACCCGCTGTCCTTCAGCGCGACGATGCAGTGCGCGTCGGCGTGCAGCAACTGAGGCGCAGGCGCTGCGGCCATCAGCGGCGGCTTACCAATGCGTCCCGGTTCGCAAGCGCCGGGAACAGCCGCCGCCACAGGGTCGCGACCAGCAAGGTGCCCAGCCCGCCGAGCAGCACCGAGGCGACCGGCCCGAACAGCGCCGCGGTCACGCCTGACTCGAATTCGCCGAGCTGGTTCGACGCGCCGATGAACACCGAGTTGACCGCGCTGACGCGACCGCGCATCGCGTCCGGCGTGTCCAGCTGCACCAGCGACTGGCGCACGACCACGCTGACCATGTCGCCGGCGCCGGCAACGACGAGCGCGAGCAGCGACAGCACGAACGAGGTCGACAGTCCGAACACGATGGTTGCGGCGCCGTAGAACGCGACCGCTGCGAGCAGCACGCGCCCGGCATGGCGCGTGATCGGGAAGCGGCTCAGCAACAGCGACAGCGTGAACGCGCCGGCCGCCGGTGCGGCGCGCAGCAGGCCCAGGCCCCACGGGCCGGTGTGCAGGATGTCCTTCGCGAAGATCGGCAGCAGCGCGGTCGCGCCGCCGAGCAGCACCGCAAACAGGTCGAGCGAGATCGCGCCGAGCACGACCGGCTGGTGGCGCACGAAGCGCACGCCGGCGAGCAGCGTGTCGAAGCTCATGTTGCGAATCGCTGCCGGCGCGCGTGTGTAGCGCACGCCGGCGACCAGCCCACTCGACAACGCGAACAGCAGGGCGCACACCGCGTACACCGCGTGCGCGCCGGCAACGTAGACGAAGCCGCCGAGCGCCGGGCCTGCGACGATCGCACCCTGCGACCCCATCGAACTGAAGGCGAGCGCGCGCGGCAGCACCTCGATCGGCACGAGCAGCGGCATCAGGGCCTGCTGCGCCGGCATCTGGAAGGCCTTGACGGTACCGAGAAGCATCGAAGTCAGCAGCAGCAGTTCGCGGGTCGATGCATGCCGGTACGCGCTCGCCGCGAGCACCAGCGCGACCGTGGTCTGCGCGATCTGGCACAGCGCGACGATGCGGGCGCGATCGAAGCGATCGACCACATGACCCGCGATCAGCACCAGCAGCAGCGCCGGCAGGAATTGCAGCAGGCCGACCAGGCCAAGGTCCCAGGCGCTGCCGGTCAGGTCGTACATCTGCCAGCCGATCGCGACCATCAGCATCTGGTTCGCGCTGGTGCTGGCCAGACGCGCGGACCACAGGCGCATGAACGCCGGAAAGCGGCTCAGCGGCGCGCCGCTCACCGCTGCATGTCGCCCGAGCCCAGGATATGCACGCCGGGTTGGCCGGCCAGCGTCGCGGCGAGCAGTGCGTCCGCGACGGCGCTGGCCTCGATCGGCCGAACGCCGCGCGGTACCAGCCCGCGCCAGGGCTTCAAGAGGCGATTGATCCAGACCTCGCCGGCGCGCGTCGGCTGGCCGAGTGCGGCGCGGTCACCGATCAGCAGCGAGGGCTGGGCGATCACGACCGACTCGTAGCCGAGCTCGGCCACTGCCGCCTGCATCTCACCCTTGACGCGGTTGTAGAAGACGCTCGAATGCGCATCGGCGCCGAGCGCCGAGACCACCGCGAGGCGGCGAGCACCGGCGGCGCGCCCCGCGCGTGCCACTGCGACCACGTGGTCGAAGTCGACGCGCCGGAATGCGGCCTGCGAGCCGGCGACCTTGATCGTCGTGCCCAGCGCGATGAACACATCGTCGACGGCGGGCAGCGGGTCGGGCAGTTGCGCGAAGTCGATGACGTGCGGCGTGACGCGGGCATCCGCGGCGAGACCTGGCAGTTCGCGCCGCAACAGCACATGGGTGTGCCCATAGGCCGCGCTCTCACGCAAGCGCGCGAGCAGCTGCGCGCCGATCAGGCCCGTCGCACCGGCAAGCAGCGCGGTGCGCGGACGGAGCTTGGTGGCGGTCATGCGGGCACTGTACCCGCACGGTCGCGAACGCTGGAATCAGCGCTTCGGCGAACCGAGTCGCGCCGGCGGTCGGCCGCTGCGCTGTCCGTCGGGCCGCGGCCCGCCCGGTCGTGCCGGCGAACGCGAGTCGCTGCCGCCGCGTCCACCACCGCCACCGCCGTGACCGCCACGTCCGCCACCGCCGCCACCAGCGTGATGACGTTGGCCCCCCCGGCCGGCGCCTTCACCGATCACCATGCGGCCGAGCACGATCGGCTCGGCCTTCTCGGTCGACGGCGGCGCGAAGCCGGGGACGATTTCTTTCGGGATCTCGCGCTTGATGAGCTTCTCGATCTCGCGCAGGAAGCCGTTTTCGTCGACGCACACCAGCGACACCGCCTCGCCCTTCGCGCCGGCGCGGCCGGTGCGGCCGATGCGGTGCACGTAGTCTTCGGGCACGTTGGGCAGCTCGTAGTTGACGACGTGCGGCAGCATGTCGATGTCGATGCCGCGCGCGGCGATGTCGGTCGCGACCAGCACCGTCAGGTCGCCGGTCTTGAACTCGGCCAGTGCCTTGGTGCGTGCGGTCTGGCTCTTGTTGCCGTGGATCGCCATTGCGCTGATGTTCGCCTTCAGCAGGTGCTCGACGAGGCGGTTCGCGCCGTGCTTCATGCGCGTGAACACGAGCACCTGGTCCCAATCGTTCTCCTTGATCAGGTGGATCAGCAGGTCCTTCTTCATCTCGCGGCCGACCGGGTGCACCTTCTGCGCGATCGTCTCCGCAGTCTGGTTGCGGCGCGCGACCTCGATCAGCACCGGCTTGTTCAACAGGCGATCGGCGAGGTTCTTGATCTCGTCGCTGAAGGTCGCGCTGAACAGCAGGCTCTGCTTGTGCTGCGGCAGCACCGCGAGCACCTTCTTGATGTCGTGGATGAAGCCCATGTCGAGCATGCGATCGGCTTCGTCGAGCACGAAGATCTCGACATGGCTCAGGTCGAGCGTGCGCTGCTGATGATGGTCGAGCAGGCGGCCTGGCGTCGCGACGAGGATGTCGACGCCGCGCCGCAGCTTGTCGATCTGCGGCTGCATGCCGACGCCGCCGAACATCACCATCGAGCTGAGTTTCGCGTGCTTGCCGTAGGTGCGCACGCTTTCTTCGACCTGCGCGGCGAGTTCGCGGGTCGGGGTGAGGATGAGCGCGCGGATCGGCAGCTTGCCTTTCGCATCGCGCACCGCGGGCTTGGCCATCAGGCGGTGCAGCATCGGCAGCACGAAGCCGGCGGTCTTGCCGGTGCCGGTCTGTGCGCCGCCCATCACGTCGCCGCCGGAGAGCACGGCGGGGATCGCCTGGGCCTGGATCGGCGTGGGCGTGGTGTAGCCGTATTCGTGAACGGCACGCAGCAAGGGCTCGGCGAGGCCGAGATCGTCAAAGGACATGGGTTTCCAAACGGGAGAGAGGATCGGCCTGTCGCGTCTACTGAGGGCGCCAGTCACAGGCGGAAGGGGTGTGGCGAGCGCAACCGTTCGAAATGAACGCCGGCTCCGTCAGGGTGACGTCGGCGCAGTGACTGGTGACTGCGCCGGTGGCGGTATTCTAACCGGAGTCGCCGTGGCGAGCCGCCGAACAGCCGGGGGAACCCGGGCCTGATGCACGTCACGAGTAAGCTCGCAGCCGGGCCGCGGCGTGGTGACCGTGGCCGATCGAGGGGAGCGCGCGATGACGAAGACCTTGCTGGCCGCGATGACCGGCCTGCTGATGGCCGGTGCCGCGGCGGCGCCGCCCGATCTGGAGGCGCTGACGCGCCAGGTCGCCGACACCGAACGTGCGTTTGCGCGCAGCATGGCCGAGCGCGATCACGCCGCGTTCACGAAGCACCTGTCGGAGCAGGCGGTGTTCTTCGGCGCGAAGGTGCTGAACGGCAAGCCCGCTGTCGCCGCGGCCTGGAAGCGCTTCTTCGAGGCCAAGGAGGCGCCGTTCTCGTGGGAGCCGGATCAGGTCGTGGTGCTCGGCGACGGCACGCTCGCGCATTCGACCGGCCCGGTGCGCGACCCGGCCGGCAAACCGATCGCACGCTTCAACTCGGTCTGGCGCCTCGAGGCGCCGGGCGTGTGGCGCATCGTGTTCGACCGGGGCGAGTCGTGGGAAGAGCCGATCGCGGCCAAGCCCTGAGCGCACGGCGATGAGCGCGAGCGAATCCGACCGGCGCCGTGCGCTCGCGCGGCGCGTCGCCGATGCGCACCGGCCGCTGGCGCCGGCCGACGATCTGCTCGCGTTCGTCTCCGGCTCGGTCGTTGAAGAGCTGGCCGATGCCCGCTCCGACGTCGACATGAGCGTGGTGTTCGAGCGCCTGCCGGCCGAGCGCGAACTGCAGGCGGCGTGCGAGCGCGCCGGCGGGCAGCCCTGGTTCTGGCATGCCGGCACGCTCGCCGACGGCGGCATGGTGGTCGCGTTCCGGCTCGACGGCATCGAGGTGCAGATCGGCTACTCGGACCGGCGTACGCTGGTCGCGCGTGTCGACGAACTGCTGGTCGAGCACCGGCCCGACACGCCGACGCACAAGCTCGGCGAGGGCATCCTGAAGGCCGAGCCGCTGGCCGGCGAGCCTGCGCTGCGCGCCTTGCAGACGCGGCTCGCGGCGTTTCCACCCGAACTCGGCCGGGCGATGGTCGTGCACTTCCTGACCCTGGGCGCACCGTGGCGCGCGGTCAGCCAGCTGCTGCACCGCGACGGCGCGCTGTGGTGCCGCGAGTTGCTGGTCGAGGCCAGCTACGGCGCATTCGGCGTGCTCGCCGGGTTGAACGGGCGCTACTTCGCGCGCTTCCAGTTCAAACGGATGCGCAAGTTCGCCGCCAGCCTGGACTGGGCACCGACGCACCTGGTCGAGCAGGTCGAGACGCTCCTCGCCGCACCGCCGCGCGAAGCCTTCGTGCGCCTGCATGCGCTGGAGGGCGAATTGCTCGACCGCGTCGAGGCGCAGCTGCCCGAGGTCGACACCGCGGCGATCCGGCGCCGCCGCGCCGACTTCCAGCCCGACTGAGGGCCAGCCGCTGCGGGCGCAGGTCGGAGCGGCGACAATAGCGGGTTGTCGGCCGCGTTCTGCGGTGCGCGCTCAAGCTTTCAGGAAGACTCAATGGCCCAGTACGTATTCACGATGAACCGCGTCGGCAAGATCGTGCCGCCGAAGCGGCAGATCCTCAAGGACATCTCGCTCAGCTTCTTTCCCGGCGCCAAGATCGGCGTGCTCGGCACCAACGGTTCGGGCAAGTCGACCCTGCTGAAGATCATGGCGGGGCTGGATCACGACATCGAGGGCGAAGCCACGCCGATGCCGAACCTGAAGATCGGCTACCTGCCGCAGGAGCCGGTGCTGAACCCGGAGCAGACGGTGCGTCAGGCGGTCGAGGAAGGCATTGGCGGGGCGCTGGCCGCGAAGAAGCGTCTCGACGAGGTCTACGCCGAATACGGCGAGCCCGACGCCGACTTCGACAAGCTCGCGGCCGAGCAGGCCGAGCTCGAGGCGATCATCGCCACCAGCGGCAGCGACAACACCGACCTGCAGCTCGAGATCGCCGCCGACGCGCTGCGCCTGGCGCCCTGGGACGCGGTGATCGGCGTGCTCTCGGGCGGCGAGAAGCGCCGCGTCGCGCTCTGCCGGCTCTTGCTGAGCAAGCCGGACATGCTGCTGCTCGACGAGCCCACCAACCACCTCGACGCCGAAAGCGTCGACTGGCTCGAGCAGTTCCTGCAGCGCTTCCCGGGCACCGTGGTCGCGATCACCCACGACCGCTACTTCCTCGACAACGCGGCCGAGTGGATCCTCGAACTCGATCGCGGCCGTGGCATCCCGTACAAGGGCAACTACTCGACCTGGCTGGACCAGAAGGAACAGCGCCTCGAGCAGGAACAGAAGACCGAGGACGCGCGCACCCGGGCGATGAAGAAGGAACTCGAGTGGGTGCGCCAGAACCCGAAGGGCCGCCAGGCCAAGAGCAAGGCGCGGCTGGCGCGCTTCGAGGAACTCTCCGACGTCGACTATCAGAAGCGCAACGAGACTAACGAGATCTTCATCCCGGTGTCGGAGCGGCTGGGCAACGAGGTGATCGAGTTCGATGGCGTCAGCAAGAGCTTCGGCGACCGCGTGCTGATCGACGACCTGAGCTTCAAGGTGCCGGCCGGCGCGATCGTCGGCATCATTGGGCCGAACGGCGCGGGCAAGTCGACGCTGTTCCGCATGATCGCCGGCAAGGAAACGCCGACCAGCGGCACCGTCAAGATCGGCCCGACCGCGAAGA
>Ga0070667_100003438_pt1 | contig 13485 bp, 10 predicted proteins | sample KBSS33metaG_FD_64659 | JGI IMG/M metagenome (GOLD analysis project Ga0070667, IMG submission 64659) | Switchgrass rhizosphere microbial communities from Kellogg Biological Station, Michigan, USA - KBS S3-3 metaG | ecosystem: Host-associated > Plants > Roots > Rhizosphere > Soil ...
GTACGAATTCGCACAGGTAGCTCAGGGCACCGAGGGCTTCGCCTGTCAGCGCGACATGATCTTCGGCGCCTCGGTGACGCCGAGGCGCTCCAGCTCGTCGATCAGCAGCTGGCGAAGGCGGAACTTCTGGATCTTCGTGCCGGACATCGGCCAGTCCTCGACGAAGCGCACGTAGCGCGGCACCTTGAACGTCGCGATCTTCCCGCGGCAGAAGTCGACCAGCTCCTGCTCGGTCGCCTCGGCTCCCGGGACGAGCTGGATGAACGCGGCGGGGACCTCGACGTAGCGTGCGTCGGGGACGCCGACCACCTGGGCGATGAGCACCGACGGGTGCTCGACGAGGTAGCCCTCGACCTCGGCGGCGGCGACGTTCTCGCCGCCGACCTTGAGCATGTCCTTGAGGCGGCTCACGAATGACACGCGGCCCTCCTCGTCGACCCGTCCCAGGTCGCCCGAGTGGAACCAGCCCTCGGCGTCGATCGCATTCGCCGTCGCAGCCGGATCGTCGTGATAGCGCACGAACCGGGTGGGTCCGCGCATCACGAGCTCGCCCACCTCGCCGGGCCCGAGCGGTGCGCCCGTGTCGGGGTCGACGGCGCGGATCTCGATCCCGCGCAGCGTCTTCCCGCTCGTCGTCGTGCGCTGCTCGAGCGAGTCGTCGGCGACGCCCTGGCACGCGAATGCGAACGTCTCGGTGCTCCCGTAACAGGAGATCTGCGGCGCCCAGTGCACGCGCTCCTGCATCCGCCTCAGGGTCGACGGCACGCCGACGTTCACCACGAGCCGTAGGGCGCTGAGGTCGGCCGAGTCGAAGCGTGGGTGGTTGAGCACCGCGAGCCAGATCGTCTCGAAGGCCGGGAACGCGACGGTGACCCGGTCGTGCTCGAGCTGATCCAGCGCCACACCCGCGTCGAACTGGGCGATCTCGCAGCACGTGCACTGGGCCGCGAACGCTCCCGCGAGGACGGCGATGCCGCCGCAGTGGAAGAACGGCAGCGGCGTCCAGAAGACGTCGTCGGGGCCGAGGCGGAGCCGCTCGGCGATCGCCCCGCCTTCCCAGACGAGCGCGAGATGCCGGTGGACGGCGCCTTTCGGATTGGCGGTCGTCCCCGACGTGTAGAGCATGAGCGCGTCGTCGTCGGAATCGACCGTGCGGTCGATCCGCGCGACGTCGCCCGATGCGTGCGAGGCGCCTCCGTCGACGAAGCCCGGGTCGTCGATCCCGATGACGACGCGGCAGAGGTCCAGGATGCCGGCCTCCTCGAGGAGCGGGAGCGAGCTCGCCTCGGCGACGAGGAGGCGCATCCCCGCATGCCGGACGACGTACTCGAGCTCGCGGGCCTTGTAGCGGGCGTTGACGGGCACCGCGATCGCGCCGACGCGCAACGTCGCGAGCACGAGCGCGAAGCCGTCGATCGAGCCGGGCAGCAGGAGCCCGACGCGGTCACCGCGCTCGACGCCGGCGCCGAGCAGGCGGCAGGCCAGCGCCATCGTCCGGTCTGCGAGCTCCCTGTACGTGACCCGGCCCTCCGGGTACGAGAGGGCAACGACGTCGGGGCGCGCCTCCGCGGCGCGGTCGAGCAGTTCGGGGAGCGTCCGAGCATCGTTGACCTGTGTGTCCTGGAACGTCAACTCGAGCGGATTGTGGCGGAAAACAGGCGCCTTCGGCGGAGAGAGCGGCCTCCGAGTTGACGCGGCGGAGGATCGACCGCAACACTCATGTCGTGGCCGCGATCGAGGTGAAGTCCTACTGCCGCATCTGCCCGGCGTACTGCGGCGTCGTCGTCACCGTCGAGGGCGACCGCGTGCTCTCCGTCAAGGGCGACCGCGACCATCCGGTCTCGGGTGGCTACACGTGCCCGAAGGGGCGCGCGCTCGGCGAGCTTCACCACCATGCGAAGCGCCTCGACGGGCCGCTCATGCGCAAGCACGGGCGGCTCGAGCCCGTCTCGTGGGACGAGTTGCTCGACGATCTCGCCGAAAAGATCGGGGCGACCCTGAAACGGACCGGTCCCTCGGGGATCGGCATGTACTTCGGCACGCACGCGAACTTCGACTCGAACCTCTACTGGGCGGGCTCCAAGCTTCTCCGCGCGCTCGGTGCGCGCGGGAAGTACACCTCGGGGACGATCGACGCACCGTCGTACCCGGTCGTCCGCAGGCTCATGAGCGGGGTCGGCTGGCTGTTCACGATCCCCGACTTCGAGTGCACGAAGCTGCTGCTCCTGCTCGGCACGAACCCCGTCGTCTCGCACAACTCGCACATGGCAGGCTGGCCCAACCCGACTGCCCGTCTACGGGAGATCACGCGTCGCGGGGGCGAGATCTGGGTGGTCGACGCCCGCGAGACGGAGACCACCCAGCTCGCGACGGGTCATCTCGCGCCTCACCCCGGCTCCGACTACGCCGTCCTCGGCTATCTCCTCCGCGAGCTCCTCCGCGACGGCGCCGACCGTGCGTACCTCGATCGCCATGCGATCGGGGTCGACGAGCTCACCCGCGCCGTCGAGCGCTTCGACCTCGACACCTCGGCCCGCCTCGCCGGCGTCCCCGCCGCGCAGCTCGAGGAGCTCCTGGCCGCCGTTCGCCGGCACGGGCGCATCTCGCTGCTCACCGGCACCGGCGTGTCGATGGCGCCGGCGGCGAACACCGTCCACTGGTTCGCCCTCGCGTTGCTCGCGGTCACCGGCTCGATGGAGCGTGAAGGCGGCGTCTGGTTCAACCCGGGCTTCATGCAGAGCCTCGACCGGCGCGACGGGAAGCCCGATCCGGGCCCCGAGCCCGGCCCGGCGAGCCGGCCCGAGCTGCCGAGGCAGGGCGGCGAGTACCCCACGATCACCCTCGTCGACGAGCTCGAGGCCGGCAACCTCGACTCGCTGTTCGTGCTCGGCGGCAACCTGATCGTGGCCCTGCCCGACGAGGCACGGGTGCGGGCGGCGCTTGCGCGGGCCTCGGTCGTCGTCGTCTCGGACGTCGTCGACGGCGACATGGTGGAGTGCGCGACGCACGTCCTCGCCTCGACCGATCCGTTGGAGCGGGCCGACCTGCCGCACTTCGCGGATTGCCTCTCGCCCGCGGTGGCGGCCCAGTACACGCCTGCGGTCGTTCCCGTCGGCGCCGACCGCAAGCCCGGCTGGTGGCCGCTCGCCGCGGTCGCCGAGCGGCTCGGCATCCCGATCCTTCCGGACGGCGTCTCGCTCGACGAGGCCGACGACGACACGTTCCTGCGCGCGCGGGTCCGACCAACGACCCGCGCGACGTTCGAGGAGCTCAAGTCGGCCGGTACGGCGCTCGTCGACCCCGAGCGCCCCTTCGGGTGGGTCGAGCGGAACATCCTTCCGGACGGCCGCTGGAATCTCGCGCCCGAGCCCCTCGTCGCCCAGCTCGACGAGATCGCCGAGGTGCCGCAGCTCGCGCTCATCCCCCGGCGGCTCTGGCGGCGGATGAACTCGTACGGCCGCGAGCTTGCCGAGACCCAGGAGCGCGAGCCGCCGGACGTGCTGCTCAATCCCGAAGATGCGGCAGTGGCGGGAGTAGCCGACGGGGAGGGGGTGCGGGTCGAGAGCGCCAACGGCTCGCTCAGCGGCGTCGCGCGGGTCGACGGCTCGATTCGCCGCGGCGCGGTCGCGATCCCGCACGGCTGGACCGCGCCGAACGTCAGCGTCCTGCTCTCGGGCACGGACGACGTGGATCCGCTCACGGGCATGCCGACGTACTGCGCCGTGCCGGTCAGCCTGAGCGCGGCGTAACGAGCACGCGCAGCGTGCCGGCGGACTTATCCGCGGCGAGCTCGAACGCCCGCTGTGCCTCCCCGAGCGGAAGGCGATGGGTGAGCAGCCGTCCGAAGTCGGCCGGGCGGGCGGCGAGGAGCCGCAGCGCGAGCTCGAAGTCGGTGACGCCGTCGCGCTCGCCGTAGGCGAGGGCGAAGAACGCGCGGACGTTGCGGAAGACCGCGCGGGTCACGTCGAGCTCGCGCGGGCCGTCGAAGAGCCCCATGATCACGATCTCGCCGTCGGGCGCGACGGCCGCGAACGCGTCGGCGATCGCGTTCGACGCACCGCCGACCGCTTCGACGACGAGCCGCGGCCGCAGCTTCCTGAGGCTGCGGATCGTCTCGGGATCGCTCGAGTCGAGCACGTCCGAGGCGCCGAGGGCGGCGGCAGCTTTCGCCTGATGCGGGTGCCGCGCGACGGCGATCGCGGTCCCGCCGAGGTCGACCGCGGCGGCGACGGTCAGCAGGCCGAGTACTCCCGCGCCGATCACGGCGACCGAGACGCCGTCGAGGCGGCCGCCGCCGGTCACCGCCGTGAAGCTCCCCCTCAGGCCGTGGATCGCCGAGGCGAGCGGCTCGGCGAGGGTCGCGAGCTCGAGGTCCAGGCCGTCGGGGAGGCGGAGGAGGCTCTGGACGGGAGCGACGATCGAGTCGGCGAAGCCCCAGGCGGCGATCGGGCCCGGCTGGAGCGCGAGGTTCGGCTCGAGGCAGACGCGGTCGCCGACCGCGAGCCCGCCCGCGCCCGGCCCGACGCTGCTGACGATGCCGGCGACCTCGTGCCCGTGCGCGCCGGGCAGCAGCGCCGTCGCCAGCGCCTTGTCGGGCGCGGACCAGCCGTCGAGGTTCGTCCCGCAGACGCCGCACGCCGCGACGGCGACCCTCGCCTCGCCGGGCCCCGGGGCGGGGAGCTCGATCGTGCCGAGGGAGATCCGCCTCGGCCCGGCGAGGAATGCCGCTCGGGTCATCCGCGGATTCTGGCACCGCCAACTGGTATGACCCCTCCGAGATGACCGACGCGCAGCCCGACCCGGCCCGCTTCTCGCCCACGCGACTCGACGCTAGCGAGCAGATCGCGCTCGAGCTGCGCCGCTACATCGAGCGGCAGGAGCTCGAGCCGGGAGACCGCGTCGGCACCGAGCAGGAGCTCGCGGCGGAGTTCGGCGTCAGCCGCCCGACGCTGCGCGAGGCGCTGCGGCTGCTCGCGGGCTCACACCTGCTGCGGGTCGACCGGGGACGGTCCGGCGGCATCTTCGTCGCAGGAACGCCGACGCAGGGGCTCGGCCGCGCGCTCAGCGCCTCGATCGCGACGCTCGTCGCCGCCGACAGCGTCGGCTTCCGCCAGCTGCTCGAGGTGCGGGCGCTGCTCGAGGGCGGCGTGGCGGCGCTCGCGGCCGAGCGCGCCGACGAAGCGGCCCTCGTCACGCTGGCGGCGTCCGTCGACGAGGTCGAGCGGAGTCAGGCCGGCACGGCGCGGTTCGGGCGCGCGGCCGTGCGCTTCCACCGCGTCCTCGCCGAGGCGGCCGGCAACGACCTGCTCGTGGCGTTCACCGGCTGGATCCTCGACGTCCTCCTGCCCAAGATGGGCGAGGAGCTCGTGCCGAGGATCGACGGGCCGACGCTCGCAGCGCAGTACCGGGCAGTGCTCGACGAGATTCGGGCCCGGCGGCCGGAAGCGGCGGAGCGCGCGATGCGCGCGCACATCGCCGCGGTGGCCGAGCTGTTCGCCCCCGAGGAGGGCGTAGGCCAAAAGACTAAATGATTTGACTGTTGAATCGGGGCTTGGTAGAGTCGGTCTATGCCGAAGCTCACCTTTGGCGGCGACGTCCGCCGCACGTTCTGCACGTTCTGCCCGCAGCACTGCGGGATCCTCGTCCAGGTCGAGAACGGACGGCCCGTCCGGTTCGACGGCGACCGTGAGAACCCCGTCGCCAAGGGCACTCTCTGCATCAAGGGCACGACGTGCCTCGAGGTCAACGAGCACCCCGATCGCGTCAACTATCCGCTCAAGCGGATCGGAGCGCGCGGCGAGGGCCGCTGGGAGCAGATCTCGTGGGAGCAGGCGCTCGACGAGATCGCCGAGAAGCTCGGCGATATCCGGGACCGCGAGGGCCCGGAGGCTCTGGCGACGCTCGGCGGCACGCACAAGGGCCCGGGGGACTGGGGGAGCTGGCGCTTCGCCTCCCACTTCGGCACGCCGAACTTCGTGAGCCAGGGCCGCAACTGCGGCGTCGGTGAGTTCCTGACGGAGACGGCCGTCTACGGCTGGGACACGATCTATCAGGCGCCGCACCCCGGCAAGACGAAGTGCGTCGTCATCTGGGGCTCGAACCCCGCGGAGTCCTCGCCGCCGTCGTGGGACCGGCTGAAGGACTGTCAGGCGCAGGGCGCCAAGCTCATCGTGATCGACCCGCGCGTGACGAAGACCGCGGCACGGGCCGATCTCCATCTCGCCGTGCGGCCGCGCACGGACGGCGCGCTCGCGCTCGGCTGGGTCCACGTGATGATCGCCGAGGGCCTCTACGACAAGAAGTTCGTCGAGCGCTGGTGCACGGGCTTCGACAAGGTCAAGGCCGTCGCCGCCGAATGGACGCCTGAGCGCACGTCCGAGATCACGGGCGTGCCGGCGGAGCTGATCGTCGCCGGGGCCCGGATGTACGCGACGAACGGGCCCGCGCGCATCGCCTTCGGCGTCGCGCCGACACAGCTCGGCGAGGGCGCGTCGCGCTCGGCGCTGCTCGGCCGCGCGATCCTCCGCGCGATCTCGGGCAACCTCGACGTCCCGGGCGGCGAGCCGCTCGGCAACCCGTACGACAAGGAGCAGTACAAGTGGCTCGACACGGTCGGCTTCGAGCGGCTCATCGACCATCCGCTCCGGACGCGCGAGAGCGTGAACGCCGCGGAGACGCCGATCTGCTCGATCACGGGCTACAAGGCGTTCCGCGAGTCGATGAGGAAGGTCTATCCGGAGGGGCACTCCGGCTGCGCGTACATGCTCTTCGCGAGCCAGCCGGCGATCTACCGCGCGGTCGTCGAGCAGGATCCGTACCCCATCCGCGCGATCATCGTCCAGGGCGGCGAGCCGCTCCTCGCGATGGGCGGCGCGAAGATGGCGCACAAGGCCTTCACGAGCTCGAACCTCGAGCTGCTCGTCGACATGGACTACTGGATGACGCCGACCGCCCAGCTCTGCGACTACGTCCTTCCCGCTGCGGACTTCCTCGAGCGCCCGGACATCAGCTCGCACTGGGGGATCGGCAACTTCTTCGTCGTCGGCCAGAAGGCGGTCGAGCCGCTCCACGAGCGGCACAACGACTACGAGCTGTGGGCGGGCCTCGGCCGGCGCCTGCTCGATCCGGCCGAGTGGCCGGAGACGCTCGAAGGAATGCTCGACCTCTTCCTCGAGCCGTCCGGCAGGTCGTTCGCCGAGTGGGCCGACGCGCCGGTCAACCACCACTTCGTGCGTCCCAAGTGGCGGAAGTACGAGGAACAGGGCTTTGCGACCCCGTCGGGGAAGGTGGAGCTCGTGCCGAGCATGTTCGATCAGCTCGGCGTCGACTCGTCGCCCGAGTACACAGGGCCGCCATACGCCGTGTCCGACGGCGATCCGAAGGACTACCCGCTCCAGATGATCCCCGGCAGCCGCGTCCGCGAGCTCACCGCCTCGAACCTCCGTCAGAGCGCACGGCTCAAGCGGATCCATCCGGAGCCCATCTGCGACATCCATCCGCTCACGGCCGAGGCTCACGGGATCTCCGACGGCGACTGGGTGCTCATCGAGCGCCCCGAGGGGTCGATCCGTCAGAAGGCGCACGTCACGGACGGGATCCGTCCGGACACGCTCAACCCCGACGGGTACTGGTGGGAGCCGTCGGAGGCGCAGAACGAGCCGCACCTCTCGGGCGTCTGGGTCGCCAACGCGAACGCGATCACGCCCTCCGATCCGAAGATGTCGAGCTTCGCCGGCGACCAGCCCCTGCGCGGGGCGCGCTGCAGAGTTCGTAGGATCGAGGAACCAGCTCTTACCGCGTAGGAGGTTCCGATGTCCGACGTGATCATCAGGTTCGCCAGCGAGCCCGGCGCGGCAGTCGTGCCCGCAGGTGCGGTTGCCGTGCAGGAGTTCGAGCAGTCGACGATCGATCCGAACTACGAGCTCTCGCTCGGCACGTACCTCACAGTGGCCGAGGTCACGGGCGACGCCCCGACGCCCGAGGGCGCGTGGCGCTTCACACCACGCCCGCGCGGCGCGGCGGCGGAGGAAGTGGCGGGTCCGGATCCGGACGGGCCGATGGCCGACCGTGCGCTGCTCGTCGTCCTGACGAACGCCGTCCCGGGCCGGGCGGACGACTTCAACGCGTGGTACGACGAGGTGCACCTCGGCGACGTCGTCAAGAAGATGGGCGGCTTCGCCGCGGCGCGGCGCTACGACCTCGTCGGCGAAGGCCCGTGGGGCTACCTCGCGCTGTACGAGATCGACGGGGGGAACGTCGAGCACGCGATCGAGCGGATCGTGTGGGGCCGCGCAGAGCGGGCCGAGGCCGAAGCGGTCGGCCGCGAGCCGCAGGTGCCGATCTCGCCCGCGATGGAGGAGCACCGGCTCTCGTTCTTCTTCTCCGCGCGCACTGCCCGCACCGCCCCGGCAGAGCTCGCCACCACTACATAGCTCAGAGGCCGAGCTCCGCGAGCAGTCGCTCACGGAGCTTGAACTTCTGCACCTTCGTCGCCGACATCGGCCACTCGTCCTCGCCGACGATCCGGACGTAGCGCGGCACCTTGTACCTGGCGATCTTCCCGCTGCAGAAGTCGATCACCTCCTGCGGCGTGAGCTCGGTCCCGGGTGCGGGTTCGACGAACGCGGCCACGACCTCTGTCAGCCGGGCATCGGGGACGCCGACGACCTGCGCCATCTTGATCGCGGGGTGCGTCGAGAGATACGACTCGACCTCGAGTGCGGCGACGTTCTCGCCGCCGACCTTGAGCATGTCCTTCGTGCGGCCGTGATACGTGATGCGGCCGCCCTCGTCGAGCGAGCAGACGTCGCCGGTGTGGAACCAGCCGTCCGCGTCGATTGCCTTCGACGTCAGCTCGGCGTCGTTCCAGTAGCCCTGGAACAGGGCGTCACCGCGCGCGAGGAGCTCGCCGGGCTCGCCCTGCGGCAGCTCAGCGCCCGTCTCGGGGTCGACGATGCGCACCTCTGTCCCGGGGTAGGGACGTCCGCATGTGTTCACGCGCTGCTCGTCGGTGTCCGCGGGCTCGTTGTACGCGATCGTCCCGCAGAGCTCGGTCGAGCCGTATGACGCGACGACGCGTGCCGGCGCCCATGCCTCCTGCACCTGCCGCATCACGTCGGGCGGCGCGACGTTGCAGACGTAGCGGATTCCGGGCGGACGCCGCCGTTCGAAGTCCGGGTGGTGCATGAGCGCGAGGGTCACCGGCGGGAACGTCGGGTACGCCCAGGTGATGCGCTCGCGCTCGAGCTGGTCGAGCGCCACGTCGATGTCGATGTGCCTCATCGAGACGAAGGTCGCCCCGGTTCCCAGCACCGCGGTCAGCGGGAGCAGCGAGCCCATGTGGAACATCGGCAGGGGGTCCCAGAAGCGCTCGTCCTTGCGGAGGTCGAACCGCCGCGCGACGTGTCCGCCGTTTCGCACGAATGCGTGGTGCGGGATCATGCAGCCCTTCGGGTGCGCGGTCGTCCCGGACGTGTACATGACGAGCACGAGATCGTCGGGGCCCGGACCGGTGTCCGCGCGGGGCGGCTCGAGGTCGGCGCCGTCGGCGAGCTCGCGGAGGCGCCCCGCGGGCACGAAGCCGGCTACCGGCTCGTCCGTGAGGAGGGCGACGGCACGCAGCTCGGGCGCAGCCTCGAGCGAGAGCGCGAGCGGATCCGGCGCCTCCCGCAGGCCGGGGAGCGTCTCGTAGAGGAGCGCTGCGAAGTCGACATGCTGATCGGGCTCGGCAACCGTGAAGAGCGCCGAGATCCCCGAGTCGCGGATGACGTGACCCAGCTCGAACACCTTGAAGCGGACGTTGACCGGTACGGCAGTCGCCCCGAGGAACGCCGCGCCGGCAAGGAGCTCGACGAACTCCGGCGAGTTCGGCAGGAGCAGGCCGACGCGGTCGCCGGGGCCGACTCCCAGCGCCGTCAGCTCACGCGCCCGCTGCTCGCCGCGCTCCACGAGCTGCGCATACGTCAGGCGCCGCTCGGGGAAGACGATCGCGTCGCGGCCGGGGGCGCGCTCTGCCGAGCGCCGCAACATGCCGCCCCAGGTTGTCGGGGCGTCCTGGTCATCGACGCTCACGGGCTATCCAACGAGGTTGGCGAGCGTGTCCAGCCGTCGGTTGTACTCGGCTCGATCGGTGGTGCCGAGAGCCGTCGCGATCCAGCCCACGCCGGCTTCCTCGAGCTGTGCGAGCTCTTCCCGCACGGCCGCAGCAGGCTCCTGCGCCCACTCGAAGCGCGGGCGGACGAGACAGATCTCCGGCATCGGCCGCCCGGCGCCGGTGGTGCGCTCGCGCAGCAGCGCGATGCGCTCGAGCAGGCCCTCGCCCGCGGAGAGGGTGGCCGTGCGGGTGTGCCGCGCCCGGTCGGGCGGCACCTCGAACGGGCTCCACCCGTCCATCTCCATCGCCGCCTGGTCGATCGCGAGGCGGCTGTTGCCGCCGCGCCAGAGGGGCGGCGGCACGGGCAGCGCCGGCAGCATGTTGTTGCCGTCGGCGAGCCAGCGAGGTGAGCTGAGGGTGACGGGCGCGCCGCTCCACGCGGCCCGCATCGCCCCGACCCCCTCGCGCATCAGCTCGTCTCGCGAGTCGAAGTCGACGCCGAGCGCGGCGAACTCGGGCCGCAGGTATCCCGCCCCGACCGCGAGGATCAGCCGTCCGCCCGAGAGATGATGGAGCGTCGCCGCGGACTTCGCCGTGTGGAACGGATTGCGGTACGGCAGGACGACGAGGTTCGCATGGAGGAGCAGCCGGCGGGTCGAGCCCGCGATGTACGAGAACGCCGCGAAGAGATCCCAGGCATGGTGGCCGGGCATTCCCGGCGCGACGAGAGGGAACGGGTGGTCGGTGAGCCAGCCGGCGTCGAACCCCGCGTCCTCCACCGCGCGCGCCGCATCCACGAGGTCGACGGGCGAGACGGCACTGTCGGCCCGCGGCTCCGGTAGCGCGATCGACCAGCGCATCGTGCTAGCTCGTCACTTCGCCGATGTACGCCTCGCGCGGCAGCACGTCGACGTACTCGATCGGCCAGGCCGGCTCCGACTCGCTCCGGGCGACCCAGATCCGGCCGGTCTCCCCCGACTCGACGATCCGCACGACGGAGTCGGCGATGTACGACGGCGACGAGAAGACCTTGTCGGGACGCATGCGGAGATCGATCGGGACGATGTTCGTGAGGATGCTGTGCGGGCAGATCGCGTTGATGCGGATGTGCCGCTTCGCGAGCCACGGCGTCAGGCTGCGCGTCAGCTGGATCACCGCGGCCTTCGACGCGCCGTAGAACGGATCGACCTCGAACGGCTGCAGCCCCGAGGTCGACGCCGTGATCACCACGTCGCCGCCGCCGCTCCGCTCGAGTAACGGGACGAGCGCGCCGAGGCCGAAGACGACGCCGTCGACGTTCACGCGCATGAGCCGCCGGAAGCGGTCGGGCTCGAGCCAGCTCAGCGGATCGTCGAGGACCGGCACGTCGGGGGGACGCATCATCACGCCCGCGTTCAGGAACGCGAAGTCGAGCCGGTCGAGCCCGGCGGCGACCTCATTCCACATATCCGGATCCGTCACGTCGAGATGGACGTAGCGATGGGGCTCCCCGAGGGAGGCGAAGAGCTCGTTGCCGGTCTCGTCCGCGATGTCCGCGCCGATCACGGTCGCGCTCAGCTCGGCGAGCAGGCTCGCCGTGGCCGCGCCGATGCCGCTCGCGGCGCCGGTGACGAGCGCGACCTTGCCGCCGAGCGGGCTCACGCAGCCTCGTCGCGAAGCGTCTCGAAGAACGTCCGCAGGTCGGCCGAGACGAGCTCCGGCACCTCCGACGGCGCGAAGTGCCCGCCGCGGGGCATCACGGTCCAGTGCTTGAGGTTCGTCTTGCGCTCGGCGATCGCGCGCGGCAGGTGAAGGACGTCGTGCGGGAAGACGCCGAAGCCCGTCGGCACGTCGATCACCCGCTCGCGATCGTGGAGAGGAGGCTTCACGCCACCTCTGAAGCTCTCGTAGTAGACGCGCAGCGAGGTCCCGATCGTTCGTGTGAGCCAGTAGATCGACGCCGTCGTACAGAGGAAGTCTCGATCCCAGATGTTCAACGGGTCGCCGTTTGAGCGCGTCCAGTCCTTGCGGCGCGCCCAGATCCACGCGGCCGTCCCGACCGGGGAGTCGACGAGCGCATAGGCGAGCGTCTGCGGCTCGTACTGGTGCACCGTCCGGTGGCTCATGATCGCCGGCCGCGCCTCGATGTCCCGCTCGGCGAGGTGCTGCTCGTCTTCGGCGAAGTCCGCCGGGGTCAGGTCGCGAAGGCTCACGCCCGGGAGCATCGGGAGGGCCAGCCAGCACGCGATCAGGTGGTCGCCGTAGCCGTGGCCGAGCTCGCCTGTGACGATCGCGCCCCAGTCGCCGCCCGCCGCCGCATAGCGGTCGTAGCCGAGCACGTCGCGCATCAGCGTGTCCCAGATCCCTGCGACACGCCGCGCGTCGACGCCCGTCGTCCGGAGCGGCGTCGAGAAGCCGAACCCCGGCAGCGACGGAACGATCACGTCGAACGAGAGCGACGGGTCGCCCCCGTGCGCGGCGGGGTCGGTGAGCGGGCCGATCACGTCCTTCCAGTCCCAGAACGTCCAGGGCCACCCGTGCGTGCAGATGAGCGGGATCGGGTTCGGCCCCTTTCCCTTCGCGTGGACGAAGTGGACCGGGACGGTGTCGATCTCGACGCGGTACATCGGGAAGGCGTTGATGGCGGCCTCGTGCGTCCGCCAGTCGTAGTCCTCGGCCCAGTAGGAGACCATCTGCTCGAGCCAGCCACGCTCGAGGCCGTACTTCGAGTCGGCGTTGCCGAAGTCGTCGGCCCAACGGGTGTTTGCGAGGCGCCGGCGAAGCTCCTCGACGTCCTCGTCGGGGATCGCGACGGTGAAAGGCGTCGGCTCCATCGCTCGATCCTACGCCTGTGCCGCCTCCCGACGCCGTGGAGAGGTTCTAAGAGTTCGAATCAGAATGACCTTCGTTCCGGGGGTGCGATGGGCGAGTGCGAGGCAAGGACGCAGGGAGCGTCAATAGTTCACCTATTGACGCGACTGAGGACGCCGCCTCGTGCCGTCCGGCGCGCCATCCGGTAAACAAGGCCTCATTCTGATTCGAGCTCTAAGGTCGTTTGATGGTCGCGCGACAGAGCTACCGGCGCACGCTCGTAGCCCTGACCTGTGCCGCTTCGACGTTCTCGCTCGCCCAGTCCGTGGTGGTGCCCGCGCTACCGGCGCTCAGGCGCGATCTCCACGCGTCGACGGAGTGGTCGACGTGGCTGTTCACCGCGTTTCTCCTCACCGCCGCAGTGTCGACGCCGCTCGCGGGGAAGCTCGGCGACCAGTTCGGGAAGCGCCGCCTGCTCCTGTTTCTCTTCGCCCTGTTCGTGATCGGGACGTTCGGCGCGTGCTTCGCCTGGAACATCTGGGCGCTCATCGCCTTCCGGGCGCTCCAGGGCTGCGCCGGCGGGGTGTTCCCGCTGAGCTACG
>Ga0070667_100003440_pt1 | contig 13482 bp, 17 predicted proteins | sample KBSS33metaG_FD_64659 | JGI IMG/M metagenome (GOLD analysis project Ga0070667, IMG submission 64659) | Switchgrass rhizosphere microbial communities from Kellogg Biological Station, Michigan, USA - KBS S3-3 metaG | ecosystem: Host-associated > Plants > Roots > Rhizosphere > Soil ...
GTTGTTACGCCTGAAGGCAGCCGTCAGCACCGTGGAGGAGTTCACCGGAGGCAGCTTCCAACCCGTCATCCCGGACACCACGATCGATCCAAACGGTGTCCGCCGGGTCGTACTCAGCAGCGGCAAGATCTACTACGACCTTCTCGCGACCCGCGGCGAGCGCACCGACGTCGCACTGGTCCGCCTCGAGCAGCTGTACCCGCTGCCGGTCGAGTCGATCTCAATGGCCTTGGCCGCCTACCCCAACGCCGAACTGGTGTGGGCGCAGGAGGAGCCGGCAAACCAGGGCGGTTGGCCATTCATCGCCCTCAACCTTCCGGAACATCTTGGCGGACGGGCACTGAGCCGGGCCTCCCGCAAGGCCTCGGCCTCCCCTGCCGTCGGCTCACACAGCATCCACGAAACGCAGCAGGCCGAAGTGGTCGCCGCGGCGCTCGGCTAACGGGCGCCGCTAGGGAAAACATGTACTTCACCGACAGAGGCATCGAGGAGCTCGCGGAGCGACGCGAAGGCGAGAATGTCAGCATCGAATGGCTGGCCGAACGCCTTCGCGCCTTCGTCGATCTCAATCCCGAGTTCGAGGTACCGATCGAACGTTTCGCGACATGGCTGGCTCGTGACGATTCCGAGGAAGACTAAGGTTTCTCAGTAGTTCTTGCACCCTCGCCCCGATCGAGTTATCCGTGATCATGCCGCACGCCATACTTATGCGGTACTAGGTACACACCTAAATTTATTGCCATCTCAGCTAGCAACTCCGTGTTACACGTGTCACACTCGATTTCTTGTTGTTCACCTGGAAACAGTCGTTCAGGGCAACTAATTCGGGGGAAACGCATGACGGTGGCGATAACCAATGCGGCGGTCGGCTGGCGCGCCGTACTGCGGCTCGCGCCCACTCGCGCCAGGCTGCTCGAACTGCGAAGCTCCGCATTTCGCCGTCCGTCTATCGGTAATCGCTACATCTATCCCCTCATCACTGGCGGGGCGTATATCGCCGGCGGCTTGCTCGGGCTGATCTCCCTTGCACTCCCCTTGGCGGCCCCGCTCAACAAGACACTCTTGGTCAGCATCGCCGTGCTGTGCTTGGTGATCGGCGGCGTCGTGTACTGCTTCGGTCACGCCTTAAAGATGGGGGCTTTCCACTTTCTCCTCGCCGGTGGCACGGTGATTATCACCGTCGTCGTGCTAGTCCTCGGCCACAACGACCCCGGCAGGACAGTCAACCTCGCGTCCCTGTACCTCTTCATCGCCATCGGCTGCGCGTTCTTTTTCGGCTGGGCACCTGCGGTACTCCACTTGGTCGCACTTGAGATGTGCTCATACTTCGCCTACCGAGCTGTCGGCTTACACGAGTCAGATGTCCTTATCCAGCAGGGCTGTTTGTTGCTCGTTGCTCGTTCGAGTGGCTGGTTGGCCCGTTCAGCGGCACTGGCAGGACGAGACTCTCTGACGACGTTGCTTAACCGTCGAGGCTTCGACGCAGCTCTTGGCGACGCGATGGTGGACGTCCAACGTACTGGCCGGCCGCTGTCAATCGTGCTCTTCGACCTTGATCGGTTCAAAGCGATCAACGACATCGACGGACACCTCGAAGGCGATCGCACGCTACGTCACGTCGCGTTCGCTTGGAAGAAGATGGTGACCAACGAGCAGTCAATCTGTCGTATCGGTGGCGATGAGTATGCCCTTATCGCACCTGGCTTTTCCTCATCGCAGGCAGTGGCCTTTGCCGACCGGCTCCGTGCAAGTGTGCCGCAGCCCTGCTCGGCCGGCGTCGCTGAAATGCGCGAAGACGACTCTCGTTCAATGCTGGTGAGCCGAGCTGACGTCGCACTCTATGACGCCAAGAACCGAGGCGGGAATCAAACACAGCAGCACGATGGAGCCATCGATGACGAAGGGCCACACACCCGCAAGGCACTCTCGCTAGGCCTGGCAGCCGGCGAGTTCGAAGTGGTCTACCAACCAATCGTCGAGCTGAGTTCGGGAACGATCATCGGGGATGAGGCGCTCGCGCGCTGGCGACACCCCGTTCACGGCGTCATCTCCCCTTTAGAGTTCATTCCGTCTGCCGAACGCAACGGCGCGATTGTTGAACTAGGGCGTTGGGTACTGCGGCAGGCCTGCGTAGATACCGCGCGTCACATCGCGCAGACCGGCATGCAGCGCCGAGTCTCTGTTAACGCCTCAGTGCATGAGTTGAAACGCCCCGACTACGCCGAACATTTGGCACTCATTTTGGCAGAGTCCGCAATCGAACCAGCCAACCTCATTATCGAGGTCACTGAATCCACCTTTGACGCGGACAATCCTCAAGTGCTCGCGGTCCTGCACAAGCTGCGGGAGCTCGGCGTGGACGTCGCCATCGATGATTTCGGGACCGGGTACTCGTCGCTGAACAGACTGAACCAGCTACCGGTCACCATGTTGAAGATCGACCGCACCTTTATCTCGGCTATTCAGGACGCCAACGCGGATGCACCTGTTCTTAAGGCGATTGTGTCTCTTGCCAGCGCTCTGCAGCTTAAGATCACCGCCGAAGGTGTGGAGACCATTGAGCAAGCCGAGTTGCTCTACCGGCTAGGTTGCACGCACGCGCAGGGCTACTACTACGGACGTCCACGGCGGGAGATCCAGTCGATTCGTGCAGTACGGCCAACTGACCATGGTTGGGGACGCAGCGTCAGTCGAAGCGCCTGACTGAGTCCCGCCATTGCACATGGCGGCTAAGCACTAGGCCGCCGAGCACCAGGGCACCGAGCACCAGGCACTAATTGGATGAGGGGTCGGTGCCCTCGCCGCCATCGCCGGTGGCATCGCCATTCCAGCCACTATCGAATTCGTGCACCTCGACGTCTTCGCCATCTGACTTCTTCAAACCCTGCTGTACGGAAATCGCGATAAGGGCCACGACGGCGACGACAACGAAAGCCACGCCAATCCATCCCACTTGGGGCATGTCAATCCTGACCTTCCACTCGTTGGGGGGGACCAGGTCAACTTAGCCGCTTAGCGGGTCGGCGTAAACATTTAGCTAACCGTTAGAGCTGACAGTTTTGGTCGGAAAGCCCTGACCTAGAGGTCAGTTCCGCCTCATTCTGTGCTTCAGACCAGGGCGACATGATCCTGACGAGCCTGGTTGGCCACCGCCGCCGCCACCGCCGGCGCGACCCGAGGATCAAACGGGCTGGGCACGATCCGGTCCGGGGTGAGCTCGTGAATAACAACGTCGGCGATCGCTTCCGCGGCCGCGAGCTTCATTGCTTCGGTGATGGACCGCGCACCTGCGTCAAAGGCGCCAGCGAAGATGCCGGGGAACGCCAGGACGTTGTTGATCTGATTTGGGTAGTCGCTGCGACCGGTCGCATAGATCGCTGCGTACCGCAGAGCCACCTCCGGCGCCACCTCAGGGTTGGGGTTGGCGAGGGCAAAAATAATCGAGCCAGGAGCCATCGCCTTGACGCCTTCTTCACTGACCTGGCCGGCGCTGACGCCGAGGAAAACATCGGCGCCCACCAGCGCGTCCTCGATCGAGCCTGACAGTCCCGCGGAGTTGGTGCTCTCGGCCAACTCCCGCTTGATCGAGTTCAGGTCCGAGCGGCTGCGATGGAGCACGCCACGGGAGTCAGCGACGGCGATGTCGCCGATGCCCGCAGCTTGCAGGATCTTCGTACAAGCCACTCCTGCCGCTCCTGCGCCAGAGACGACGACGCGCAACTGAGAAAGTTCACGTCCGGTAACACGCGCCGCGTTGCGCATCGCCGCGAGCGTCACGATCGCTGTGCCGTGCTGATCGTCATGAAAAACCGGGATATCCAGCAAGTCGCGAAGCCGGTCCTCAACCTCGAAGCAGCGAGGTGCGGAGATGTCTTCGAGATTGATTCCTCCGAAGGAGGGTGCAATATGCACGATCGTCTCGACGATCTCATCCACGTTGGTGGTGTCAAGGATGATCGGGACCGCGTTCAGTCCGGCGAACTCACGGAAGAGCGCCGCCTTGCCTTCCATCACCGGCAACGAGGCGACTGGGCCTAAATTGCCGAGTCCGAGGACCGCCGTGCCATCGCTGACGACCGCCACCAACCTGGATCGCCATGTGTAGTCACGGGCCACCGATTCATCTTCGGCGATCGCGTTACAGACGTCGGCCACGCCGGGGGTGTAAACGAGGGAAAGCGCATCGCGATCGGTCAGTGCCATGGTGGACGATATGGCGAGTTTTCCTCCGGCGTGCGCGCGGAAAACTGGACTAGACGGATCGAACGGCACTGCAGTTGGCCCCACAATCGATGCCGGAGACGACGTCGATCGCTCGCCCCCGCTGGTTAGACAAGAACGCACCGGTTGCAAGCCGGGCACATGAGTGTTTCACGAATTCCTGCCCAACTGAAAGAAATACGAGCGTGACGCAAGCCACCACTATTGGAAACACACTCATGGCAACACAAAGATCACTCACTGTCATCTTGTACATTGCCGGACATGGACGCACGCGAACTCAAGATCCCCGGCGCATGGGAATTCACCCCCCGGATTTTCCCCGACAACCGCGGGCTCTTCCTGGAATGGTTTAAGGACGACGTCTTCCGCGCAACGGTGGGGCAGTCATTGACGCTGACGCAGGCCAACCACTCCATCTCGGCCAAAGGCGTGGTCCGCGGCGTGCATTTCGCCCAGGTTCCCCCCAGCCAGGGCAAGTACGTCTACTGCGTCGCAGGTGCCGTCTTGGACGTGGTCATCGACATCCGGGTCGGCTCCCCCACCTTCGGCGCATGGGACAGCGTGCTGCTGGACTCTGTGGACCGACGGGCCGTGTACGTCAGCGAAGGCCTGGGACACGCATTCCTCAGCCTCCAAGACGACAGCTGTGTCACGTACCTGTGCTCCACCGGCTACAACCCCACCGGCGAGTTCGGAACCAACCCGCTCGATCCAGCGCTGGCTCTGCCTTGGCCTGACGACATAGAGCTACGAGTCTCGGACAAGGACCGCGAGGCGCCCTCATTGGAGCAAGCACAGGCGGCAGGCATCCTTCCCAACTATGAAGAATGCCTACGCTTCTACGCCGGGCTACGCGACGAGGCTGCGACTAAATAACGCGACGCGGACGGCTGATGCGACGACCGTGCACCCGAAGCAGCACACGGCCAGATACGTCAGCAAGACCATGCGTCGCACTGTCGCCGCCGGCAAACGGGTTGTCGCTAGCGAGCAGCCAACCGTCGCCGTCGCAACGTTCGGCACGCTTGAGCACCCAACGCTGCGGCATCGAGCGGAATCGAGCGAGCACGACATCGCCGCGACGTACTTTCCCGTTGATTAATACGACGACAACATCACCATCAGTCAACGTCGGAACCATTGACGGGCCCCGAACCCAAACCAGTCGTAACGACGGTAGGCGCCTGTACGACACCAGGCTTGCGATACGGCCAGTCACCACCCACACCTCCACGAGTAATGTCGAGGCCGGACCATCCATAAGTTCTATCAGGAGGCACGACGAATGCGTTTTCTACGCGCGAAGATTGGCCCGAACGTTGGCCCGAGGCTCAGCTCGAAGATGACGGCGTACGCCCACTGCGACCTGCCATGCGGTGTCTATGACCCGGCCCAGGCACGCATCGAAGCCGAGTCCGTTAAGGCGATCATGGAGAAGTACGCGGGCAACGAAGATCCGGTCTTCCGCACTCGTGCGCTGATCATCAAGGAGCAGCGGGCCGAACTGGTCAAACATCACCTCTGGGTGCTGTGGACCGACTATTTCAAGGCACCGCACTTCGAGGCGTACCCACAGCTGCACGAACTTTTCAACAAGGCAACCAAGCAGGCCGGCGCCGCGGCAGGCAAGGGCAGCGTGGACCCAGCGGAAGGTCAGAAACTTCTCGACCTCATCGCCGAAATTGACACGATCTTCTGGGAGACCAAGAAGGCCGCTTGATTCACGAGCACCTCGCTGAGCCGCACGACCGACGAATATCGATCAACGGTCCGTGCGGCTCAGCTTGTTGAGGATCCAGACGAGGCAAAGCCAGGAGCGCAATGAGCGAATTCGGTGGTGGCCAGCACGAGGTGACGATCAAGGTCCCGGCGCGCGCTGAGTATGTCTCGGTAATCCGCACGCTCGCCGCGACACTTGCGGCGCGCTGTGACCTCACGGTGGATGAGATCGACGATCTGCGCATCGGCGTGGACGAAGCCTGCGGTCTTCTTCTCTCGCTCGCCCCCGCCGGATCCGAAGCCGCCAGCACCGAAAAGACCGATCCTCCAGCGTTGACTTCAACCTTCACTCTCCGCGAAGGGTCGATCGCCATGTACGCCTGCGTCGATGTCGAGGTCGGGGTTCATCCCGACGACAGCGGCTTTGCTTGGACGGTCCTTCATGCCGTGGCCGATGAGGTGCACGTCGAAGTCCAGGACAGTCTGGTCGCCATACATCTGCTCAAACAGCGGCAGTCCCTGGACGCGTGATCGCCATGCAGCACGGCAACGACCAGTCGGGACGCGAACGCTGCGCGTCGCTGCTGTCGGCGCTGCATCACCAACCCGCCGAGCTGGACAGCGTTCACCACCAAGCCATTCGCGCCGAACTCGTCGAACTGCACCTTCCGTTGGTGGAGTATTTGGCGCGCCGCTTCAGCGATCGCGGCGAACCGCTATCGGATCTCGTACAGGTCGGCACGATCGGGTTGATCAAATCGATCGATCGTTTTGAGCCCGAGCGTGGCCTGGAGTTCACCACCTACGCCACCCCGACGATCCTCGGCGAGATCAAACGGTACTTCCGCGACTCAGGCTGGCTCATCAAGGTTCCTCGCCGATCGCAAGAGCTGCAGACCTCGGTGGGCGCTAGTCGGTCGGTCCTGACTCAACGCCTGGGTCGCGCGCCCACTGTGCGAGAAATTGCCGCCGACATCGGCATCTCCGACAACGAGGTTGTCGACACTTTGGAGGCGGCACGTGCCTATGCCGCAACACCGTTAGATCAGCTGATCAACGTCGAGGCGGCCACCGGCACACAAGAAGCACTGGCGCGGACAGCAGAGGAGTTCGCTCAAGTAGAGAATCGTTCGATGCTAGGTCCGGCTCTTGGCGCCCTCTCAACCACCGAACGTGAAGTCGTGATCTTGCGCTTCTATGGCGGACGGACACAGAGCGAGATCGCCTCCGAACTCGGCGTTTCTCAGATGCAAGTCTCGCGTCTGGTCAGCCGAAGCCTGCAGAAACTCCGTGGCACGCTCACAGAGGACCACTGAGCTGACCACCAGGGCATATGCCTGGCGTCTTAGGCAGCGTCAATCAGTCTGTTGACACCAGGACTGAATATCAGCGCGATAACCGCGATTGCACCGACAAGCACGGGGAGACCGTAGCCGAATCGGTGCGCCTGAAAGGCCAAGCTGTACCCCACGGGAATCGCAAGTATCTCCACTACTAGCACGGGCGTGCGTGCCGCACGCTTGGCCGCAAGCAAGCCACGTGCGGCGAGCATGAGTAGCGCGGCCGCGCCGAGGGCAAAGACAACACCGAAAAGTGACCGGCCCACGCTGTCAGGATGCCCGTCGACGGTCTTGACAACCAGCACGGCGGCGGCGACGAGCAGTCCGAGGCTCTGCAGGGCAAGTAGCGCGATCGCGACCAGCAGGGCCTTTGGTGCGGCACTCGACCGTGCATCCGCACCCAGTTCAGCCGGCTCTCTCGCGTCGTCCACGATCACGCAGCCTAGTTGACCCGATACGCTCGGGCCTTGTGCGAGTACTAGTCGTTGTCAATCCGCGGGCCACCGCCACGTCGCAGCGGGTCCGCGACCTGCTGGTGAAAGCAATCAAGGGCAGTGCCGACGTCACCGTCGAGAAGACGGAGAACCGTGGCCATGCCGCGGCGCTCGCTTGTCGGGCGATGCGCTCGCATGTGGACGCGGTGATCGCCGTCGGCGGGGACGGCACCGTGAACGAGGTCGTCAACGGTCTACTCACCGACGGCGTGCACCGCGACACACCGCCGCTGGGCATCATTCCGGTCGGGTCCACGAACGTGGTGGCGCGCGCACTGGGAATCGCCAACGACCCGATCGAGGCGACCGGCAATTTGTTGGATGCACTCAATAACAACTCCACTCGTCATATTTCCCTGGGAAAGATGGACGATCGCTGGTTCGTCTTCGCCGCCGGGGTAGGAATTGACGCTGCCGTAGTGGAGAGCGTGGAGAGGGAACGCCGCCGAGGAAAGCGTTCCACTCACTCCCTTTACGTCCGCCTTGCGATAAAGGAGTTCTACAGCGCGGAGAGGAAAAATCCACAACTCAGCGTCGAGTTCGCCGACGGAATGCAAGTGGACGGGCTTTACAACGCCATCGTCACCAATACCGACCCCTGGACGTTCGTCGGCAAACGCCCGGTGAGACCGACGCCCACTACGACCTTCGATACCGGTCTGGGCTTCTACGGCCGACGGAACCTCTCCACGATCGGCACGCTACTGGGTGTCGCCAATATGCTCCGTCCCTCCAAAACAATTCCACAATGGGGGTCGTTCGTCCGCGAGGACGTAAGCGCGTTAACCATTCGCTGTGAATCGCCACAACCCGTTCAGGTCGATGGAGACCTACTTGAGCCGCGGAGCCACATGCGCATTTGGTCCGTTCCACGGGCAATTTCGGTAATTGTGTAGCGATTTTGTTGTCGCCTTTGTGAGCTTTATGCCGCTGACCGAAAGGTAACAATTGCGCTTCGTCATAGGCATCACACCTAGTGACACTTGCCGTGCCGGATAAATTCAGTAACCCTGGTTAGTCGGAGCGGCGAGAACTCGCTCTCGATTCGTGGCCAACTTTGCGGCAACCGGCAGATGTGCAATCTGGACGTCTCGCCATCAAGAGGTACGAAACAGCTCAGCAAGACGTGACCTCGCCCCCATTCCGGGCGAGCACCTTGCTGCGGCTAACTAGCTCGTGAAACAATTCACAAGCTTCGGGCCACCGCCCGAGTTGATACTGAGGAGCGAACTTCATGGATTGGCGTCACCGCGCGATCTGCCGTGACGAGGACCCGGAGCTTTTCTTCCCTATTGGGAATACCGGCCCCGCGTTGCTTCAAATCGAGCAGGCAAAGGCCGTCTGCCGGCGTTGCCCGGTAACGCAGGACTGCCTCGCATGGGCTCTAGAAAGCGGCCAAGATGCAGGGGTATGGGGCGCGTTGTCTGAGGACGAACGCCGCGCGCTGAAGCGTCGCAATGCCCGCGCCCGTGCCCGCATGGCTTAGTCGGCTTAGGAACAGGTCCTTCAACGGCCGAGACAGTTCAACGGCTCAGCCAGGCAGTTACTTAGCTACTGTGTCGCCATCGGCGACGGTTAGCGACACGACTACTTCTGTGCCTCGGAGATCATCTTGACGCGCCGCGATCTCAAACGAGCCACCCAGCTCAGCTGAGATCAGAGTCCGGACGATCTGCAGGCCGAGGCGATCACTGGCATCGATAGCAAATCCCGGCGGCAGCCCAGCTCCGTCATCGATGATTCTCATCATGAGCTGTGGACCGTCTCGACGGACCTCCACCGTCACCGCGCCGCTGAGCTGATCACCGAACGCGTGCTCAGTGGCGTTCTGCACCACTTCGGTCAGGACCAGTACCAGCGACGTCGCCGTCTCCGCAGGCACACTGCCGAAACTGCCTACGCGCCGAACTGCGACACGGTCCTTAGAATCGGTGACGTCAGCGAGCATCGGCAGCAACCGGTCAACGATGTCGTCGAACTCGACGGACTCATTGACCGAGACCGACAGAGTCTCGTGCACCAGCGCGATCGAGTCGATACGGCGCATGGAATCTTCCAACGCGACCCTCGCCTCCGGGGCCACCACCCGCCTCGCCTGCAAACGTAATAGCGCAGCCACGGTCTGCAGGTTGTTTTTCACCCGGTGATGGATCTCTCGGATCATGGCGTCTTTGCTGAGCAAAGCCAAGTCTCGCCGCCGCAACTCTGTGCGATCCTGCAACAACAGCAACGCTCCAAGTGGTTCGCCGGCCGGCCGCAGTGGCAACGCGCGAAAAAGTACCGTAGCGCCTCCCCCGCTGACCTCCACCGAGCCGGGATCGCCGCCCCCCAACGCCGTTTCGACGGCACTCACCAAGTCGCCGGCACGCAGTGGATCGTCAGCCATCACCGAGCCGAGCGGACCAAAAAGCTCGCCGACCACGTTGCCTGTGACCCCTAGCCGCCGCAGGGCGGAGAGCGCGTTGGGGCTCGCGTACAGCACCGTCGCGTCCTTAGCTATGCGGATTAGGCCGTCGCCAGCACGCGGCCCAGTACCTTGCTCGACCACGTTGGTGTCGGCGGGAAAGGTGCCGTCAGCGACCATCGTCGACAAGTCGGCGGCACTCTGCAAATACACCAGTTCTAGCTGGCTGGCACTACGCGCACTTGCCAGATTGCTGTCGCGGCCCAGCACGGCGACGACCTGACCGTCACAGCGAACCGGGATAGCTTCGCGGCGTACCGGCAGGTCACCGCCCCAATCCGGCTCACCTTCCTGAAAAATTCGTCCCTCCGCCAGGGCGACATTCAGAGCCGCAGCACGCTCGCCGATGACGACCGAACCCACCTCGTCGAAGAGGTACGCCGTCTGCCCCGTGGTCGGGCGGCACTGCGCAACGCAGACAAACGCCGGAGTACCAGCGACATCGTCGCTGGGGGTAGGAAGCCACAGCAACAGGTCGGCAAAAGACAGGTCAGCAAGCAGCTGCCATTGACCGACCAGCCGTTGAACGTGGAAGGTTTCGCGTTCACCCAGATCGGCGTGCAACGCGAGGAGGTCGCCGAGCGCCGCCACTACTCAGGTAGGTATTCGTTACGGCCGGACTCGATCGACACCTCGGTGATACGTATGCGGATACGTTCGCGAAGCTCCATGGGTGCGGTGTCGCCACCACAGCAACGCGCCACCAAAGACTTGACCTCTTGTTCGAGGCCTAAACGGCGGAGGCACGGACTACAGCCGTCCAGGTGCTCGCGCATTCGGCCCTTGAGGCCTGGGTCAGACTCGTCATCAAGGTAGAGGAACAAATCCTTCAGGACATGCTCACAGTCAATGCCGCCAGGGCCAAAACCAAGTGAACTCATAACGCATCCACCACACTCGTGCTGATAAGACCCCGTTCGCGGGCGTAGTCAGCCAGTAGTTCCTGCAGCTGTTTACGTCCTCGATGCAAGCGCGACATGACAGTACCGATGGGGGTTTCCATGATCTCCGCGATCTCCTTGTAGGCGAACCCCTCCACGTCAGCCAGATAGACGGCAAGCCGGAAGTCCTCCGGCAACGCTTGCAAAGCTTCTTTGACGTCGCTGTCCGGTAGCCGGTCGAGCGCCTCCATCTCCGCGGAGCGGAGCCCCGTGGACGTGTGCGACTCAGCTCGCGCAAGCTGCCAGTCCTCGATGGTGTCCGTGCTGGACTGCAGGGGCTGGCGCTGCTTCTTGCGATATCCGTTGATGAAGGTGTTGGTCAGGATCCGATAAAGCCAGGCCTTGAGATTCGTTCCTTCGGTGAACTGATGGAACGCAGCGAAGGCTCGGATGAAAGTCTCCTGCACCAAGTCCTCGGCGTCGGCCGGATTGCGCGTCATGCGCAGCGCGGCGGCATAGAGCTGGTCCAGGTAAGGCAGCGCATCGCGCTCAAACCTTGCCCGACGCTCGTCGACGGACTCCTCCGGCACTAGATCCCCTTCGGTCAGGCCAACCTCGGACACTTTCACTAACACCCGCGAGCTTGAGGATACGTGCGTGCCGCAGCGGCCGGACCTGCCGGGACGCTTTTGCTTTAACAAGGTGGGCACGGCACGCCTCCTTTCGCTCCTCGATTGCACGTCATTCAGACTGCTCATGACTCAGTTTGTGACCTGTCACGATCAGTGACTCCACAGGCGTAACACCACCCACGGCTAGCTCGATTCCCCAGGATGGAAGATTTCTTTTCCATAGGAGCCTTCGGCACTGGATGCTTTGCACGTCCAACTGGATGCCTTGCACGTTCAATCGGCCGGTCAAACCCGACAAGTAGCATCACGGCCATGGCGAGTGGCACACCGGCGACAGTCTTGCTGGCAAAGCAAGGCATCGCTCACACGCTGCACCCCTACGAGCACGACCCACGCAGCGAGGCATTCGGCGACGAAGCCGCGCAAGCGCTCGGCGTCGAGCCGCAGCGGATCTTCAAGACCCTGATCGTGGCTGTCGATAACAAACTTGCTTGTGGCGTGGTGCCGGTCGCGGCAAAGCTAGACCTCAAACGCCTTGCTGCCTCAGTAGGCGCGAAGAAGGCTCAGATGGCCGACGCAGCCGCAGCCTCACGCGCAACTGGCTACGTCGTCGGCGGTATCTCACCGATCGGGCAGAAAAGCCGACTGCCGGTGGTGCTGGACGAGAGCATGCAGAGTTTCGAGACCGTCTATGTCAGCGCGGGCAAGCGTGGTCTGCAGGTCGAGCTCGCTCCGGCCGATCTGGCCAGAGTCGTCTCCGCAACGTTCGGCCCGATAGCGACACCCAGCTAGCTCGGCTGAGCTGCCAGGACCGTGTCGAAAAATTCGCCAGCCGCCGCCTGGACCTCAGGCGTCGCTCTACGCAGCGAATGATCGGCTCCAGCGACCACGTACAGGCTCCGGCGCTGCGTCTTCGGCCCCTTGGCCGGTGGCATACCGAACGCATCACTGCTGCCCTGGACGATCAGCGTCGGCACCTTCACCGAGTCCAACTCGTCGAGACGAGACTTCTCCGGCTTCCCTGGCGGATGCACCGGAAACGCCAGCGCGACCACGGCGACGGCCTCGAGTAGGCCGGCGGTACGGCACGCGACCCGTGCCCCGCTGGAACGTCCGGCGAGCAGCAACGGCAGGCCCATCCGCGGGCGCTGGCGCACGGCCTGCGCGACTTCGGTCCAGGCCGCATCGAGACGGGGCGCAGCTGGCGGCACCTTCTTGCCCTGTACTCGGTACGGCTGGGCGACACGCCCGACGGCGATCCCCCGCTGCAGAGCCACGTCACGTAAGGCGAGGATGTCGGCTGCGTCAACGCCTCCACCCGCGCCGTGTCCGATGAGCAGCAGCGCCACCGCAGCGCCCGTCGGCTGCTCCAGATCGACGTGGGCTTCACCGACCGACGTCTGCACCGCAAAAGACTCAGTTTTGCCCACTGTTTGCTCCTTGGCGATCGAAGGTCGGACCGGCGCTGGTCGAGAGTGTCCTGGAAACTGCACATACGCGGGTTTCAGGACACTTTCGAAGGTCAATGCTCCGCATAGGACAATTTACGAGACACCGATCAGGAGAGGGCACAGACGAGATGTGTGGGCGCTACGTCAACGTTGCCTCAGATGAGGATCTGATCGACGAATTCGACGCCGATGCCACGATCGGCGAGGCACTGTCCCCATCGTGGAACATCGCTCCTACCGATCCGGTACGCATAGTCGTCAACCGGCCAGCGAAGAA
>Ga0070667_100003447_pt1 | contig 13475 bp, 9 predicted proteins | sample KBSS33metaG_FD_64659 | JGI IMG/M metagenome (GOLD analysis project Ga0070667, IMG submission 64659) | Switchgrass rhizosphere microbial communities from Kellogg Biological Station, Michigan, USA - KBS S3-3 metaG | ecosystem: Host-associated > Plants > Roots > Rhizosphere > Soil ...
GAGCGCACCGCCGTCAGACTGCGATACCTCGATGTCGTCGAGCTTCTCGCCTGTCTCGAGACGAATTGCCACAGGCAATGCCAAGTTGTTAACGCGGAATCGCCCCCCGATGGGCATCCGTGCGAGGATGTGAGCCGCGAACCAAGTGCCAACTGCGGCCTGAAAGCCCATGCCGGATTCGTTTGCGCGTCCGCCAGCGCGTTTTGGTGCTTGCGTCACGGGAAATGCTCTTTTGTTGTCTCCAGGATGAATTATAGGAACTTTGGTTCAGGTTGGAGGAACCGCCAGTTATCGAAGGCGGGGTAGTCGTCAGTTTGGTGTTTTTTCATAGATCGCGCCGCTTTCGCTTATCGTCGAGGCCATGGAGTGGCATGGATCCGATCAGTTGTTTGGGATGCGCGAGCATCTTCTTACGCTCTTCGGCGCCGATTGCGAAGGACACGTAGAACAGAGCGGATCGCGCCATCTGCAGGATTCTCATCGCTTTGGCTTCGAGTTCGTCGCTGCCGATGGCGGTGCCGAAGCTGCCGTTGTTCGTCCCATTTATGATAAACGGCTTGGCCCAGCCTACGCTTACGCGTAGATAGGCGTGCTCCAGCGCGTTGCGAATACTGTGCAGTTCACGGGCATCGGCCGCGGTGGTCTGCTTGAGCTGGTCATCGAACAATTCCTTTGACAGCCAAAACAGGCCACGCAGAGGCAGATTGTCCCGCTCTTCTAACTGCGGCAGAAGGCGCGCCTTTTTCTCGACCATCCACACATTCTTGAAGCTAATCCTGTCCGGTGACTTGCCTAAGGCCCAGTAGTGATTGACGAGAAAAGCTACCTTGTCGAGCAAGGAATAGGCGATGCGGAAGGCCGCGCGGATCCGCTCACTCGCTAACGAATAGAGTGGATAGTCGAGCGTGTCGATGAGCGAAACGCCACGATCAGAGAAGTGAACTTGCGCGCTACTTATCCCCTCGAACAGCATGAAGCGCGCCGAGACGTATTCCTGCTTCATCTGACTGAAAAAGCCAACGATCGGCGGAGGCAAATGTCCGTTTAGACGGTCATTCAACCCTTCGGTCAGGGGTGGCAGCATCAGGTCGTCGGTGGCTGCCGAGAGATGTGATCCAAGATCGTTCAAGGGGCATAGAAAGAGACGATGCCTAAGGCACCAGCTACGGTAGGCCCGTTCGTTTTTCGATCGCCCTTCATTGCCACGATCGAGGTCCTGCATCGCTCGGACAGCGTCAATGTTTAGCGCGCCAGCTAGTTCCGTTGCCTGACTGGCAAAGAAGGCAAGCGCAGCTCGCGGATCTATGGAATCATGGAATGTGTCCTCGGCCATCGCCGAACGAAGACTGTCGACGGCGTGCAGAGCCAGGATCACGCGCTCGCCCTCGTCGGCCACCATGCTGGCGTAGCGCTTGAGTCCCATACCGCGGTTGCCTCGCGCCATTGCAAAGCCCGGGATGATCTTCAGAGCAGCATCCCAGACAGGGATTGCATCGATTGTGCGGCCGACCGTATTGAGGAGGTTCGCTTGGTTGGTAAGGATCTGGCATCGACGAACTTTGTGGAGCTTCGCAAAGCCGGGGTGGTTCGATGCGCGCGACAATGCCAGCAGCTCTGCCTGTCGCTCGGGTGCCTCCCAAGACCAAGATTGTCGGACGTTTGCTATATGCGAAAGCGCGGCCCAAGCATTGGCGCGGAAATACTCGATAAGTGCTCCATCCTCATCGATGAGTTCACGTTTGGATAATTCGTCGAGCAAATAGAGCGCGCGTTTGGCGCCTCGCTCGAAGGATGCGTCGAAGGCATCGTCGATCAACTGGCCGACGTGTTCTAAGGTCTCTGCATCACTCATTTTCGTAATGCTGCGTTCGCACCGTTTGTTGAGTTCTTCGAAGGCGGGATAGGTGGTCATCGCTGTTGTCACTTCGTCGACGAGCGGGTGATCGTCCACTTAGAGCGAGAGTACGACCCAGAACTTCGCTTGGGTGGTATTGAAGCTAACGATCCAAGGGCGCCACCTTAAACCAAACTCAGATCGCGGTCGCTACGGTTGTCAGCAAAGAGCCCAGCCAAATCCGATTTGCCTGCGGAGCGCAGCCGAGAACGACACTCCGATGCCATCGAGTGGATCAGCTTGCACGCAAGGGCTAATTCCGCCGGAACCACGGACACGCACCCGATACAACGGATCGCGATCTTGCGAATTGCTCTAGTCTATACTGTCGATCCGATCTTCCGCGTGCTTGGAGCTCATGTTCGGGCTAAGCTGCGGGACATCCGGTTGCCGCCGCCTTTCTCCATCAGCATCCGTCTTGATAACTCCAATGCGTCAAGAAGAAATCTAGGTGAGCCGATCGACGATTTATATGAAACCGCACATCGTCCATGTGCCGTTGCAAGATTTCCAGGTCGTTGAAAATCTGGTGATGCAACAGCTTATTCCGGGGGTAGTGCTTCAGCTGAGAGCTGAGCCCCCTCCTGTAATTGATTACGAGCTATTAGGTTACGACGAGCGCCACGCTCTTACGTACAGAGTTGACTATTGGCTCGAAATCCGAGAACCACGTACCGACAATGTAGCAGCGGCGAGCATCGCTAACATGTGGATTTTCTCGCTGTGGCTCACCCGGCCAACCAGCACATCTATTCATCACCGTTTCGAGAAGTTTGACGACTCGGAGTCTTCGCACGCGGTGCGATTGATCTCGCGGGCAGGATACAACCAGTTTGATGTCGACTTTCGAGCATTTAGTGCAGACGAAATCTTGCAAGCCGCCTCCTACCTGGAAATTCTGTGTGAAGTCGATGCATCCTCGCGTGTTGGATTCGCGCTATCACTTAGCGTCGAAAGTACCTGGGTGCATCGGTGGAGCCCAGGTCTCATGCTGGCATCAGCTGCTGTTGAATCTCTGTTGACCTATAGTGAAGAACGGCGAATTTCAACTAGGCATGCTGATGTATACGCGAAGGTCGTAGCGCGGGCGGGCGATCGTGACACGGCACGAAACCGCTTCCAGAAAGCCTATCGAAGGCGCTCGAAGCTCGTCCACGGACGGTTACCGAGTGCCACAGACTATGAGCGGCTTCAGGATCTGGCCGAATGGTCTCGAATTCTGCGCGAACTGTGGCGCGAAATCCTGACTCGACCGAGCTTGCTGTCCGCATTGCAAGGTGATGACGTCGCTCGACAGGCATACTTCAATACGTTGTGATTCCAATGCTGTTCCTAGCGTCCGAGAAGTTTGATTCCTAGTGGGTCTGTCGGAAACGGTTGGCACAAATCTGGCACGGGGGAGAAGATGGAAGTCAAAGAGGCCGTAGAGGAACTTAAGAGTACGAAAATATTTGTGCATCTTATCGCGCAAAGTTCCGAATACTCGCAGCGGGCAATTCAGTTTGTGCAGGCAATCGCGCCGCTGCTCGCGACCACGCAGCGACATTTTCCGTTGTATACCCGTCATGATGCCCATCATGGATACCAAGTTGTTCGCCGTCTTGAAGAAGTGCTTCAAGAAGAGTGCCTGAAGCCGGGATCGGACAAGTCGCTCGGCGCTTCCGAGCTATTTCTTCTTGTTGCGGCTGCATACGCTCACGATCTCGGCATGACCGTATTTCCAGGCGAAGAGGTGGAGTTGTCTGAGCAGCTCACGCTACCCAAGGTCGGTTGGGAAACCAGCATCGAGCTAACGGAATATCTGCGACGCGAACATTCGAAGAGGGGTGGTTTGTACATACGTAACCATTTCGCGGAAATGGGGGTGCCGGAGAACCTTGTTTCTGCATTGGACATGGTCATGAGATCGCACAACCTGACGATCTTGGAATTGGAAACGCAACTTAGAGTTCCATTCGCAGCAGAAGATCGTGTCCTCGACGTACGCCAGCTAGCGGCCATTCTTTGCATTGCTGACGCTATCGAATTTAGTGATACGAGGGTGCTGGACGGAGTTGTTGAACTGGCTCGGCGGACAGATGGTCCTGCGGCGGCTATTTCTTACAGGGAGAACAGAAAGCATGACTGCATCCGCGACAGTTTGGCGGTGGACCGCGATGGCCAAGTGTTCGTGAGTGGAACGTTTGACGATGGAGAGATACTTGCAGCCGCTCATCGGACCTTTGACGACATGGAAAGCTGGATCCGTGGATATTGCGATATCGATCGGCAGTCGAAGATACCGCGACTCAAAATTCGAGCAGAACCCTTCGTGCGCAGGTTGGACTTCCCTGGGGGGAAGTTCGAACGCTTGGGCGTTCGAATGAGCAAACGCGCCGTAATCGATCTAGTCGCATCAAATGCGGTATGGAGAGGATCAACTGGCGCAGCGATTCGGGAGCTGTTGCAAAATGCCGTAGAAGCCTGCAGGTACCGCTTGCACCATTCCAGTCCGGCCGATGGATACGTTCCGCAGGTCAAAGTCGAGTTTGATCGGGCGGCGCACAAGGTCACGGTCTCGGACAACGGGTGTGGAATGAGTCTCAGGACAGTCTTGAACCACTTCCTGAGCGTGGCGAGCAGCAGGGCAAAGGAACCTGCATATGCGACAGATGCATATGCGCCAATTGCTCGATTCGGAACGGGGTTCTGGTCGGTCTTCACCATCGCGACCAAAGCGGAAATCCGATCATTAGCCTTCGAGGCCGGTACCGCGGTGGGTACAGGACTTCAATTTGAAGTATCTCTAGAAGCGCTCAAGGATTACACGGTTTTTCGAGAGTACTCGATGGCCCCAGGCACGGCTGTTACTCTTCACCTGAAGCCGAAACTCTCTGTCGACGATTTATTTGAGCAGTGCCGTCGTGAACTTGTCGCCGCGGCAGTTCCGATAGAGATGATTTTCGATGGGGCGGTCAGCCAAGTTTCACAGGACGTTCTCGATGTCACCGAGACGAGGCTTTTGGGCCCGAAGACCTCTCTTATGGAAGCAGACGGGCTTCGCGTTTTCCAGTGGCGGGGAGACCGGGCAGACATTGACGTTGCGATGGGGCTTGTATACCGAGTCGATGGGAAAAGCGTCACATTCCGCCTTAATCGAAATGCATCTGTTTCACATCGGCTTGATCAACCGTCGATGGTTGTCCCTACGGGAGTCTGTGGATTTTTAGCGACATGGCGAGAGCCGAAATTGTGTCTTGCTCTAAGCCGCGTGGGAACGGCCGTTATAAATGTTCGGTCACCGCGAGGAATCGAATATTCACTCGATCGAGGACAGGTATTGGAGTCGGCACAGAGCAATCAGATTCGCCGTGGGATCGCTCAGTGCTTGCATGATGGCTATAGGGCGTTCTTGCGCCAGCATCATGCGTATGATCCAGCATCCATCTACCGGCTCAACGAAGAGTCGGAGCTTGGAGGTGGGAACGTTTTCGATGTCTACACGGAGAACGAAATTGCCTCAGCAGCAGAGGACTATCCCGATTTGCTGTGCTTTCGTCTCATTGAAGTGGGTACCACCGACAAACTACAAGACGCGACGATTCATCATGTCGACTTAACCGGACTGCTACAGCTACCGGGGATATGCGTTTTCGCGCAAACGACGTTGGAGTTGCCTGCTCAAGTAGGTCAGTACCGGGGCGTTCCTGCCGACAACCTCCTTCCATATGCTTATGCCGCCGCGGCGCAAATCAGGTACCGCGAAAAGCTCGACATGCCAGTGTACGTGCTTGAGGCAAATCGCCGCGCGTCGTTGCTGTTTGACGCGGACCCCACAAGCACGATATTTGAGGCGCGATTGCCAACGGACGGAGCTGGCAACCATGTTCATATGATCCTACAGCGATGCAGCCTTGGGAACATGAATCTAGATCCCGCGAAGCATGGGATCATTGCAGTCGTTCAGGGGCGATGGACGGGTGCATTGTACGCACGCGATTTTGAGATTCATGGTGACCAGCCGTACGCGTTTCTTGGAAGGCACCGAGTGATCATTAAGACCCACACCAAACTGTACGAACAATGTATTCGGCTGAATGAGCAACAACGACTGAGCAAGCTAGCCGAGCTAATTGCCGACCTCCAACACCACTCTCAGGGCCTTCGCCCTGAATCTTTGCGAACCCTTGTGTAGCGGCTTCCGCCTGGAGCGACAACGGGTAATGGCGCTTACGATGGCAACGCTAGCGCTGAAATTTGACAACACTGCCGCGATTGAGCTTGGATTGCAGCGATTTGATAGTCTTCTCGTGCTCCTGTGAAATCTTCTCTAGTTCGGACACGCGCTGACGGAGCCCGATCATTTCCAACTCCGCCAGGTGATATTGATTTGCAACTTGGTCGTGGCGTTGCTTCCAAGATTCCACCCTCTGAGTCACGGCTTTTCTTATGCTGCGTTTTCCTTGGTGGATTTGCGAAGTAATATTCTTGAGCCAGAAGTTCAGAGCCACCTTAGTAGATTTTTTGTGAATTTCACCGAGTAGAGTAATCTGGCTAATACTGGCACGCCGGCAAAATTCAGCTTCCGATAGGCGCCCGCCGTTATAGGGGTAAAGCCCGTCATGCTGCTCAATTTCTCGCGCAATGATGGCCTGAGTGTTACGGATAGCAGCATGAATGGCTTTCGTACGCCCTTTGGCATGTTGAACGAGTCCGACCCCTTTGCCCATCGGATATCTCCTAGAACGGAACCGATAGAATGTTTGACAAACTGGGGTGACTTCTCCATTTTGCACTCAAATCGTCGAATCTGTTCAAGTTGGCCATCACTTGCCCTCGCCAAAGCTCAACTCCGATCGGATCGTCACCTGACAACGCCCGTTCCAACGAAGCTACCGCGCTTGCAAGGACAGCATCCACGTTTTCCCTTTCCGAACTCAGCTCAAGACGATTTATGCAGGTCGGTTGACATTGACTAGTTTCTGGTCGGCCGATACGGCGCGTGCACGGGCCGCTTTCCAAAGGTGTTTTAGTGCAGATGACGCCAGGCCGCACCAGTTGCCAGATCGTTCCACCTAACGTGAGAGATTGAGCGACCTCTTCAAGGTCATCGGAGTCGAGTACGTCCTTTCCCAATCGGGCTTTGATTGAGTTCACTGCATATTTCACTGCTTTGGCAGCGGGTCCGCCATTTTGCTCGGCAGTCGACACCGCATCTTTGGCCAGCATGATGAGTTGAGCCTTCGCGACCATTTCGACTTCAGCTCGAAGATCCGGGTCGCTCAAAATATAACTGATTGTCATCTCGATATCCTGATGACCAAACAAGTCCATCAGCACCTTTGGGGCTCCAACAATTGCGAGCGCAACAAGCCTGGCAATTGTTTTACGAAAGCGATGAGAGTGAAGTTTCGCCTTTCCAAGCAGATGATTTAATCCAAGTACGGCAGATAACCGCTGCAGCGGGAATGAAAGACTCAGCAACGGATCCCCTCTCTTTCCGGTTCGGTAGTTCTCCATCGCGATCCATAGATGGTCGCCAAATTCCTTACCTTCTTTTGAACCAAGATTTTTGAAAAGATTGGACAGCCGAATCTGCCCTTCCACAGCCAATCGTCCGATGTCTGGGCAAGGCCAATCCCGCAATTTTCCATCATTGCTGAACACGAGTTTGTAGGTGTGTCCGTCAACTCGCATGCTTCTGCCATCACCCAATTCAAGACAGTTTGTGCGAAGGCTAAGTATCTCTCCACAGCGAGGGCCGCTAGAAAGAAGAAGTATGAATAGGTGGCAAGCCTGAAGCACACTCAGCAGTTGCCTAATATCGCCCGGACTCTGCGGGGGCCAACTCAGAGGGGGCCAAGGTTTGCCAGGCTTAACTTGCCCGGCTTTGCTTTGCATATGCAAAGCAAAGGGTAACTGGGTAATGGGACTTCCATCAGACGCAAGCCACTGCCAGTCGTGGAGAATCTCTTTTCTTGCTTCAGTCGTCAGTAGGGCATTCGTCCCTTTTGCTAGATTCGGCTCGTTAACCGAGACTGGCAACATTGTTTCTGCAAGCCCAAGTAGCGTGGGACCAAGTTGCCTCACGATCCACGCTATACGCCAACCGGCTTGCGCTACGAATTCATCAGACAACGGCTGCCAGTGATTGATAGTTTGAGGAGTCTTTTGCGGTTTTGGCTCTCCTTTGCGGTCTCTTTCGCCGTGCGTTCCGTTTGGCTTTGGCGCTGGGCGAATACAGTCGCTGATATAGCCTCGACCCTTGAGCCAGAAAATACAACTGATCCAGTTGGGGCCACTTTTTCCCGGTAGTGCCTTGAGTACATCTGTTTCAGTTAGCCGCGACCAAAGGACGCCTTCACCTACTTGTGGATGTAAGAGTGCTTCCCGTGCTACCCGCACGGTGATGCCAATAAATTGTCGCCATGTTGAGAGCGTCGGGTAGAAACGTCTTCGGCTTGTTGGGGTGAGATATCGAATGAGTGCAAACCGTGTCAGCTCGAGAACCGCAGATTCGCTTTCTGGAGCCGCAGAATTCCGCTCCTCCGGCAAAGCCTCGAAAAGATTCAAAATTAGAGCGTTGGGTTGGCGAGAGCGTCCCGGTGGCATCCAGTCCGCTGGAATTTTTAGAATCCCTAACGTGCTGCCGAATCCTAGTGCTGATTGAAGGGTCAATAGCTGTTCAGCCTTCATGTTCTGGATATTCGCAGCAGTCGACAGATCAATCAACGTGCTTGATCGCAGTGATTCGGCGACGGGAGATTGATGACCTCTTGAGCTACCCATGAGCGCCTCGGAAGGACAGAGGAGTATGTTCACCCGTCCTCAAGAGCGACCACCAGCGAAGACGTTCTTGTTCGACATCATTCTGTGGAAAATTCTTCAGGTTCACCTCCAGAGAATTCAATTCTTCCGGGAACCTGCTTTGAATCCATGCTGCAACGGGTATCCGTTCTTGTAGCCATTGCAACTCAGCCAGCCGCCGCGCTAGAAGCGGCATGGAGTCGGTGAACAAAATGCCCCGGCAGCAGAGCGTGCAACGCTGTACCCGGCAGCCCTCACCTGCTCGATGATCCGGCTCAATATCGTCTGGCGGGTTGTGGAAGTCTCGGCATCCCATGCCCACATATGTTCGGTCCTTTTTCGCAAGCCAGCGATCGCGCTGCTCCTGAGTGATTTCCCCGCGTTGACAGAGCGCATGAAGAATAGCGGGGTCAACTACTTTTCGAGATTCAATTTCTTGCCAAAGATGAGTTTGGAAGTCTCGAATCTTCAGTTCACTGTGCGTTCGATAGCTCCGATGGTTCAAGTAGTGCATCAGTGTCCGAATGCTTTTGTGACCCGCTGCGAACATAGCTATCAGCCAGTTATGCCCGCTCCGCAGATAAATCTGGCCGATATACGCATCCCTCAAATCAGAAGCCTTTAAGGTTTCAACTAGGAGCGTCCGTGACCCACTAGTGACGTCGCGCACCTGTTCGTCGTTCTTTCGTAACTCCAGAATGGTTTCGTTGTATTGTCGTGCAACTTGCCGCAAAAACCGAATATTCTCCTTTCCCTGGCCGAATGAAGCGCCCAACGCGCAGATTGGCTTCTCAGAAACACGCAAGCTGGCGTACAGCCAAGGCGATTTTTTGGCTATTGCAGGAAACTTACACAGCTCGTCCGATAGATGGAGTCGCAAAGGTGCAGTACGTGCAATCAAGGCGAGTACGATTCGATAGGGTGATGTAGTCGGTTTTACGAGTGACAAGCAGAATTGAGGGCTGTGACTACGGTTCTTGTTGGATTCGATGACTTTCAAGTGGCTTCCGCTTGCGTGATCAACTGCCCAGAATTCATTTTGGATGTTCAGGTCGAGCGCCGTTTGCGGGTTCCAGCCAGTTTGGATCAGAAATAGATGAAAGAGAGTTTGGATGTCTTCACGGGTGGGATAGAGTCCGGCTTGAAGGGTCGCGAATGAAGGCCAATGCTTTGGCAAGTTTCTCAAAAAGCTCAAACCCATAATGTCGCCGATTTGCCTAGCGTCCGGCATAGGGTTTCCTGTCAATGCGATAATGTGTCGGTAAGTCGCATGGACATCCTGTACAGTAATTGCTGGAGAATTCCTTCCGCCGCGTTTGATGCCGATCAGAGATTTGCCTTGGGCCGCCCAAGAATCAGCTTGCTCCCAACGCGAAAAGATTGCGAAACATCGACGTTTTAACTCGTGGTACAAGATTTTTATCTGTTGAGGGTCTGGTGCATCAAGTGGTTGAGTAAGCTCATGCGGATAGGCTTCCCAGTGTAGGAAAGCTGCATTGGCGCGTGCCCTTGCATCATTGAGTAGGCGATATGCAAGGCTGTAGGGATCTCGACGAGGTGGAGGGGCCTGCCGCATCCAAGCAGCACCGTGTACATCCCCTATGTCCAACAGTTGATTTATTTGGATGTCGGTTTTTTCTTCCCAAGTGTCAAGGAAACGCCATAGCGCTCGGATCAGTACCAGCAAGGCGACGATTTGGTCAGGTGTATTCCTTGAGTAGCGCGTCTGAATTTCCGGCATCAGTGAGTCGATCAAGAGTGGACGCCCGCGAAATCCACCTTTCCATTTGGTTGCACCTATCAGCGCTTTTGGCTCCGACGCTCCTTTAGCAAATTCGGAAAAATCAACATCTACCTCTGGGTAATCAGGGTGACCGCACCGTACTATGTATCTAGCGTTAGCGTTTCCGTCAGCCACATCCGTCCTCCAAGAAATCTACGTAGCTGAGAGCGGTGTATTGCACAGTTGCCGATTTCCGAAGCCACGCCAGATATAGAAGCGTCGTCTCTGGGTCGATATGACCAAGCTGGGGCCGCACGACCATTACAAGATCACTTTGAGCTGTTCCTGTCAGCCAATCGCCGGGGACGTCGTTGAGGGCCTTTCCTAACGAAGCCACTCGCTGCTGCAATAGATCCAGAAGCGTCGTGCATGCCCAATAGTGTCGGCCGACATGTGGCGACCACCCCTTGAAAGGGAGAGGCGCCCCCGACCATGCGTACCGCAGCATTCTTGATGAAAATGGACAGTTGCTGTGTTCCCCGAGAAATAGCTGAGAACCAGACGGGTGCTTTCTACGAATGTCCCTTATTTCTTTAGTGCCCCCGCTGCGTGCCCAACGGGTCTGTTGCACGAGGCGTCTGCCTGCGCGGTATTCGTGTAGCTTCATCGCCATTCGTAGCGGAATCGAGATTGGGCGGGACGGACCGATGATGCTGTCGGGTGAAGCCTTATGCCCCTTGGTTCCGTATTTGATAGTGACCTGGACGTTATCGTCGATAACATGCCAATCGGCTGGATTCTCAGGAAGGGTATCGGTTCGCCACTCGATGCATTCTCGAAGCCTGATTGCCGTGGAAACAATGAGTTCGCAGCAAAGCCCCTTCACGTAACCACGTTGCGAGTACACGGCACTCAACCATTTGCCTACCTGTTCCGGTGTGGGGAGGTGTAAAGGTGTGATTCGCTCGGGCGCTTTTCCTCCCCTGGTTCGTGAGGTGAATCTCCTTGAAGAGGTTTGCGTAGCGGACGAGATCTTGCGTTTTGTGTCGCGGGCTGGAATGTAGAGTGGCGGCCGTTCACCACGTTCGGCGGCCCAGCGCAGGTATGTAGTTGCCTCCGATACTCGCTGGTTGATCGTTCGCGGCGACAATGCTGTCCTGGAGACGCTCCATTTGCCTTTGTCCATGTCGCGCTGGTAACCGAGTATGAGATGCTCGGTGTACTTAATGTCTCGCCAATCTAAGTTGCGGAATTGGCACCACTCCAAGAAATTCTTTAGTTTGTCACCAATGTTTTTCAGTGTCGTAACGGTCGGGTACGGCAACGAAAACTTGTTCCTCTCATCCGAAGCCGGCATCCACTCGAGTAGGGCTCGCTCCCGAAGATAGCGATTAGGTTCGCGCAGATAGGTTCCATCAGAACCGATCAGAAAGGGCACATGCGCAACTGACGCATATCCAGAAGTCTCAACAAAATCTGGGTCTGGGAAGATGAGAAACGACATGCGATGTGCTCGGCTATCACCGAATACGATTCGACCGCGAAAACCTAGCTATGTCAATAGTGGGAATATGCTTGGTCAGGGTTCCTATAACCGACGAAGTTGCGGTTGTACCATGCGAGTTTCATGCGCACGCGTGCGTGGCGCCAGTCCTCGCTCCATTCGAGCACGCGCATGCCGCCGAACAGGAACGGCGGCCAGAAGTTCAGTGCGCGCCGTAGCGTGCGCGCGGAGAAGGATGTCGTCGTGAGGTTCATTGCCGGCAGAGGATGGGGAGCGCGCCGACCATGCCCGCGAATGCGTTTGAAATCAACCGTGCGCGCGAATGAAATAAATTCCACCTCGGTCATCGCGCGAGTGCGACGGATATAATCTGCGCTCGATCTTTCGCAGGATACGCCCTTGTCGTCAGGTTCCGTCGCCGCACCGCACGTCGCGTTCGCGGCTCTGCGCCACCCCGGGTTCCGTGCCTACTTCCTGCTCTCGGCGCTGGCGATGATGGCCGACAACATCGAGCACGTGATCAGCTACTGGGTGATCTTCGGCAAGTTCAATTCGCCCGCGCTCGGCGGCTTCGCCGTCGTCGCGCACTGGCTGCCGTTTCTGCTGTTTTCGGTGTACTCGGGCGCGCTCGCCGACCGCTTCGATCCACGCCGCATGATCCAGCTCGGCATGGCGCTGTTCATGGGCGTGTCGATCACCTGGGGCGTGCTGTTCATCACCGGGGCGTTGCAGATCTGGCACGCCGCCGCGCTGCTGATCGTGCACGGCATGGCCGGCGTGCTCTGGGGACCGCCCTCGCAGCTGTTGCTGCACGATATCGTCGGCCGCGAGCACTTGCAGAGCGCGGTACGCCTCAACGCGACCGCGCGCCAGCTCGGCATGCTGATGGGGCCCGGCGTCGGCGGCGTGCTGCTGCTCTGGCTCGGTCCGAACCTTGGCATCTTCGTCAATGCAACGCTGTACTTGCCGTTCATCCTCTGGCTCGCGGTCGCTCCGTACGGACCGAAATTCCGCGCCGCCGGCGTCGCGGTCGCGACGCGCGCGGTGCGCAACCTCGGCGACATCTGGCGGGCGCTGCAGGAAATCTCGCACCATCGCGTGATCCTCGCGATGACCGTGCTGGCGGGCTGCGCCTCGCTATTCGTCGGCAACGCCTACCAGGCGCAGATGCCCGGGTTCGCCCACGATCTCGGCCAACAGAATGCAGACTTCTTCTACAGCATGCTGCTCGGCGCCGACGCAGCCGGTGCACTGACCGCCGGTTTCGTCCTCGAAAGCCGCGGCCTGCTGCAACCGCGCGCGCGCACCGCCTGCATACTCGCGATGATCTGGTGTCTGGCGCTGGCCAGCTTCGCGCTTACGTCGAGCTATCCGCTCGCGCTGGCCGTCCTCCTCGTCGCCGGCTTCGTCGAACTCTCGTTCAACTCGATGGCGCAGACGCTGGTGCAGCTCGATGCGCCGGCCGAGATGCGCGGCCGCGCGATCGGCGTGTTCAGCATGTTCGCGATGGGCATGCGCATGTTCAGCGGCGTCACCGTCGGACTTGCCGGTGCGCGCATCGGTATTCA
>Ga0070667_100003452_pt1 | contig 13466 bp, 10 predicted proteins | sample KBSS33metaG_FD_64659 | JGI IMG/M metagenome (GOLD analysis project Ga0070667, IMG submission 64659) | Switchgrass rhizosphere microbial communities from Kellogg Biological Station, Michigan, USA - KBS S3-3 metaG | ecosystem: Host-associated > Plants > Roots > Rhizosphere > Soil ...
CCCGGAGTTGCCGGGGTTGATCGCGGCGTCGGTCTGGATCGCGTCCAGCACCGTGTTCTGGTTCTTGGCGTCGCCGCCTGCGGCGACGGGGCGATTCAGCGAGCTGATGATGCCCTCGGTGACGGTGCCCTGCAGACCCAGCGGCGAACCGACGGCCACCACCTGCTGGCCCACCACCAGGTTGGACGACGAGCCCAACGAGATGGGGGTCAGGCCCGAGACACCCTTCGCCCGCACGACCGCGATGTCACTGCTCGGATCCGTGCCGACGATCTGGAATGTCGCGGTGTTGCCGGTGTTGAACGTGACCTTGGTCTGTACCGGCGGACTGCCCGGAGGCGCGCCCGGAACATCCTTGGCGCCGGCGACGACGTGGTTGTTCGTCAGGATCAGCCCATCGGCGGACAGGACGATGCCGGAGCCCTCTTCGGACGAGCGGCCCATGTCGGTCTCCAGCTTCACGACGCTGGGCACCACCTTGGCGGCGACCTGTTCGACAGAACCGATCGGCGCGTTCCCGGCGTGCTGTCCGCGCGCCGAACCGCCCAACGAGGTCGAACCACTCGAGTAGTCGGGCTGGGCCAGCATCACGATGCCGCCACCGATGCCCGCCGACACCAGTGCCACCGCCGCCATACCGGCGATCAAAGGCCCTGTGCGGGAACGGTTCTGGGGTCGCGGCGCGATGGACGCCGGTCGACCGTTCTGCTGCCCGGTGCGGTACGGGTCGTACGGCTGCGAACCGTACGACCCGGTCGAGTACTGGCCAGTCGAGTACGAGCCGGTCGGCTGCTGCCCGGTCTGATGTTGTCCGGCCTGGTGCTGCCCCGTCTGGTACTGCCCGGTCGGGTAGCTGCCCGTGGGGTACTGCCCGGTGGTCTGCGACTGCTGATGCGTGGCGTACCGCCAGTCGTATGACGACCCTTGCTGCGGCGACGCACCGTAGCCGGGCGCGGACTGATAGGAATCAGGACGCCGACCGGACTCGGGCTGCTGCGAGTACCTCGGGTGATTCGTCATTACTGGTCGACACTCTTCCTGTATTTCCGATCCGTTGCCGGGACAACGAACGACATGACCTGACGGTGCCCATTCGGGCTGAAAATTAACTGAGACACCACTGGCCGCACCCTAGACTTCCTCCCCCGTCCGGGCAGCTTCATTTTCCGTGGTCACACCCGTTACGTCCAGCCCAGTAGGTCGGTGTGTTGCGGTGACACCCGAGGGCCTGCCCGGCAATACGAGATGGATCGACGTGCCGGGAGGAGTCCCGCCCGGCACGGTGTCCTCAATCCGCAGCGCCCCACCGTGTTTGAGCACCACCTGCTTGACGATGGCCAGCCCGAGACCGGAGCCGGGCATCGCCCGCGCAGTCGTCGACCGGTAGAAACGCTCGAATACCAGCGCCCGTTCCTGCGGCGGAATGCCCGGCCCCCAATCGGACACCACCAGCTCCGCGTGCGTCGGGCTGATGCGCCCCAGCCGGACCCGCACCACCGAGCCGGCCGGACTCCACTTGGCGGCGTTGTCGAGCAGGTTCAGCACCGCCCGCGACAACCCGGCCCCGTCGCCGTACACCTGCCATCCGGCGATGTCGACATCGAAGTCAATGTCGTTGCGGCGGCGGCGAACTCGTTCCAGGCTGCGGTCGACGACCTCGGCCATCTCGACGGGCTCGTGGACCGTCACGCCGGCGTCGTCGCGGGTGAGGTCCACCAGGTCTCCGACGAGGGTGGACAGCTCCTCGATCTGGGCGATGACGTCGGACTGCAGACCCGCCATCTCCTCCTCGGGGAACGGCGGCGCGCCGGGCGCCATGGCCGCCATCAGCAGTTCGACATTGGTCCGCAACGAGGTCAGCGGCGTGCGCAGCTCGTGGCCGGCGTCCGACACCAGGCGGGCCTGCCGGTCTCTCGACTCGGCGAGCGCCCGCAACATCATGTTGAAAGCCTCTGTCAGCCTGGCCAATTCGTCATTGCCATACACCGGGATGGGACGCAGGTCGTCGGTGCGGGCCACGCGTTCGGTGGCCTCGGTCAATCGGGCCACAGGTCTGAGACCGGTACGCGCGACGGTGCCACCGGCGATGGCAGCGACGGCCATGCCAATTCCACCCACGATGAGCAGAATGGTGCCCAGCCGTTTGAGCACCTCACTTGTCGGCCCCAGATTCTTGGAGATCAGCAGCGAATTACCCGACTGCAGATGCACCGCAAGCACCCGCTGATAGTTGGTGGTACGCAACGACATCAGCAGCTTGCCGGCGATGACGTCCTTCTCCGGCGTACCCAGCGGCAGCGTCTGCCCCTGCTGGTTCGCGGTGTAGATGGACTGGCCAGGGATCACATACATCGCGTTGACGTCGGAGTACGCGGTGCCCTCGATGGCCTTGCCGGGATCGACGGCCAGGGAACCACTCTCGATGAGCAGCTGGGCGCGACTGTGCAACTGGTTGTCGATGTCGCCGTACAGCGCTTTGGACACCACGACGTACACCGCGACCGACATGAGGACGACGACCAACGCCACCATCGACATCGCGAGCAGCATGACGCGCCATTTCAGCGACACCGAGCTGGCGTCGTGTTGCACTGCGCCGTCCGGCGTCGTCACCGGCATCTGCGGCACTTCCCGCATCTTGCGGTCCACCGCGGCGCGAAGCTTGTCCACCATCAGGGTGGGGTCTCACGCAGCACGTAACCCACCCCGCGAACGGTGTGGATCAGGCGCGGTTCTCCCTCGGCCTCGGTCTTTCGGCGCAGGTACCCGACGTAGACCTCCAGCGCATTGCCCGACGTCGGAAAATCGAAGCCCCACACCTCTTCGAGAATCCGGCTACGGCTGAGCACCCGGCGCGGGTTGTGGATCAGCATCTCGAGCAGCGAGAACTCGGTTCGGGTCAGGCTGATCGACCGCGAGCCCCGGGTGACCTCGCGCGTCACCGGGTCGAGGCTGAGATCGGAGAACGTCAGCGCCGCCGACTCGGTGCGGTCGTCGGGCCCGGTCCGGCGGAGCAGCGCCCGCATGCGAGCCAGGAGTTCCTCGAGCGCGAACGGCTTCGGCAGGTAATCGTCGGCCCCCGCGTCGAGGCCGGCCACCCGCTCATCGATCGAGTCGCGGGCTGTCAGCATCAGCACGGGAAGGTCGTCACCACTGCTGCGCAGCTGACGACAGACGCCACGGCCGTCCAGCCGGGGCATCATGTCGTCGAGCACGACGGCGTCGGGCCGGTCGCTGGAAATACGCTCCAGCGCCTCGACACCGTCTTGGGCCAGTTCGACCGAGTACCCGTTGAAAGTCAGTGACCGACGCAGTGATTCACGCACAGCGCGGTCATCGTCGACTACAAGGATTCGCACAGCCACAGTCTCACCCCACCATCTGAGAGCGGACTGAGAAGACGCGCCATGAGGGCGCGAGAAAAACCGTCAGACGGGTCAGGCGCGGCGGTCGAGGTCGACCAGACCCAGACGCGCGGCCTTGAGCAGACGACGCGGCACCTTGTGCGCCTGACCTGCGACGTTCACGCTGACCAGGCCGGTGGCCTCGGCCTTCCACTGCGCGCGACGGCTACGGGTGTTGGAGCGCGACATCCTGCGCTTGGGCACAGCCATGATGTGCACCTCTCTGACTAAACGGAATTGCTTGCGGTCGGCTGCGTCGCGAACAAATAGGGCCAACGGCTCTCTATCGCTCGTCGCGTGCGCAGCGATTGCACCTCAGGATAGCCGCCGACCTGCGTAGGCTCCAAAACGTCGCCCCAACCGGGCAACACGCAACCCCAGCCCCCTTGACTCGGTACCGCTAGTACCGACTAACCTCCCTACCGGTTGGTTGAACGACGGGAGTGTGTGTGACATCACCAGCGGTCCGGATCGGTAACTGCTCGGGGTTCTACGGAGACCGGCTGGCGGCGATGCACGAGATGCTCGCCGGAGGTGAGCTGGACTACCTCACCGGCGACTACCTCGCCGAGCTGACCATGCTGATCCTCGCTCGCGACCGGGCCAAGAACGCCGACCTCGGGTACGCCAAGACGTTCCTGCGCCAGCTGGAGCAATCCCTGGGCCTGGCGCTCGACCAGGGCGTCAAGATCGTCGCGAATGCCGGCGGCCTCAACCCGGCCGGCCTGGCCGCGGCGGTACGGGCGCTGGCCGAGCGGCTGGGACTGTCGGTGAACGTCGCGCACGTCGAAGGCGACGACCTCGTGGGTCGCGCTGCCGAGCTCGGCTTCGGAGCGGCTGCGGCGGCGACATCGGGCGGAAGCACTCCCCTGTCCGCCAACGCCTACCTCGGCGCCTGGGGCATCGTCGACTGCCTGAAGTCCGGCGCCGACGTCGTCGTCACCGGCCGCGTGACGGACGCCTCGGTGATCGTCGGACCCGCCGCCGCGCACTTCGGCTGGACCCGCACGGACTACGACGCACTCGCCGGCGCGATCGCCGCGGGCCACGTCATCGAATGCGGTACCCAGGCCACGGGCGGCAACTTCAGCTTCTTCACCGAGATTCCCGATCTCATCCGCCCCGGGTTCCCGCTGGCGGAAATCTCCGCGGACGGCTCGTCGGTGATCACCAAGCACCCCGGCACCGGCGGCCGCGTCAGTGTCGACACCGTCACCGCGCAGTTGCTGTACGAGATCACCGGGGCGCGCTACGCCAATCCCGACGCCACCTTGCGGGTCGACTCGCTGGAGCTGACCGCCGACGGTGAGGACCGCGTGCGGATCTCGGGCGTGCGGGGCGAAGCGCCGCCACCCACCCTGAAGGTGTCGCTCAACAGCATCGGCGGCTTCCGCAATGCGGCGTCGTTCATCCTCACCGGCCTGGATATCGAGGCGAAGGCCGATCTGCTGCAGCGCCAGCTGGAAGCCAGTATTGCGACACGTCCGGCCGAGCTGCAGTGGACGCTGGCCCGGACAGATCACCCGGACGCCGACACCGAGGAACGCGCCAGCGCACTGCTGCACTGTGTGGTGCGAGACCCCGACCCGGCCAAAGTCGGCCGCCAGTTCTCCGCGGCCGCAGTCGAACTCGCACTGGCCAGCTACCCCGGCTTCACCACCACCGCACCGCCCGGCGACGGCCAGGTCTACGGACTGTTCAAGCCCGGCTACGTCGACGCGGCCCTGGTGCCGCACGTGGCGGTGCTGGCGGACGGCACCCGGGCCGACATCGCGCCGGCCGCGGAAACACTGGCGCTGGGTCCGGTCGCGGACCCTGCGCTGCCGGAGCCGCTGCCTTCCGGACCGACTCGCCGGGTGCCGCTGGGCACCATCGCCGGAGCCCGCAGCGGCGACAAGGGCGGTTCCGCGAATGTCGGTGTCTGGGTCCGTACCGACGCCCAATGGCGTTGGCTGGCGCACACATTGACGGTCGACACGCTGCGTGAACTGCTGCCTGAAGCCGCTGAGCTGCCGGTCACCCGGCACCTGCTGCCCAACCTGCGCGCCATCAACTTCGTCATCGAGGGCATCCTCGGCGAAGGTGTCGCGTACCAGGCCCGATTCGATCCCCAGGCCAAGGGCCTCGGGGAATGGCTACGAACCCGTCATCTCGACATCCCGGAGGAATTGATTTCGTGAGCATCTGGACCACGCCCGAACGCGATGCGCTGCGAAAGACCGTGCGCGCGTTCGCCGAACGGGAGATCCTGCCCCACGTCGACGAGTGGGAGCGCAGCGGCGATCTGCCCCGCTCACTGCACGAGGCAGCCGGCGCGGCCGGTCTCCTGGGTGCCCAGGCACCCGAATCGGTCGGCGGTGGCGGCGGCGACGGCGCCGACGCCGTGATCGTCTGCGAGGAACTGCATTACGCCGGCGTGCCCGGCGGCGTTTTCGCGTCGCTGTTCACCTGCGGCATCTCGACGCCGCACATGATCGCCTCCGGTGATCAGCGGCTGATCGACACCTACGTGCGACCGACTTTGCAGGGCAAGATGATCGGCTCACTGGCCATCACCGAACCCGGTGGCGGCTCCGACGTCGGGCACCTGACCACGCGCGCCGAGCGCGACGGTGACGACTTCATCATCAACGGCGCCAAGACCTACATCACCTCGGGCGTGCGAGCCGACTACGTGGTGACGGCGGTGCGCACGGGCGGCCCTGGCGCAGCCGGTGTTTCGCTGATCGTGGTCGACAAGAACACGCCTGGCTTCACCGTCAGCCGCAAGCTGGAGAAGATGGGCTGGCGCTCGTCGGACACCGCCGAGCTGTCCTACGTCGACGTCCGCGTCCCGGCCGCCAACCTCGTCGGCCCGGAGAACTCCGGCTTCCTGCAGATCGCCGGAGCCTTCGTCTCCGAGCGGGTAGGCCTCGCCGCGCAGGCATACGCGAGCGCGCAGCGCTGCCTCGACCTGACCGTGCAGTGGTGCCGGGACCGGGAGACGTTCGGCCGGTCGCTGATCTCACGGCAGTCGGTGCAGAACACACTGTCCGACATGGCACGTCGTATCGACGTGGCCCGCGTCTACACACATCATCTGGTGGAGCGCGAATTGGCCGGCGAGACGAACCTGATCGCCGAGGTGTGTTTCGCCAAGAACACCGCCGTCGAGGCCGGCGAGTGGGTGGCCAACGCCGGCGTGCAGTTGTTCGGCGGCATGGGCTACATGGCCGAGTCGGAAATCGAGCGGCAGTACCGCGACATGCGCATCATCGGTATCGGCGGCGGCACCACCGAGATTCTCACCTCGCTGGCCGCCAAGACGCTGGGATTCCAGTCGTGACTCAAGTAAGAAGCGGAGCGGATTGCGCATCATGACCCAGCTCAAGTCCACACTCAATTCCGCGTCGGCCGGTTACACCGAAGCCGCCGCGACCATGACGGCCAAGCTCACCGAGCTGGACGCCGAGCACGCCAAGGCCCTGGCCGGTGGTGGCGCGAAATATGTTGACCGCCACCATGCCCGCGGCAAGCTGACCGCTCGGGAGCGCATCGAGCAACTGGTCGACCCGGACTCGCCGTTCCTCGAGCTGAGCCCGTTGGCCGCCTGGGGCAGCGACTTCGTCGTGGGTGCCAGCCTGGTCACCGGCATCGGCGTGGTCGAGGGTGTCGAGTGCCTGATCGTCGCCAATGATCCGACGGTCAAGGGCGGCACCAGCAATCCGTGGACGCTCAAGAAGATCCTGCGCGCCAACCAGATTGCCCGCGAGAACCGGCTGCCGGTGATCTCGATGGTCGAATCGGGTGGCGCGGATCTGCCCACGCAGAAAGAAATCTTCATCCCCGGCGGTGCGATGTTCCGGGATTTGACCCGGCTGTCGGCCGAGGGCATCCCGACCATCGCCCTGGTGTTCGGCAACTCGACCGCCGGTGGCGCCTACATCCCCGGTATGTCCGACCACGTCGTGATGATCAAGGAGCGCTCGAAGGTGTTCCTGGCCGGGCCGCCGCTGGTCAAGATGGCCACCGGCGAGGAGTCCGACGACGAATCCCTCGGCGGTGCCGAAATGCATTCCCGGACATCGGGACTCGGCGACTACTTCGCGCAGGACGAGCTCGACGCCATCCGCATCGGCCGCCGGATCGTGGCCCGGCTGAACTGGCGCAAGCAGGGCCCGACACCGGCGCCGGTGGTGCCGCCGCTGTATCCGGAAGAGGAGCTGCTCGGCATCGTCGGCGCCGATCTGCGCATCCCGTTCGATCCGCGCGACGTCATCGCCCGCATCGTCGACGGCTCCGACTTCGACGAGTTCAAGCCGCTGTACGGCTCCTCACTGGTGACCGGCTGGGCCAATCTCTGGGGCTACCCGGTCGGCATCCTGGCCAACGCGCGGGGCGTGTTGTTCAGTGAGGAATCCCAGAAGGCCACCCAGTTCATCCAGCTGGCCAATCGCTCCGACACACCATTGCTGTTCCTGCACAACACGACCGGCTACATGGTCGGCAAGGCATACGAGGAAGGCGGGATGATCAAGCACGGCTCCATGATGATCAACGCCGTCTCCAATTCGAAGGTGCCGCACATCTCACTGCTCATCGGCGCCTCATACGGCGCCGGTCACTACGGCATGTGTGGCCGGGCCTACGACCCCCGGTTCCTGTTCGCGTGGCCCAGTGCGAAGTCCGCCGTGATGGGTGGTGCACAGCTGGCCGGTGTGCTCTCGATCGTCAGCCGGGCTGCCACCGAAGCCCGGGGCGGCCAGGTCGACGAAGCCGCCGACGCGGCGCTGCGGGCCGCCGTCGAAGCGCAGATCGACGCCGAGTCGCTGCCGGCGTTCCTGTCCGGCCGGCTTTACGACGACGGCATCATCGACCCCCGCGACACCCGCACCGTACTGGGAATGTGCTTGTCCGCCATTGCCAATGCCCCGATCGAGGGGACGTCGAACTTCGGCGTCTTCCGGATGTGAGTAGCAACATGATCACGAAAGTTCTTGTCGCCAACCGGGGTGAGATCGCCCGCCGGGTGTTCGCCACCTGCCGCCGGCTCGGCATCGGCACCGTGGCGGTGTACACCGATCCCGACGCGGCCGCCCCGCACGTCGCCGAGGCCGATGACCGCGTGCGACTGGAGGGTCGCACCGGTTACCTCGACGCCACCCAGCTGATTGCCGCGGCCAAGGCCTCGGGTGCCGACGCGATCCACCCCGGCTACGGGTTCCTTTCGGAGAACCCGGATTTCGCGGCCGCAGTAGAGGATGCCGGATTGACCTGGATCGGCCCACCCGTGGCAGCAGTCCAAGCCATGGGCTCGAAGATCGAGGCCAAGAAGCTGATGTCGGCCGCCGGCGTGCCGGTGCTGACCGAACTGGACCCCGACACCGTCACCTCCGACCAGCTGCCCGTACTGATCAAGGCTTCCGCCGGTGGCGGCGGCCGCGGCATGCGCGTGGTTCGCGAATTGTCCGCGCTGCCGGCCGAAGTCGCGGCGGCGCAGCGCGAGGCCCAGTCGGCGTTCGGCGATCCGACGGTCTTCTGCGAGCGCTACCTGGCCAGCGGACACCACATCGAGGTGCAGGTGATGGCCGACGCACACGGCACGGTATGGGCCGTCGGAGAACGCGAATGCTCCATCCAGCGACGGCACCAGAAGGTCATCGAGGAAGCACCCTCGCCGCTCGTCGAGCGGACGCCGGGCATGCGCGCCAAGCTGTTCGAGGCAGCGCGACTCGCGGCCACCGCGATCGGCTACACCGGCGCCGGCACCGTCGAGTTCATGTCGGACGCGAACGGCGACTTCTTCTTCCTCGAGATGAACACGCGCCTGCAGGTGGAGCACCCGGTCACCGAGGAGACCACCGGGCTCGATCTGGTCGAGCTGCAGCTGGACGTCGCCGACGGTGGCGCGCTGCCCCCGGAACCGCCGGCTACCCGAGGACATTCGATCGAGGCCCGGCTCTACGCCGAGGACCCGGCGAAGGATTGGCAGCCCCAGGCCGGCACGGTGCACCGATTCGATGTACCCGGCGTCCGAACCGAATTCAGCCTGTTGGGACGAGCCGGAACGCGCGTCGACTCCGGCATCGTCGACGGTTCGGTGGTGTCGGTGTTCTACGACCCGATGCTGGCCAAGGTGATCTCGTTCGCGCCGACCCGCGACCGGGCGGCGGCGATCCTCGCCGACGCGTTGTCCCGCGCCCGGATCCACGGCCTGCGCACCAACCGTGACCTGCTGGTGAATGTGTTGCGGCACCCCGCTTTCCTGGCGGGTGACACCGACACCGCGTTCTTCGACACACACGGTCTGGCCGAGCTGGCGGCCCCCACCAGCAATGCCGGCACCGACATCCTCCTCGCTGCGGTCGCCGCAGCGCTGGCCGATGCAGCGCACAACCGCACCACGGCAACGGTTTTCGCCGCCGCCCCCAGCGGCTGGCGGAACCTCGCTTCGGGCTACCAGAGCCGTTCCTACACCGACGCCGCCGGCGCCGAGCACCAGGTGCGGTACCGGTACACCCGCGACGGCGTCGACCTGCCCGACCGGGACGACGTCACCGTGGTGACCGCCGACCCGACGCGGGTGGTGTTGTGCCTGAACGGAGTTGAGCGGTCGTTCGACGTCGCTCGGTATGGCGCCGACGTCTTCGTCGACTCCCCCGCCGGCGCCGTCCACCTCATGGCCCAGCCACGGTTCCCCGACCCGGACTCCGCGGTGGCCCAAGGCTCGCTGCTGGCACCGATGCCGGGCCTCGTGGTCCGGGTCGGCGCGGCGATCGGCGACGCGGTCACGGCAGGCCAGCCGCTGATCTGGCTGGAAGCCATGAAGATGGAACACACCATCGCCGCACCGGATTCCGGTGTGCTCACCGAACTCAACGTGCAACCCGGCCAGCAGGTCGACGTCGGTGCCGTGCTGGCCCTTGTAGAAACCCCAGAAGGAGAATGACCGTGTCTTTCATCGAATCCGACGAGCGCAAGGCGCTTCGCGAGGCTGTCGTCGCGATGGCCTCGAAGTTCGGCCAGGACTACTTCCTGGAGAAGGCCCGTGCCGGCCAGCACACCGACGAATTGTGGTCCGAGGCAGGCAAGCACGGCTTCCTGGGCGTCAACATGCCCGAGGAGTACGGCGGCGGCGGCGCCGGCATGTATGAACTGAGCCTGGTCATGGAGGAGATGGCCGCGGGCGGCTGTCCGCTGCTGATGATGGTGGTCTCGTCGGCCATCAACGGCACCATCATCTCCAGGTACGGCACCGAGGACCAGAAGAAGCGCTGGGTTCCGGGTCTCGCCGACGGCTCGCTCACGATGGCGTTCGCGATCACCGAACCCGACGCCGGATCCAACAGCCACCGCATCACCACGACGGCCCGTCGCGACGGCGGTGACTGGATCCTGTCCGGGCAGAAGGTCTTCATCTCGGGCATCGACCAGGCCGACGCCGTGCTCGTCGTCGGACGCACCGAGGACCACAAGACCGGCAACCTGAAGCCGGCACTGTTCGTCGTACCGACCAATGCACCGGGGCTGAGCTGGACCAAGATCGAGATGGAGATCATCAGCCCCGAGAGCCAGTTCCAGGTGTTCCTGGACGAGGTACGGCTGCCCGCCGATGCGCTCGTCGGCTCCGAGGATGCCGCCATCGCGCAGTTGTTCGCGGGTCTGAACCCCGAGCGGATCATCGGTGCGGCCATGGCCATCGGCACCGGCCGTCTGGCTATCCGGACCGCCACCGAGTACGTCAAGACCCGCCAGGTGTGGAAGGTGCCGATCGGTTCGCACCAGGGCATCTCGCACCCGCTGGCCCAGATTCACATCGAGCTCGAGCTGGCCAAGCTGATGATGCAGAAGGCCGCCACACTGTACGACGCCGGTGACGACTTCGGCGCCGCCGAGGCCGCCAACATGGCCAAGTACGCCGCCGGTGAGGCGTCGGTGCGCGCGGTCGATCAGGCCGTTCAGTCGCTCGGCGGCAACGGCCTGACCAAGGAGTACGGCATCGCCGCCGCCGTCACGGCGTCGCGACTGGCCCGGATCGCTCCGGTCAGCCGCGAGATGGTGCTTAACTTCGTGGCGCAGACCTCGCTGGGTCTGCCTCGTTCGTACTGACAGGGAAGTCTCATGACCGCACTGGTCCACTACTCCGTCGAGAACGGTGTCGCCCGGCTGACGCTGGACTCACCGCACAACCGCAACGCGATATCGACCGCGCTGGTGGACCAGCTGCGGCAGGGCCTCACCGATGCCGCCGACGATCCGGGTGTCCGGGTCGTGGTGCTCGGCCACACCGGCGGCACCTTCTGCGCCGGGGCCGACCTGAGTGAAGCGGCCGGACACGACCCCGGCGATATGGCCACCGCCCGCGCGCTGGAGGCGGCGCGGTTGCTGCGCTCGATCCTGGAGTTGCCCGTTCCGGTGATCGCCGCGATCGACGGTCACGTCCGCGCCGGCGGCATGGGGTTGATCGGCGCCTGCGACCTGGTGGTCGCAGGCGCTGCCAGCACCTTCGCGCTCACCGAGGCCAGGATCGGGGTGGCGCCCTCGATCATCTCGCTGACGCTGCTGCCCAAGATGACGGCCCGCGCGGCCGGTCGCTATTTCGTCACCGGGGAGAAGTTCGGTGCCGACGAGGCCGAGCGGATCGGTCTTGTGACGATCGCGACCGACGACGTACCCGCCGCGGTGGCGAAGCTGACGGACGAGATCACCAAGGGCTCACCACAGGGTCTGGCCGCGTCGAAGGCGCTGACCACGGCGTCGATCCTGGCCGGTTTCGACCGCGACGCCGAGAAGCTGGCCAAGCAATCGGCGGAGCTGTTCGTCTCCGACGAGGCGCGGGAAGGCATGATGGCCTTCCTCCAGAAGCGGCAGCCGAACTGGAATAAGTGATCCACCTCCCGTAACGGATATGACGTCGAAGCGGCCACAGTTTGTAACAGCAGCCTTGCAAGTTGCTGTCATCGTCGTAGGCTCGAGTTGATGAGCACCCCAGGTTCGCGCGCACAGATGCGCGTCGTCGACACCGACCGGATACAGGTCGCTCACCTTCTCAGCGACGCCGCCGCGCAGGGGCGGCTGCCGATGTCGGAGTACGAGGACCGGTTGAACCGCGCCTATTCGGCGCAGACGTACGCCGAACTGTCGAAGTTGAGCGACGACTTGCCGTACATCACCACCGCGCCGTGGGAAGCGGGCGGCGAATGCCACCCCGCACCGTCGACGTTGTTGCTGGCGATCATGAGCGGATTCGAGCGTCGGGGCCGGTGGAACGTGCCGCAGCGGCTGACGTCGTTCTCGTTGTTCGGCGGCGGTGTCATCGATCTGCGCTACGCCGATTTCACGTCACCGGACGTCGAGATCCACTCCTACTCGATCTTCGGCGGGCAGACCATCCTGCTGCCGCCTGAGGTCAACGTCGACGTACACGGCGTCGGTGTCATGGGTGCGTTCGACCACCTCGGTCAGCGGGGCACCCCCGGCGCCCCGCGCGTCACCATCCGCGGCTTCTCGCTGTGGGGCCGCGTCGGCATCAAGTCCAAGAAGCGCAAGCCACCGCCCGCCTGAGCCCCTCCCGCGAGCGGCCGTGTCTGTACGGCAACACGCCGCATTTCGCGTGCACTTCGGGATCCCTCGCGGCGCGCGAGCGGCCACGAACTACACAGCATGAGGTACTCCCGCTCATAGCGGGCACTTAAGCTCCCCGTTCACCATTGCGTCATGCCCACGCAGTCAGTGGAGTGGATAGCCGCAGCACGGCTGTTGCGCCGCACCGGTTTCGGCACCACCGGTCGCGCCGTCGACGCTGCCATCGCGCAACCGGACTATCTGACCGCGGCCCTCAACGCCCATCCCGAGGCCGACCCCGGAGCCAGCGCGACACCCCTGCCCGATTTCCCGGTGCCCGCGCCGCCCGGCAAGAGTGCCACCGCCGCCACTCGCAAGGAGTACAACGCGGGGGTCAGGGACCAGATGCAAACCCTGTCTCAGTGGTGGGTCGAGCGCATGGTGTCAGTTCAGCAGCCGGTTCACGAAAAGCTGACCCTACTGTGGCACAACCACTTTGCCACCTCGGCGCGCAAGGTC
>Ga0070667_100003461_pt1 | contig 13444 bp, 22 predicted proteins | sample KBSS33metaG_FD_64659 | JGI IMG/M metagenome (GOLD analysis project Ga0070667, IMG submission 64659) | Switchgrass rhizosphere microbial communities from Kellogg Biological Station, Michigan, USA - KBS S3-3 metaG | ecosystem: Host-associated > Plants > Roots > Rhizosphere > Soil ...
GTTCGCGCCACGCCAAGAAGAAGAGGTAAGACACGATGGCACGTTCCGTCTGGAAAGGCCCCTTCGTCGACCTGTACCTTCTCAAGAAGGCCGAGGTCGCGCAGGATGCCGGCACCCGTTCTGGCCCGATCAAGACCTGGTCGCGCCGCTCCACCATCCTCCCGCAGTTCGTTGGCCTGACCTTCAGCGTCTACAACGGGCACAAGTTCATCCCCGTTGCCGTCAACGAGGACATGGTCGGCCACAAGCTCGGCGAGTTCGCGCCCACGCGCAGCTTCCCCGGCCACGCCGCCGACAAGAAGGGTAAGCGCAAATGAGCAAGGAAAAAGCTCCGCGCCGCGTGGGTGAGAAGGAAGCTCTCTCGGTGGGCACGCAGATCCGCGGCTCGGCTCAGAAGCTCAATCTCGTCGCCGGCCTCATCCGCGGTCGCCGCGCCGAGGACGCGATGAACATCCTGGCCTTCTCGAAGAAGGCGATGGCCGAAGACGCTCGCAAGGTGCTCGCCTCGGCGATCGCCAATGCCGAGAACAACCACAACCTCGATGTCGACGCGCTTGTCGTCGCCGAGGCGTCGGTCGGCAAGTCGATCACGATGAAGCGCTTCCACACCCGTGGTCGCGGCAAGTCGACCCGCATCCTCAAGCCGTTCAGCCGCTTGCGGATCGTCGTTCGCGAAGTCGAGGAGGCCTGATCATGGGTCACAAGTCCAACCCCATCGGTCTGCGCCTGCAGATCAACCGCACCTGGGACAGCCGCTGGTTCGCCGAAGGGCGCGACTACGGCAAGCTGCTCGAGGAAGACCTCAAGCTGCGCAAGTTCATCATCGAGACCCTGCCGCAGGCGGCGATCTCGAAGGTGGTGATCGAGCGTCCGGCCAAGCTGTGCCGCATCTCGATCTACGCCGCCCGTCCCGGCGTGATCATCGGCAAGAAGGGCGCCGACATCGAGAAGCTGCGCAAGCAGCTCGCGGCGATGACCAAGAGCGAAGTGAAGCTCAACATCGTCGAGATCCGCAAGCCCGAGGTCGACGCCAAGCTCGTCGCGCAGGGCATTGCCGACCAGCTGGTGCGCCGCGTGGCGTTCCGCCGCGCGATGAAGCGCGCGATGCAGTCGGCCATGCGTCTGGGCGCCGAGGGCGTGAAGATCATGTGCGGCGGCCGTCTCGGCGGCGCCGAGATCGCCCGCGTCGAGCAGTACCGCGAGGGCCGCGTGCCGCTCCACACGCTGCGCGCCAACATCGACTATGCCGAGGCCGAGGCGCTGACCGCCTACGGCGTGATCGGCATCAAGGTCTGGGTCTTCAAGGGTGAGATCCTGGGTCACGATCCGACGGCGCAGGACCGACTGATGATGGAGGCTCAGACCTCCGGCGTCCGTCCGGCACGCTGAGGCTTGAGGTAGGAATAGCACCATGCTGCAACCGAAAAAGACCAAGTTCCGCAAGGCCTTCAAGGGCCGGATCAAGGGCGACGCCAAGGGCGGTACCGACCTCAACTTCGGCTCCTACGGCCTCAAGGCCCTGGAGCCCGAGCGGGTCACCGCACGCCAGATCGAGGCGGCTCGCCGCGCGATCACGCGTCACATCAAGCGCCAGGGCCGCCTCTGGATCCGCGTCTTCCCGGACGTGCCGGTCTCGAAGAAGCCTGCCGAAGTCCGCCAGGGCAAGGGCAAGGGTTCGGTGGAATACTGGGCCGCGCGCGTGAAGCCGGGCCGGATCCTGTTCGAGCTCGATGGCGTTGCCGGTCCGCTCGCGGCGGAGGCCTTCAGCCGCGCCGCGATGAAGCTGCCGATCAAGACCAAGGTCGTGGCTCGCCTCGGCGACACCTCGCACCTTGGTGGCGAGTAAGGAGATCGTATCATGGCCAACAAGATCGACGACCTGCGCGCCAAGACCGACGACCAGCTGACCGCTGAACTCGCCGACCTCAAGCGCGAGCAGTTCAACCTGCGTTTCCAGGCAGCCACGAGCCAGCTCGAGCGCCCGGCCCGCATCAAGGAAGTCCGTCGCGACATCGCCCGCATCAAGACGCTGCAAGCGCAGCGGACCGACGCGTCGGCGAAGGCGTAAGGAGACCACCATGCCCAAGCGTATTCTGATCGGGACCGTGGTTTCCGACAAGACCGACAAGACCGTGACCGTGCTCGTCGAGCGTAAGGTGAAGCACCCGCTCTACGGGAAGATCATCCGCCGCTCGAAGAAGTACCACGCCCACGACGAGGACAACTCGTTCAAGGCTGGCGAGCGCGTGCGCATCGAGGAAACCAAGCCCTACTCCAAGACCAAGACCTGGAAGGTGCTCGACCGCCTTCAGGCTGGCAAGGGCCAGGCTCTCGAAGCCGACGTCTGAGTTGACCTTTGCGGGCGTTTGCGCCATGGGCGCGCGCTCGCTTTGGGTCACCGGAGTGAATTTTAGGAACTGCCGGACTGGTTCCGGCAAGCCAGTTGAGAAGGACCCGGATCGATGATCCAGATGCAATCCAATCTCGACGTCGCGGACAACAGCGGCGCCAAGCGCGTCCAGTGCATCAAGGTGCTGGGTGGCTCGAAGCGTCGTACCGCGGGCGTCGGCGACATCATCGTGGTGTCGGTGAAGGAGGCGCAGCCCCGCGCTCGCGTCAAGAAGGGCGACGTTCACCGCGCGGTGATCGTGCGCACCCGCAAGGACGTGCGTCGCGCCGACGGCAGCGTGATCCGCTTCGACAGCAACGCGGCCGTGCTGATCAACAAGAACGAGGAGCCGATCGGTACCCGCATCTTCGGCCCGGTGGTTCGCGAGCTGCGCGGCAAGGGCTTCATGAAGATCATCTCGCTCGCTCCGGAGGTGCTGTGATGGGTGCCGCGAAGATCAAGAAGGGTGACAGCGTCGTCGTCCTCTCCGGCAAGGACAAGGGCCGCAGCGGCACTGTCCTCCAGGTCCTGCCCAAGGACGGCAAGGTCGTGGTCGAGGGCGTGAACGTCGCCACCAAGCACCGCAAGCCGACCCAGACGAACCCGCAGGGTGGCATCGACCGCGTCGCGGCGCCGATGGCGATCAGCAAGGTCGCGGTTGCCGACAAGGACGGCAAGCCGACCCGCGTTCGCTTCGAAACCAAGGACGGCAAGAAGGTCCGCGTGGCCGTGAAGTCCGGGGAGACGATCGATGGCTGATAAGTACACTCCGCGTATGCGTTCCAAGTACGATGCCGAAGTCGCCAAGGCGATGACGGAGAAGTTCGGCTACAAGAACGCGATGGAAGTCCCCCGGATCGAGAAGATCACGCTCAACATGGGCGTGGGCGAGGCGAGCCAGGACAAGAAGAAGGTGCAGACCGCTGCGGCCGAGATGGAAGCCATCGCCGGTCAGAAGCCCGTCATCACCAAGGCCCGCAAGTCGATCGCCCAGTTCAAGCTGCGCGAAGGCATGCCGATCGGCTGCAAGGTGACGCTTCGTCGTGAGCGCATGTACGAATTCCTCGATCGTCTGATCACGATCGCGATGCCCCGCATCCGCGACTTCCGGGGCCTGAACCCCAAGTCGTTCGATGGCCGCGGCAACTACGCGATGGGTCTCAAGGAGCAGATCATCTTCCCGGAGATCAGCTACGACCGGATCGAGAAGGTGCGTGGGATGGACATCATCATCACCACCACCGCGAAGACCGACGACGAAGCGCGCGAGCTGCTGCGTCTGTTCGGGTTCCCGTTCCCGGCTGAAGAGTCGGAACAGAAGGAAGCGGCGTGAGCCGCTGAACAAGAGAGCTTAAGTCCATGGCGAAACTGAGTTCCGTGAACAAGAACGAGCGTCGCAAGAAGCTCGTCAAGCAATATGCTGGCAAGTACGCCCGCCTCAAGGCGGTCGCCGATGATGAATCGCTCGAAGAAACCGAGCGCCTCATCGCCCGCCTCAAGCTGGCCGAGATCCCGCGCAACGCCAACCCGACCCGGGTTCGCAACCGCTGCGCGACCACCGGTCGTCCGCGCGGTTACTACCGCAAGTTCGGCCTCTGCCGCATCGAGCTGCGCGATCTCGCCAACAAGGGGTTGATCCCCGGCGTGACCAAGTCGAGCTGGTAAGGGATAGCAAGCAATGGCACTGACCGATCCCCTGGGTGACATGCTCACCCGCATCCGCAACGGCCAGCAGGCGAAGAAGGACTCGGTCCTCTCGCCCGCGTCCAAGCTTCGCGCCCGCGTGCTCGAGGTGCTCCAGCGCGAGGGCTACATCCGTGGCTTCTCGGACGACGCGACCGGCGCCCATCCGCAGCTGCGCATCGAGCTGAAGTACTTCGAGGGCGAACCCGCCATCAAGCACATCGCTCGCGTCTCCAAGCCGGGCCGCCGCGTCTATTCGGGTTCCAAGGAACTTCCGATCGTGCGCAACGGCCTTGGCATCACCATCGTCTCGACGCCGAAGGGCGTGCTCTCGGACAACGAGGCGCGCAACCAGAACGTCGGCGGCGAAGTGCTCGCGGAGGTGTTCTGATGAGCCGCATCGGCAAGAAGCCGGTGGCGATCCCGAGCGGGGTCACCGCCGCTATCGACAACGGCACCCTGGCGGTCAAGGGCCCCAAGGGCACCCTGACGCTCGGTCTGTCCGACCTTGTGACCTACAAGGTCGAGGACGGCTCGATCGCGGTGCAGCCGGCCAATGACTCCAAGGCTGCCCGCAGCCACTGGGGCATGCAGCGCACGCTGGTCTCGAACCTGGTCGAGGGCGTCACGCAGGGCTTCACCAAGGTGCTCGACATCAAGGGCGTCGGCTACCGCGCGAATGCTCAGGGCAAGAACCTGAAGCTGCAGCTCGGCTACTCGCACGACGTCGACATCGCCGTGCCCGAGGGCATCGAGATCAAGACCCCGGACAACACCACGGTCGAGATCTCCGGCATCGACAAGCAGAAGGTCGGCCAGATCGCGGCCGAGATTCGCCGCTGGCGCAAGCCCGAGCCCTACAAGGGCAAGGGTATCGCCTATCGCGGCGAGTACATCTTCCGCAAGGAAGGGAAGAAGAAGTAATGGCAAAGCTGTCTCTCTTCGCACGCCGCGCGCGCCGCGTCCGTACCGCGCTCAAAGCGCGCTCGGGCGGTCGCCCCCGCCTGTCGGTGCATCGCACCGGCCGCCACATCTACGCGCAGATCATCGACGATGCGCAGGGCCGCACGGTCGCCGCAGCGAACACGCTCGGCGCCAAGGGCACCGACATCGACGCAGCGACCCGCGTGGGCAAGGAACTCGCCGAGGCCGCCAAGCAGGCGGGCATCACCTCGGTCGTGTTCGATCGCGGCGGCTTCCTTTACCACGGCCGTGTCAAGGCGCTGGCCGATGCCGCCCGTGAAGGCGGGCTGGAGTTCTGATCATGGCAGACGAAAACAACAACGAGCAGCCCATCGCGGCTGAAGCGCCCCAGGGCGGCGATCACGTCGTCGAGGCACGCGAAGGCGGCCGCAGCGGCGGTCGTGGCGGTCGTGGCCGTGGTGGCAACGACCGTGGCGGTGACCGTGGCGGCCGTGGCCGTCGCGACGACCGTCGTGGCCGTGGCAACGACGACGAGGGTGGCGAGGAGCTCATCGAGAAGCTCGTCCACATCAACCGCGTCTCCAAGACGGTGAAGGGCGGCAAGCGCTTCGGCTTCGCGGCGCTGGTCGTCGTGGGCGACGGCAAGGGCCGCGTCGGTTTCGGCCACTCGAAGGCCCGCGAGGTCCCCGAGGCGATCACCAAGGCGACCGCTTCTGCCAAGAAGAAGATGATCCGCGTTCCGCTCAAGGAAGGCCGCACGCTCCACCACGACGGCAGGGGCCACTTCGGCGCCGGCCGGGTGAACGTGCGCACCGCCCCTGCGGGTACCGGCATCATCGCCGGCGGCCCGATGCGCGCCGTGTTCGAAAGCCTGGGCGTCCATGACGTCGTGACCAAGTCGGTCGGCACTTCGAACCCGTACAACATGATCCGCGCCACCTTCGACGCGCTGACCACGCAGACTTCGCCGAAGTCGGTGGCACAGCGTCGCGGCAAGAAGGTCGCCGACCTGCTGGGCCGCGGTGGCTCTTCCGAGGTGGAGGCCGAGGCCGCTGCCGAAGCCATCGTGGAGTAAGCGACATGGCGAAGATCAAGATCAAGCAGATCGGTTCGCCGATCCGTCGCCCCGAGAGCCAGAAGAAGATCCTGATCGGTCTGGGCCTCGGCAAGATGCACCGTGTGGTGGAGCTCGAAGATACCGCCGAAGTGCGCGGTGCCATCGCCAAGCTCCCGCACATGGTCGCCGTCGTCGACTGAGTATTTCGGTACTGAGACGAAACGGTTTGAGACAAGAAAAGCCCCGGCGGGAACGCCGGGGCTTTTTCCGTTTCGGCTTTTCAGTTTTGCAGGGGATGAGGCGCGTGGCGGCTCTTCCGCTGCCGATTGGCTGTGCTATTCGCCGCGTTGCCTCGCGCTGCCCGGCGCCGGGGCTGGTTGCCATTCCTGGCAGAGGTCTGATCGTGCTCCGCAAACGTCTCGCCACTTTGTCCCTGCTCTGTCTCGGCTTGCCCGCGCTGGCCGGCTGCGGCGCGCGCGACAGCGGCGGAACGGTGGTGCCCGACGGCGTAGCGCTTGCCCAGTGCGGCGACGCCCGCGCGGACACCAACTGGCTCAAGTCCTTGCGCAAGTCCGACGATGCGCTGCGCCGCGCGCTGGCGAACGGGACTGCGAATGCGGTTGCGGCTGCGCACAAGGCTCTGGATAGGGGCGACTACCGCCTGGCTGCCGCGACGACTGCCGAGGGAATCTCGCCCGAACCTTATGGTGTCGAGTGCCGCGTGCTGGGCGGGCTGGCGCCATGGACGGTGCGGGCGCTCGCGTTCGTTGCCGACGGTGAGCAGCCTGCGGACGAAGACCTGGGCGGCAAAGTCACCGGCTTTGGCCGGCGCTACAATGCGGCGATGCTTGCCGACCCGCGCTTCCCCTATGCCGACGTCTGCCGTGCAGTGGACAAGGCCGGGCCCAAGCCGGCGGAGCCTACCGATCCCGACGCCGGCACCGTCCAGCCCTACGGCTTTGCCGAACTGGGCGAGGCCAGGATGATCCACGGGCTTGGCGCCGCCGCCAGGCGTGGCTCGGTCTACGACATCGGCATCCTGCTCAGCCGCGACAAGGCGAAGGTGGACGAACCGGACCTGTTCGGCCTGACGCCGCTCGCCTGGGCGGTCGCCTATCACCGCTGGCCCGCGGCGGAGGCTCTGTTGCGCGCCAAGGCGAGCCCGATTGGCGCCGCCTGCCAAAGCGCGATCGACCGCGAATCGCCGCTCCAGGTCGCGCGCGTCATGCGCTGGTACGCAATGATCCGCCGGATGCGGCCACTCGTCACGGAGGAGGAGTTCGCCAGCCTCCGCCAGAAGCCGCGCTGGACCGACGCCAGCCTCTCGGAGTTCAACCACGCGCTCACCGAGCTTAAGGAACGCTACGAGGCGACGCTGCGGCAGCAGCGGTTCACCCGGCACGATCTCAACTTCGAGGTGGACGAGCGGGGGAACACGACCAGCTGCACGATGGACCCGGCCTCGATCTCGCCCGGCTTCGACAAGGAGCTGTGCGGTCTGGCGATGGAGATCGTGCGCTGGACGCCGGCGCGCGACGCCTTCGGCACCCGCGTGCCCGAGAGTGCCAAGCTGCTGGTGGGCTTCGGCGGGGGCAGCTGAGTCATTCCGCCGCGCAGAGCGGCAATTCAGCGCGTGACATTAGCAGCCGCTTCCGCTAACGGCGCGCACTTCCATCAGCGCGACCAAAGCGAAAGCGAGTGCAGACCATGAAACTGAATGACATCCGCGACAACGCCGGCTCCCGCCACCGCCGCCTGCGCGTCGGTCGCGGCATCGGCTCGGGCAAGGGCAAGACTGCCGGCCGTGGCCAGAAGGGCGCCAAGGCGCGTTCGGGCGTTTCGATCGCCGGCTTCGAAGGCGGCCAGATGCCGCTTCACATGCGCCTGCCGAAGCGTGGCTTCAACAACAAGAAATTCGCCAAGGACTACGCGATCGTCAACCTGGGCCTCGTCCAGAAGGCGATCGATGCCGGCAAGCTCGACGTGTCGGGCACGGTCGACCAGGCCGTCCTCCAAGCTGCCGGGCTCGCCCGTGGCGGCAAGGACGGCGTTCGCCTGCTCGGCAAGGGCGAGCTGAGCGCCAAGGTCACCTTCAACGTCGCCGGCGCTTCGGCCGGTGCGGTTGCCGCGGTCGAGAAGGCCGGCGGCTCGGTGATCCTGCCCGCCAAGGAAGAAGCCGCGGCCTGAGACTGGGCTCGGCGACAGCAACGACAAACGGGAAGGGCGGGCGCCGGGCGCTTCGCCCTTTTCGTTCATTCGGGGCCGGTCTTTTGCGCGTGATCCTCTTTCGCGCGTGAAGCCAATGTCTATATGGCCCATTCCGACCCCAGGGTTCGACAAGGCAGGCAGCAGCCGCTAAGGGCGAATCCGATTACAGTTTCCGAGGCTTTCCAACCGTCATGGCTTCTCGCGCCGACAACATCGCCAGCACGCTCAGCCTGGCCAATTTCTCCAAGGCCACCGAGCTCAAGAACCGCATCTGGTTCACCATCGGCGCGCTGATCGTCTTCCGGTTCCTCAGCTTCGTGCCGCTGCCGGGCGTCAATCCGCTGATCCTGACTCAGCTCTACAGCAAGACGCAGGGCGGCATCCTCGATCTGTTCAACACCTTCTCGGGTGGCTCGCTCTCGCGCATGAGCCTCATCGCGCTGGGCGTGATGCCCTACATCACCGCCTCGATCGTGGTGCAGCTGGCCGCCTCGCTCCATCCGGCGCTCGTCGCGCTGAAGAAGGAAGGCGAAGCCGGGCGCAAGAAGCTCAACCAGTACACCCGCTACGGCACCGTGGGCCTGTGCGCGCTGCAGGGCTACTTCCTGGCCGTCAGCCTGGAAGCCTACGGCGCGTCGAGTGGTCTGCAGGCGGTGGTCGACCCCGGCCTGATGTTCCGCATCGGCGCGGTCGTCAGCCTTGTGGGCGGCACCATGTTCCTGCTGTGGCTGGGCGAGCAGATCACCTCGCGCGGGATCGGCAACGGCGTCTCGCTGATCATCATGGCCGGCATCGTCGCGCAGATGCCGACGTTCGCCAGCAACGTCGGGCAGGCCTATTCGGCGGGCGACACCGGGTCGGTCCTGATCATCGCGCTGATCGCGCTGGTGGTCGCGATGATCCTGATGATCTGTTTCATGGAGCGCGCTCAGCGCCGGCTGCTGATCCAGTATCCCAAGCGCGCCACCCAGCGCGGCATGATGCAGGCCGACCGCAGCCACCTGCCGCTCAAGATCAACACCGCGGGCGTGATCCCGCCGATCTTCGCCAGCTCCTTGCTGCTGCTGCCGCTGACGATCAGCCAGTTCGCCGGCAAGTCGCTGAACCCGGAGAGCACCGCGGGCAAGATCGTGGTGACGCTCAACCAGTATCTGGGCCACGGCAAGCCGCTCTACATGCTGCTCTATGCGGCGGGCATCGTGTTCTTCTGCTTCTTCTACACGGCGGTCGTCTTCAATCCGGAAGAGACGTCGGAGAACCTGAAGAAGAACGGCGGCTTCATCCCCGGCATCCGCCCGGGCAAGAACACCGCGGTCTATCTGGACTACGTGCTGACGCGCATCACCGTCATCGGCGCGATCTACTTGACCATCGTCTGTACGGTGCCGGAATACTTCCTGTCGATGACAGGGTTGCCGCTGCTGTTCATGGGTGGCACGAGTCTGCTGATCGTCGTCAACGTCACGGTGGATACGATCACGCAGATCCAATCGCACCTGCTGGCGCATCAGTACGGCGATCTCATCAAGAAGGCGAAGCTGAAGGGCCGCCTGCGCTGATCCACGAGATGTGGAGAGCGATTGCGACGAACAACTGAGGGGTAAGGCGTGAACATCATTCTGCTGGGGCCGCCAGGGGCGGGTAAGGGCACCCAGGCCCAGCGTCTGGTCGAGAAGCACGGCATGCGCCAGCTCTCGACCGGCGACATGCTTCGCGCCGCCGTCAAGGCCGGCACACCCACTGGCCTGCAGGCCAAGGCGGTAATGGAGCGCGGCGAACTGGTTTCGGATGAGCTCGTCTCCGCCCTCATCGGCGACGAACTCGACGCGATGGGCCTGCAGGCCGGCGCGATCTTCGACGGTTACCCGCGCACCGCGGCCCAGGCGGCTGCGCTCGACGCGATCCTTGCCGAGCGTGGCCGCAAGCTCGACCATGTCGTCGAGCTAGAGGTCGACGAGGACGCGCTGGTGACGCGCATCACCGGGCGCTTCACTTGCGCCACCTGCGGCAAGGGTTACCACGACACGTTCGAGCAGCCCAAGGTTCCGGGCACTTGCGACAAGTGCGGCGGCACCGAGTTCAAGCGCCGTCCGGACGACAATGCCGAGACCGTGCGCACGCGCATGGCCGAGTACCGCGCCAAGACCGCACCGATCCTGCCGATCTACGAGGCCCAGGGCATCGTCAGCAAAGTCGACGGCATGGCAGGGATGGACGAGGTGACCGCAGCGATCGAGGCGATCCTCGCGAGCTGACAAACGGGAAGGGGCAGGGGCGATGATGCGTTTCAAGGTTCTGCCGCTCCTGCTGCCGATCGCGGCCATGGCCACGCCTGCTGTCGCGAAGGTCGCCGAAGTGTCGGATCGCGGCTTCGTCGTGCGCCATGTCGTGCAGGTTCCGGCAAGCCCGGAGGAAACCTGGGCACTGCTGGTCAAGCCCTCCGCCTGGTGGGACGCCGACCACACGTGGTCGGGCGATGCCGCCAACCTCACGCTCGATGCCAGGCCCGGCGGCTGCTTTTGCGAGGTGCTGCCGGGGGAAGCCAAGGCTCCGCCCAAGGGCGGCGTCGAGCACATGCGCGTCGTCTACGTGGAAAAGCCGCGCGCGCTGCGGATGGTGGGGGCGCTCGGCCCGTTGCAGGCCGATGCGGTGAGCGCCACGCTGACCGTGCAGTTCAAGGCCGCGGAAGGCACCGCCGGGACGCAAATCCTGATCGAGTACGTCGTCGGTGGTTACACGCGCACTCCGTTCGACAAGCTGGCGCCGGCGGTGGACGGCGTGATCGGCGCGCAGTTCCAGCGTCTCGGCGCCAAGCTCGGCGCTTCGTTCTCGGCCGCTTTCCCATCCGGAGAGGCGGCTCCGGCGCCGGCGGAAGCGCCCGCAGGGGGCCCCGCAGCAGAGGGCGACGCCGGGGTCTTGCCGCTACCCGAACAACCGCCCGAGGCGACAGGGCAGATCATCGGTCGGTAGGTGCGGCGTCTGCGCTTTGACTGCGGTCGTGATTTGCGGTAATCATCCACACACGATGCAGGCACCGGCCGCCGCTTGACGGGCAGGCCCGGGGTTGCGGCGTGCAGCGCCTGCTGGCGTTGACACTCGCTGCGAATCGTTCTAAGCGCGCCCTTCACTCGACAGCTTCGGCAAGTCCGGCAAGGCCAAGATCGCGTGTCTTCGACACGGCGTTCCGCCACCCGGAACTATTGCCGTTGGGGCTGGCGGGGGTTCAGCGTTGAGATAGGGGCAGCCGTGTGCGCCCCTGTGGAGCAGGAGATTTAAGTGGCTCGCATTGCCGGGGTAAATATCCCCACCAACAAGCGCGTGATCATCGCGCTGACCTATATCCATGGTATCGGCCGCGCCAAGGCTCTCGAGATCGCCGACAAGCTCGGCATCGATCACAGCCGTCGCGTGCAGGACCTGTCGGACGCAGAAGTGCTGCAGATCCGCGAAACCATCGACGCCGACCACATGGTCGAGGGTGACCTTCGTCGCGAAACCGCGATGAACATCAAGCGTCTGATGGACCTCGCCTGCTACCGTGGCCTGCGCCACCGCAAGGGTCTTCCCGTCCGCGGCCAGCGCACGCACACCAACGCGCGCACCCGCAAGGGCAAGGCGAAGCCGATCGCCGGCAAGAAGAAGTAAGCCGGGCGGGCCTTTCGACAGGCCCCGGTTTTCCGCAGCGATATAGCGACAGGATACACGATCATGGCACGCGAACCTCAGCGCATTAAGCGCCGCGAGCGCAAGAACATCACCAGCGGCATTGCGCATGTGAATGCCAGCTTCAACAACACCATGGTGACCATCACCGATGCCCAGGGCAACGCGATCTCGTGGTCGTCCGCCGGCATGATGGGCTTCAAGGGAAGCCGCAAGTCGACCCCGTATGCCGCCCAGGTGGCCGCGGACGACGCCGGCAAGAAGGCCGCCGAGCACGGCGTGCGCACTCTCGAGGTCGAGGTCAAGGGCCCGGGTTCGGGCCGCGAGAGCGCCCTGCGCGCCCTCCAGGCCGTCGGCTTCACCATCACCTCGATCCGTGACGTCACGCCGATCCCGCATAATGGCGTGCGTCCCTCCAAGCGCCGCCGCGTCTGATCGAGCCTGTGCGGGCGGCGAACCGGTCGCCACCCGCACCCGGAACGTCCCGGGCCTTTCCACCAGGCCCTGGGACGCCACCGCTGGCGACACCGCCATCGAACACCCCAGGGGAAGTCCATGACAGTCAACATCAAGAACTGGCAGGAACTCAAGAAGCCCAACAGCCTTGAGCTCAAGCCGGGACCCGACCCCAAGCTGAAGGCGACCTTCGTTGCCGAACCTCTCGAGCGCGGCTTCGGCCTGACGCTCGGCAATGCGTTGCGCCGCGTGCTGCTCTCCTCGCTGCAGGGCGCCGCGATCACGTCGATCAAGATCGAGAACGTCCTTCACGAGTTCAGCTCGCTCGCCGGCGTGCGCGAGGACGTCACCGACATCGTCCTCAACGTCAAGCAGATCGCGCTCAGGATGCAGGGCGACGGGCCCAAGCGCCTGCAGCTCTCCGCGACCGGCCCGGCCGAGGTCAAGGCCGGCGATATCGCCGTGACCGGCGACATCGAGGTCATGAACAAGAACCTCGTGATCTGCCATCTCGACGATGGTGCGACGCTGAACATGGAACTGACCGCCGACAGCGGGAAGGGCTACGTTCCGGCCGTCTCGAACCGTCCGGTCGACGCGCCGATCGGCCTGATCCCGGTCGATTCGCTGTACTCGCCGGTCCGCCAGGTCAGCTACAAGGTCGAGAACGCCCGCATCGGGCAGGAGCTCGACTACGACAAGCTCAACCTGACGGTCGAGACCGACGGCACCGTCACGCCCGAGGACGCGGTGGCCTATGCCGCGCGCATCCTGCAGGACCAGCTGGCGCTGTTCGTACACTTCGAGGACATCGCCCCGGTCGGCACCTCGCCGATGATCGGGATGGCTGCGGGCACCAGCTCGGTCTCGGAAGAGAGCGACACCAACCAGCTCAACCGCTACCTCCTCAAGAAGGTGGACGAGCTGGAGCTGTCGGTCCGTTCGGCCAACTGCCTCAAGAACGACAACATCATCTACATCGGCGACCTGGTCCAGAAGACCGAGGCCGAGATGCTCCGCACGCCGAACTTCGGCCGCAAGTCGCTCAACGAGATCAAGGAAGT
>Ga0070667_100003472_pt1 | contig 13427 bp, 9 predicted proteins | sample KBSS33metaG_FD_64659 | JGI IMG/M metagenome (GOLD analysis project Ga0070667, IMG submission 64659) | Switchgrass rhizosphere microbial communities from Kellogg Biological Station, Michigan, USA - KBS S3-3 metaG | ecosystem: Host-associated > Plants > Roots > Rhizosphere > Soil ...
CGGGCAGGAGCCCGGCGACCGCGGCACCGAGGGTGCCCTTTCTCTTGGTTACTTCTCTTTGGGCAAGCAAAGAGAAGTGACCCGCTCGCCGGCAGGCGAGCGGAACGCTTCCCAAGAACAAGGCGAAAGCAAATGGATCCCGGCCTTCGCCGGGATGACGACGAACGCGCGTTACGACGTAACGCGCTCCCAAAAACGCTTAACCCCATCGAGCCACGAGCTCGACAACGGCGAATGCGCCGCCGCCTTGTCCCCCTCGAACGTCGCTTCAAACTGCTGCAGCAGCTCACGCTGCTCGCGCGTCAGCTTCACCGGCGTCTCGACGACGACATGGCAGAGCAAATCGCCGGTGCGTCCGCTGCGTACTGATGTGACGCCCTTGCCGCGCAGGCGGAACAATTTGCCGGTCTGCGTTTCGGGTGGGATCGAGATCGACGCTTCGCCATCGAGCGTCGGCACCGACAGCGTGCTGCCGAGCGCGGCTTGTGCGAAGCGGATCGGCACTTCGCAATGGAGATCGTCGCCTTCGCGCTGGAAGATCGCGTGCTCGCGCACGCGGACTTCGACGTAGAGATCGCCTGACGGCGAGCCGGACGGGCCGGCTTCGCCTTGGCCCGAGAGACGAATGCGATCGCCGTTGTCGACGCCGGCCGGAATCTTGACCGAGAGCGTACGGTCGTCGTGCACGCGGCCTTCGCCGCGGCACTCCTCGCACGGGTTCGCGATGACTTTGCCGGCGCCGCCACAATGCGGGCACGATTGCTGGATCGAGAAGATGCCGTTCTGCATGCGCACGCGGCCTTGGCCTCGGCACGTCGCACATTGCGAAGTCTTGCCGTCGGCGGAACCTACCCCTTCGCAGCTGCCGCACTCGATGAGCGTCGGCACTTCGATCTGTTTCTCGGCGCCGAACACGGCCTCTTCGAGATCGAGCTCGATCACATAACGCAGATCCGCGCCGCGCCGCTGGCGTCCGCGGCCGCCGCCCATGCCGAAGATGTCGCCGAAAATATCGCCGAAAATATCGCCGACGTCCGCGAAGCCGCCCGGCGCGCCGCCGCCGCGACCGTTCTCGAACGCGGCGTGACCATGCTGATCGTAGAGCGCGCGCTTGCGCGAATCGGACAGGATCTCGTAAGCCTCCTTGGCCTCCTTGAACTTCTCCTGCGCAGCGGGATCGTCGGGGCAGCGGTCCGGATGGCATTTCATCGCTAGGCGCCGGAACGATTTCTTGAGCTCCTCGTCGTTCGCTGTGCGCGCGACGCTGAGGACTTCGTAATAGCAACGCTTGCTCATTTCGCCAACACTTTTCGTTCGATCCGGCGATCGGGAATGAACCACAGCGCCGCGACCAGGGCATACAGCATGCACGAGATGATTGGCGCGAAAAACGCCAACACAATAGCGGTGAGGTAAAGGATCGGCGAGAGCGTCGCCTTCCAGTCGCCCCAAGCGCCGCCGATGGCTCGATTGAGATCGCTCTCCAACCCACCATTGCAATGCATGAGGCTACGAGTAAGCGGCACCCATGACAATGCCGTCATCAGCAGCACGAAGCCGTAGAGCGCGGTCGGAACCGGCGAAGGAATCGGTTCGGCTTCGTTGAGCCAGGCCGTCGTGAACGGAAACAGCGACAGCCAGAAGAGGAAATGGAGATTCGCCCACATCACCTTGCCGTTGACGCGCTCGACGGCGTGCATCAGGTGATGATGGTTGTTCCAGTAGATACCGATGTAGATGAAGCTCAGCACGTAGCTGACGAACACATGCCAGCTTTCGGACAGCGCGTGCCAGCTCGCTTCGTGCGGAGGCTTGAGCTCCAACACCATGATCGTGATGATCACCGCGATGACGCCGTCGGTGAACGCCTCGAGTCTCCCCTTGTCCATCGCGTCCCCCGCTCAGCCGAAGCCGCGCCGCTCGCGTCAAGCGCGAGCGGCGCAATCCTGATTACTTCTTCCCGTCCTTGACTTCGGTGAACTCGGCATCGACGACATCGTCGTTCTTGCCGCCTGCTTGCGCCTGCGCGCTCGGCTCGGCGCCAGGTTGCGCACCCGCGGCCGCCGCGGCTTGCAGCGATTGCGCGGCTTCTTCGAGCTTGGCGATGCGCTTCTCGATCTCGGCCTTGTCGTCGCCCTTCATGACCTTCTCGAGATCCGCGAGCGATTCCTCGATGCGGCCGATCTGATCGGGCACCTTGCCACCGTGTTCTTTAATCGCGGCGCGCACGGTGTGCACGAGTTGATCGGCCTTGTTGCGCGTGCCGACGAGCTCGTGGAATTTCTTGTCTTCTTCTTTGTTCGCTTCGGCGTCGCGGACCATGCGCTGGATCTCTTCTTCCGAAAGACCCGAGCCCGCTTTGATCTCGATGCGCTGTTCCTTGCCGGTGTTCTTGTCCTTCGCGGCGACGTGCATGATGCCGTTCGCGTCGATGTCGAACGTGACTTCGATCTGCGGCATGCCGCGCGGCGCGGCCTGGATGCCGGCGAGATCGAACTTCGCCAGCGATTTGTTGAAGCGCGCCTGCTCGCGTTCGCCCTGCAGCACGTGCACGGTCACGGCGGACTGATTGTCTTCAGCCGTCGAGAACACCTGCGAGGCCTTGGTCGGAATCGTCGTGTTCTTCTCGATAAGCTTGGTGAACACGCCGCCCAGCGTCTCGATGCCGAGCGAGAGCGGCGTCACGTCGAGCAGCAGCACGTCCTTGACGGTGCCCGAGAGCACGCCGCCCTGGATCGCAGCGCCGACCGCAACCGCTTCATCCGGATTGACGTCCTTGCGCGGCTCCTTGCCGAAGAAATCCTTGACCGCTTCCTGCACCTTCGGCATGCGCGTCTGGCCGCCGACGAGGATCACCTCGTTGACGTCGGACACGCGAAGCCCCGCGTCGTTGAGCGCGGTGCGGCAGGGCTCGATCGTCTTCTTGACGAGATCGTCGACCAAGGCTTCGAGCTTGGCGCGCGTCAACTTGATGTTGAGATGCTTGGGACCCGACGAATCGGCCGTGATGTACGGCAGGTTCACTTCGGTCTGATGCGCGGTCGAAAGCTCGATCTTCGCGCGCTCGGCGGCATCTTTGAGACGCTGCAGCGCCAGCGGATCGTTCTTGAGATCAACGCCCTGGTCTTTCTTGAATTCCTCGACGAGATAATCGATCACGCGCTTGTCGAAGTCCTCGCCGCCGAGGAACGTATCGCCGTTCGTCGCCAGCACTTCGAACTGCTTCTCGCCGTCGATCTCGGCGATCTCGATGATCGAGATATCGAACGTGCCGCCGCCAAGATCGTAGACCGCGATCTTGCGATCGCCACCCTTCTTGTCGAGGCCGTATGCGAGCGCCGCCGCGGTTGGCTCGTTGATGATGCGCTTGACTTCAAGGCCCGCGATGCGGCCGGCGTCCTTGGTCGCCTGGCGCTGCGAATCGTTGAAGTACGCCGGCACCGTGATGACGGCTTCAGTCACCGGCTCGCCGAGATAATCCTCGGCGGTCTTCTTCATCTTCATGAGGACCTTGGCCGAGATCTCCTGCGGCGGCATCTTCTTGCCGTCGGCCGTCTCGACCCACGCATCGCCGTTGTCGTGCGCGTTGATCTTGTACGGCACCATGCCGATGTCCTTCTGCACCTCGGCGTCGGTGAACTTGCGGCCGATGAGGCGCTTCACCGCGTAAAAGGTGTTCTTCGGATTGGTCACGGCCTGGCGCTTGGCGGTTGCGCCGACGATCACCTCGTTGTCCTTGAAGGCGACGATCGACGGCGTCGTGCGATCGCCTTCGGAGTTCTCGATGACCTTGGCGGTGGTGCCTTCCATCACCGCCACGCACGAGTTGGTCGTGCCGAGGTCGATACCAATGATCTTGCCCATCTTCCTAACTCTCCCACGCTGATTCGGTTCGGCCTTCGAGGCCGTGGATGACGCGAAATTTTGGGGTTGGCCTATCTATTTCAACCGGTTTGCGCTCTGTGTTCGCGCATCGTCGCGGCTCGCGCCGCTCCTAGAGGTTCTAGGCACCTGGCGCTTTCGACACCGCGACGAGCGCAGGCCGCAGCAAGCGATCGTTGAGCACATAGCCCTTCTGCATCACCGCGACGACCGAACCCGGCTGATGCTCGCCGCTCGCCACCATGCTCATCGCCTGATGCCGCTCCGGATCGAACGGCTGCCCGATCGGATCGACGATCTTGAGCCCGTTCGTATCGGCAATGCGCGCAAGCTCGCGCAACGTGAGCTCGACGCCGCCACGAAGGCCGGCGTAGTCGCCACCCTCGACAGCCAACCCGCGCTCGAGATTGTCGATGACCGGCAGAAGATCGGCCAGCAGTTTCTCGTTGGCGAAGCGGCGCGCCTGTTCGAGATCGCGCTGCAGGCGCTTCCTCTGATTTTCGAGCTCGGCGCGCTCGCGCAGCATGATCTCGCGCATTTCGGCGAGCTTGGTTTCGTATTCGTCGAGCTGGCGGGTCAACGTATCGACGTCCGCCATTACGGTTTCGTCCGCGCCACGGCCCGAAGTCGGGTCGGTGTTCTGCATGAGTCGAGTCTCCAGAAAAAGCCCAAACTCCGGCCTCCCATCAAGGCAGCCGAAGCGTCGAAAATCCCTAGGGGAACCAGGCGCATACGCACCCGAAAAACCCCGCACTAGCCAAGCTTATGAGGGCGTCTGGGCCCGCTTCAAGGCGCCGGAGATGATCCCCGCCGTCGCCTGAACCACCGGAATGACGCGCTCATAGGCCATGCGCGTCGGCCCGATCACGCCGAGCACCCCGAGCACGCGCCCGCCGACCCCATACGGTGCGGTCACCAAACTGTACTTGTCGAGTGCAGCAAATCCGGATTCCTCGCCGATGAAGAGCCGCACGCCCTCGGCGAGCGCGCAGCGCTCCAGGAGCTGCAAAAGATCGCGCTTCCTCTGAAACGCCTCGAAAAGCTCGCGCAGCCGATCGACATCGGCGACTTCCTGCTTGCCCATGAGGTTGGTCTGGCCGGCCACCAGCATGTCGTTGCCGGCGCTCGCCTGAAACGCCTGCTGCGCGACATCCATCGCCGCCGAAAGCAGCCGATTGAGGCGCGCACCCTCGTCCTGCATCTCGTGCAGGAGCCGCGCGCGGATCTCGTCGATGCGCATGCCGGCGAAGTTCGCGTTCAGATAATTGGCGATCTGCTCCAGCTCGCTCCCACCGTAAGGCCGCTGCGTCGCGATCACACGGTTCTGAACCTGCCCGTCCGTAAAGACGAGGATCACCAGCATCCGGTTCGCATCGAGCGGCACAAAATCGATGTGCCGGAACGGGAATTCCTCGCGCTTGGGCACGCTGACGACGCCGACGAAATGCGTCATTTCAGACAGAAGCGACGTCGCGCTGCTCAAAAGATCCGGCGTCGCCGCATCGGTCGGCAGCTCGCGGCGGAGCTTATCGACCGCGGGCTCATCGAGCGGCCGCACTTCGAGCAGGCTGTCGACGAACACTCGGTAACCCTGCGACGTCGGCACGCGCCCTGCCGACGTATGCGGCGCGGCAACGAGCCCGAATTCCTCGAGATCGGCCATGATGTTGCGGATCGTCGCAGGGCTCACGTCGAGCCCAGATGCCTTCGCAAGCGTGCGCGAGCCGACCGGCTGGCCTTCGGCGATATAGCGTGCGATCAGCGCGCGCAGGAGCTGGCGTGCGCGGGCGTCGAGCGGATGTTGGTGATGGGCGGATGCGTTCATCGAACCTTCGTGCTTACGGCAGGCACGCTAGCAACTGGCCCATTGCCAAGCAATAGACCATCCCGGCGAAGATGTAATGCGGCCACCACACCCTCCCTTCAACACGCGCCTTGGCCGCGCCCGAGCCCCATGCTAGCGTTCGCACGCGTTCAACGCCCCGCCGATTCCATGCTCGAAACCCTCTACGTCAAAGACTTCGCGATCGTCGAAGAAGCCGAGATCGCGTTCGGCCCGGGCATGACCGTCGTCACCGGCGAGACCGGCGCCGGCAAATCTCTCCTCGTCGACGCGCTGCTGCTGCTCGCCGGCGGACGCGCGGACGCCACACAGGTGCGCCACGGCTGTGAGCGCGCCGAGCTTGCCGCGACGTTTGATCTCAAGAACCGCCCCGACCTTCGCGACTGGCTCAAGAACGAAGACCTCGACGAAGACGGCGCTTGCCAGCTCCGCCGCGTGATCCGAAGCGAAGGCAGCTCGCGCGCGTGGATCAATGGCCGGCCGGTAACGCTGACGCAGATGAAAACGCTGGCCTCGGATCTGATCGAGATCCACGGCCAGCACGAGCATCAGGCGCTGCTCGAACCCGCGCAGCAGCTCGCGCTGCTCGACGCGTTCGGCGCGCACCAGAAAGAACGCGACGAAGTCGCCCGCCTTGCCCGCAGCTGGCGCGAAACCGCCACGCGCATCGCCGAGCTTTCGCGTGGCGGCGATCATCTAGAACGCATCGAATGGCTGACGCATCAGCTCGACGAGCTCGATCGTCATGCGCTCTCCGCTGCCGATCTCGCCGCGCTCGACGAAGAACACAAGCGCCTCGCCAATGCGGGACAACTGCTGCAAGGCGGCAGCGGCCTCGCCGAGCGGCTCGACGGCGATAGCGAATTCGCGCTCGTGAGCCTCGCCGCGCGCGCGCAAGCCGAGGCTGCGCGTTTGTCTTCGCTTGATCCACGTATGACGCCGATCGCCGAATTGCTCGATGCGGCGCAAATCCAGCTCAACGAAGCCAGCGACGCGCTCGCACGCTATCAAAGCGCGCTCGATCTAGACCCCGAGCGGCTCGGCGAAGTCGAAGCGCAACTTGCGAAGTTGCATGAGCTTTCGCGCAAGCATCGCGTGCCGATGAGCGAGCTGCAGACGCATGCGAATGCGCTGCGCGATGAGCTTGAAACGCTGCGCGGCGCTGGAGCGAGCATCGCTGGGCTGCAAGAGACTCAGAAGCGGTTGCAGAAAGAGTACGAGACCGCTGCCAAGCGGCTGACCGGAAAACGCACCGATGCAGCGCGTACGCTCGGCAAGGCGGTCACTGGGCTCATGAATGAGCTCAGCATGCGTGGTGTGTTCGGAGCAGAGCTCGTTGCGCAAGACGACGCCGAACCCGATCCCACCGGGGCCGAGCGTTGCGAATTCCTTGTCGCTGCCAATCCCGGCACGCCGCCGCGGCCGCTGCGAAAGGTCGCGTCCGGTGGTGAGCTTTCACGTATCAGCCTTGCGCTTGAAGTTGCTGCGCTTGGGCTCGATCCGGTAGGGACGATGGTGTTCGATGAAGTTGATGCTGGCATCGGCGGTGCGGTCGCCGAAGTCGTCGGGCACAAGCTTCGGCATCTTGGCGAGAGGAGCCAGGTGCTGTGCGTGACGCATTTGCCGCAGGTGGCGGCGCTCGGGCATCACCATCTTCGCGTCGTCAAATCGACAACCGGAAAGGCGACGCAGACGGAAATTGAAACGCTTAACGGCGTCGCGCGGCGTGACGAGATCGCGCGGATGCTTGGAGGCGTCGAGATCACGCGCGAGACGATGGCGCATGCGGAGCAGATGTTGGGCAAGCCCACACCAGCCAAGAGCACTCATCGCCGTCGGTAGATTCCAAGGCGGTCTCGGGATTGCTCGTACTCACTCGTCCGCGATCTGGCGGACCGCCGCTCCGAATTCCGTATCACCCAATGAAATGGGAACCATGACACGGAGTTTTCTATGCGTACTTCGCACTGGGTAATCGCAGTCCTCACACTCGCGTATGTAGTCAAACCAGTCTCCGCGGACGCACACGTGTGGATCGACCGTGGCCTGACGTCTGCCTCTCAGTCGGATCCGAATGCGAACGAGGGATCGGCAGTCGCCATCCAGGAGGACGTCCTCGTCGTGGGTGCTACGGAACTCGACAAACCCGTAGGTTGGGAAGATGGGCATCCGACCGTCGCCGTTCCCGACGCAGGCGGCGTGCAGATCTATCGCAGGAACGGAAACTCTTGGGCGCTTGCCCAAACAATCTTTTCGCCGACGCCCGTAACGGGCGCGCGATTCGGTGCTGCTGTCGCCATTGACGGTGACGTCATTGTCGTTGGGGAACCGAACTACTCGCCACCGGAAGATCCCGTGACGTTTCACCACAATGGTCGTGCCCTGGTTTATACGAGATCAGCGTCGGACAGCAATTTTGTCTATCGAAAAGAGATTTATCAGTTTGGGCTCAACCATGCGGGCCAGCCTCCGCACTTTGGTGCCGCGGTGGACGTCGTCGGTGGACCGAATGGGCACTTTGCCGTTGCGATTGGTGCTCCGGGTGATGACGTAGCTGATCAAGACGTGTGGGGCACCACAGGGCTGGTTACGGACGAAGGGTCTGTGTTTGTTGTCCGATTCAGACTGACACAAAACGGCGGTCTTATCGATCAAGATGATGCTGTAAACAGCTGGTATGTTCGCGCGCCAGTCGCTTCCTACAACCCAACTGCTTGCCCTCAAGAAGACGATCCTTGCATTGCAGCGTTCCCGGAGAACAGGTTCAGTGGATCGAGCCTAGCCATCACACGGGCCGATTGTTCTTCCTCGGACTGCCAAGACATCTACTACTTGGCAATGGGTGCTCCAGGCGCCGATGTGTTGTATCAATTCGGCGGTGGTGTCAACTCTTTTAATACTCGAGTAGATGGAGGTGCGGTATGGATCTACCGCATCGATTCAACATTCATGCATGCGACAGATCCGCACGACGTCGTACAGCAATGGCGCGCTATTGAAGCATCCGTAGAAGGTTATCCGGCCGAATATATTCCTTTCTTAGTTCCACACTTCTCGCTTGAATCGCGCTTCGACAATGAACTCTTTGGAAATTCCGTAGATATCAAGTATGAAGGCGGACAAGCAGTCGTCGTTGTTGGCACCCCAGGTTCCGTCATAGGTAACGCACGCCCAGGAGCTGTTTACTACTTCAAGGGCGTGTCCGGATATTGGCATCCAGTCCAGAAGATCAGGGCGCCGGACCCTGTTGACGGAAACGATGCATTCGGCGCGGCAGTCGCATTTGCAGGAGATCGCCTCACCGTAGGAGCGCCGCAGCGTGAGAACCCGATTGACGGCCAGATAGCCACCGGATCCATCTTCGACATTAAGCCAACCGGCACGCCGCAGTCTCCCTGGAATGTCACGGACGAGCTTTTCGATGCCGACCATCCCCTATCGGGCTACACACTTACCCCGAGGTTGGCTGCCTCGGAAAATTGGATTGCCGTAGGCATTCCGGCCGCGAACGGCGTCAAACTGTGGCAACGCGGCTGGACGTTGAACGTCGAGCCGTACGGCCAAGGGGCCACCGTACAGATACGACCGGCAATCTTGCAAACACCGGCAATCATGTGCCCCCCGGATTGCGAACTGACTTTCGAACACGGTCGCCACCTGACGCCTGTGGCGATTCCTGGAGATGGCTTCTCATTTCTGAACTGGCTGAACAACGACGGTGACACGGCCGATGCCTGCGAAAACGAAACGTCATCGACGTGTCATCTCGTGATGGACAGAGACCAAACCATCGTCGCGAACTTCGTGGTCAACGTCGGGAATACGCGCATTCTCAACCTCGCCATTGGAGGCGGAGACGGCGCTATCAATGTCGAATCCCAGGATGGCCCCGATCTTTCATGTCCTGACGCCTGCGATGGAATCTATCCGGCCGGTAGCTGGATATCAGTGATCGCTGTGCCGACTGATGGTTTCGAATTTGACGCCTGGAGCGGAGCCTGTGAAAACTCGGCCGGAAACGCGTGTTCGTTTCAGTTGAATGCTCACACCAATTTGACCGCAAGCTTCCGGCCGGTCAACGGCAATCACATGATCACGGTCAATTTTTGGGATTCCGGCAGCGGCACCGTGAAGGTCTTGTCGACCGAAGAGCCCTATGTCTGCGGTACCGAGGATGCTACATGCAGCGTCTCGCGTCCGGCCAATTCAAGTGTCGAACTCCACGCATGCACAAAGCCACTCTCAGAATTTGTTGGCTGGGGTGGTTCGACATGTTGGGGAGCGGACGAATGCATATTCACCCTTGACGAAGATAAGAACGTCGATGCGGTCTTCGCTCCATCGGACATCCTATTCAAAAACAGCTTCGAGGAAACCACCTGCGATATCGGCGAATTCTGATTTCAGCCCTCGCCTAAGTGGCAAGGCGGCTTGGGGTGGGCGGACGCCCACCCCTTTTTCTTTGTAAGCACACCGGTGATGCGGTCCATTCGCTGAAGCGCCTTCAAACTCCGACCAATCGAACGCACGACTACCTTTCGGCACACGGTCTGATGTCGCTCGCACCCTAGCATCGCCATGACACGTCGATTGTTGCGCTAACAACGCGCGCATCGATTCGCGTTGCCAAATCACGATCGAACGCGGGAGATCGATCATGTTGCGCATCCTGTCTTGTTGTGCGCTCGCGCTGTCCACAGTGCTTGCGAGTGCAGCAGCGCCAGCGCCCGACCCCATCGAAGGCTTCTGGCTCGGCACCGCCGGCACCGACAAAGAAAAAGTCGACGTCGGCTTCGAATTCCGCCGCGATGCGGCCGGCAAGCTCATGATGAAAGTCACGCAGCCGATCATGAGCTACTACGGTCTCGATGCCGGCGAAGCCAAGCACGACGGCGATCGCATCACGAACGAATCGTTCGCGCTCTCGCTGACGCGCAAAGGCGACACGCTGACCGGCACGTTCCCAGGCCCGCGCAGCACCGCGAGCCTGCATCGCGTCGATGCGCTGCCGCCGGCTCCGCCGATTCCGGATGTTCCAACTGGCCCCGCGCCGCGCTGGCAGACGCGAATCGGCGGCGATGCGTATGCATCGCCCATCGTCGTCGACGGCGTCGCGTACATCGGCACCACCGCGGGTGTCATGAACGCGGTGAAGACGGACAAGGGCGACCTCGCGTGGACGTTCGACGCCGGCGGCCCGATCTTCGGCGCAGCCGCGGTAGTCGATGACGCGCTCTACTTCGTCTGCGACAACGGCTTCCTCTACAAGCTCAACCGCGCCGACGGCAAGGAGCGCTGGCACTATGATCTCGGCGACCGAGCGACGGCGCGCATCCTGCCGCATCCGACGACGTACTCGTGGGACTGGCAGGCGCCCTCGCCTGTCGTCGCCGACGGCGTCGTCTATGTCGGCGCGGGCGACGGCGGTTTTCATGCGGTCGACGCGAATAGCGGACAGCGCAAGTGGCGTTTCGCGACGAGCGGCAAGATCCGCACGAGCGCCGCGATCGATGGCGCGCGCGTCGTCGTCGGCAGCACCGATCATTTCGTCTATTCGATCGATCGCGCGAGCGGCAAGGAAGTTTGGAAGTTCGACTCGCACGCGGACGTCGACGGCGCGCCGCTGATCGACGGCGGCCGCGTCTTCATCGGCAATCGCGGCGTCGGCTTGCACGCGCTCGCGTCCGACACGGGCAAAGAGCTCTGGCGATTGTTCTTCTGGGGCTCGTGGGTCGAATCGACGCCGACGATGCGCGACGGCGTGCTCTACATCGGATCGTCCGATCTCGGCCACGTCAGCGCGATCAATCCCGGCGACGGCCACGTGATCTGGCGCGGCAACGTCTACGGTTGGACGTTCGGCACGCCGCTGGTGATGGACGATCGCATCTACGCCGGCGCCGCGGGTGGCACGCCGTATTTCATCAAGCACGACGCCGGTTTCGTCACGCTCGATCGCAAGACCGGGAAGATGCTGACGCGCTGGCCGTTGGCCGACACCGGCGGACATCAATGGGGCATCGCCGGATCGCCGGCGCGGAGCGGCGACAGCGTGATCGTGGCGACGATCGCGGGATCGTTGTACGCGTTTCCGATGATGAAATAGCTCCGTCGTCCCGGCGAAGGCCGGGACCCAGCTCTTGTCATTCAAGAAAAACCTGGATCCCGGCCTTCGCCGGGATGACGATGGGGTGGAGGCGAGCTAAAAACTCTCGACGCTCGCGCGCACGACCGGCGGCCGAAGCTGCGCCATCCAGTCATTCGCATTCGCCACCTGCGCATCACGCTTGAACGCATCGAGCGCCGCAAGATCGAGCTCGCCGATCGCCCAATCCGCACCGTCTTGCGCACGTACGAGCACGCCATCGGACGGAAACCCGCGATCGATAGGCGTGTAGATCGTCGCGGTGCCGGTATTGACGTCGAGCGCTGGGCTCCACGGCGCCTCGCCAGCGGTCACTGCGCAAGCCACGAACACCTGATTCTCCAGCGCGCGCGCCTGACAGCCGACACGCACGCGCATAGCGCCAGCATCAGTATCGGTGCAGCTCGGCACCAGAATGATGCGTGCGCCGGCCTCGACTTGCGCGCGCGCATACAGCGGAAACTCGCAGTCGTAGCAGACGTCGATGCCGATGCGGCCGAACTCGGTATCGAACACGCGCAGCGCATCACCGGGCTCGATGATGACCGCGTTGCGCTCGAAACCGGTCAGCGTCAATTTGTCCTGAAACGCAATCTTGCCGTCGGGCGAGGCGAAATACGCGCGATTGCGATAACGCCCGTTGCCGACGTCGAGCAGGAACGTACCGGCGGCAAGATAGATCGAATGCCGCTTCGCAAGCTCGCGTGCGAGCGCGACGTAATCGTCGTGATGCACCTGCAGCGCCGCGAGCGAACGCGCGAAATCCGAGCGCACCGGCTCGGGCTGCTCGGCCGCAGCTTCGAGCGCCAGGTACTCGGGCAGCACGACGAGGCCCGCGTCCGCGCGCGCGGCTTCGGCGACACGATTGCCGACGCGCGAGGCGAACTCGGCGAAGTCGGCCGGTTGGCCGATCGTGTATTGAGCGGTGGCGACTTTGAGTTTCAATCCAGCGGTCTCAACCAGAAGCGCAAGCGATGGCATGTCGGCATATCGTGGCCGATCTCCTGCCATTCAAGCTGGCAGAACATGTCTTCCTGCCGCTGGTAGCCACGCTTAGTCCAGAACACGTCGTTGCCGCGGAAGCCTTCGGGTCGGCGCGGATCCTCGGATTTGCGTTCGACGGCGCAGAATGCGGTCGTGTTGAAGCGCGCGAGCTTGCGCGCATAGCCTTCGCGCTCGTCGAAGAAGCGGTGGCCGAGGCCGTGGCCGCGATAGTCCTTGAGCAGCACCGATTCGCCGAAATAAAACACGTCCTCGAGCGGAATGCCGCGATCGAGAAACGGCTGCTGGAACGCGGCCGTCTCATCGGTCAGCGGAATGCCGGTCGACGCGCCGATCACGCGATCGCCGTCGAACGCGAGCACGAAGAGGCTCTCGGGCGATTGCGAATACGTCGCGAGGTATTTCTTCTCGTATTCGCGATCGCCCGCGTAGAGATACGGCCAATCGTGGAACACGGCGATGCGAAGCTCGGCCACGGCGTCGAGGTGCGGCGCGACGTTAGCGCCGGTGAAGGTTTTGATCTCGATCATGGGCCTACGGTATCGAATCCCGGGT
>Ga0070667_100003474_pt1 | contig 13423 bp, 13 predicted proteins | sample KBSS33metaG_FD_64659 | JGI IMG/M metagenome (GOLD analysis project Ga0070667, IMG submission 64659) | Switchgrass rhizosphere microbial communities from Kellogg Biological Station, Michigan, USA - KBS S3-3 metaG | ecosystem: Host-associated > Plants > Roots > Rhizosphere > Soil ...
TCGGGCGTCCATGCGCTGCAACTCGAGATGTGCCAGTCGACCTACATGGACGAACGCGCACCGTTCGCGTACCGGCCCGATCTCGCGGTGAAGGTTCAGCCGCTACTGCAGCGGATGCTGCAGGCCGTTCTTGAAGCGCGCCCCGCATAGACGAGCGCGCGCCCTTCAGTCAAGTGTCTGGGCGATGCCGCGGTACAGCCGGGCGCGCAAGGGACTTGAGCCGATCGCATACGACAGCTCGGCGGGGTGCTCCGCGTCCCACAGGCACAGGTCCGCCCGCTTGCCGGGCTCGATGCTGCCGTGTGTCGCGCCCAGCCCGAGCGCCCGCGCCGCGTGGCGCGTGACGCCGAGCAGCGCCTCGGCCGGCGTCAGGCGGAACAGCGTGCAGGCCATGTTCAGCATCAGCGGTAGGTGCGTGCCCGGGCTGGTGCCGGGGTTGCAGTCGGTCGCGATCGCCATCGCGACACCGTGGGCGCGGAACTGCGCGACCGGCGGCGGCCGCGTGTCGCGCAGGAAGTAGTACGCGCCCGGCAGCAGCACCGCGACGGTGCCGGCGCGCGCCATCGCGGCGACGCCGGCTTCGTCGACATGCTCGAGGTGATCGGCCGACAGCGCGCCGAACTCGGCCGCAAGCGCCGCGCCGCCCTGGTTCGACAACTGCTCGGCGTGCAGCTTGACCGGCAGCCCATGCGCGCGTGCCGCCTCGAACACGCGGCGCGTCTGCGCCGGCGTGAACGCGATGTTCTCGCAGAACGCGTCGACCGCATCGGCCAGGCCGAGACGCGCCGCCTCGGGCAGGATGCGCTCGACGATCTCGGTGACGTAGTCGTCGGGCCGCTGCGCGAACTCGGGCGGCAGCGCGTGGGCCGCGAGCAATGTTGTGCGCACCTCGATCGGATGCTGGTGACCCAGCGCGCGCGCGACCCGCAGCATCTTCAGCTCGGCTTCCAGTGACAGCCCGTAGCCCGACTTGATCTCGACCGTGGTCACGCCGTGCCGCATCAGGCTGCGCAGCCGGCGCGCCGACTGGGCTTGCAGGGCGGCCTCGTCGGCGTCGCGGGTCTGCCGCACGGTCGACAGGATGCCGCCGCCGGCGCGTGCAATCGCCTCGTAGCTCGCGCCCTGCAGGCGCAGCTCGAACTCGCGCGCGCGGTCGCCGGCGTAGACGAGATGGGTGTGGCAGTCGATCAGGCCCGGCGTCAGCAGTGCGCCAGCGCCGTCAAGCTCGCGGTGGACCGGCACGTGCGGATCGAGCGCGTCGACCGGGCCGACGGCGGCGATGCGCCCGGCCACGATCGCGACGCAGGTCAGCGGCGTGACGACGCACGCGTCGTCGCTGCATGAAACGACGCGCACGTTGCGGATCAGCAGGTCGATCGCAGGCAGGGCAGAGGCCGGCATCGTCAGACCTCCCGCAGCAGTTCGGCCCGGGCCGCGACGAACTGCTCGCAAGCCACTCGCCCGAGCACATGCTCGCCATCGCGGACGCGCTGCACGCCGCCGGCCCAGACGTCGCGCACGGCCCTGCGTCCCTGGTTCGCGAACACATGGCTCGCGAGCACCTGCGGCGGGGTCAGCCCGGCGAGCGGGCCGCTGGTGTCGAGCACGATGAAATCGGCTGGTTGCCCCGCCACGAGGCCGGCGCCCATGCGACCGCCAGCGCGCGCGCCGCCGGCGACCGCGGCGCCCCACAGGTGGTCGGCGACCTGCACGTTCGCGGCACCCGTCAGCACATTGCGGCGCTGCGACGCGAGGCGCTGCGTGTACTCGAGCAGGCGCAACTCCTCGGCCGCGTCGACGCTGGCGTGGCTGTCGGAGCCGATGCCCCAGGTGCCGCCGGCGGCGAGGTACGCGGCGGCGTCGAACACGCCGTCGCCGAGGTTGGCTTCGGTGCTGGGGCACAGGCCGGCGACCGCGGCGGACGCCGCGAGGCCGCGCAATTCCGCATCGACCAGGTGCGTCGCGTGCACCAGGCACCAACGCGCGTCGACGGGAAGGTTCGCGAGCAGCCACGCGACCGGGCGCTGGCCGCTCCAGGCCAGGCAGTCGTCGACCTCCTGCTGCTGCTCGCCGATGTGAATGTGTACTGGCGCGGTCGCATCGATCGCGTGCAGGCGCGCGACGACCTCGCGCAGCGCTTGCGGCGCGACCGCACGCAGCGAGTGCGGCGCGATGCCGATCGCCGCGCCCTGCGCGCGCAGGCGCTGCGCGATGTCGAGCAACGCGTCGGGGCCATTGACGAAGCGGCGCTGATCGGCGCGCGGCGGCTGGCCGCCGAAGCCGGCGTGCTGGTACAGCACCGGCAGCAGCGTGATGCCGATGCCGGCGCGGCGCGCGGCGGCGAGCAAGCGCAGCGCCATCTCGGCCGGGTCGGCGTAGTGCCGGCCCTGCGGGTCGTGGTGCAGGTAGTGGAACTCGCAGACCGCCGTGTAGCCGGCGCGCAGCATCTCGACGTAGAGCTGGGTCGCGATCGCTTCGAGCTGGTCGGGCGACACCGCGTTGGCGACGCGGTACATCAGGTCGCGCCAGGTCCAGAAGCTGTCGGCGCCGTCGGTGCCGCTGCGGTGTTCGGACAGGCCGGCGAACACGCGCTGGAAGGCATGCGAATGCAGGTTCGGCATGCCGGGGATCAGCGGCCCGGCGGCGCGCGGCATGTCGGGCGCCGCGGCCGCGCCTGCCTGCACGCTCGTCAGCGCGCCCGCGTCGTCCCAGCGCAGCAGCACGTCGCGGGCCCAGCCCGCGGGCAACAGCGCGTGGTCGGCGAACAGCGAGTGGACTGCGGCCATGCTCATCGGGGGCGATCGTGACACAGACGCACCTGCAGCAGCGACGCCGGCGCGCTGATCGGCCGCGCGTCGATCGATTCGACCGGCGTGCGCCACAGCAGCGCCTGCTGCGGCGCCAGGGTCAGCGGCGCGCCGTCGGCCGCGGTCGCCGACCATTCGCCGTCGCAGCAAAGCAGCAGGGTCACGTCGCCGGCCATCAGCGTGGTGGCCGTGCGGTGACAAAGCAGCTCGCTGCGGAACGCGCCGCGCCGCGTCATCACGTTGAAGTCACGACTCGCACCGTCGATCAGCGTGGCCGTCAGCGGCACCTCGCCCGCAAAGGCGAACGGCACGAGCGCCTCGGTCAAGGCGTGGTCGATGCACCCATCGGCCGAAAGCAGCCGCATGCCGGCGCCGTGCAGCAGCACGATGCGGCGATCGATGCCGGGGAATGCCGAGAACGGCGCGTCGCGTTCGACCTCGGCAACGCTCATTCGCCAGTCGAACGAGGCACTGTCCGTGCCGCCGAAAGCGATCTCGCGCGTCAGGCCCGCGCCGTTCTTCCACGGCTGCGGCGCGAGCCTGCGCAGATCGAAACGCTCGACGCTCACTGGCCGAGCATCGGCAGGTTCAGCCGCTGTTCGCGTGCCGTCTTGATCGCCAGTTCGTAACCGGCATCGGCGTGGCGCATCACGCCCGAACCGCTGTCGTTGACGAGCACGCGCGCCAGGCGCTTGGCCGCGGCCTCGCTGCCGTCGGCAACGATCACCATGCCGGCGTGCTGCGAGTAGCCCATGCCGACGCCGCCGCCGTGGTGCAGCGAGACCCAGGTCGCGCCGCCGGCGACGTTGAGCAGCGCATTCAGCAGCGGCCAGTCGGAGACCGCGTCGGTGCCGTCGCGCATCGCCTCGGTCTCGCGATTCGGGCTCGCGACCGAGCCGGTGTCCAGGTGATCGCGGCCGATCACGATCGGCGCCTTCAGTTCGCCCGATTTGACCATCGCGTTGAACGCGAGGCCCGCCAGATGCCGCTCGCCGAGCGCCAGCCAGCAGATGCGCGAAGGCAGGCCCTGGAACGCGATGCGCTCGCCGGCCATGTCGAGCCAGCGGTGCACGTGGGCGTTGTGCGGGAACAGCTCCTTGATCTTCGCGTCGGTCTTGCGGATGTCTTCGGGGTCGCCCGACAGCGCGACCCAGCGGAAAGGCCCCTTGCCTTCGCAGAACAGCGGGCGGATGTAGGCGGGCACGAAGCCGGGGAAGTCGAACGCGTCGGTCACGCCTTCGTCGAGCGCGACCTGGCGGATGTTGTTGCCGTAGTCGACGGTGGGCACGCCCATCGCGTGGAAGTCCAGCATCGCCTGCACGTGCAACGCGCACGATTGCGCGGCGGCCTTCGTCAGGGCCGCGTGCCGGCTCGAATCGGTCTGCGCGTCGCGCCACTGCGCCAGCGTCCAGCTCGCAGGCAGGTAGCCGTTGATCAGGTCGTGGGCCGAGGTCTGGTCGGTGACGAGGTCCGGTTTTGGGCCGCCGGCCCTGGCGCGCTTCACCAGTTCGGGCAACAGTTCGGCGGCATTGCCGAGCAGGCCGATCGACACCGCTTCGCGGCGCTCGGTGTGGTGGCGCACCAGCGCGAGCGCGTCGTCGAGATCGCGCGCCTGCTTGTCGAGGTAGCGGGTGCGCAGGCGGAAGTCGATGCTGGCCTGTTGGCACTCGATGTTCAGCGAGACCGCGCCGGCGAAGGTCGCGGCCAGCGGCTGCGCGCCGCCCATGCCGCCGAGTCCCGCGGTCAGGATCCAGCGGCCGGACAGGTCACCACCATAGTGCTGGCGACCCGCTTCGGCGAAGGTCTCGTAGGTGCCCTGCACGATGCCCTGCGTGCCGATGTAGATCCACGATCCCGCCGTCATCTGGCCGTACATGAACAGTCCTTGGCGGTCGAGCTCGTGGAAGTGCTCCCACGTCGCCCACTTCGGCACCAGGTTCGAGTTCGCGAGCAGCACGCGAGGCGCGTCGGCGTGCGTCCTGAACACGCCCACCGGCTTGCCGGATTGGATCAGCAGCGACTCGTCGTCCTCGAGCACGCGCAGGCAATCGAGGATCTTGTCGAAGCAGGCCCAGTCGCGCGCCGCGCGGCCGATGCCGCCGTAGACGACGAGTTCCTCCGGTCGCTCGGCGACGTCCGGGTCGAGGTTGTTCTGCAGCATTCGAAAGGCCGCCTCGGTCAGCCACGACTTGCAGTGCAGCGTGCTGCCGTGCGGCGCGCGCACGATGCGGCCGGGCGCCGATCGGGCGCCGCGCAAGGCGGCGTCGGCCAGGGCGCGCTGGCCCGATGCGAGGTCGGTGGTGGAGTTCATCAGCGTGCCGCTTTCATGCCATGGGAGCCAAGTGGTCTAGACCACTTGGCGAGCATGCGGGAAGACGCGCGCCGCGTCAACCGATGGCCGCGCCGGGCTCAGGTCGAGGACGGCGCCGCGGCCTCGAGCAGTCGCGCGCGCAGCCACTGGTGGCTGCTCGAGGCGTCGTTGCGCTGGTGCCAGAGCATCGCGACCTGCAGCCCATCGAGGCGGAACGGCAGCGGCCGGGTCACGACCTGCTCGTGGTAGCCGGTGGCGCCCACGAAGCGGGCCGGCAACACCGTCAGGAGGTTGCTCCCCGCGACGACGCGCCCAGCAGTGAAGTACTGGTTCACGGTCAGCACGATGCGGCGTTGGCGGTTCAGCGCCGCCAACGCCTGGTCGGCCAGACCGTACGGGCGACCGGCGAAGTTGACCAGCAGGTGATCCGCCGCGCAGTAGGCGTCGAGGGTCAGTTCGCGCTCGGCGAGCGGATGGCCGGCGCGCATCACGCACACGTACTCGCTGTCGTGCAAGTGGGTGTGGCGCAACGGCGAGTCGGCGCCCTGGCTGTTCAGCGCAGCGACGGTCTCGGGAAAGTGGCCGATCGCCAGGTCGGCGTCACCGCGCTCCAGCAGCGCGCTCGGGTCGCGCGTCGTCAGCGGGAGCACGCGCAGGCTGGCCAGCGCGCGGCTGGCTTCGATGTGCGACACCAGCGGCGGCATGAACAGCGCCGCAGTCGCATCGGCCATGGCGATTCGGAAACTCGTCGGGTCGGCCTGTGGGTTGAACTCGCCCGGCGCGAATGCGGCCCGCAGGTGCCCCAGCGCGCGGCGCACCTCGGGCCACAACGCCTCGGCGCGTGGCGTCGGCTTCACGCCGGCAGGTGCGCGCGTAAGCAAGTCCTCACCTACGGACTCTTTCAAGCGCTTCAACGCGTTGCTGACGGCTGGCTGCGATAGCGACAGGCGCTCGGCGGCGCGCGTCAGGTTCCGCTCCGACATCACCACGTCGAAGACCCGCAGCAAGTTCAGGTCGAGAGTACGGAAGTTCAGGGCGGCGGGCATCGCGTCATGCGCTGGGGTTATGTCGGCGATTCACAGGATTGATTGGTGAATTATGCGGGTTAACCCTAATCTGACGGCATCGGGCCCGTTTCGGCCCGGCCTCAAGGAGGGCATTTCGCATGAATACCGCTGTCACATCGCTGCCACACCAGCCCGCCGCATCGGTGGATGCCGGGCTGGCACGCTGGTTCGGCCGGGTCGGCGCCGGCGTTTGGCGCGCCCTGGAGGCTTCGGGCCAGGCTCGCGCGCAGCGCCACCTGCTCGCTTTCGCCGACCAGTGCGAGGCGCTGCAGCCCGAACTCGCCAAGGAACTCCGCGCGGCGAGCCGCGCGGGCCCACTGGCCTGAGCCGGCCTCCCCCCAACCTACACGCAAGGACCACACCATGACCACCGCCATCCTGCACGCGAACGTGCAACGCAGCCGCTTCGCCGAACACATCTATGCAACGCTGGCCGGGCTGATTCCGGCCGCGCTGCGTGCGCCGACGGCTGCGCGCAGCGCCGCCGAGTCGGCCGCCATCGAGGCGCAGAACGTGCGCGCGCTCGCCTACAGCTACTCGAAGACCGATCCGGGATTTGCTGCCGACCTGTACGCCGCTGCCGCCCGCCATGAAGGCCTGTACACCGACTGACTCGACTGCACGTCGGACGTGAAAAGGGCCGGCATTGCCGGCCCGGAGATTCGCCGTGCGATCGATCAGGCGGCGAGCCGCGTCTCGATCGCTGCCTTTGTCGCGTTCATCTCGGCCGGCAGGTGATGCGCGAGCTGCTGGAACAGCTCGGCATGCAGGCCGAGTTCGGTCTTCCAGGCCTGGGCGTCGAGGCTGGTGACCTGGTCGAATTGCGCCGGCGTGAAGTTCAGCCCGGTCCAGTTCAGGTCGGCGTAGCGCGGGGTGGTCCCGAACGCGTTCTCGGCACCCTGGGCCGTGCCTTCGACGCGGCCGATCATCCACTGCAGCACGCGCATGTTCTCGCCGTAGCCCGGCCAGACGAACTTGCCGTCCGCACCCTTGCGGAACCAGTTGACACAGTAGATCTTCGGCAGCTTGGCGCCCGCGGCCCCGAGCTTGCGGCCCATGTCGAGCCAGTGCTGGAAGTAGTCGCTCATGTTGTAGCCGATGAACGGCAACATCGCGAAGGGGTCGCGGCGCACGACGCCTTGCGCGCCGGCCGCGGCCGCGGTGGTCTCCGAGCCCATGGTCGCGGCCATGTAGACGCCTTCGAGCCAGCTGCGCGCCTCGGTCACGAGCGGCACGGTGGTCGAACGGCGGCCGCCGAAGATGAACGCATCGATCGGCACGCCGGCGGGGTTGTCCCACTCGGGGTCGAGCGCGGGGTTGTTGGTGGCGGGCACCGTGAAGCGCGCGTTCGGGTGGGCCGCCTTCGCGCCCGTTTCCTTCGCCAACGCTGGCGTCCAGTCCTTGCCCTGCCAGTCGATCAGGTGCGCGGGCGCCGTGTCGGTCATGCCCTCCCACCAGACGTCGCCGTCGTCGGTCAGCGCGACGTTCGTGAAGATCACGTCGCGCTTCAGGCTGGCCATGCAGTTGAGGTTGGTCTTGTCGTTGGTGCCGGGCGCGACGCCGAAGTAACCGGCCTCGGGGTTGATCGCGTACAGGCGACCGTCGGCGCCCGGCTTGACCCAGGCGATGTCGTCGCCGATGGTCGTGACGGTCCAGGCGCCCATGCCCCCGGGCGGGATCAGCATCGCGAAATTCGTCTTGCCGCAGGCACTCGGGAACGCCGCGGCGACGTGGTGCTTCTTGCCGTCGGGTGAGGTCACGCCGAGGATCAGCATGTGTTCGGCGAGCCAGCCCTGCTCGCGCCCCATCGTGCTGGCGATGCGCAGCGCGAAGCATTTCTTGCCGAGCAGCGCGTTGCCACCGTACCCGGAGCCGTAGCTCCAGATCTCCTGCGTCTCGGGGTAGTGGACGATGTACTTGGTCGGGTTGCAGGGCCAGGCCACGTCCTTCTGGCCGGGCTGCAGCGGTGCGCCGACGCTGTGCATGCACGGCACGAAATGACCGTCGGTGCCGAGCACCTCGAGCACCTTTGCGCCCATGCGCGTCATCACCTTCATGTTGACGGCCACGTACGGGCTGTCGGAAAGCTCGACGCCGATGTGCGCGATCGGCGAGCCCAGCGGGCCCATCGAAAACGGCACGACGTACATCGTGCGCCCGCGCATGCAACCGCGGAACAAGGCGCTCGGCCCGGTCTGCAGCAACTCGCGCATCTCGGCCGGCGCCATCCAGTTGTTGGTCGGGCCGGCGTCCTCCTTCTTCTCCGAGCAGATGAAGGTACGGTCTTCGACGCGCGCCACGTCGCTGGGACTGCTGCACGCGAGGTAGCTGTTCGGGCGCAGCTCGGGATTGAGCTTCTTGAACGTCCCCGACGCGACGAGGCGTGCGCACAGCCGGTCGTACTCGGCGGCGCTGCCGTCGCACCAATGCACATCGGCGGCTTCGGTCAGTGCAGCCATCTCGGCCACCCAGGCAATCAGGCGCGGATGGCGCACGGCGGCGGGAACGTTCAGGCGCACCCCTTCCATCGCGGGACGATTCATAGCGGTTCCAGTCATCGAAGTCAAAAAAAGCGGGATTGGGCAAGCCCGCTGCACCCGATACAGGTGCTGGAGGCTTGCCCAATGCCGCTGGGCGTGGCGACCGCAACGCTCAGGTTACGGCCCGGTTTCAGGCGGCCGGCTGGGTAGACCGGGCCACGTCTGCACAGTTCCTCTTGGGAGATTGTCATGGCAGTGTAATGGGCCGGTAACCACCGGGAATCGGGGGGTTATGCGGGTTCGGTATGGGCTCATGCGTGCACTTTTCGGCGTCCGACCGAGGTCCGAATGCCGCCGCCACCACAGCCGGCCGCACGTGCGCGGCAATAATCCGCGCCATGATTTCCCGCCGCCGCCTGCTGTCGATCGTGCTCGGCGGCGTTGCTCCGGCGTCGACCACGCTCGCGCAGCAGCGCCGCTCGCTGAACGACCCGTTGCGGCTGGGCGTCGATCTCGCGCTCTCCGATTCCGGCCTCGCGAAGGCCTTGCTGCAAGGGTTCGGCCGCGATACCGGCATCGCGGTGTTGCCGGTGGCGCTGCCGGCCTTGCCGCTGCTGGAGGCGCTGGCGCGCGGCGAGCTCGATGCCGCGCTCAGCAACGCGCCGGTGGCGGAAGCCGCCCTCGTGGAGCAAGGGCTTGCCCACGACCGGCACCCGGTGGCGCAAGGCGATTTCGTCATCGTCGGCCCGGCGCCCCGCGGCAAGGCAAAGGATCCTGCTGCACTGGCCGGCCTGCGCAACGCGGCCGAGGCCCTGTTTCAGTTGCGCAGCGCCGCGCTCGCGATGCCAGGCGCGGTCAGCTTTCTGACGGCCGCGGACGGCTCCGGAACGCACGTGCTCGAGCAGGCGCTGTGGCGCGAGGCGAAGATCGCGCCGGCCGCGCCCTGGTATGTGAGCGCGGATCCGAAGGGCGGCCTGATCGCGCAGGCACGCGCGCGCGGCGCGTACGCGCTGGTCGAGCGCGCGGCGTGGATGATGGACGGCGGCGCACCGCTGGCCGTGCTGGTCGACGTCGATCCGCAGCTCGCCGAAACGGTGCACGTGCTGCGCGCGTTTCGCGCCACGCACCCCGCCGGCACGTTGTTCGTCGCGTGGATCGCCGGCCCGAAGGGCCGGCGCATCGTCGCGGCCCAGCGCGGGTACCGCGCGGTCTGACGCCGGCGCGCTGGCGCGCGGCCGACCCCATGCCGCTTGTTGCAATCGCAATCTTTCGTCATGCTGCGTGACACAGGGCCTGGCTACATTGGGCAGCTGCGCCGGCCGGGATGCAACCGCCCGTTCGATCTCGTCACCCACCACGAAAGGTTCTCATGAGCATCATCAGTTTCATCAAGGAAGCCGGCGAAAAACTCTTCGGTCACAAGGATGCCGCCGCCGCGGCCGGGCCCGATGTGGACGCACTCAACAAGACCGCCGCCGATGCGATCACCGCCTACATCAACACCCAGAACCTGAAGGTCGACGGACTCGACGTGGCGTTCGACGGCGCGACCGGCACGGTCTCGGTGGCCGGCGAGGCGGTGGACCAGGCGACGCGCGAGAAGGTCGTGCTGTGCTGCGGCAACGTCAGCGGCGTGACCCAGGTCGACGACGCGATGACGGTGGCCGAGCCGGCCGACGAATCGCGCTGGTACACCGTGGTACGCGGCGACACGCTGTCGGCGATCGCGAAGAGTCAGTACGGCAACGCGAACCAGTACCCGAAAATCTTCGAGGCCAACAAGCCGATGCTGACGAGCCCGGACAAGATCTACCCCGGGCAGGTGCTGCGCATCCCCACCTGAGGCCGTCAGGCCGGCGCCAGCGCCATCGGCGGATAGTCGGTGTAGCCCTCGGCGCCGCCGCCGTAGAAGGTCGCACGCTGGCTTGCCGCCAGCGGCGCATCGATGCGCAGCCGCTCGACCAGGTCCGGGTTGCCGATGAAGTCCTTGCCGAACGCGACCATGTCGGCCGCGCCGCTGGCCACCGCGGCCAGCGCCATGGCGCGCGTGTAGCCATTGTTGACGATCCACGCGCCCTGCTCGTTGCCCTGCTTGAAGCGCGCGCGCAGCGCTGCGAAGTCGAACGGCGCGATGTCGCGCGGGCCGCCGGTCGCGCCTTCGACGACGTGGATGAACGCGAGCTTCAGCGGCGCGAGGCGCTCAACCACCAGGTTGAACAGACCTTGCGCGTCGCTGTCCTGCTGTGCGTCGTTCGCCGGCGTGACCGGTGACAGCCGGATGCCCGCACGCCCGGCGCCGATCTCGTCGGCGATCGCGGTCATCACCTCGACCGTCAGCCGGGCGCGATTCTGCGGCGAGCCGCCGTAGGCGTCGGTTCGGTCGTTGATGCTGTCGCGCATGAACTGCTCGAGCAGGTAGCCGTTCGCGCCGTGCACCTCGACGCCGTCGAAGCCGGCCTCGATCGCGTGGCGGGCGGCGCGGCGGTAGTCGTCGATCAGGCGCGGGATCTCGTTCAGCGCGAGCGCGCGCGGTGCGGAGACGGTTTCGAAGCCTTGCGCCGTGAAGGTCTTGCCGTTCGCGGGCCGCGCCGTGCTCGACACCGGGACCACGCCCGGCGGCAGTAGCGACAGGTGCGAGATGCGCCCCACATGCCACAACTGCACGACGATCTTGCCGCCCTGCGCGTGCACCGCATCGGTCACGCGCTGCCAGCCGGCGACCTGTGCCGCACTGTGAATGCCCGGCGTGTCGAGGTAGCCCTGGCCCTCGGCCGAGATCTGCGTGCCCTCGGTGACGATCAGGCCGGCGCTGGCGCGCTGCGCGTAGTAGGTGGCCATCAGCGCCGTCGGCACCTGGCCGGCGCCGGCGCGGTCGCGCGTCAGCGGGGCCATCACGATGCGGTTCGCGGCGAATATGTCGCCGAAGTGGACGGGGTCGAACAAGGTGGTCATGCGGGCTCGATGGGGAAGAGAAGCGCGCATGCTACGGGGCCGAGCAATAACGTGGCGGCGCGCAGACGCTGCCGAAATCGGCTAGGCAAACCTCTGCGGGCTACAGTGCTGGGCCTGCGACTGCGCCGATACTCCTTCCATGCTCGCCTACCGACACGCCTTCCATGCGGGCAACCACGCCGACGTGCTCAAGCACACCGTGCTGACGCTCGTGCTGCGCTACATGAACCAGAAGGACAAGTCGTACCGCGTCGTCGACACACACGCCGGCGCCGGCGGCTATTCGCTCGAGGGGCGCTTCGCTCAGAAGAAGGGCGAGTTCGAACAAGGCATCGCGCGCCTTTGGGACCGCGACGATCTGCCCGAGGCGGTCGCCGATTACGTGCAGCTTGTGCGCCGCTTCAATCCCGACGGCCGCCTCGAGCAATATCCCGGCTCGCCGGCGTTCGCGCAGATGCTGCTGCGCGCGCAGGACCAGCTGCGAATGTTCGAGCTGCACCCGACCGACCACCGCATCCTGCAGTCGTACATCGGCGAGCTCAAGGGCGCCGAGGTCTACGACACCGACGGCTTCGACGGGCTGAAGGGCCAGGTGCCGCCATCGTCGCGACGCGGCGTCGTGCTGATGGACCCGAGCTACGAGGGTCACAAGGACTACAGCCGTGTGATCGCGTCGCTGCGCGAGGCGCTCGCGCGCTTCGCCGAAGGCGTCTACCTGGTCTGGTACCCGCAGGTCAGCAAGCTCGAGGCGGCGCAGCTGCCGAAGCGCCTCGAAGCGCTCGCGCCCAAGGGCTGGCTGCATGCGCGGCTGACGGTGCAGCAGCCCGACCAGCAGGGCTTCGGCCTGGCCGGCAGCGGCATGTTCGTGATCAACCCGCCGTTCACGCTGCACGACGAGCTGCTGAAGGTCTTGCCGTACCTGACCGACGTGCTCGGCCAGTACGAGGGCGCGAACTACCTGCTCGAACAGCGCCCCGCCTGAGCGCCGCTACTTCGGCGGCGCCGCGTGCGCACGCTGCAGCTGCGCGCGCCATTCGGTCCAGTCGCGCGGGCCGGTCTCGTGGCGCTGCTTCAGGTTCGCCAGCACGTTGCCCCAGGCGCGGTCGAAGTAGGCATAAGTCTTGTCCCATTCGCCCCCGTCGCCCCAGCCGGTGTGGTGCAGGCTCACGCGCGTCGACTGGCCGTCGATCTCGGCCAGGCGCACGACGACGAAGGTGCGCTGCTGCCGCACCTCGGGCAGCGACGGCGGCGCGTTCCAGTCGAAGCTCAGCATCTTCATCGGCTGCAGCGCCATGAAGCGCATGTCGTCGGCGCCCTTCATGCCGGGCTCGGCGTAGGGGTCGATGTGGATGTGGAAGGCGCCGCCGACGCGTGCGTCGACCTCGGCCTCGGGCGCGAAGAAGGACTCGATGCCGGCCTTCGTCGTCCAGTCCTGCCAGACCGCCGCGATCGGCGCCGGCACGATCACTTCCTTGTCGAGGGCGCGCTCGGCCGCGTGCGCGCCGAGCGCGCTCATCAGCAGGCCGGCACAGATCGCGTCGCGCATGGTGGTTCTCCTCCCGTGCCACGACACTACCATCGCGGCCATGGACGCTCAATCTGCTGTTTCCCGCGGGCCGCTCGCCGGCCTGAAAGTGGTCGAGCTCGGCCAGCTGATCGCGGGGCCGTTCGCCGCGAAGACGTTGGCCGACTTCGGTGCCGAGGTCATCAAGATCGAGCCGCCCGGCAGCGGCGACCCGCTGCGCCAGTGGCGGCTGCTGCACGACGGCACCAGCGTGTGGTGGCAGGTGCAGTCGCGCAACAAGC
>Ga0070667_100003476_pt1 | contig 13422 bp, 14 predicted proteins | sample KBSS33metaG_FD_64659 | JGI IMG/M metagenome (GOLD analysis project Ga0070667, IMG submission 64659) | Switchgrass rhizosphere microbial communities from Kellogg Biological Station, Michigan, USA - KBS S3-3 metaG | ecosystem: Host-associated > Plants > Roots > Rhizosphere > Soil ...
CGGGCGACGAGGTCGATGCTGGCTTCGAGCGCCGCGGAAGGCAGGGCCAGGCTCGGCTGCTCGGCCGGCGCCGGCAGTTTCGGGAAGTCCTCGGCGGCCAGGACTCGCAGGTGGAAGCGCGAGCCGCCGCTCTGGATCTCGACGTCGTGCTCGGCCTCGCGCGTCTCGATCCGCACCGTTGCGTCGCCGAGCGAGCGCACCACCTCGGCCAGCAACCGGCCCGGCAGCAGCGTCGTCCCCGCGTCCTCGATCTCCGCCTCGAGCGTCGTTTCCAAACCGAGGTCGAGATCGGTGGCGGCGAGGGTCAGCTTGCCCTCACGAGCGGTGAGGAGGACGCCGGAGAGGGCCTGGGTGGCGGCGCGGGTCGAGACGGCACGCGAGACGACCGAGAGCTTCGAGACGAGTTCTTCGCGTTTGGTCGTGAGCTTCAAGTGGTGATCGCCTTTTCGAGTTGGATTAGGTCTTGTGGAAAAGATCGTGCCCGCGGCCGGATCGGCGTGGTGGAGCGGTTTGCCGCCTGTGGAGAAGGCTGTGGGCGGGTGCGGATTCTTGCAGCGTCGTCGGCCGTCAGGCCCCTTCGCCGCTGGGGTTGTGGATTGCTCGGCGCAGCTCGCGGACTCGCTGCGAGAGCTCGTCGTCCTCGCCGAGGCTGGCTTCGACCCGGCGCAGCGAGTTGAGCACGGTGGTGTGGTCGCGGCCGCCATAGAGCCGCCCGATCTGCGGCAGCGAGAGGTCGGTCAGCTCGCGGGTTAGGAAGATCGCGACCTGGCGCGCCCGCAACGGCGTCGCGGCGCGGCTCGAGCCGACGAGCTCGGCGCGCGAGATCCCAAACCGTTCGGCGACCCGCTGCTGGATCTCCTCGACCGAGGTGGCGGTGGCGCTGCGCGAGATGCCGGGGATGACCTCGGCGATCAGCTCACTGGAGAGCGGCTTGGCCATCAGCGAGGCGTGGGCGATGACCCGGGTGAGGGCGCCGTGCAGCTGCCGAACGTTTGCATCGATCCGCCCCGCGAGCTCGGCCAGCGCGCCGGAATCGGCGATCTCGATTCCCGACTCCTGGACGAGGCGCCGCAGGACCGTGAGCCTGGTCGCCAGGTTGGGCGGCTCGACCGGGACGGTCAGCCCCCACTCGAAGCGGTCGCGCAGTCGGGCGGCGAGAGTCGAGAGCTCGCTCGGGATGCGGTCGGCGGAGAGGACCAGCTGGCTGCCGGCTTCATAGAGAGCGTTGAAGGTGTGGAAGAACTCCTCCTCGGTTGCCGCCTTGCCCTCGAGGAACTGGACGTCGTCGATCAACAGCACGTCGATGTCGCGGTAGCGCGCCTTGAAGCGCTCGACTCCGGTCGATTTCAGTGCCGCGACGAACTCGTTGGTGAATGACTCGGCGGTCGTGTAGCGGACGCTGAGCCCGGGGGCATTGGCGCCCAGGTAGTTGGCGATCGCGGTCAGCAGATGGGTCTTGCCGAGCCCGGGCGGGCCGTGCAGGAAGAGCGGGTTGTAGGCCTCCGACGGCGCCTCGGCGACGGCGAGGGCGGCGCCGTGGGCGAGCCGGTTGCCGGGCCCGATCACGAAGCGGTCAAAGGTGTAGTTCGGGTTGAGGTCTACCCCTCCGAGCTCCTCGTGGCCTGGCACCGTGGCCCGCTCGCCGACGAAGGCGACCCGCGTCGTGCGGCCGCCCGCCGCCACAACCGCTTCCGCGATCAGGGCCGAGTAGCGGCGCTCGGCCCAGGTTCGGATGCCCTCCGGGGCGGTCAGATACAGCGTCTCCGCGTCCGCCCCCGCGGTGCTCAGCGGCTCGAGCCAGAGGCGGTAGGTGGAGTCGGGGACCGACGCCTTCAGCCGGTCCTGGGTGGCCCTCCAGAGGGAGTTGAGGTCTTCTTTTGCCGAGTCATCAGACACCTGCGGCGACGATAGCGGCGTGCCTGAGAGCGCAACCCGGGCACCCAGCAAATCCCGCAGAAAACATTTCCCTCGCCCTTGGTGCGACATTCGCCGCACAGTTGCGACACATCTGCAAGTCGCGTCCGTATACTCCCCGGCCCAATGAAGCGCACTTATCAGCCGAAGAAGCGGAAGCGGGCCAAGACCCACGGATTCCGCGCGCGGATGAGCACCCGCGGTGGCCGCGCGATCCTCAAACGGCGCCGGCGCAAAGGGCGGAAGCGCCTTACCCCCTAGCCGTGGCGTCGAAGCGACGGCGGCTCTCTCGCAGCGGCGAGTTCGACCGCGTCTACCGCGACGGCTCCTCGCATGCGACCCGCTACCTCGTCCTCTACACCTTCCCGCGCCGCGACGAGGAGGGGGACGAGGTGAGACTGGGGGTCTCGGTAAGCCGCAAAGTCGGTGGGGCGGTAGACCGCAACAAGGTCAAGCGTGCGCTGCGTGAGGCTTTCTGGGGCCTCTCCGATCAGCTCCCGCCCGGGCATGACTTCGTGATCGTCGCCCGCGCCGAGATCGCTGACCTGGTCGAGCGCGAGGGAACTGCGGGCGTTACCGCTTCGCTCGAAGAGGCGCTGGCCGACGGTCCGAAGGGGCGTTCCACGTGAAACGGATCTTTCTGGCGCCGCTTCGCGGCTACCAGCGCTGGATCTCGCCAGGCCTGCCGCGGCGCTGCAAGTACGAGCCGACTTGTTCCGAATATGCGGTCGAGTCGGTCGAACGCTTCGGGGTCCTGCGCGGGGCCGTTCTTGCCGCCTGGCGCCTGCTGCGCTGCAATCCATTCAGCCACGGCGGCTTCGACCCAGTCCCCCGGCGCTTCACGCTGCGCGGGCTCGGCCACGTCCATCCGGCCGACTACCACGGGGAGGCGCACTCCTGATGTTCATCCCCGACGCCAACATCCTGCAGCCGCTGATCGATGTCGCCAACGCGGTCCTCAAGTTCTTCCACGACAACGTCGGCCTCAGCTGGGGGCTCTCGATCATGGCCCTGACCGTTGTCACGCGGGCGGCTCTGATCCCGCTCACCTACAAACAGCTGAAAGGGATGCGGGCCCTCCAGGCGCTGCAGCCGCAGATCAAAGAGATCCAGGAGAAATACAAGAACGACAAACAGCGCATGCAGCAGGAAATGATGCGCTTCTACAAAGAGAACAAAGTCAACCCGCTCGCTTCCTGCATCCCGCTGATCGCCCAGCTGCCGGTCTTCATCACCCTCTTCTACACGCTGCGCCACGAGCTCCCGCCGGACATGGGCTGCCCCCAGGCCGGCCACTGCGCCGCCTATGGCGCCGAATTCCTCTTCGTCCATGACCTGACCGGGAAGGCGACGGGAGGCGAACTGATCGCCCTGTTGATCCTCTACGTCGGAACCCAGCTCGTCTCGGGCTTCTTCATGTCGGCGACCGCTGACAAAAACCAGCGGATGATCATGTTCGTCCTGCCGCTGGTCTTCGTCCCCTTCATCATCACCTTCCCGGCAGGGCTGATCGTCTACTGGATCACGACCAACCTCTGGACGATCGGCCAGGGGCTGGCGATGAAAAAACTGATCCCGGTGCCGGTCGTCGCGACCCCGGAAGGCGCCGCCGCTATCGCCGCGGCGAAACCGCCTCCACCCCCACCGAAAAAACGAAAGCGCAAGCGCCGCTAGGGCGCGTTTCCGCGCTGCGCCTAGGCGCTTCCCTTCGGACGCTTCTTGGCGAGGCCCGCTCGCCGCGGCAGGTCGCCGGGCGTCGGCCCCGACTTCCGCAGCACATGTAGGTGGCGATGGCGGCTCCCGGCCCGGTCGCCGACCTCGAGGACCCGCTCCGGGCGCATCGCCAGAGCCTCGGCGGCCCGCTCCATCTCCGCCTCCTCGTCGAGGTCTCGTTTGCCCTTCCAGGCGACGAGGACGCCGCCGTCGCGGAGCAACGGGCTGGCCAGCTCGGCGAGGGTCGATAGGCGGCCGACCGCCCGGGCGGTGACGACGTCGTAGGCCTCGTGGCCAGCTCCGCCCGCCAACTCCTCCGAGCGGGCGTTGAGCGCCTGCGCGTTGCCGATCCCGGCCGTGCCCGCGGCGCGGTCGATGAAGCCGGCCTTACGGCTGACCGACTCGATCAGGTCGACCTGGGCGGCGGGCAGTGCGACGGCGAGGACGAGCCCCGGGAAGCCCGCACCCGCCCCGACGTCGGCGATCCGCTCGGCCTGAAGCAGCTCAGGCACCTCGAGTCCGGTGAGGCTGTCGACGACGTGCACCTGCCAGGCGCGCTCGTCGGTGATCGAGCTGAGCGAGGCGGGATCCTCCCGCAGTAGCTCGAGCACCCGCCGCAGCGCCGCGCGGGCCTCGGGCGCGAGCTCCGCGCCCGGCTCGCTCACTCGGAGATCAGCGGCGAGACGACCACGCAGCGGTGCGGCTCGTCGCCCTCGCTGTAGGTCTCGACTCCGGCCCGGTCCTTGAGGCGTTCGTGGACGACGCGCCGCTCCTGGGCGCTCATCGGGTCCATCTCGACGACACGGTTGTTGGAGAGCGCCTGTTCGGCAGCCCTGTCGGCGCGTCCCTCCAGGGTCTCGCGCCGGCGGCCGCGGTAGCCGGCGGCGTCGAGTACCACCCGCTTGCGCTCGCGCATGCCGCGGAAGGCGGCCTGGTAGCAGAGAAGTTGCAGGGCATCGATCGTCTGGCCGCGTTTGCCGATCAGCAGGCCGTAGTCGTCGTCCCCCTCGACGCTCAGCTCGATCCGATTGTCGTCCTCCTCGACAACGACCTCGCCGTCGAGGTCGAGTTCGTCGAGCACCCCCTCGACCAGCTCGCGGGCGCGCTCGGCAGGGGTCTCTGGCCAGTCGTAGTCGTCGGGCACGGCGCCAGGCTATCCGACCTTCAGCCACCGCGCGACAGCGATTCGCCGCCGCGACAGCGTCAATAGTCTGAGCGGCAATGGGCACGGTCTACGCGGTCGCGAATCAGAAGGGCGGCGTCGGGAAGACGACGACCGCCGTCAACCTTGCCTCCTGCGCCGCGGCCGAGGGCCACCAGACGCTGCTCGTCGACCTCGATCCGCAATGCAACGCGACGACCGCGCTGGGCGCCTCGGCCGACACCCACCCCTCCTCCTACGACTGCCTGACCGGCGAGACCTCGGTCGCCGAGGCGGCACGGCCGGCCGGGCCGGACAACCTCTGGCTGGTTCCCGCCAGCCGCGACCTGGCGGGCGCCGCGGTCGAGCTGCCGCGGATCGAGGGGTCGGAGACGCGCCTGCGTGAACGGCTGGGCCCGGTCCGCGAGCGCTTCGAGGCGACTCTGCTGGACTGCCCGCCCTCGCTCGGCCCGGTCAGCGTCAACGCCCTGACCGCCGCCGACCGCGTCATCGTCCCGGTCCAGGCCGAGTACCTGGCGTTGGAGGGATTGGTGCAATTTCTGGAGACTTTGGGCCTGATCAGGCGTGAACTCAACCCTCGACTTGAGGTTTCGGGTTTGCTCATAACCATGCACGACGACCGCACCCGGCTGGCCCAGGACGTCGAGGCCGAGCTGCGCCGCCACTTCGGCGAGATGGTCTTCGAGACGGTGATCCCGCGCAGCGTCCGAGTCGCCGAGGCGCCGAGCTATGGTCTGCCCGTGACCGAGCATGCTCCCTCTTCGCGCGGCGCCGTCGCCTACGAAGCGCTCTCGAAGGAGCTCGCGACCCGTGGCTAGCAAAGCCAACCGTCGCGGGATCGGCCGCGGCCTGTCGGCAATCCTGCCGGAGAGCGACCCCGGCGACGCGGGCGAGCTGCGCGAGCTGCCGGTCGAGCTGATCAAGCCCAACCCCGAGCAGCCGCGGACCAACTTCGATCCCGAGGCGCTGGCGGCTCTGACCGCCTCGATCGAGACCAGCGGCGTCGTCCAGCCGCTGCTGGTCCGCCCCCTGCACGACGGCAGCTACGAGCTGGTCGCCGGCGAGCGTCGCTGGCGAGCCGCCCAGCAGGCGGGGCTGGAGAAGGTGCCGGCGGTGGTCCGCGACCAAGCCGAGACCGAGCGGCTGCAGGCGGCACTGATCGAGAACATGGTTCGCGAGGACCTCAACCCGGTCGAGGAGGCGCGCGCCTGCGACGCCCTGCTCAACGAGCTCAGCCTCTCGAAAGAGGACCTCGCCCGCCGGGTCGGCCGCAGCCGCCCATCGATCTCCAACCTGATCCGGCTGCTCGAGCTGCCCGATGAGGCGCTGGCGATGCTCGAGTCCGGCGAACTCAGCGAGGGCCACGGCAAGGCGATCCTCGGGGCCAGCGGCAATGACGTCCGTCGCCGCTTGGCGCGCGATGCGGCGCGGGGTGGATGGTCGGTCCGCGAGACCGAGAACAGGGTTCGGCTGGCTGGCCAGCCAAAGGCAAGGCCGCGCAAAACGCTCGATCCCGACGCCGAGGCGGCCCTCGCCACGGCCGGCGACCAGCTCGAGAAGGCCCTCGGCCACGAGGTTACGGTGCGGCCCAAAGGGGAGGGGATCGCGGTCGAGCTGCGCTTCGACGACGTCGATGAAGCCCGCGCCTTCGCCCGTGCCCTGGGGCGCAAACGGCGCTAGCCGCGGCAGCGGCCGGGGCACTCGATATCGCTCACGCGCGGCGCCGCTAGAATCGCCGTCCCCGGGCGATTAGCTCAGTTGGTTAGAGCGCGTCTCTGATAAGGACGAGGTCCCTGGTTCGAATCCAGGATCGCCCACTGTGCAGCAGATGCAGATCTACGGAGTCAGCTTCGACATGGTCGGCAAGCAGCCGATCGTCTTGCTGAAGACTGTCGACGGCAATCGCTTCCTCCCGATCTGGATCGGTCATCCGGAGGCGGCGGCGATCCTGATGAAGCTGCAGGGCGCCTCGACGCCGCGGCCGATGACCCACGACCTGCTCTCCGACGTGCTCGAGAATCTCGACGCGAAATGCGAGCGGGTCTCGGTTACCGAGCTGCGCGACAACACCTTCTACGCCTCGATCACGGTCTCGGTCGGCGGCTCGGAGGTCGAGATCGACTCGCGGCCGAGCGACGCGCTCGCCCTCGCGGTCCGGGTCTCGGCACCGATCTTCGCGGCCGAGGAGGTGATCGAGGAGTCGGCGATCGAGTTCGAGCACGAGGTCGAGGACACCGAGGAGGTCGTCGACAAGTTCAAAGAGTTCCTCGACGAGGTGACGCCGGAAGACTTCGCCCAGGGGGGCGAGGGCTAGGCTCGCTGCCCGGGGTGCCCGCACGCGGCTAGGCCGCCGCGGGGGCTAGCGCCAGGTCGAGGATCCGCTCGACCAGCCGCTCGAACGACATCCCCGCCGCCTCGGCGGCCTGGGGGAGGAGGCTGGTGTCGGTGAGGCCGGGGATCGCGTTGGCCTCGAGCACCCAGGGCCCGTCGGCGGCGAGGATCAGATCGACCCGGGCGAACCCGGTCAGCCCCAGCGCGCGGTAGCTGCCGAGCGCCGCCTCGACCACCGCGGCGCGCTCACCGTCGCTCAGTGCCGCCGGGCACTCGAAGCGGGTGCGGCCGATCTCGTAGCGGGCCTCGAAGTCGTAGCGGTCGCCTTCCGCCGGGATCGCCTCGACCACCGGCAGCGCCTCGTCGCCGAGCACGCTGACCGCCATCTCGCGACCGTCGACGAAGCGTTCGAGCAGCACCTGCTCGTCGTAGCTGAAGGCGGAGACCAGGGCCTGCGGTATCTCCGCCGCGGCCGCGGCAAAGCGAACGCCGAGCGAGGAGCCGCCGCGGCTCGGCTTGACCACCAGCGGGAAGCCGAGGCTGGCCTCGAGCGCGCCGAGCGCGTCGCCGGCGCCGAGCTCGCGGAAGGCTGTCTGTTTGAAACCGAACCAGTCGGGGGTCGGGATGCCGGCCTCGCGGATCGCGTACTTGGCAAGGACCTTGTCGATGCAGCGGACGCAGGCCGAGGCGCCGGGACCGGTGAACGGGATTCCGAGGATCTCGAGCAGCTCCTGGGCGGTGCCGTCCTCGCCGCCGGCACCGTGCATCGCGACGAAGGCGACGTCAGGCCGGTCGGCCTCGAGCCGCCGCACCAGGTCGGCGCCGACGTCGATCGGCTGGACCTCGTGGCCGAGCCGCTCGAGCGCGTCCTCGACCCGGGCTCCGGAGCGCAGCGAGACGCCGCGCTCGAGCGAACGGCCGCCTTTGAGGACGGCTACCTTCACGCTTCACCCGCCTTCGGGAAGGGGAGCACGGACCCACCCTGGTCGGGTGAGGGCTTGGTCTCATCAACCGGCACGTCCTCCGCTTCGCATCCGGGCATGCCCGGCGAGGATTGCGAGCCGCCGGGCGGCGATACCAACGCCTGATAGAGATCGACCTGTTCGTCGATTACGGCGCCGATCCGCCCGATGCCCTCGCGGATTTCGTCCTCATTCACCCCGGAGAAGTTGAGGCGCATCGAGCTGCCGCCGCGGCCGTCGACGTAGGCCCCCTGGCCGGGGACGAAGGCGACGTCGGCGCGCAGCGCCTTGGCCAGCAGGTCGCTGGTGTCGATGTAGTCGGGCAGCGTCGCCCAGATGAAGAGGCCGCCTTCGGGCTCGGTCCAGGTCGCCTCGGTGGGGAAGTGCTCGCGCAGCGCGCCGAGCATCACGTCGCGGCGGCGGCGGTAGATCCCGACCAGGTCGTCGACGTAGTCGCGCCAGCGACCTTCCTTGAAGTACTCGTGCAGGAAGTACTGGGTGAGGGTCGAGGTGCAGAGGTCGGCGGCCTGCTTACCGAGGACGATTTTCTCCATCACCGGCGGCGGCGCCACTGCCCAACCGAGCCGGATGCCAGGGGAGAGGATCTTCGAGAAGGTGCCGAGGTAGATCACGAAGTCGCCACCGTCGAGCTGGTAGAGCGGCGGCAGCGGCTCGCCTTCGTAGCGCAGCAGCCCGTAGGGGTTGTCCTCGACGACCAGCATCTCGTGCTGGGCCGCCAGCTCGACCAGCCGCACCCGGCGCTCGAGCGACATCGTCACCCCGGCCGGGTTCTGGAAGCTCGGCACCGAGTAGACGAATTTCGGACGGCGGCCCTCGCGGCCGAGGCGCTCGATCAGCTCCTCGAGGACGTCGATCCGCATCCCCTCCTCGTCGACCTCGATCTGGACGACGTCGGCCTGGTAGCTGCAGAAGACCGGGACCGCGCCCGGGTAGGTCGGCGCCTCGCAGACGACGACGTCGCCGGGGTCGACCAGGGTCTTGCAGACGAGATCGATCGCCTGCTGGCCGCCGGTGGTGACGATCACGTCCTCGGGGTCGGGGAGCATCCCCTCTGCCGCCATCACCTCGCCGATGCAGTCCTTGGTCTCCTCGAACCCCTCGGTCGGCCCGTACTGCAGCGCCTCGGCCGCTGACTCCTGGGCGATCCGGGTCATCTGGGCGGCGAAGCTCTGCGGCGGGAAGGTCGAGGTGTCGGGCAGGCCGCCGGCCAGCGAGATCACTTCCGGGCGGGCGGTGATCGCCATCAGGTCGCGCATCGCCGAGGAACGCATCACCGTCGTCCGCTCGGCGAAGAGGCCGGCATAGCGCTCCAGGTCGCGGGCGCTCGAGTGGGCGCGGCGGCGGTGCCGGGGTCGCGGAACTTCAGCCATCGGTCCCCAGAGTGTGGCGGATCGCTAGGTTTCCTTCCCGTGGACTTCTTGACCGACCTCGGGATCGGGCTCGCGATCGGCATGCTCGCCGGGACGACCGGTACTCACGGGTCTGCTCGCGGGCGGATGACGATCCTCGCCGCGGTGATCGGCCTGATCGTCGGATTCCTGCTCGACGACGCGCTCGGCGCGGTGCTGGGGCTGGTCGGCGCGATCGCCGCCTGCCTGATCATCTCCGACATCGTCTCCGGCGCCAGCCGCCGCGAGGGGAGTGGGGCGGGGGCGCTGGCCTTCTTCGTCAGCCTCGCCGCGCTGGCGGTCGCCGGTATCGCGATCGTGGTCCCGATCGTGATCATTGCGATCGTGCTGGCCCTGCTCTGGCTGGCGATCTCGCGCCGACGCCGCGCCCAGCGCAAACACGCCGGCCTGCGCGTCCTGCGCTAGCCCTGGGGGATGGCGGCGGCGGTGCCTCCGCGCAAAAAGCTGGTCCTCACCTACGTCGACTCGCTGCGGACCGACATGCTCGAGCGCGCCGTCGCGGCGGGCCGGGCACCGACCTTCGGGGCGCTCCTCGAGCGCGGCGTGCTGGTCCCCGACTGCGTCTCCAGCTTCCCCTCGGTGACTCCGGTCGCCTGCTCGGAGATCGTCACCGGGCTCGGCGCCGAGCACCACTGGATAAGCGGCATGAACTGGTACCACCGGCTCGAGCGGCGCTACGTCGAGTACGGCTCCTCGCTCGAGGCGACCCGCGCCTTTGGCGTCTTCCGCGCCCTCTACGACCTCGTCTTCAACATGAACCTGGCGCATCTCAACCCGGACATCGAGACCCTGTTCGAGAGCCTCGACGACGCCGGAGCGCGGACCGCCTGCACGCCGTTCCTGATCTACCGCGGCCGCCACCGTCACCCGGTCTCGCTCGACGGGCTGATGCGGCGCGCGGTCGAGGCGACCCGGCTGCACTTCCGCCACCACACCTGGGGCCCGACCGACCTCTTTTATGGGGACCTCTATGCCAGCCGCGACGTGCCCTGCAAGTCGACCTCGATCCCCGGCGTCCGCGATCCCTACGCCGCCTGTTGCTCGGTCGAGCTGATGAAGGACGACGGCTTCGACTTCCTCCTGCTCTCGCTGCCCGACAACGACAACTACTCGCACCGAAACGGGCCCGAGGCGACGGTCGAGTCGATCGCCCGCGCCGACGAGTGCTTCGCGCAGCTGGTCGAGGAGGGGGGAGGGATCGACGCCTTTCTCGCCGAGCACGCGGTGATCCTGATGGCCGACCACGCGCAGTCCGACGTCCACCGCGGCCTGCCGCTGGCCGAGCTGCTGGCGGCTGAGTGGTCGGTGCTGCAGCCCTCCGACGACCGGCCCGAGCTGGCGCAGCTGGCGGTCAGCCCGACCGGCCGCGCCGCCCACGTCTACCTGCTGCCCGGGGAGGGGGAGCGGGCCGAGCCCGAAACGGTGCGCGAGCGGCTGGCCGAGCTCGAGGGCATCGACCTGGTCTGCCGCTTGGTCGACGAGGACGGCGCGCAGCTACGCCGCGAGCAGCCCGGGATGCCGCCCGCTGGCGGCGAGTGGGCGGTGGTCGAGCGTGGCGGCGAGCAGGTGCGCTTCCGTCCCGGCGCCGGGGTCGAGGATCTGCGCGGCGGCAGCTGGGAGTTGGTGGGCGAGCCGGGGGTGCTCGAGGCGACCGTCGCGGACGGGAAGGTGCGCAGCGAGACCTACCCCGACCCGCTGGCCCGGGTCTGGTCGGCGCTGACCGCGCCTCACGCCGGCGATTTCATCCTCTCGCTGCAGCTCGGCTTCGAGGCGGTCGACTGGGGCGGCGTCACCCACGCCGGTGGCGGCAGCCACGGGGCGCTGCATGCCGGTGACAGCCTCGGGCCGCTGCTCTTCGTCGGCTGCGGGCCGCAGTCGGCATCGGAGCGCGAGCAGTGGACGCTGCGCGACGTCGCCCCGGTGGTCCGCGCCCACTTCGGGGTCGCGGGATGAAGCGGCTGCTGACGATCGCGGTGCTGCTCTTCGCGCTCGCCGCGACGCCGGCGCTTGGCGCCTCGACCAGCGACGAAGACGTGCCGCCGAAGAACGGCACGACCGAACTGGAAGCAACCAACGTCGCCGAGCGCGCCCCTGCCGTCGCCAAGGAGCGCCGCGAGAACGGCAGCCTGACCTCGACCACGACCTTCCAGGACGGCCACTGGCAGGTCGCCTACTTCGCCGGCGACGAGGAGGTCGCGGTCGTCTACGTCGACCCCCACCGACCCGAAGTGACCGAGGAATGGACCGGCTTCCAGGTCGCCTGGAAGATGGCCCGCGGCTACTCCGGCGCCTTCGGCCACGCTCTCAACTCGCCCTTCGTCTTCGTCCCCCTGTGCCTGATCTTCCTCATCGGGCTGTTCGACTGGCGGCGCTGGCGGCGGGCGGCGAACCTCGACCTGATCTTCCTGCTCGGCTTCACCGTCTCGCACTTCTTCTTCAACCGCGCCGACATCGGCGTCTCGGTGCCGCTGCAGTACCCGCCGCTCGTCTACCTGCTCGGCCGGGCGCTGTGGATCGGCTTCCGCGGCAGGGGGGAGGGGCTGCGGCCGGTCTGGCCGACCGCCTGGCTGGTGATCGCGGCGCTTTTCCTGATGGGGGTACGGGTCGGCCTCAACGTCGCCAACGCCGGCGCCATCGACGTCGGCTACGCGGGCGTGGTGGGCGCCGACAAGATCGTCCACGGCGAACCGATCTACAACAACTTCCCCGAGGACATCCACTCCGGCGACACCTACGGGCCGATCAACTACCTGACCTATGTACCGGCCGAGCTGGTTTGGCCCTACAGCGGCGAATGGGACGACCTGCCGGCGGCCCACATGACCTCGGTGATCTTCGATCTGCTGACGCTCGGGTTCCTGGTGCTGCTCGGGATCCGGGCGCGGCCGGGACCCGCGGGCCAGCGGCTCGCCGCGATCCTCGCCTTCGGCTGGGCCGCCTACCCCTACACCGCCTACGTCCTCGAGTCGAACTCGAACGACAGCCTGATCGCTGCGCTGCTGGTCGCCACCCTGCTCGTCCTCGCGCGGCCGTTCGCCCGCGGCGTGATGCTCTCGCTCGCCACCTTCGCCAAGTTCGTGCCGGCGGTGTTGGGGCCGATGCTGCTCACCTACCGGCCGCCGGGGGAGACGCGGCGATTGCCCCGGACCGCGCTTCTGTTCGCCGGCGGCTTCGTCCTGGTCGGCGTCGCCGCGATGATCTGGCCGGCGATCGACCCCGGCCTGAAGACGACCTTCGAACGCTCGCTCGGCGCCCAGACCGGGCGCAGCTCGCCGTTCAGCGTCTGGGGGCAGGCGAACCTCGAATGGCTGCACACGATCCTGCTGGTCGCCCTCGCTGCCCTCGCGGTCGCCCTCGCCCTCGTCCCCCGCCGCAAGTCGCTGCTGCAGGTGGCGGCGCTGAGCGCAGCGCTGGTGATCGGCGTCCAGCTCAGCCTCCACCACTGGTTCTACCTCTACATCGTCTGGTTCTACCCGCTGCTGCTCGTCGCGCTGGCGCTGCTCGACCGCGACCCGCGCGCCGAGCCCGGCGGCGAGCCCGCGCTCAGTCCTGCGGCGGAGCCGGCACCATCAGCTGCTCGAAGCGGTCGGCCAGCCCCCGCTCGTTGACGTCGACCAGCGCGCCCATCACCCAGACGTCCTCGGTCGCGGTCTCGAAACGGGTCGGCATCTGCTGGATGAATTGCCGCAGGACCTGCTCGGGCTTCACTCCGAGGACGCTGGTACGGGAGCCGGTCATGCCGACATCGGAGATGAAGCCGGTGCCGCCGGGGAGGACGCGGCCGTCGGCGGTGGGGACGTGGGTGTGGGTGCCGAAGACGGCGGCGACGCGACCGTCGAGGTGCCAGCCCATCGCCACCTTCTCGCTCGACACTTCGGCGTGGAAGTCGACGATCGCGAAGTCGGCGTCG
>Ga0070667_100003479_pt1 | contig 13421 bp, 14 predicted proteins | sample KBSS33metaG_FD_64659 | JGI IMG/M metagenome (GOLD analysis project Ga0070667, IMG submission 64659) | Switchgrass rhizosphere microbial communities from Kellogg Biological Station, Michigan, USA - KBS S3-3 metaG | ecosystem: Host-associated > Plants > Roots > Rhizosphere > Soil ...
ACCCCAGGCCCGGTATCCCGCGACGCCCGAGCCGATCGTGCGGCTCACCGGCAACGTCCCGGGAGGCGCGACGTTCACGTTCCTGGCCGCGCCCGCCTCGCGAATCGCCGGCACCGGCGGCTGGCGCGACGGCTTCGCCGCGCGGCCGCTGCCCGCCCTCGCAGCACGCCTGCAACCCCCGAGCGACGAGACGCTGCGGACGACGACGCTCCCGCCGGGGAGGCGGTTCGCGCTCACCGTCGCGACCTCGGGTGACGACGTCGGCCTCGAGGCGGTGTTCCGCTCGCCGCTCGGCGACTACGAGAGCGTGCCGCTTGGACACACGCAGGGGCTGCGGCACGTCGTCCTGCGCGGCCGGGTTCCCTTCGCGCGCGCGAGCCTCGCCCGCCTGGTCATCGACCTCCTCAGCGGTCTGCACGGCTCGGCGAACGGCGGGATCGGGATCCAGCCGAGCGCCCGAGGGGTGCTGAAGCTCGGCACGCCCGTCGTCGACGGGCGGCCCGCGGCCGGCGGTTTCGCGGGCTGGATCGGCACGGGCGGCGTCACCCTGCGCAGCGGGCGCGCGCCGTACCTGATCACCTCCGACCGCACGGCGGTGCTGCGGCCGGCACAGCCCACCGACGGCCGAATCCTCCCCGTGCTCGCGACGCCGGCCGTCGCCGCTGCCGCAGGGCCGGGCGGCGTCGTTCCGCTCCGCATCGAGGGCGAGCAGGTAGCCGCGCGCGTCGTCGGGACGATCGACCGCTTCCCTTCGACCTCGGGAGGAGCCGTCGTCGCCGACCTCACGACCGCCTCCACGACGCTCGACTCGCATACACCGGGGCTCGGGACGCCCGACGAGTTGTGGCTCGACGTGCCTTCCGGCAGAGAAGAGGCTGCCGCCGCCACCCTCGCCGGACCGCCGTTCACGTCCGTCTCAGTCGCCTCCCGAGCGGCGGTGCTGGACAGGCTGCGCTCCGACCCGCTCGCGACCGGAGCGCTCGTGACGCTCGCCGGCACGGCCGCGACGGCGCTCCTCCTCGCCCTCCTCGGGTTGCTCCTGGCCGTCGTCGGCGATGTTCGGGACGAGCGTGGAGAGCTCTTCGATCTCGAGGCGCAGGGAGCATCACCCGCCACCTTGCGGGCGCACCTTCGCCTCCGCGCCGGGCTCGTGGCCGCCTTCGGAGCGGTCGGGGGCCTCGCGCTCGGGGCGGTGCTCTCGGCCCTCGTCGTCTCCCTCGTCGCCGTGACGGCAACAGCCGCCGCCGCCGAGCCACCGCTGCGACTGAGCCTCGACGTCGCGGTGGCGGCAGCCGCGGCCGGCGGGTATCTCGTCGCGGCGGCCCTCCTCGTCGGGTGGGCGACGAGGCTGGGCGGACGCGTCCCTCAGCGCGCCGCGGAGACCGTGGCGTGAGCACGGCGACGGCCATCGCGATCGAGCTCAAGGATGTCTTCCGGGTCCACTCCACCCCGGAGGGCGACGCCGCCGCGCTCCAAGGGCTGTCGCTGCGCATCGGGGAGGGCGAGGTCGTGACCGTGCTCGGCCCGAGCGGCTCCGGCAAGTCGACGCTCCTGCGGCTGCTCGCAGGGCTCGAGCGCCCGTCGGCGGGCGTCGTCCGCGTGCACGGCGAAGACCTCGCGAAGCTGCCCACGCGTCAGCTCGCCGCGTACCGGTCGCGCCTGCTCGGCTACGCCGACCAGCATTACGCTCGGGCGCTCGCGCCCGAGCTGGGCGCGCGCGATCTCGTCGCTCTCCAGCTCGGCCTGCGCGGTACGCCCGCCGGGGAGCGCCTTCGCCGGGCCGACGAGCTGCTCGAACGCGTCGGGCTCTCGGACGCGCGCCGTCGGCGCCCGGGCGAGCTCTCCGGCGGCGAGCAGCAGCGCATAGCGCTCTGTGCCGCGCTTGCGCACCGGCCCCGGGTGTTCCTCGCAGACGAGCCGACCGGCGAGCTCGATGCGGCGACGGCGGATGCGATCTACGCGCTGATCGCCGAGCTCGTGCGCGAGCACCGTTGCACGACCGTGATCGTGAGCCACGATCCCGAGTCCGCGAAGATCGCCGATCGCATCATCCGGATCCGCGACGGACGCGTCTCGGAGGAGTGGGCCCGTGACGACCAGTCCGGCGACACGCTCGTAGTAGGCCGGGGCGGCTGGCTCCGGCTGCCCGAGGAGCTGCTGCTGCGTGCCGGGATCGGCACACGAGCCCATGCCGCGGTCGAGAACGGACGCGTCGTCGTCTCGCCGGCCGGCGAGACGGCACGCGCGGGCGAGGTGAGCGCGGCGCCCGCGCCGGCGCGCGCAGGCGCCGTCATCGCGACCGCGAGCGGGATCACCCGGATCCTCGGCGGCGTGACGGTCCTCGACGGCGTGGACGCAGAGTTCCGCGCCGGCACGCTTCACGTCGTCACCGGGCCCTCGGGCTCCGGGAAGACGACGTTTCTCCACCTGCTCGCGGGTCTGGAGCTTCCGGACGGCGGAGAGGTGGTCGTCGCGGGAACGCGGCTCTTGGCGCTCGGCCGGGCCGAGCGTGCAGAGCTCCGCCGCCGGGCAGTCGGCTACGTCGGCCAGCAGGCGGGACTCCTGCCGCAGCTCTCCGCTCTCGAGAACGTCGAGCTCGCGCTTGCGCTCCGCGGGAGCACCGGCGCCCGTGCCGACGCCCTCGTCGCACTCGAGTCCGTCGGCCTCGGCGAACGAGCAACGCAACGCGTGGGCCGCCTGTCGCAGGGCGAGCGGGCGCGCGTGGCGCTGGCGCGAGCGATCGCCCCGCGCCCGGCACTCCTCGTCGCCGACGAGCCCACCTCCCGGCTCGACGGCGCGAACGCGCTCGCGGTGGCGTTCCTCCTCGTCCGGCTCGCACGCGACTCCGGCGCGGCGATCGTATGCGCGACCCATGATCCCCTCGTGATCGAACAGGCCGACGCCAGGCTCGTGCTCGGGATGAAGACCTGATCTACCTCCGCCTGCTCAGCGCGAGCACGTCAGCGACGAAGGGGCTGACGGAAGCCCGACGGTTCGCCGCACCCACGGTGGGTTCCTCCGCAGGCACCATGGCGGCGTGCCCGAGCTGCCGGAGGTGGAGGCGTGGCGGCGCGAGCTCGACCCGCTCGTGCGGCGCTCGCCGGTCGCGCAGGTCGGCCCCGCGCACGTGGCAACCGTCAAGACGTTCGACCCGCCGCTCTCGGCGCTCGAGGGAGACACCCTCCAGGGCGCCAGCCGCCGGGCGAAGCGCTTCCTCCTGCCGGCCGGCGACGGCGGGCTCGTGCTCATGGTCCATCTGATGAGCGCCGGCCGGCTGCGGTACGTCCCCGCAGGCGGCAAGGGGGCGAAGACGCCGATGTTCCGCCTCCGCTTCGCCGACGGCGGCGAGCTCCAGCTCACCGAGGCCGGCTCGAAGAAGCGTGCCGGCGTGTGGCTCCTCCGGCGCGATGCGCTGGAGGACGAGCTCGCGCACCTCGGCCCGGAGGCCGACGCGCTCGACGTGGATACCCTCGGGCGCATCCTCACCTCGGACTCCCGTCGCCTACATGCACTGCTCCGCGACCAGCGGCTCGTCGCCGGCATCGGACGGGCCTGGGCGAACGAGATCCTCTGGTCGGCGAGGCTGTCGCCGTTCGCGCTCTCGACACAGGTCGCGGACGAGGAGCTCGTTCGCCTGGACGCGGCGATCCGCGACGAGCTCGCCCGCGGGCTCGAGCTGCGACTCCAGGGCGCGAAGGACGCTGCTACGTACCGCGTCCACAACCGGCTCGGCGAGCCGTGCCCGCGGTGCGGGACCAGCTTCGCGCGCGTCGACTACGAGGAGCACACGATCTACTACTGCCCCGAGTGCCAGACGGGGGGACGGCTGCTCAAGGACCGCCGCATGTCGCGCCTGCTGAGGTGAGTATGAGGCGTCCTGCGGCGGCGGTAGAGTCCCGCGCCATGATCAGAACGCATCCCGACCGTGGAGGCTGGCTCGAAGTCGTCTGCGGGCCGATGTTCAGCGGCAAGAGCGAGGAGCTCATTCGCAGGCTGCGCCGCGCGGAGATCGCCGGGCAGCGCGCGCTCATCGTCAAGCCGGCCGTGGACGACCGCTACGACGTCGGCCATGTCGTCTCTCACGCCGGCGCGAAGATGCGCGCCGTGACGGCATCGGCCGCTACGGACGTGGCCAGGCTCGCGCAGGGATATGACGCCGTCGGCATCGACGAGGTGCAGTTCTTCGACGACGGGATCACGGCGGCGATCGAGCAGCTCGTCGAGCGCGGAATGCGCGTCGTCGCCGCCGGGCTCGCGCAGGACTTCCGCGCTCAGCCGTTCGGCGCGATGCCGACCCTCCTGTGCGTCGCCGACTTCGTCGACAAGCTCCAGGCCGTCTGTCACCGCTGTGGCGGGCCGGCGACCCTGACGCAGCGCCTCGTCGACGGCCGGCCCGCCCCGTTCGACGGCGAGACGATCCAGGTCGGAGCGCTCGACTCGTACGAGGCCCGCTGCCGGCCCTGCTACGAGCCCGGCGTGGACGCGCCGGCGGCCGCGGTCGGTTAGACGACGACGCGGAGCGCGTCGCCGTCGACGGCGAGGCTGCCCCCGAGCGCCTCGACGACCAGCCTCGCCGCCAGCTCTTCGAGATCTTTCGGCTCCTCGCCGCCGACCACCGCGGCCGCCGCAGCCGGGAGCGGCTCCAGCTCGAGCGTCCGCCCGGCGACCTGCCAGGTGACGCGATCGACGGCTCCGTGGCGCATGACCACGATCGCGAGCTCGTGGAGTGCCCGTGCGAGCTCCTTGGGAGCCGTGCGGATGATCTCTCCGTGCCCGGCCACGGCGATCCGCGCGTCGCCGGATCGGGCCAGCTCGAGCGTGTCCGCCTCTCGTAGCATCGGCTCCCAGCTGCCGCCTGAGATCCGGGCGATCAGACCGAGCCGGTCGAGCAGCTCCTTCATCTGCTCGGCGGCGAGCTCGATGATGCCGACGAACCGTTGCGTCCGCTCGTCGAGCCCGCCTTGGTCGGAGAGCGTTCGCGCAAAGCCGTAGATCGCCGCGAGCGGCGTTCGCAGGTCGTGGCACGCGAGCGAGACGACCCGCGCGAAGCCGTCGTCTGCGAGCGGCGCCCCGCTCAGAGCTACCGGGCCTTCTTCGTGAACGTCGCCCGAACGGTCAGGGCAAAGTCCGTCGCCGGCGTACAGACGAGACGCCGCCCGGTGCAGCCGCCGCTCCAGCTCCGGAAGACCCATCCCTTGGCCGGCACGGCGCGCAGGTACAGGGGCCTCCCCGCCGTGAACGACGTCGAGCAGGCGGGCACGCAGAGGACGTTGCCACGCCCCGTCGTGGCGACGCGCACGGGAATCTGCAGCGGACCGAAGACGGCCGTCAGCGACGCCGGCGCGTCGAGAAGCACGCTGCAGTCGCCCGAGCTCCGGCAGCCGCCGTGCCAGCCGACGAAACGGTTGCCGGGGCCGGGAACCGCGTTGAGGGTCACGTGCGAGCCCGGATCCCACCGGGTGACGCAGGACGGGGCAGCGCAGTCGCCGCCGGGAAGGTCGCTGGTCACCGTCCCGGCGCCCTGGTCGCTGACCGTGAGCGCGACCTGCGCGAGATCGAGCCTGTGAAGCCAGAACGAGTCCTGGATGTCGTTCCACGAGCCGGAGTGCCCGTAGTAGTCGTCGTGGCCGAAGTCGAGCACCTCACTCGCGAGCGGCGCGCCTGACGTGGTCGGGTAGAGCAGGTCCGTCGGCGAGTCGCAGGGATGACCGGGGTTGGTCGGACACACGTGCGGCGCGCCGTCGGGAAGCGCCCCGAGCGAGTGGAGCAGCTCGTGCGCCGCGATCGAGTCCGTGGGCACGCTCGCGCAGCCGCCGAGCCAGACGACCGCCACGCCCGGCCCTTCGCCGAACCAGCCTGCGCCGGTGCCGCAGACGTCCGCCTGCGGCGGCGGGCCGCCGTAGTACACGACATAACGCTTCCAGTCCGAGCCGAAGCCCAGGCTCTGCCCGAGCTCCTGGGCGACGGTGCCGAACGCCTTGGAGGCCTCTCCCTGCAGGGCGGCGCCGGTCTCCGCGAGCCGGACGACCGAGATGTCGAGGCCCGTACAGCCCGGAAACGAGGCGAGGTCGAACCGGACGGTCCGGGTCGCGTCCTGGGCACGCCACCAGGCGTCGATCGACGCGGCGTCGTCGGCGATCGCTCCGGCGGCCTGAGCGAAGTTGTCGGCCCCGTCGGCGGGAACCGCGTAGATCGCATGCACCTGGGGGCCCGCGACGATGTCGGGACGCTCGCTCGCGCTCTCGCCCGACCCGCACCACCCGGCGGCGGCACCCGCAGGCGCGAGCCACAACCCGGCGGCCGCGATGACGCCGATGATTGGGACGAGGCGAAAGCATCTCAAGCGCGGGCCGCCCGCCGGAGCTTGAATCGGCTCTCGGTGCCCGCGCGAAGCCGCTTCAGATTCGCGCGGTGAAGGAAGACGATCGCCGCCCCGGCGAGGGCGCCGAACACGACGACGGGGGTCGGGTAGCCGTACAGGAGGGCGGCGACGGGGAGCGACAGCCCGCCGACGATCGACGCGACGGACGCGTAACGCACCACGAGGAAGACGGCGATCCACGTCGCGGCGGCCGTGAGGGCGACGAAGACCGCGACACCGAAGAAGACGCCGCCGCAGGTCGCGACCATCTTCCCGCCCTTCGCGAAGCGGAGGAAGAGCGGCCGCCAGTGGCCGAGCATCGCGGCCGCGCCGGCGACGATCCCACAGAGATGGGAGACGAGGAGCGCCCCGACGAGCGCCGGCACGAAGCCCTTCAAGATGTCGAGCAGGACGACGGGCAGCCCGAGCGACCGGCCGTACGTTCGCCAGACGTTCGTCGCGCCGATGTTGCCGGAGCCTACCTTGCGGATGTCCTCGTGCTTGAGCGCGCGGACGAGCCAGTACCCCCACGGGCACGATCCGAGGAGGTACCCGAGCGCGACAATCGCCGCGAACGTCACGAGGCCAGCGTAGCCTCGTCTCTAGACGCGGATCCCGTAGCGCTGCGCCCAGTCATCGACGACGTCGTAATCGAGGTTGTTCATGAAGGCCTCGATGTACCCGGCACGGTCGGTGCCGAAGTCGATGAAGTACGCATGCTCGTAGACGTCGAGCGCGACCAGCGGCGTCGCGTTCCAGACCGGGAACGTGTTCTGGGCGTCGCCGATGTAGTTGAACAGCCGGCCCTCGTCCCAGTCGTATGCCGTCCACGCCCAGCCGCGGCCGCCCATGCCGGTCGCCTTCAGGTCGGCCTTCCACGCGTCGACCGAGCCGAAGTCGCGCTTGACGAGATCGCCGAAGAGCCCGTGCGGGTCACCCCCGGTACCGCCGAGATGCTCGAAATAGATCTCGTGGTTCTTGATCCCGCCGACGGCGAACGAGAGCTCGACCTTGAGCACACGCAGCTCGGAGTAGACCTGGTTCGCGGCGGCGAGATCGACGTCGGCGAGCTTGCCGAGGATCTCGTTGCGCTTGTTGACGTAGCCCTGGTAGAGCTTGTAGTGGGCGGCGATCGTGTCGCTCGAGATGCCGTCGAGCTCGTGCAGCGCCGGCTTCAGCTCGCGAGGCTTGATCTCGTCATGGTGGTACGCAAGCGCCATGGTTCTCCTTCAGCGGTCGGGATCCTCGAAGATGTTGCTGCCGAGCATATCCTCAGCGCTGACGCCCTTTCACCCAAGGAGACGCGATGCCCTACGAGCTACCCCCGCTCCCGTACGACTACGACGACCTCGAGCCGACGATCGACGGCCAGACGATGCGCATTCACCACGGCAAGCACCACCAGGCGTACGTCGACAATCTCAACAAGGCCGTCGACGGCACCGAGCTCGACGGCCTCCCGGTCGAGGAGCTCGTCGCCCAGCTCGACAAGCTGCCGGAGGATCGCCGGGCCGCTGCCCGCAACAACGGCGGCGGCCACGCAAACCACTCGCTCTTCTGGACGATCATGACGCCGGGCGGCGGTGGCGAGCCCTCGGGCGCGCTCGCCGACGCGATCGCGCAGGCGTTCGGCGATCCCGACCAGCTCAAGGCACAGGTGAACGACGCCGGCGTCAAGCGCTTCGGCTCCGGCTGGACGTGGGTGGTCGCCGACGGCGGCGCGCTCTCGATCGTCTCGACGCCGAACCAGGACACGCCTCTCATGGAGGGCAAGACGCCGATCCTCGGCATCGACGTCTGGGAGCACGCGTACTACCTCAAGTACCAGAACAGGCGCCCCGACTATCTCGCCGCCTGGTGGGACGTCGTGAACTGGGACGAGGTCGGCCGCCGCTTCGACGCAGCGTAGGTAGTCCCGCACGAGGCCGGACCGGCGTCAGAGAGCCTGGTCCGGCCTCGTTTCGAGGTCGATCTCCAAGGCCGCGTAGGCGTGGCGCAGGAGGTACGTCGAGCCGAAGACGACGAGCGGGACGCCGAGGCCGCTCGCCCGGCCGAGCCCGAGCCGAACCGCCGTGACGGGATCCTCGACGGGCTCCGCACCGATCGCCACGGCCAGCGTGCCGGCGTCTGCAGGTCGCTCCGGCCACGCGGTCGTCGCAAACGCTGTCCGCGCATTCGCGAGCGTGTCCCGAAGCGCATCGACCGGCCGGCCGGCGGAGGCCGCGACCACCGCGACGTACGCGGGCGGCAGCATCGCACGCAGCTCCCTCCAGGCTTGAGGGTTGTGGGCGGCGTCGAGCAGCACGTCGACCCCCGCGACGCGCAGGCGCTCGAGCCGGCCGGCGACCGACAGCTCGAGCGCCTGCGGCAGGACTCCGAGTGTCCGCGCGGCGGCCTCCGCGAGCGCGATGTTCCTGCGGGGCCAGTCGCCTCCCGCCTCGACGAACGCGAGTGCGAGCCCCGTCTTCCCGGCGAGCCGCCGGGCCTCGTCTCGCAAGCGCGGCACGAGCGGAGCACCGAGCACCTGCGCGCCTGCCGGGGCGACGGCGAGCTTCTCCGCGAGAATCGCCTCCTCGGTGACCCCGAGCAGCTCCGTGTGCTCGAGGCCGATCCCGGTGAGCAGCACGAGCGACGGGTCGAGCGCGCGCACGGCATCGGTGCGCCCGCCGATGCCGGCTTCGAAGATCCCGACGTCGACTCGGGCGGCCGAGAATAGCGTCGCGGCCGCGAGCGCGAGCAGGTCGAAGAAGCGGAGCTCCGCCGGGTCAGGAAGGTTCCGCGCAGCGGCGTGGAGCGACTCGACGATCTCCGCGAGCTCGTCGTCGGTAACCGGTCTGCCGCCGATCTGCACGCGCTCGCCGAAGCGGACGAGGTGCGGCGAGACGCTCACGCCGGCCGCCACACCTGCGGCCGTAAGCAGCCGCGCGAGATGGAGCGCGGTCGAGGACTTGCCGTTCGTCCCGACGACGGCGACGATGCGCGGCGGGGGTGCGATGCCGGCGACCTCCCCAAGCGCGCGGACTGCTTCGACGCCGGCACGCGCCACCCGCGCCGGGTAGGCGTCGGCAATCCGCAGGAGGCGTGCCGACGCGCTCATTCTCCGGCCCGGGTCGGCTTGCTCATCTCCGACAGTCTGCAATCCGCGGCGCCCGCACCTGCGTATGGACCCACGTGGCTGTGGTCGTCCCGCTCCGTACGATGGCGTCCGTGGACCCGGACGGCGAGCTCCTTCTCCGTGTCGCCGAGGGCGAGCGCGCGGCGTTCGAGGCGCTCTACGCGCGCTACGCGCGGCCGGTCTACGGATTTGCGCTCCGCCGCCTCGGCGACCGAGGCCGCGCCGAGGACGCCGTACAGGAGACCTTTGCGTCGATCTGGCGCTCGGCACGCACATACCGTCCGGAACGCGGGCCGGCCGCACCGTGGCTCTACGCTGTGGCTCGCAATGCAATCGCAGATCGTGGCCGCACGCGCGGGGAGACGCCCACCGAGGCGCCCGACGCCCCCGGCGACGACCCATCGCCACTCGAGCACGCGGAAGGATCGTGGGTCCGCTGGCGCCTCCACCGTGCGCTCGAGGAGCTGCCCGAGCGGGAGCGCGACGTGATCTCGCTCGCATACTGGCGCGGCCTGTCGCAGAGCGAGGTCGCGACCGCGCTCGGGCTACCGCTCGGCACCGTGAAGACGAGAACGCGGTCGGCGCTGTCGCGACTGGCCGACCTCCTCGAAGGTGAGCTCGGATGACGGACTTCCGCGAGCTGCTCGACGGTGAGCGCCTCTCCGCAGGCGAGGAGGCCCGCCTGCGGCGCGTCCACGACCTTCTGGTCGAGGCAGGTCCGCCCCCCGAGCTGCCCGCAGCGCTGGCGCAGCCGCCGTCTCCCGGTCGCGGGCAGGTCATTCGCCTGCCGGGCTCGAGGCGCGGACGGGTCGTCGCCTTCGCAGCTGCCGCCGCGCTTGCCGCAGCCGCGTTCGGCGGCGGCTACCTCACGGGCCACGACTCGAAGCAGGGCAGGCTGGCGGCCGTCCGCGTCGTCCGGCTCCACGGCGGCGGAGCGTCCGGAGTGATCCGCCTCGGAGCCGTCGACCGGGCCGGGAACTGGACGATGCTGGTGACGGTCCGCGGACTGCCCCAGCTTGCATCCTCACGCCGCTACGAGCTCTGGCTCACCCGAGACGGCAAGCGCGTCGCCTCGTGCGGCGTCTTCAAGGCGCAGGGGAGCGCGACGACGGTCTGGTTCAACGTGCCCTACCGCATCCGGCCGACCGACGGCTGGATCGTGACGAAGTCCGGGCCCGGCGAGACCGGGCCCGGAACAGTCGTCATGCGCGCCTGAAGGTCGTCCTACGCCGCGTCGGCGAGGTCTTCGTTCTGCGCGAGGCGGCGGAGCGCCTCGGTCTCGATCTGCCGCACGCGCTCACGCGTGAGGCCGAGCTGCTTTCCGATCGCCTCGAGCGAGGCCGGGCCGTCACCGACGAGCCCGAACCGGAGCTCGACGACCTCGCGCTCCCGGTCGGGAAGGTTCGCGACCGCCTGGCGGACGGCGAGATCGCGGAGCGAGGCCGACGCCTCCTCCTCGGTCGACGGGCCCGTGCCGGCGATCAGATCGCCGAACGACGCGTCGCCGTCGTCGCCGACGGGCATATCGGTCGACGCGACCGCGCGGGCCGCCTCGAGCACCTCGTGGACCTGCAGGAGCGGCAGCTTCGAGTGGTCTGCGATCTCCTCCGGCGTCGGGTCGCGCTCGAGCGTCGCCACGAGCTCGCGGCGTGCGCGGGCGACCTTCTGCTCGCGCTCGACGACGTGCACCGGAATCCGGATCGTGCGGGCCTTGTTCGCCACGCCGCGCTGGACCGCCTGGCGGATCCACCACGTCGCGTACGTCGAGAACTTGAAGCCCTTGCGCCAGTCGAACTTCTCCGACGCGCGAATGAGCCCGAGCACGCCCTCCTGAACGAGGTCGCCGAGGGTGATCCCCTGCGTCTGGTAGCGCTTCGCGATCGAGACGACGAGGCGGAGGTTGCAGTTGATCATCCGCTCCTTGGCGACCATGTCGCCGCGCTCGATGCGCTTCGCGAGCTCGACCTCCTCGGCAGCCGTGAGCAGCGGATACCGCCCAGCCTCGTTGAGGAACATCTGGAACGAGTCGGTCGTGTAGAGGCTCTCGCCGATCGACAGGTCCAGGGCGAAATCGTCGTCGGACTCGTCGGCCTCGGGGGCCGTGCCGTGCGCCTCGAGCTCGAGCGTCAAGGCCTCGGCCTCGGCGTCGTCGAGATCGTGCGCGAGCACCGCGTCGGCGACGTCGGCGCTCGTCAGGGCACCGTGCTCGCCGTGGACGGCGAGCAGCGCCTCGAGCGCCTCGGAGACAGCGGTGGTCATGGTGGTGGTCTGGGTCAAGTAAAACTCCCTCTCCTGCTTCTAGGCTCTTCTAAACGCTTCTTCTCTAAACGCTTCTTCGTCGAACGGCGGGCGCGCGGATTGGTCTGCGCGACGTCCGCCATGTCATTCAACGCCGAACTACGCCGTTGTATTCCGTCTGAACGTCTCTTAAACCTTCTTTTCGACCTCCGCCCAGCAGAACTTAGTGACGATCTGTTACAAGGATGTTAAGGCGCGACGCGCCCGTTTGCTAAGAACGCGGCGTGCGTGACGGGCATGCGGCTCGCGAAGAACGTCTCGACCGCCTCCGCGAACCGCCTGATCTCGAGCTGGGCGAACTCGGAGTTTCGCAGAGAGACGAAGTTCATGAGCGCGCGTGCGTTCACCGTCCAGAAGAACTGCGTGTAGGCGCCGACGGGTAGCGCGGACCGCGCCAGCTCGCGCGCGACGCCCGCCTCGACGAGGCGCGTGTACGTCGCGTAAGCCTGCTCGTACGCGGCGCTGAGCTCCGCGCGCGTGCGTTCCGCGAGCTCGGGCTCCACCGGCTCGAACGTGTACGCGCCCGGCTTGCCGACCTGGGAGCGGACGTCTGCCGCCTCGGGGAGGTAGAAGTCGTCCGACGCCTTCGCATACCGAAGACTGAACTCGTTGAGCGAGCCTATACGGTGTCGAAACCATTCCCGCGCGACGAAGATCGGGCAGCGGATGTCGAAGCGGAACGCGTTGTGCTCGAACGGCGAGCCGTGCCGGTCACGCATGAGGAAGCGGACGAGCCCCTCGTCGGAGGCGTCCAGCTCGAGCTTCCGCCGGCCGAACGAGACGCGGGCGGCGTTGACGACGGAGAGGTCGTCTGCCATTGCCTCGTCGAGCCGAACATGGCCGTGATCGAGGATCTGGATCGTTTCCTCGGTACCGGCCTGCTCATCCACGGGCGCAGACCGTAGCCCCCGCGCCGGACGCCATAGCTCTACAGTCCCGCGGATGATCCGCGTCGGCACGTCGGGCTGGTCGTACCCGACCTGGAGACCCGGCTTCTACCCCGCCGGGATGCAGCAGAGCGAGTTCTTGCGCTTCTACGCCGACCGGTTCGACACCGTCGAGCTGAACGTCACCGGCTACCGCCTCCCGTCGGCCGAGCAGTTCCGCCGCTGGGCCGAGGCGGTGCCTCCGGACTTCCGGTTCGCGGTGAAGCTCCCGCTGGCACGGGCCGACCGGGCGGCCGCGTTCTTCGAGCGGGTCGAGGGGCTCGGCGACCGGCTCGGGCCGATCAGGGTCGTCGTCGAGGGCCCGCGGGACGAAGGTCTCGTCGCGTTCGTCGCCGGCTCTGCGCCGCCGGGCGCGGAGCTCGCCTGGGATCTGCGCGATCCGAGCTGGGACGGGATCGACGGGCTTGTGCGCGTCGACGACTTCGAGGCGGAGCCCTTCCGCTACGTGCGCCTCCGCGAGCCGCCGTACAGCGACACCCAGCTCGCGGCGATCGCGGAGCGGCTCCGTGCGCCGGCCTACGTCTACATCCGGCACGAGGACGAGCCGAGCGCGCCGGCTATCGCCGCCCGGCTGCTCTCCGCACGTTAGACGAGCGGCTCCCACGGGTCGGCGCCTGCTCGATCGCCTCGGGGCGGAAACCCGGACGCGCCCACGCCGACAGGACACGCAGGGACCACCGACCCGAACGCGCAACAGCCC
>Ga0070667_100003482_pt1 | contig 13415 bp, 15 predicted proteins | sample KBSS33metaG_FD_64659 | JGI IMG/M metagenome (GOLD analysis project Ga0070667, IMG submission 64659) | Switchgrass rhizosphere microbial communities from Kellogg Biological Station, Michigan, USA - KBS S3-3 metaG | ecosystem: Host-associated > Plants > Roots > Rhizosphere > Soil ...
CGGAAGAGATCCGCCTTGGACCCGTATTCGGCGTACAGGCTGCGGCGGTTGATGCCGGTGGCGGCCGTGAGATCGCTGATGGACACCCCGTCATAGCCATGCGCCCAGAACAACCGCATCGCGACGTCGAGAACGCGCTCGGGATCGAACATGCGCGGGCGGCCGATCGCCATCCACCCTCCTGGTGTGATCCGGGCCATAGGTCGGAATGAAGCCTGGCCGTAGCGACTTGTCCTGAACGTACTTAGTAACCGATCGGTTCGAAAGAATCATCCACGACTTGGAGAGCTCATGAGCACCACTTCGGAAGCAGCGCTCGCCGGCCGCCGCGCACTGGTCACCGGCGGCTCTCGCGGCATCGGCGCCGCGACCGTCCGCCGGCTCGCCGCCGACGGCGCCGCGGTCGCGTTCACGTACCAGTCATCGCCCGATGCCGCGCAGGACCTGGTCGACGAACTCGAGGCGACCGGCGCGAAGGTGGCCGCCATCAAGGCCGACAGCGCCGACGCGCTGGCCGTCGCCGCCGCGGTGGACGAAGCCGTCGAGCGGCTCGGCGGACTGGACATCCTGGTGAACAACGCCGGCATCGCGCAAGGAGCACCGATCGAATCGTTCCCGTTGGAGGACTTCGACCGCATGCTGGCGATCAACGTGAAGGCGGTCTTCGCCGCCATTCAGCGTGCGGTACCGCACCTGGGCGCCGGTGGCCGGATCATCACGATCGGCAGCGTGAACGCCGACCGGGTCCCGACGGTCGGCTTCTCGGTGTATGCCCTGACCAAGGCCGCCGTCGCCGGACTGACGCGAGGCCTGGTGCGCGAACTCGGCTCGCGCGGCATCACCGTCAACACCATCCAGCCGGGTCCGGTCGCCACCGACATGAACCCCGACACCGGCGACTTCGCTGACGAACTCCGCCCGCTCATCGCGGTCGGCCAGTACGGACAGCCGCGCGATATCGCGAGCGCCGTTGCCTATCTGGCCCATCCCGATTCGGGCTTCGTCACAGGCGTCACCTGGAACATCGACGGCGGCTTCGTCATCTGATGTCGCCGGCCGGCTGACCCGCCCGCGGGGCTCACCTTCTGGTGAACCCCGCGGGGCCGTACGTCGTGTCCCTGGTGGAGGTTCACTCGATCCCGGGAGGCGTCATGAGTGTCGCGGTTCGTGCGTTTACGTCAGTTCCAGCTCCAACCCAAACCGTCGCGGCCGTGTGCACCGCGTGTCTGGTGCTCACGATGGCGCCGGCACCGGGTCATGGCACCGCGCAGTCGGCGCCGGTCATCGCAGAACCGGGCATCTCGCTGACGGCGCAGCCGCTGCCGTTGCCACTCGACCTGCTCAACCAGCAGGTGGTGTTCAACGTTGGGCTGTTCGTCGATTGGGTCACCACCGGTGCCGCGCTGTTCCAACGCCAGACGCAGATACCGGGGAGTTTCGTGGCGGCCATCGGTAATGGCACGCCGCCACCAACCGCCGCCGCACAAGCCCTGAGCGCGTTCGCCGACATCGAATTCGAAGCCGGCCGCGACCTCATCGGGTTCGCCCAAGACATCGCGGTCTTCCAGCTCCAGTTCAGGGCGACCACACTGTCGGCATTCCCGCCGTTCAACATGGGGCCTGGTCAGCAATTCGTCGTCGACACCACCGCATTCGGACTCAACGTGACGCAGCAGATGGCGGACTTCGCCCGGGCGGTGATCACGTCGGTCGAGCAGTTCACCCACAACGTGCTGCACACGCCGCTGCCGGTCACGACGACCGCGGCGAAGCCGATGGCCGCCGTCGATATCCCGGACACTCCAGTGATACCGAGGACTCCGGTAGCCCCGAAAATGCCGACAGCACAGCAGGATTCGATCGTCTCGACGTTCACCCCGAAGCTACCCAAGCTCCCGAAGCAGCCCAAGCAAGTTGTCGATGCGGCAGCCGACAACATCGATCAACCGCCAGTCGGCCAGTTCTCACCGCCCAAGGTCTCCGGGCCAAAGTTCTCAGTCCCGAAGTTCTCGACGCCCACGTCCTCGCTGCCGAAATTGTCGCCGCCCAAGATCAAGCACCCGCAGCCCAAAGGGCCGTCCAAGAACTAGACCGCGCGGCGCTGACGCTCCTGCGTGAGCTGAGCGTTGACCACATCAAAGGCCATACCCTGGCTGTAGCCGCGACGCGCCAGCATCGCGACGAGCCGCCGGGTTACCTTCATCTCGTCGTCGAGGTTTTCCCGCCGCAGCTTGGTGGCGACCAGTTCCTCGGCGCGCACCCGCCACTCGCCCGCGTCCACGCTGTCCAGCGTCTCGGCAATCACGTCGGCGTCGATGCCTTTGGTCCGCAACTCGGAGGCCAAGGCGCGCTTGCCTTTTCCGGCGTTGGTTCGCCGCTCGCGTACCCATTGCTCGGCGAACGCCACGTCGTCGACCAGGCCGACCTCGGCGAGCCGATCCAGCACCCGGGCGCTGATGTCCTCGGGGAAGCCGCGCTTGATCAGCTGGGTTTCGAGTTCGGTCCGGCTGCGCGCCCGGGTGGTGAGCAGACGCAGGCACACGTCCCGCGCCTGCTCCTCACGCCGTTGCGGCTGCGCCGGCTCGGTCTCAGAAGTCGACCGGGGCGGGAAGGACGTCATCAGCCGCACCATCGGTCAGCACCGCACCGATACCGAGCTTCTCTTTGATCTTCTTCTCGATCTCGTTGGCGGCATCCACGTTCTGCAGCAGGTAGTTGCGGGCGTTCTCCTTGCCCTGACCCAGCTGCTCACCGTCGTAGGTGAACCACGAACCCGACTTGCGGATGAAGCCGTGCTCGACACCCATGTCGATGAGCGAGCCCTCGCGCGAGATGCCGCGGCCGTAGAGGATGTCGAATTCGGCCTGCTTGAACGGCGGCGCCACCTTGTTCTTGACGATCTTGACGCGGGTACGGTTGCCGACCGCGTCGGTGCCGTCCTTGAGCGTCTCGATGCGGCGCACGTCCATACGCACCGAGGCGTAGAACTTCAAAGCCTTACCACCCGTTGTGGTTTCGGGTGAACCGAACATCACGCCAATCTTCTCGCGCAGCTGGTTGATGAAGATGGCGGTGGTGCCGGAGTTGTTCAGCGCACCGGTCATCTTGCGCAGGGCCTGGCTCATCAGCCGGGCCTGCAGACCGACGTGGCTGTCACCCATCTCACCCTCGATCTCGGCGCGGGGCACCAGCGCGGCGACCGAGTCGATCACCAGGATGTCGATGGCACCCGAGCGCACCAGCATGTCGGCGATCTCCAGGGCCTGCTCACCGGTGTCCGGCTGGGACACCAGCAGCGCGTCGGTGTCCACACCGAGCTTCTTGGCGTACTCGGGGTCCAGCGCGTGCTCGGCGTCGATGAACGCCGCGATACCGCCGGCCGCCTGAGCGTTGGCCACCGCGTGCAGGGCCACCGTGGTCTTACCCGAGGATTCCGGGCCGTAGATCTCGACGACGCGGCCACGCGGCAGACCGCCGATACCGAGGGCCACATCCAGTGCGATGGATCCGGTCGGGATGACCGAAATCGGTTGGCGGGTCTCTTCTCCCAGCCTCATCACCGAGCCCTTGCCGAAGCTCTTGTCGATCTGTGCCAGCGCGAGTTCGAGTGCCTTCTCGCGATCCGGGGCCTGTGCTGCCATGGGTGGTCTCCGTCCTCGTGGATATCCGTTGATCGGGTTTCCGATCGGTTGGCCGTGACGCTAGATGAGGCCACCGACAAGTTTTTCGAACTGACACCACAGTAGCGAACAGATGTTCGATTTCAAGCAGACACGCCGATCACTTCGAGGTCACAGCGAACGCTGGCGCCGCAGACCCAGTGCCCTCATCAGGGACAGCGCGCGCAGGCCGGCGGCCGGTGCCACATCGGTGCTCCGCGCGATCACGCCACGCCAGCGCGGCACCACACGGAAAATCTGCGGGGAATCCATCAGCTCCACGGCCGCCCGCGCGATGTCGTCGGCGGCCAGCGGCTTGGGACCTGAAAACAGCAGCGCCGCACCGGGGTCATGGGACCGCGAGTTGACCATCTCGGTGTTCACCACGTCGGGGCACAGCGCTCGGGCCCGGATCGGCAGGCCGGCGCCGCGCAGTTCACCCTGCAACGAGGTCGTGTAGGACAGCACCGCAGCCTTGCTCGCGGCGTACACGGCCAGCCCCGGTACCGGCGTCAGCGCCGAGATCGACGCGATGTTCAGGATGACGCCGCCGCCCGCACCCATGGCGTTGACGGCCGCCATGCAGCCCGCCATCATGCCGCGGACGTTGACATCGAGGGTCTGGACGACGTGCTCGGCAGGCTGCTCCCAGGAGTTACCCGCGTGCAGTACGCCGGCGTTGTTGACCCACACCGCAAGTCGGCCCTGTTCCGCGGCGAGCGCGGCAACGGCCCGGTGGCTCGCGACATCACGGACATCCTGGGCCACGCCCCACGCACCGTGCCCGACGGTCTCCGCCGCGCGCTGCGCGGCGTCCCCGTCAATGTCGGTGATCAGCACGCGGTGTCCCGCCGCGGCAAGGGCTTTCGCGACGGCGAGACCGATTCCCCGCCCTGCTCCGGTGACTACGGCAATGCCGGTGCTCGTCGGCGTCATGTCGTCCTTCCCTCGTGGAGTTCACAACGACGCTAACGGGCCGGGTTCGGCGACCACCATGTCGCCGGCCGACAAACACCGAAACGCGCGCAGTGCCGAGGGACTAATACGCGCCGCTCACCACTGATCGCGCGGGACGTCGAAGTCCGCGCACAGGGCCCGCCAGACGTCGCGGGGATCGACGCCGGCTTCGATCGCCTGAGCCGGTGTACGGCCACCGAGAACCGCCAGCACGTGGTCCTTCACCAAGGCAGCCCCGCGCGCCGCACCGAACTGGTCTTCGATCAGCAGGGTGAATTCGGTCAGTCGCACTGCACCAACCTACTCAGCGCCGCCGCCGAGCGCCGCACGGCACACGACCACCGGATCGGCGACGTCCACTCCGCTGTCGCCGGCGCGCCGGGCCGCCTGCCGGTAGGACGGCGTCGACAGCACGCGGCGGACGGTCGCGGTCAACGCTTCCGCGGTCAACGGCCGGATCAGTTCACCACTGCCTTGCCGCACAACCCGATTCGCGATCTCCCACTGGTCACCGCCGCCCGGCACCACCACCAGCGGGACGCCGGCGAGCAGTGTCTTGGACACGATCCCGTGGCCGCTGCCGCAGATCATCACGTCGGCCTGTTCGAGCAGTTCGTCCTGTCGGCCGAGCCCGACCGCAGCCCAGGGCGGCACGGGGCCGTCGGCGCCGCGCAGTCGCGAGACGACGACGCGGGCACCGTCGGGCAGCGTCTGCCCGGGGACGAGCGCCTGCAGGGCCAACTCGTCCAGGCCTTGCATCCCGGTTGTCGCCGTCGACGGCGCGACGACCACGACCGGCCCCGAGCCGGGCGGCACGTCGAGCACTGTCGCCGTCGGTTCGAAATGCAGCGGCCCCACCACGACGGCTTCGGCGGGCCAATCGGGCCGCGGCACCTCCAGCCCGGGCAGGGTCGCGATCAACCGCCGCGCCGGCCCGGGATCGGTTGCAGGCAAGCCGATTCCGAGCCGCGCCGCGGACCGCTGCCGGTCCCCCTCGCGGATCGAGCGGGCCGTGAAGAACCGCAACATCGCATCCCGCAGGCGACCGCGCAGGCCGACCCCGGGCGCCAGACCGCTGCCCAGCGGCGGCAGGCCCTTCGACGGCCGGTACAGCGGGTGCGGGGTCAGCTCGACCCACGGCAGACCCATCAACTCGGCGGCCATGCCGCCGCAGGCCGTGATGACGTCCGACACCACGAGGTCGGGTGTGAGCTCCCGCAGCACCGGCAGGTTGAGCATCGTCATCCGTGCGGCCCGCTCGTGAATCTTGGCGCCGGAATCGGCGTCGTCGTCGCCGTCCTCGGGATCCAGCCCCAACAGCTCCCGCGCGTCGATGCCGGCGTCCCGCGCGGTGCCGAGCCACTGCCTGCCGGTCAGCAGCACCGGACGGTCGCCGGCGGCCTGAAACCGAAGGCACAGCGCAATGGCCGGAAAGGCATGGCCGGGGTCGGGGCCGGCAACCACTGCGACGCGCATCGGGTCACCCTGTCACACCGGCGGCGCCGGCCAATCGGGCAGTCGCGCTGAGGCTGATGGCCGCACTCTCCCCCAAGCGGGGAGGTGCCCCCACATCGCGGCTCGTTCTCCCCCGCAAGCGGGAGGTACCCCCACGCCGCTTGCTCGTCGCACGGCTACGGTGTGCTCTATGACACAGAGCACACCGGCAGTGGCTCAGACCAACGCCGAGATCGTCGAATCCTTCCTCTACGCCCTGCAGGCCGAGGACATGGACACCGCAGACAGCCTGCTCGACGACAACCTCGTCTACGAGAACGTCGGGCTGCCCACCATCCGCGGCCGGGCCCGCGCGATGAAACTGTTCCGCCCCATGAAGAAGAGCCCCGTCAGTTTCGAGGTGAAATTCCACCGCATCGTCGGTGACGGCTCCACCGTGCTCAACGAGCGCACCGACGCGTTGGTCATCGGGCCGGTGCGCCTGCAGTTCTGGGTGTGCGGCGTGTTCGAGGTGCAGGACGGCCGGATCACGCTGTGGCGGGATTACTTCGACATGTTCGACATGGTCAAGGCCACCGTCCGCGGTCTGGTCGGCGCTGCCATCCCGGCCCTGCGGCCGGCTATGTAGCCAGCAGTAAAATTGGCCACCATGGCCAATGAGAACCGCCCGAAGCCCAACGCCTGGCAGTACATCAAGTACAGCTATGGCGGCCGGTTGCCCGACTCGATGCGGGCCTGGGTGACCGAGGATCTCATCGGCAAGGGCGCCACGCTACGTGTGGTCATCAGGATGTTCGTCCCGGCGTTCCTGATCCTGATCCCGATCTGGTTCCTGCCCGAACTGCTCGGCATCACGGGCGGCTCGGACCTGATCATCAGGCTCAGCGCGACGGTGCCGATCCTGATCCCGGTGATCTACTTCTCGCACGCGCTGAACAAGATCTGGCGCCGCCACATGCTGGTCAAGCACGGCATCGACCCGAAGCTGCTCGAAGAGTCGCTGCGGCAGAAGAACGCCCACATCCACGCGGCATACGAAGAACGGTACGGCCGCCGGTCCGATGACGGCCCCGGCAGCACCACGATCTAGCCGGGGTCAGGCCTGGCGGAGGCGCCCCAGCTCGTCGAAGGCCTGCGCCCAGGCGCTGAGCCGGTCCGTGGCCGCGACGAGTTCACTGCGGTAGCGCTGCTCGGACATGGACCGTGCCGAGCCCGCACCACTGTTCGCCGCCGACACCAATTGCGCTGCCGCCGTGGCGATGTCGGCGTACTGGCGGACACCGGCATCGAGCTGGGCCGTATAGGCTTTGATGGTCGGCGCGAGATGCCCACGGGACTGCGGCACCGAACCGGCCGCGCGTTCCATCGCGACCACTTCCTCGGCCGTACCGGCCAGCGCGGCAGCCGACACGTTGGCTGCCGCGGTCACTTCGGTGATCTCGGCGGCCGGCAGCAGCTGGCCCCGCTGGATGACGCTGAGCAGCGAATACAGTCCACGTTCGGCCGATGCCAGCGCCTCCATCGGACGCCGCGCCGCCGAACCTCTGGGCGGCAGCCGCCGCGATGTGCGTGCCGGCGGCAGTGGCTCCCCGCGCAGCCACCGGTAGCGCAGGAAGCACAGGGTGGCCAGGAACGCGGAGCCGCCGGCAATGGGGCTGGTGATGATGAGCACCCAGAACGGGGTGCTCCACGCGGCCAGCAGCGCCGTCAACCCGATCCAGAAGGCGCTGGCGCCGGCGAACAGCCAGCCCAGCCGCAGCGCCCAGCGCCGCTTGCGCAGCAGCCGGGCCCGCGGATCGGCGGCCGCACCGAGGCGCTGGGCCACCAGGCCGGACAATTCGGCAGCGGTGTCGACGCCGCGTTGCAGGACCGCCTGCCAACCCCGGGTCTCCCCGGGACGGCCGGCCGACTGGACGTTCACCGCTGCCCCCTCACATCTCGAAAGTTACTGCGACAGCGGGTTTTCCGGAGCCGGGTTGGCTGCCGGAGCCGCAGGAGTGGCGGGCGCGGCGGCACCGCCGGACGGCAGGGAGTTGCCCTGCATCGAAGCTCGGATCTGCTCGAGGCGCGAATGCCCGGCCATCTGCACGCTGGCCTGCTGAACTTCCATCATGCGGCCCTGAACCGAGTTCTGCGCCAGCTCCGCCGACCCCATGGCGTTGGCATAGCGACGCTCGATCTTGTCGCGCACCTCGTCCAGGCTGGGCGTGTTGCCCGGCGCGGCGATCTCGGTCATGGAGCGCAACGAGGCGCTGACCTGCTCCTGCATCTTGGCCTGCTCGAGCTGCGACAGCAGCTTGGTGCGTTCGGCGATCTTCTGCTGCAGCACCATGGCGTTCTGCTCGACGGCCTTCTTGGCCTGGGTCGCGGCCTGCAGCGACTGGTCGTGCAGCGCCTTGAGGTCCTCGACGCTCTGCTCGGCGGTCACCAGCTGAGCGGCAAAGGCCTCGGCGGCGTTGTTGTACTCGGTGGCCTTGGCGACGTCACCGGCGGCAGTGGCCTGGTCGGCCAGGGTCAGGGCCTGGCGGACGTTGGCCTGCAGCTTCTCGATGTCGGCGAGCTGCCGGTTCAGGCGCATCTCGAGCTGACGCTGGTTGCCGATGACCGACGCGGCCTGCTGCGTCAGGCCCTGGTGCTGGCGCTGCGCCTCCTCGATCGCCTGCTGAATCTGCACCTTCGGGTCGGCGTACTCGTCAACCTTGGAGCTGAACAGCGCCATGAGGTACTTCCAGGCTTTGACAAAGGGATTGGCCATGAGATCGGTCCGCCTTCGTGTCGTTCGTTGATTCGGGATCGGTTGTCAGGTTGCCGGCCGCATCGGCGCCCGCGCGTCTACAGCCAACCTAGTGGGTATGGACAGCCGGATGCAGCCCGCATGCGGTATTCCGGCGCGGCGAAACGCCATGCGCGTCTTGCTGCGGTTCAGCCCGTGGTGGGTCAGGCCACGGCCATGGCGAGATGCTGCGGGATGACAACCTTGGTGGCGACGTCGATGTTGGCCACCGTGCGGTCTGCCGCGGCGCGCTCGGTGTGCAGCATCTGCTCGGCGGCATCCGCCAGCACCTGCGACAGCGGCACCTCCAGGGCACCGCAGATGGCGCCGAGCAGTTCGCTCGACGGTTCCTTGCGGCCCCGCTCGACCTCCGACAGGTAGCCCAGGCTCACCCGTGCGCCGTCGGACACCTCACGCAGTGTGCGTCCCTGCCCGGTGCGGGCCTGACGCAACACGTCACCGATGACCTCACGCAACAGCATCGGCTCCCGGCGGTTCGCTTGCCCAGATGTCGTCATCGCGTTTCCCCTTCGCCCTGAGTAACAGCCGCGCAGCCCGGCCGGACCACCTGTTCTACACGGTCTTGTAGGCACCAACGCGGCGACGTACCGCTTTGGTTCCCGGGGTGGGCGCAATCAGGGCCGACGAAACGCCGACACGACGTAATCGATGCCGGTCAGGACGGTCAGCACGACAGCACCCCACATGAAACCCCACGCGGTTGTCGTCAGCCACGGAATCTGCCACTCGTGCAGCGGCAGGACGAACAGGCCGATCGCCACGGCCTGCACCAGCGTCTTGAGCTTGCCGCCACGGCTGGCGGGGATGACGCCGCGCCGGATCACCGCGAAGCGCAGCAGCGTCACCGCGAGCTCGCGGGCCAGGATCACGACGGTGATCCACCATGGCAGGTCGCCGAGCATCGACAGCCCGACGAGCGCGGCCCCGATCAGTGCCTTGTCCGCGATGGGATCGGCCAGCTTGCCGAACTCGGTGACCATGTCGAAGGTGCGGGCGATCTCGCCGTCGAACCGGTCGGTGATGACCGCGACCGCGAACACGACGAAAGCCGCGATCCGCCAACGTGTTTCATGGCCGTCACCGGCGAACAGAGCGGCCAGGAAGACCGGCACCAGCACGATTCGCAGGCCGGTCAGCAGATTGGCGATGTTCGCCACGCCGGCACGCGAGGCGCGCGGATCGGTATCTGACTGGCCTGTCACCGACACAGGATATCCGGTCACCTACCGGGCGATACGCAGCCGATACCCTCCACATGTGAGCGACGCACCCAAACCCGCCACCACAGGGCTGGTGGTTCGCCGCGCCCGGACTTCCGACGTGCCGGGAATCAAGGCCCTCGTCGACATCTACGCCGGGAAGATCCTGCTCGAAAAGAACCTGGTGACCCTCTACGAGGCGGTCCAGGAGTTCTGGGTGGCCGACCTGGGCGGCGAGATCGTCGGCTGCGGTGCGCTGCACGTGCTGTGGGCCGACCTCGGCGAGGTGCGTACGGTCGCGGCGCATCCCAAGGTGCGCGGCATGGGCGTCGGGCACGCTGTGGTGGCCCAGCTGCTCAACGTGGCCCGGGAGCTGCAGCTGGAGCGGGTATTCGTGCTGACCTTCGAGATCGATTTCTTCAGCCGGCACGGCTTCAAGGAGATCGAGGGCACGCCCGTCACCGCCGAGGTGTACGAGGAGATGTGCCGGTCGTACGACACCGGTGTGGCCGAGTTCCTCGACCTCTCCTACGTCAAACCGAACACCCTGGGCAACACCCGGATGATCGTCACGCTGTAAGACATTCGGTCGCGTCGGTCACTGCGCCTACTCAGCGGTCCCCGCAGTGGCCCGGCGCGCGACGATCCGGTCCCGCATGTCCATGATCGCGGCCCGCCGGCGGGACCGTCCGCCACGGCCGAACGACGGCAAGGTCGGGATCACGTCGATCTTGTCCGATACGCCGATCATCAGCTCGGCGATCTCCAGCACCAGCTCATTCAGCTCGTCGACCTGCCGGCCCATCGCCATGAACGCGCTCAGCGACTCCAGGACCACCCGCGCCACCAGCACGAGCGCCACGCAGGTGACCGGGCCGGCCAGTACCAGCCAGAACGCGCCGAGCAGCGCCGACAGCTCGAACGCCACCACGGCCCCCGCCAGATACAAAACCACCGCACCTGCGATGACCAGGCCGTACAGCAGCGGAACCACGTGTTGCGCCGTCGACTTGCGGAATCCGAGGTCGGTGAACGCCGTCAGCGCGGGCCAGCTGCGACCACCGGATTCCAACTCTGCGTCGAGCTCCTCGGTGCGCGAAACGTCAACCACGGCAAAGCCTCCTTAGGAGTCAAGCCTCCCACAGCAGACGCCGTCAGCCACCACTCGACGTTGTTATCCGCACTGCCGATCAGCGCTGATGTGACCCCGGTAACACCGGTCAGAATCCGGGGTCGTCGCCCGCCGAGCCGTTGGCGTCCGAGCCACCTTGGATCAGCATCAGGGTGCCGGCCAATTCGTCGGGCTTGACCAGGACCTCACGGGCCTTCGAGCCCTCGGACGGCCCGACGATGCCGCGCGTCTCCATCAGATCCATCAGGCGGCCGGCCTTGGCGAACCCCACCCGCAGCTTGCGCTGCAGCATCGAGGTGGACCCGAACTGACTCGACACGACCAGTTCCACGGCCTGCAGGAAGACGTCCATGTCGTCGCCGATGTCGCTGTCGATATCGCGCTTCTCGACGGTCTTGACCGTGACGCCGTCGATGAACTCGGGCTGGGCCTGCTGCTTGGTGTAGGCGACGACGGCTTGGATTTCGTCGTCGCTGACGTAGGCGCCCTGCACGCGGATCGGCTTGGGCGCTTCCGACGGCTGGAACAGCGCGTCGCCTTTACCGGTGAGCTTCTCGGCGCCGACCTGGTCGAGGATGACGCGCGAGTTGGTCGCGTTGGTGACACCGAACGCCATGCGGGACGGCACATTCGCCTTGATCAGACCGGTCACCACCGACACCACCGGCTGTTGGGTGGCCAGCACCAGGTGGATACCCGCGGCGCGGGCCTTCTGGGTGATGCGGACGATGGCGTCCTCGACGTCGCGCGGGGCCTGCATCATCAGGTCGGCCAACTCGTCGACGACGCACAGGATGTACGGGTAGGTCTTGTAGACCCGTTCGCTGCCCAGCGGCGCGGTGATTTCTCCGGAGCGCACCTTCTTGTTGAAGTCGTCGATGTGCCGGACGCCGCTGGCGCTCATGTCCTGGTAGCGCTGCTCCATTTCCTCGACCAGCCAGGCCAGCGCCGCGGCGGCCTTCTTGGGGTCGATGATCACCGGCGTGATGAGGTGCGGAATGCCTTGGTACGGCGGGAATTCCACCATCTTCGGGTCGACCAGGATCATCCGGACCTCGTCCGGCGTGGCGCGCTGCAGCAGCGACACCAGCATCGAGTTGATGAAGCTCGACTTACCCGAGCCGGTGGACCCGGCCACCAGCAGGTGCGGCATCTTGGCCAGGTTGTAGCTGATGAAGTGGCCTTCGACGTCCTTGCCGATGCCGAACACCATCGGGTGGTGGTCCTTGCGGGTGCTCGGCGCGTTCAGCACGTCCTTGAGCCGCACCATCTCGCGGTCGCTGTTCGGAACTTCGACACCGACCAACGACTTGCCGGGGATCGGGGCGAGCAGGCGGATGTGCTCGTTGGCCACCGCGTAGGCGAGGTTGCGCTGCAACTGGGTGAACCGCTCGACGCGGACGCCGGGCCCCAGCTCGATCTCGTAGCGCGTGACGGTCGGGCCGCGCTGGAAGCCGACGACCGTGGCGTCGACCTTGAACTGCTCCATGACCTCGGAGATGGCCGACATGATGCGGTCGTTGTCACGGCCGACCCGCTTGGGCGGGTCGCCGTCGGCCAGCAGGTCCAGCGGCGGCAGCGTGTAGTCGCCCTCGATGACGCGGTCCAGTGTCAGGCCGTCGTCTTTGGCCGGCGCCTTCTCCAGGGCTTTGGCCGACTTGGTGGGCACCGGCTCGGCGACGTTCTGGGCCTTGCGACGGCGCGACGGCTTGGCCGCCGGCTCGGGCGTGGTCGGCGCTTCGTCCGCGGCGGGTTCGACCGGGTAGTTGTCCATCGGCGTGCGGCCCAGCGGCCGCGTCATGGCGGCGGTGGTCTGGTCCGAGCCGGGCCAGGCCTCGGGTTCGTCGCGCGAGTAGGCCGGGTCGTCGTAGTAGCCGTCAGAGAAGTCATCGGCGAAGTCTCCGCCGAAGCCATCGTCGTAGCCGTCCGCAGCCTCGTATTCGTCGCCGCGGCCGCCGTGCAGACGACCGGAGACCATGTAGCGCAGGGTCTCCGGCAGTTCCCGGATCGTGGTGCCGGTGACCAGCAGCAGGCCGAACAGCACGCCCATGATGAGCAGCGGCGTGGCGATCCAGACGGTCAGTCCGTCGGACAGCGGCCCGCCGATCACGAAGCCAACGAAGCCGGCGGCGCCGCGGCGCTCCCCCGGCTCGGTGGGCGCACCGGCCCAGACGTGCCACAGGCCCAGCACCGGCAGCCCGATCATGGCGGCACCGAGG
>Ga0070667_100003485_pt1 | contig 13408 bp, 12 predicted proteins | sample KBSS33metaG_FD_64659 | JGI IMG/M metagenome (GOLD analysis project Ga0070667, IMG submission 64659) | Switchgrass rhizosphere microbial communities from Kellogg Biological Station, Michigan, USA - KBS S3-3 metaG | ecosystem: Host-associated > Plants > Roots > Rhizosphere > Soil ...
GGCGGTCGAGAAGGCCGGGCAATATGCCTACCGCGACCGCAAGGTGAAGAAGCGGAGCTTCCGCGCTTTGTGGATCCAGCGGATCAACGCCGCGGTCCGCGCCGAAGGGCTGACCTACGGCCAGTTCATCCACGCGCTGAACCTTGCCGGCATCACCCTCGACCGCAAGGTGCTAGCCGACATCGCAATGCATGAAGCGGAAGCGTTCAGCGCCATCGTCGCCCAGGCGAAGGGCGCGCTGGAGAAGAAGGCGGCCTGAGCCTTCTCGCCACCGAACAAGGAGGGGCGTCGGGAGTGATCCCGGCGCCCTTTTCTATGGCGCGACGGGTTCTCGCTCCAACGTCGCGCGATCCCAATTGGCGAGGTCTGCAGCAGCGTCGTATGTCGACTGGAGGAAGTTCGTAAGCGTGGCTCCGGGATCGGCCGACGTGCGCACGTCCTCGTAGGGCAGCGTGAACTCGCCAAGGGTTTCGTCGAAGCGGCCGCCGGCTACGGATGCCGAGCGGTAGCCTTCGGGCTCCGGATAGGCATAGCTATAGAAGGTCGGCGCGACCGCAGTGGCTCCCCCGGGCCAGAAGCCCGCGCTCGACACTTCGTGGCTATAGGCTTCGCGCGTAATCCGGTCAGGCAGACCCGGAACGCCGCCGGGATGCTCTGGCGCGCGGCGGCCGGAAAATCGGGTCACAGCGAGGTCGAAGCTGCCCCAGAAGAAATGCACGGGACTGGCCTTGCCCAGGAATCCCGCACGAAATTGCTCGAATATCGGCACGATCAGCTGCAGCGCGACCAGCAGTCGGCTCGCGCTGTCGACGTCGTAGCGGCGTTCGGTACGGTCGTCCACGAAGCGCAGCGCATCGGGGATTTCATTCGGGCGGCCGTGGAAGCGCGACGGGAGCCTGTGCCGGTCGAGCATCGCGACCAGCCCGGCATGGATGTCGGCCACTGTCTGGCCCGCGAAGGGCATGAGGTCGCGCTCCCCGTCGCTTACCTCCAGCGCGATGCCATGAGCGCAAAGGTCGAGCGTCAGGGTGAAGCTGCGGCCGGGCATGGCCGGCGTCGGAAGGATCGCAAGCCCATTGGCCCGGGGCCTGAGCGTCAGGTGCCAGCCGTGATTCTGCCAGGTCGCATGCGCGACGCGAATCTTGCCGAGCATCTGGCTGGCGAGGTGCAGCACCACGAAGGTATCGCCGTCGCGAGCGGGATCGAGCTCGGGCCAGTCAGTCATCGCGCAGGCCTTTCGCGACCGCCTTTGCATTTTGCGGCGCGGCAAGGCTAGAGGCCGAGGCCCATGCCCAACACTTTGCTCGACCGTATCGCCGCCGCCGAAACGTTGCAGGACGTTGAGTCCCTGCGCGTGTCGCTGCTTGGCAAGTCGGGCGAGATCACCGCCATGCTGAAGTCGCTGGGGTCGATGGACCCCGAGACCCGCGCGACCGAAGCACCGAAGATCCATGCGCAACGCGACGCGGTCACGAATGCGATCGCCCAGCGCAAGTCGGCACTCGAAGCCGCCGAGCTCAAGCAGCGGCTGGCGACCGAGATGCTCGACCTGTCGCTTCCCGTCGAGGAGTGGCCGAGCGGAACGGTGCACCCGGTTAGCCAGGTTATGGACGAACTCATCGAAATTTTCGCCGATCTCGGCTTCACCGTTGCCGAAGGCCCGGAGATCGAGACCCAATGGTATAATTTCACCGCGCTCAACATGCCCGAGTTCCACCCGGCGCGGGCGATGCAGGATACTTTCTACCTCGAGCGTCGAGACGGCGAGAGCGAGCCGCGCGTTCTGCGCACCCACACGTCACCGGTGCAGATCCGGACGATGGAATCGGTGCCGCCGCCGATCCGCACCATCGCGCCCGGCCGAGTCTATCGCTCTGACAGCGACGCGACCCACACGCCCATGTTCCACCAGATCGAAGGGTTGGCGATCGATCGCGACATCACCCTCGGCCATTTGAAGTGGACGCTTGAGACTTTCCTCAAGGCGTTCTTCGAGCGCGACGACATCGTCATCCGCATGCGCCCGTCCTACTTCCCGTTCACCGAGCCCTCGGCCGAGGTCGACGTGGGCTGGTCGATGGAGAAGGGCCGCCGCGTGGTCGGCGGGTCGGAAGGGTGGATGGAAGTGCTGGGCAGCGGCATGGTCCATCCCAAGGTCATCGCCAATTGCGGCCTCGATCCCGACGAATGGCAAGGTTTCGCCTTCGGCACCGGAGTCGACCGGCTGGCCATGCTGAAATACGGCATGGACGATCTCCGCGCCTTCTTCGATGGTGATATCCGCTGGCTAAAGCATTACGGCTTTCGGGCGCTCGATGTGCCAACGCTTTCGGGCGGGGTCGGCGCATGAAGTTCACGCTGTCGTGGTTGAAGGACCACCTTGAAACCGATGCGTCGGCCGAAGCGATCGCCGACAAGCTGACCAATATCGGCCTCGAAGTCGAAGACCTGTCCAACCCAGCCGAGGCGCTTGCACCGTTCAGGGTCGCGCGGGTGCTGACGGCCGAAAAGCATCCACAGGCCGACAAGCTGCAAGTTCTCACCGTCGACGCCGGCACGGGCGAATCCATCCAGGTCGTATGCGGAGCTCCCAATGCCCGTGCGGGGCTGGTCGGCGTGTTCGGCGCGCCCGGAGACTATATCCCTGGCAGTGACATGACGCTGAAAGTCGCGGCGATCCGCGGCGTGGAATCGCGCGGCATGATGTGCTCGGCGCGAGAGCTCGAGCTTGGCGAAGATCATAGCGGCATCATCGAGCTTATTGATGACGCGCCGGTGGGGGCGCCATTCGCCCGCTATGCCGGGCTCGACGATCCGCTGTTCGATGTGGCCGTCACCCCGAATCGCCAGGATTGCATGGGTGTGCGCGGGATTGCGCGCGACCTCGCCGCGGCGGGAATGGGGACGTTGAAGCCGGTCGCGGTACCGCAAATCGAAGGCGGCTTCCCTTGTCCCGTGCCGGTCGGGATCGAGGACCCGGACGGCTGTCCGGCCTTCTTCGGCCGCGCAATCAAGGGGCTGAAGAATGGAGCTTCCCCCGAGTGGATGCAACGGCGTTTGAAGGCGGCTGGGCAGCGGCCGATCTCGGCGCTGGTCGACATCACCAATTACGTGATGATCGACCATGGCCGGCCGGCGCACGCCTATGACATGGCCAAGTTGACCGGAGGGCTGAACGCGCGCGCTGCCCGCGATGGCGAGAAGGTGCTGGCGCTCAACGAGAAGGAATATGCGCTTGGCTCTTTCATGACAGTGATCGCCGACGACAAGCAAGTCCACGACATCGGCGGGATCATGGGCGGGGAAGATTCCGGCGTCAGCGAGACGACGACCGACGTTATGCTCGAAGTCGCCTATTTCACGCCGGATCGAATCGCGCGAACCGGCCAGGCGCTCGCCCTTACCAGTGACGCGCGCAGCCGATTCGAGCGCGGGGTTGATCCGGCATTCCTCGACGACGGCCTGGCCATCCTGACCAGGCTGATCATCGACATTTGCGGCGGCGAGCCGTCGACGGTCATCCATGCCGGACAACCGCCGATCGAACGGCGCAAGATCGTCTTCGACTTCGGGCGAACCAAGACGCTCGGTGGCCTCGATGTACCCGAGAAGCGCCAGCGTAAGATTCTTGGCGACCTCGGCTTCGGACTCGACGGCAACGCCATAGCCGTCCCGAGCTGGCGGCGGGACGTCGAAGGCCCGGCCGATTTGGTCGAAGAGATCGCCCGTATCACCGGATACGACCAGGTGCCCTCGACACCGCTCGAACGCGCCCTCGGAGTCGCAAAGCCTACCGCCACGCGGTCCCAACTGATGGAGCGCCGCATTCGCCGCGCGGCGGCGGCACGCGGCCTCGACGAAGCGGTGACATGGAGCTTCATTTCGGAGGCCGAGGCCCAAGCGTTCGGTGGCGGCGAATGGCGCCTCGCCAATCCCATCAGCGAGGAGATGAAGGTTATGCGTCCATCGCTGCTGCCCGGCTTGATCGCCGCGGCGCGGCGCAATCTGGATCGCGGCGCAACCTCCGTCCGCCTGTTCGAGGTCGGCCGGCGATACCTCGGCGATACCGAGCACCCAACACAGACCCTGCTTCTCGTCGGCGAACGGCAGGAGCGCAGCTGGCAGCGCGGCAAGGCCAAAGCGTTCGACGCCTTTGACGCGAAGGCGGAAGTGCTAGCTCTGCTCGAAGCGGCCGGTGCGCCGGTCGCCAACCTCCAGGTGTTTCCGGACGGTGGGCCGACCTGGCATCCGGGACGTTCGGCCCGGCTCGGTCTCGGCCCCAAGACGATCGTCGCCACCTTCGGCGAACTTCATCCGGGATTGCAGAAATCCCTTGGCGGGCCCGCAGGCGCGGTCGCGGCCGAGATCTACCTCGACTCAATTCCCGCGCCGCGCTCGGTCGATCGGACGCGCGCCGCGTACATGCCGCCGGCCCTCCAACCCGTGACGCGCGACTTCGCCTTCGTGGTGCCCGCCGATCTTCCCGCCGAGAGCCTTGTCCGCGCCATCCGTGGCAGCGACAAACTTGCTATCGCTGAGGTCCGCCTGTTCGACCGGTTCGAAGGAGCGGACGGCCTGTCGCTGGCAATCGAAGCGACACTGCAGCCGACCGAGAGGAGTTTTACCGACGAGCAGATCGGCGAGATCTCGAAGCGGATCATCGCTGCGGCCGAGAAGCTCGGAGCGCGGCTGCGCAGCTAACCGAGCGCGTTGATCGCGGCGTGAACGCGGGCTTCGATCTCCTCCCGCTTCAAGCCCGGCGGGATCGTCGCCCCGATCTTGAAGGTCACGATCCCGGGGCGGTGCACCAAGCCCCGGCCCCACAGTCGGCCGCTGTTCAAAGCGATTGGCACCACTGGAAGACCGATAGCCCGATACAAAGCGGCGAAGCCCGACTTGAGCGGCGGCGCTTCGCCGACGCGCACCCGCGTTCCTTCAGGATAGATGATGACGGACCGGCCGGCGGCGACCGCCCGTTTGCCCTCATCGACTAGGTTACGCAGCGCTTTCGCTCCGGCCGAGCGCTCGACGACGATGACGCCATAACGTCGCGTCAGCCAACCGAAGAACGGGATGTCGCCGAGCTCCTTTTTCATCACGATGACCGGCAAATCCGACAGCCGGACGATCTCCAGAGTTTCGAACATCGATTCGTGCTTGGCTGCAAGCAAGTGGGGGCCGGACGGCACTTCGCCCTCGACCTCGCTGTGAATTCCTAGGACGCGCCGTGCCAGCCAGTGATGCATTTCGACCCAGCCCCGGACGACCACCAGGGTGGGCCGTGGACCGGACAAGGCGACGACCACACCGACCAGCACCCAGAGGACCGTCACCGGATAGAATATCGCCGCGTACAGCAGCGAGCGGGCGATCGTGATCAAAGGTCGGCCCAGACGGCGAGCCGACGAAGCACATATTTGTTGTACTCGCCGAACAGCGTCACAAACCGGGGCTCCGAACGCACCGCATCGGTGACCAGGCGGTATTTGCCGCCGAGCACCTTTTGGAACTCGTAACGTGCGCGACGCATGTGCCAGTCGCTGGTGATCAGACGCACCGACCTGAAATGACGTTTGGAGAGCCAGCGCCCGGCCTCTTCGGCGTTCGAACGGGTATCGACGGACTCGCTGCCGAGATCGACGCAACATTGCAGCAGCTTTGCGCTGCGCTTTACGCGCCGAGCAATGTCTGCCTTGGTCACCGATGGGTCGGCCCCGGCAACGAGCAGGCGCTTGGCTTTATGCGCACGCAGAACGTCGATCGCATGCTCGATTCGGCCAGAACCTCCGGTCAGGACGACTGCCGCGTCGGTCGCCGAGGAATCCGCATCCGCCGATTTTCCAAGTGTGAGGGCAAACATGATGAAGCCGAGGGCATAAATCAGGAGCAACAGCGCGGCGGCACGGCTGATCATAGCGCCTCCCGCAAGGTTGCGAGGACTGCCGCCCGGGCAACCCAGGTCGCAAGCACCGTCAGCGCGAGTGGCAACAGCGCCAAAATGACGAAATCCCGAAACCCAAGGGTCGCGCCGCCAGTGAGTTCGCCCGCGAAGGCCGCGCCGGTGGCGAGCAGAAGCAGGACTCCCGCTGCCGCTGCCGCTCCAACGAGGCTGCCCGTAAAGGCGTCGATCGCAATCTTGCGCTGGAACAGACGGGCGACCTGAAGATCCGTTGCCCCGACCCCGTGCATGATCTCGATCGTCGATCGATTGGTGTCGAGCGCGCCGCGCGCCGCCAACACCACCGCCGCCGCCGCAGCGGCGCTGAGCAACAGCACGAGGCCGACCGCGACCCATTGCAGTAGGCGCAGCGAGCTGAGCAAGGGCCGAATGCTCTCGCGGTGCGCTGCGACGTGTGCGTCAGGGGCGATCGACGCGATGCGACGGCCGATAGCGTTTAGATCCGCGCCGGGGCTGACATCGAAATTGATCAATGCTGGAACCGGGAGGTCCGCGCTCTGCGCTTCCGAACCGAGCCAGCGCTCGAGCGTCCGGCGCATCTCGGCTTCGGGCACGGCTTCCGCGGCGACCACGCCCGGAGTCGACCTCACCGCCTGAAGCAAGGCTGCGAGCTTCGGGCCGCCACCCGCGATCTCGACCGAATAACGAGACTCGATGGCATTGCTGAGCAGCCCCGCCGTATTAGCGAGCGCGAGGCCGCTGGCGGCGATTATCATGATCGAAAAGCTCATGATCGCGATCACCCACGGCGTCGGCCCGCGGAGTTTCCCGCCGCCAAGCAGCCGCCGATCCGCAGGCGAGACCAACAGCCAGCCGAGCATCAGATGCGATCCCCCGTTGCCGAGGGCCCAGGCGGATTCTTGAGCGCGCCGGTGCGGTCGACGACTGATCCATTCTCAAGACGGATCATCTGCGCCCCCGGAGTAGCCCCGATTAATCCGACATCGTGTGTCGCGACAACGATCGTCGTGCCCAGCCGATTGAGCGCGGTGAACAGGTGCAACAGCCGGTGCGCCATCTCGGCATCGACGTTGCCGGTCGGCTCGTCGGCCACCAGCAGGTCGGGACGGTTGATCACAGCACGAGCGATGGCCACCCGCTGCTGCTCGCCGCCCGACAGCGTCGGCGGGCGGGCTCCGGCGCGATCCGCAAGTCCGACCCAGGCCAGCATTTCCCGCACCGACCCCTCGACCTCCTCCTCGCTCGAGCCGGCGATGCGCAGTGGCAGCGCGACGTTGTCGAAGGCGGAGAGATGGCGGATCAGGCGGAAATCCTGGAAGACGACGCCGATCCTGCGGCGAAAGACCGGCAACGCTTCTCGCGGCGCCTCGCTCAGCTCTTCACCGAACAGCTGGATTCGTCCGCGTGTCGGGCGTTGCGCAAGATAGAGCAGCTTCAACAGGGAGGTCTTCCCCGCCCCCGATGGGCCGGTGAGGAAATAGAAACCGCCATTGGCGAGCCGAAAATCGAGATCGCGCAAGACTTCCGCGCCCGTGCCGTAGCGCAGGCCCACACTGTCAAATTGCGCAACCGATTCCAGCTTGCTGTCCTCCCCTTTTCAGGCGGGCACCCGTTGGCGCTCGCCTTGCAAAGGCCCGCGCATTCCTGTTTACCTTGTGATCGGCATCCCGGAAGAGGGCTTTTAAGCGACGATGATCCTCACCTGCCCGAGCTGCGGCACCCAATATGTGGTGAAAGACGGCGCGATCCCGCCCGGAGGCAGGCAGGTCCGCTGTGCGTCGTGCAAGCACAGCTGGCACCAGGATCCCGAGGAACTGGATCTGACCGCCCCGCTCGAACCCGAGCCGGAGCTTGCGGCGACCGGGGCTTCCGAGGCCGACAAAGACGAAAGCATCGCCGAAGCAACTCTGATCGAGCCGCGCAGCGGTCCGGAAGCCGAGGAACGGGCGTACGAGGAAACGTTGGTGGAAGACGAAACCGACACCCGTGAGTCCGAATCCACCGCGATCGCGGCCGAACCCGCGCCTCCAATTTCCTCGGGCGACTGGAATGCGCCGCCTCAAGCAGAAGCGGAGGACGATGATTTCAGTCCGTTCGCTGCCGCGGATGTCGCGCGGCCGCGGTCGCGCAGTCCGATCCTCGTCATCCTGGTTGTCGCCCTGCTAATCGCCGCGCTCGCCGCCGCCTTCTGGTTCCTTGCTCCGCCGGAGTGGAAAGCACGCGTCGGTCTCCCCGGCAGCGGCAACAGCCCGCTGGCGCTAGTGACAACCCATATGGACCGCCAACAACTCGAAAGCGGCAACGAGCTGCTGACCGTGACCGGACGCGTGATCAACCCGACGAGCAGCGAGCAGGATGTACCCCCACTGCAGGCGCAGCTGCGCTCGCGGACAGGCAAGATCGTCTACAACTGGACGATCGCGCCGCCAGCTCGCACCCTCCCCGCCGGCGGCAGCGCAAGCTTCAACAGCGCCGAAGTCAGCGTGCCGCCAGGGGGCGATGAACTGACCATCACGCTTGGCTCGCCCCGCGCCTAGGCGCGCTTACTTATTCGAATTCGATGAGCTTTGCCGGCTGGAGGACCGGGCCTTGGGTTCGCACGAACGTGTCGCGTGCGGAAGGCGCATCGTCGGTCGCCATCGTTTGACCGAGACGCAGGCGGGTCCCGGAGACGATGCGGATAATGGCCCGCGCCTGGGCAGTGGCCGCAGTCGGGCTGCGCGCAACCGGCGGCGACATCAACACGGCCGCAGCTGAGACGAGAACCAACATGATCCAGTCGTAACGCGCCGGGGCGAGCTTGGTAAACAAAGCCTTAAAGCCGCGTCCCGCAATGGCACGCTCGATACCGCGTTTGGGCGCCATTGCGTGGCTTTGGGCCCTTTGCTAGAGGCGCCGCCTTGCCAGCGACGGCGGCCGTTCGGGTGCGCCGGCTTTCATGACGTGCGGTCGTGGCGGAACTGGTAGACGCGCAGCGTTGAGGTCGCTGTGGCCGAAAGGCCGTGGAAGTTCGAGTCTTCTCGACCGCACCAACTCCTGGGGCAAGGTGCTCATGCGACTGCGTCGCAAGAGCACACGCGCGTGCGGAATTCGGATTTACGGGCTGGCGGGGCCGAACTCGGCGACCGACGCCATTACCGGCAGCGGCCGGACCGGGATTGCTCCGAGGCGGGCAATCGACTTGTCGCCGCTGAGCTGGAGATGGATGCCGAGATCGGCCACGACCTTAGCCGCAATGGCCGAAGGCTCGGCGATCCGCACTGTATAGACGCCATAGGCTACGCGCTCGAACAGGAAGAACCCGTCGAAGTCGCTGCGCGCGGTCGCCACCACCTTGCCGCCTGAATCGACCAGCTCGAGGTCGAGGCCTTCGAAACCCAATCCCCCGGCCTTGACCACGGCGCCTTCCACGTCGCCGCCGCCGACCAGCCCGATCTGAACGTCTGCGGGCACGCCGGGCCTGGGCACGACAACCTGCAGCGACTTCGCTGGCACCAGCATCGGATCGGCCAGGCTCGTCTCATCAATCCCTACCGCAACCGGAATATAGGGGCTGAGGCCGCCGACGATGACCGAACCTCGGCCGTCGGTCGGGCGCTTGGTCTGCACCGTGCCCGTCGTAACCAGCGCCCCTTTTTCGAACGGCTCGGAAGGATCGCGCAGGCCGTTGTCGTTAAGATCCCGATAGACCGTCGCACGCACTGCACCGGCCTGCGCCAATGGCATTCGCGAGAGATTGAGGCCGTGGCGTGGGTCGAGCGAGAAGTTGAGGTTGACGCCGAACGCCAACGACCCGTCGCTCGCCGCCTCGCCGGTGACTGCTATCGCCATCGTATCCAGCCGGCGAATATGGCTGATTCGGGCGCGTGCCTGGTGAAGCGTGGAATCGTAGGTAAGCCCGCCTTCCCAGTCGACCGTGTCCGAGGCGGTCCAATAGGCGGACACGTCGGCGGTACGAAATCGCGCGCGGGGCGAAATATCGAAATTCGCGGCGGCCCGCAGGCGCACGGCGCGGAACCGCCCAGTTCCAATCAGACCGAGGTTGAAGTCAGCGGGAGGCGCAGCGCCCGGAAGGCTGTTCTGCCGGCGATACGTGACATCGGTGGCGAGGTTGAAACGATCGAAGCTGGCCGCGAGCCGCGCCGCCGCATCGAGCTCCTTCGATCCGTCGCGCCGGTCGAGATAGTGGACCTCGCCATGCGCCGGAAGCAACATCTTGCCCACTTTCACCGGCACATCGAGCGACCCGCGAAGCTCGCGGACACTGTCTTTCTCGCTTCCCCGCAAATGAAAATCATTTGCAAGAATGGCCTCGGCGCTCACGTAAACGGGCCCGACCTTCCCCAAGAGCTGAGCGTGCGCGGCCATGCCGCCGTTCAATTCCCTTGCCGCGCCGACCTCGAGCAGCGCTGCTCCAATCGAGTGGCGCACGCTGCCCTCGACGAAGGTCAAACGCTGGTCGCCGACCAGCATCATGCGCGCGAGCGCGCCGACCGAAGTCCGCGCGTCGATGCCGTGCTCAAGCGATGCAGTGGCCTGCCCGCGGGGCAGAATCGTCCGGTCCGGAGGCTTTTCGAGGGTCAGCAGATCGCGGCCGGGTTGATTGAACCCGGCCCAATACCAGGTCTTGCCGGCCGGAACATTGTCCTTGCCGATATCGATCACCTCGTCGCGGGTGCGGACTTGGCCCTGGGGCCCGTAAAGAACGATCTCAATCCGGTTCTCGCCATAAAGAAGCTGAACGTCGTCAAACACATAGCGCTGGCCAGCGCTGGCCTTCGCAAAACCGAGGAGTTCGCCGTTGCGATACAATTCAGCCTCCCAGCCCACCGGCAGGTCGCCCTCCAGCCGCGTGCGATCGAAGGCAGCGCGAATGGCCAGCGGCCGATTGGTGACGACCGCGCCCCGCCCGCTTGCGACCGCGCCGGTCAAGCCACTGTCGAAGCCCTCGACGTCCCCGACGCCGAAATGCGTCGCCTTGAGGGGGCCGAGCAGCGCACCGTCGGGGTTCGAACGGTAAGCGCGCACCCGAAGCTGGTTGGGAATGCCCTTGGGATTGGTCGTCATCTGGGCATCGTAGGAAAGACGCGCGATCTCGCCGGCGGCAAAGACTGAGCTCTGCCGGTCGACGCGAACGCCGTCGCTCGCGCGATAGGTGGCTCCGGCGCTGACAACGAAGTCGAGCGCTGGCGTGCGCCACATGCGATAGGGGATGCGGACCTGTGGCAGGCTCTTGAAGTCGAAGCTAGCGGGCCGAATCTGCTGCGCGCGGTGTTGGCGCTCGACAGCGAGCTCGACCGGAAGCTTGGCTTCGGATTGCAGAACCAGCACGGAACCGGCCGTGACCGGCTTGACGCCGATTCCGAACCAGCGTGTCAAGGCGGTGGCCTGGACGCACCAGCCATCCGGCGTCTCGCGGATCGTGCCGGGAGCGATCGGCTCGCTTTTTCCGGCGAACGAGACGGTCATCGCTGCATAGTCGATGGAAATCCGATTGTTTTCCTTGAAAGCCCAACCGCTGGCCTTTTTAGCGGTCAGGTCGATGCGCATCGGCACATCGAGCGTCGTTAAAAAGTCGCCTAAGACGACACAGGTGCCTTCCGGCGCATTGTAGGCACGCACTCCGTCGCCGAGCTTCAGTTGGCGGATGTTGACGTCAAGAAGGAACTGATCATCCGGATCCGCGGTCCAGGACGAGGCCGGGGCCGGTCCGGGCGCGGATGCCCCGACCGCGCCGGCGCACATCGCCAGCAGCAGCGCCGCCCTGCGCAGCCATTGGCCACGGCCGAGCATGTCGGAAGCTCCCGAACCCCTCGCTCCGCCTAGCGCAGCACTGCCTGCGTTTCGGCGATCACGTGGGATCCGTCATCGTAGGTTTCGACATATTGCACGGTAACCGGACCGGCGAGACCGCCTTTAAAGGACGCGCTGACCGGGACGGAAACATGACGAGTGCCGATCTCGGTATAGACGGCGACCGCCTTTTGCAGCGCGATCGGATCCTTCGTTCCTGGCTTCAGCACACGCACTTCGCCGAAGGTCGACCGCTGTCCGGAACGGTTAAGATCCAGAGAAACAACGGGATTTCCGTCCTTCTTGTCGAGGTGCACGTTAGCAATTCCGGCTGTGGCCTGCAGGTTTCCGAGCCGGACGATGACGGGGATCGTCACGCCGTAGACGGGCGTGAGCTCGAAACGCAGTCCTTTTTCGGGCTGCGTTGCGGCCGCCTGCACGACCGGTGTCGCGGGCGGAATCGCGCGGAACAGCATATGGATGCGATATTCGCCGTCGGGCAGGCCCTGGGGCGGGCGCGCGGCAATCCGGATCGCCTGCGGCTCGTGCGGCGCCAGGGTCACCCGGCGCGGCGCATAGATGATCATGCCCGCGGCGGTCTGGTCGGCCGCGGTCGGCTGCTTGACCTCTTCGAGCGCGCCATCTTCATCCATCCGGCGAAAATCGATCGAGATGCGATAGGTCGCCGGCTCGTCGCCGATATTGTTGAGGATGATCTCCGCGCCCTTGCGCCCGTCGAGCACGAGCCGGGTCGGCGCCACGAGCAGGTCGCCGACGCCGGCCGTGGCGGGCGCGGCCATGCACAGCAGCGGCGCTGCGCCGAGAGCCGCGATGATCGGCTTGGTCCAAAAATCCATGTCGGCGATCCCCACTTTGCTCCACTTGGAGCGGTCGCCCCTCTTTGCGCCGGAATGGTTGATTTTCGGTCAACCATGGTTGTTCAAACCGGCTGGGCCGAAGCGTATCGTGTTGGCTCAGTAGTCGACGGTGACGTTAAAGGTGCCGGAATAGGTCCCGCCGGCCGTTGCCGAGCTCAGGACGACCGATCCGCCCAGTGAGAAATTCGATCCCGGCGGTCCGGAATTCGTCAGCGTGACGGTACCCGGATTGTCGACGACCAGCGTCAGCGTCTTCGTCGCGTCGCTCTGGTTCACCAGCGTCACGTTCGGCGCCGTGATGTGGACAACATTGTTGTTGCTTCCGCTGACATTGTATCGCGCGACCTGCGTGACGCCGGAGCAAGTCACATTGGTGTTGGTGCAGCTGAAAGCGCCAGCGCGGGTGATCTGGACCGTTGCGCCCGACCAGGCGCCGGGACCAAGCACGATCGTGCCGAGGTCGAGGTTCTGCAACCAGGTGAGGACCAATGGCTTGACGACGCTCGCCGAGACCCCGGCGACGCCCCCGGTCGCGGCATGCGCGCAATCGGTGCCGGCAAAGGCGAAGACCAGTCCGACGATGATCCGGAGGCTGTGCGGGCGCACGGATTTCCCTGTTGTCACCGAGGCGGACCTGCTCGAGCCCGTGGCATTACAACCGGAATGGTTGATTTTCGGTCAACCATGACCGGATGGGAGGCCGCGCGGCAAAAAGGGGGCCGCCGACGTCGGCAGCCCCCTTCGCTTCGCGCCCGGCAAGCCGGACGCGCCCCACTAACGCTCAATAATTGACGGTGACGTTGAACTGACCCGTGTA
>Ga0070667_100003487_pt1 | contig 13401 bp, 11 predicted proteins | sample KBSS33metaG_FD_64659 | JGI IMG/M metagenome (GOLD analysis project Ga0070667, IMG submission 64659) | Switchgrass rhizosphere microbial communities from Kellogg Biological Station, Michigan, USA - KBS S3-3 metaG | ecosystem: Host-associated > Plants > Roots > Rhizosphere > Soil ...
GCGGTCCTGTTCACGTGAGGCGGTCTCTGCGCGTGCCCTTGTTCCCGCTTGGCGGAGCCATCCTGTTCCCGCGCTCGCAGCTTCCGCTGCATATCTTCGAGAGCCGCTATCGGGAGATGGTGCGAGACGCGATCGACGGCCCTGGCCGGATCGCCATGATCCAGCCGCTGCGCGACGACGACGACAACAAGGCGCCACTGTATGACGTCGGCTGCGTCGGCGATATCGTCGGCATCGAGGAGCTCGACGACGGCCGGTTCAATATCGTGCTTCTGGGTTCCGACCGCTTCCGCCTGATCGCCGAAGCCGAGAGCGACGCGGCCTATCGTTGTGCCGAAGTCGACGTCCAGGCATTCAACGACACCGACCCGCCGCCTTTGTCGCTCGGCCAGCGCGCCGAGGTCGAGCGCGAGGCTCGGCGGCTCGGCGATGCGCTCGGCCTCGCAGTCGACTGGGCGGGGGTCAACCGACTGGACGACGAGATGCTGGTCAACGCGATCGCCCAGGTCGCGCCGTTCGACATCGGCGCCAAGCAGGCCCTGCTTGAGGAGGCGACCCTTGCCGGCCGAGCCGATCTTCTGGTGCAGCTGATGCAATTCCAGCGCGCCGCGATCAGCGGAGGCGTCGAGATCGAGCCGACGCTTCAGTAACTAGATCGGCAGGCCCCTAAGCAACAATGGAAGATCGCCGCTGGTGCCCTGCGCCTCACTCTTCAAGCGATTGCGCAGCGGCGCGATTCGTCCCACCACGCCCATCCCGAAGCGGCGGATCGCCGAGGCCGCCCTGCCGGGCACGCCGTAGATCCGGGTGAGGCTGTCGGTCGCAAAGGCTACCGACAAAGCATCGAGCGAGCGCCAGCGCTGATAGCGATCGAGCAATTGCTTGTCGCCGAGATCGAGACCGAGGCGCGCCCCTTCGACCAACACCTGCGCGAGCGCGGCAACGTCACGAAAGCCGAGATTGAGTCCCTGGCCCGCGATCGGATGGATGGCGTGCGCGGCGTCGCCGGCCAGCGCCAGCCGCTCTGCCGTGATGTGGGCAGCGTGGTGGAACCCGAGCGGATAGGACGAGCGGGGAGCGAGCATCGCGACCTCGCCGAGAAAGCCGCCCATCGCCGCACGCGCCTCGGCCGCGAAATCCGCGTCGGTAAGCGCAAGCCATCCGGCGGCGGAATCCTGTGGCACCGACCAGACGATCGCCGAACGGTGTCCTTCGCGATCGTCTGTCATAGGCAGCAACGCGAACGGGCCGGTCGGATAGAAAATCTCGTAGGCGACATGGTCGTGAAGGCGCTCGTGGCGGAGCACCGAAACGATCGCCTGATGCGGATACCTCCATCGCGCGATACGGATGCCGGCAGCGTCCCGCGTCGCCGAGTTGCGGCCGTCGGCAGCGACGAGCAGCGGCGCGAAAAGCTTGCGCCCGTCCTCAAGCTCAACTGTCACGCCATGCTCGCCGCGGGCGACGCCGACGACGCGAGACTTCCACAGGAGCCACGTGTTCTCGCCTGCCTCAGCGCGCGCCTGGAGGGCGGAGCGCAGGTTGCGATTCTCGTGCATCCAGCCGAGGGCTTCGTCGTCATCCGCATCGAAGTGAAGAGCACCCGGCTCGAGGCCGTCGGCGACCGCGATCCGCCGAATCGGACAGCCCGGCTCGGCAAGATGGCCGGTGACTCCGATCGTCTGGAGCATGCGCACTGAACTCGACGAAACCGCACTGGTCCGCCCGTCGAACGCGCTGCCGCTGCGCGGCGCCGGATCGGCGGGGTCGACGACGATCGCCGACAGACCGCTCGAATCGAGCGCGGCGGCGAGCGCGAGGCCGATCATGCCGCCACCGAAAATAATCACGTCCGCGCGGTCCATCGCGCCGCCCTACGCGCCCGCCGCAATGACGCCAAGAAGTTCGCTTGACCCGTGACTCCGGGTGAGGGATTCTAGCGGCGGAGAGTTCGATCCGGGGGTGAAGATGGCGACGGTTGCTGCGCGCGCACCCAAGCGAGAGTTGGCGCCGGATTGGCGCGACGCGCTGCGCGAGGCCGTGCGCCGTTTCGCCGTGCGTAGCTGGGGCATACTGCTGATCGGTCTCAGCGCCGCCGGCGCGGTCGCGCTGGCGAGCCACAATCCGACCGATCCGTCGCTCAGCACCGCGGCAGGCGGACCGCCGGTGAACTGGCTCGGAAGCAGTGGCGCATACGCCAGCGATGCCATGTTGCTATTGTTCGGAATCGGATCCGTGCTGTTTCTGCCGGTGATCGCGATCGCCGGCTTGCGAATGGTACGCCTCGAGCCGGCCGGCAAGATTGTTCGCGGCCTGTTGATCGCCGCGATCGGCGCGCTGCTGCTCGGCGTCTCACTCGGTCTGACCAGCGGTTCGGCCGTGTCCGGCCTGCCCGGAGGATGGGGCGGCGCGCTTGGCCTCGCCGCCGCACACGGCGTGGATGCTGCTGTCGGCCTTATTCGCAATCCTTCGATAGCGGGACCGGTCCGATTGACGGCGCTGCTGCTGTTTGGGCTCGCCGGCCTGGCCGTAGGTTATCTCGCGCTCGGCCTCCGCGCGGAGGAAAAGGATTGGCTTCGCGGCATCCTGCGCCGCGAGCCGCGCCCGCGCCAAGTCACGCCCCGCTCAACCGAGATCCGCGACGAGCGCGTGGTTCCCGCAGCACCGCCGCGCTCGCGCCCCGCGGTCGCAGTCGCCGAACCGGCCAAATCGGTTGCCGCCGCCGGCCGCGCGGGCAATCGCCGCTCGGCATCACAACCCGGCCTGGCGCTCGGGGATAGCTACCAGCTGCCGACCATCGATCTCCTCGCTCGCGCGCCCGAGAAAGGGAAGCAGCACATCGACCGCGCGGGCCTGGAGCGCAACGCGCGCCTGCTCGAAAGCGTGCTCGAGGACTTCCACGTGCGCGGCGACATCGTTGAGGTCCGGCCCGGGCCGGTGGTGACGATGTACGAACTGGAGCCCGCGAGCGGGATCAAGGCGAGCCGAGTAATCCAGCTCGCGGACGACATCGCCCGGAACATGTCCGCGCTGTCGGCCCGCGTGGCGACCATCCCGGGACGCAGCGTCATCGGCATCGAGCTGCCGAACCCCAAACGCGAGGCCGTGGCGCTGTCCGAGCTGATCGGCAGCCAGGCATTCGAGGACCAGAACATGGCGCTGCCGCTGATCCTGGGAAAAAATATCGCCGGGGACCCGGTGATCGCCGACCTGGCGCCGATGCCGCACCTGCTCGTCGCCGGCACGACCGGATCGGGCAAGTCGGTCGGACTAAACTGCATGATCCTCTCGCTGCTCTACCGGTACGGCCCCGACCAGTGCAAACTTATCCTCATCGACCCGAAGATGCTGGAGCTCAGCACCTACGATGACATTCCCCACCTGCTGTCCCCGGTCGTCACCGAGCCAGGGAAAGCGATCCGCGCACTCAAATGGACCGTTGAGCAGATGGAGGAACGCTACCGCATGATGGCGAACCTCGGCGTGCGCGCGCTGCCGAGCTTCAACGCCAAGGTGCGGGAAGCCAAGGCCAAGGGCTCCAAACTCGGGCGACGGGTCCAGACCGGCTACGACGCCGACACAGGGCAGCCGCTCTACGAGACCGAGCAGCTCGATTATGACGTCCTGCCGCAAATCGTGGTTGTGGTCGATGAGCTTGCCGACCTGATGATGACCGCCGGCAAGGAAGTGGAATTCCTGATCCAGCGGTTGGCGCAGAAGGCGCGCGCGGCGGGCATCCACCTGATCATGGCAACGCAGCGGCCTTCGGTCGACGTGATCACCGGCGTCATCAAGGCCAACCTGCCAACCCGCATCAGCTTCCAGGTGACGAGCAAGATCGACAGCCGAACGATCCTTGGCGAGCAGGGCGCCGAGCAGCTCTTGGGCAAGGGCGACATGCTCTACATGCCTGGAGGCAAGCAGATCATCCGCGTCCACGGACCGTTCGTCAGCGACGAAGAGGTGCGCGCGGTGGCCGAACATTGGCGCAAGCAGGGATCGCCGGAATATGTCCAGGCCGTCACCGAGGAGCCCGAGGACGGCGGCTATCTATTCGACGGCCAGCCAACCGGGGAGGACGATGCCGAAACCCAGCTGTACCGCAAGGCGGTGCAGATCGTGGCGGAAAGCCAGAAGGCCTCGACTTCCTATCTCCAGCGCCAGCTCCGCGTCGGCTACAACAGCGCGGCCCGACTCATCGAGCGGATGGAAAAGGACGGTCTGGTCGGCCAGCCCGACCATGTCGGCCGCCGCGAGGTGCTCATCGACCCCGAGGGCCATCCGATCTGAGGCTGAACAAGCCGGAACCGCCGAGTTCAGCGCGCATTAAAAAGGGAAACGCCAGTTTCCGGCGAAAATTCCCCCAGGAGCTCGAACAATGAATTTCGCCCCTTCTTTTGCGCGCGCACTGATTTCAGCTGTGGTCGTCGTCGCCGCCGCGATCCCGGCCGCAGCGGCGGACTCCCCGGACATGGGCCGGCTTAATGCCCACATTCGGACGGTCCAGACGATGACGGCCGATTTCACGCAAATCGACGCCCGAGGACGCTCGGCCGCGGGGACGCTCCAGCTGAAGCGGCCAGGGAAGGTCCGCTTCGCCTATGGTAGCGGTGACCTGCTGCTTGTGGCGAACGGCAAAACCCTGACTTTTATCGACTATCAGGTCGGGCAGAAGTCGAGCTGGCCGCTTGGCCGCACGCCGCTCGGCGTCCTCCTGTCGGACTCGCCGAATCTGAAGGGCCGGGCACAGATCGTTCCGAGCGGCGATTCGCGAGTCGTCAGCGTGCGCGCGCGTGATCCGGCGCAATATGGCTCAATCACGCTCGTATTCCTGCGGAGCGGCTCCGGGCCAGGCGGACTACAGCTTTACGGCTGGACGGCGATCGACGCGCAAAACAAGCGGACCACGGTCAAACTTACCAATGTCCGCTACAATGTCGCGGTGCCGGAAAGCGCGTTCACTTATACGGAACCGAAGAAGCACAAATAGGCGGCGAAAATAGTTTCATATTGCGACCCGTTCATCGCACTTTCAGGAGCGGCTTCCTATATGAAGGTCCGATCCTGCAAGAAGCCCGGGGTTTCCCCCTGTTACCCGGGGTCCGCAGGGTCCCTTGCGTGACGAACGCTAGGTCGGCCCTCGCTCCACGCCCCCGGAGCGGGGGCCTTTTTCTTGCGGGGCGGGACGGGCTAAGCGCGAACCGTGACCAGACGCCTGAAAATCGCTTCGTGGAACATCAACTCGGTGCGCGCCCGCACCGGGATCGTGGAACGCCTGATTGCCGAGCAGCAACCCGACATCCTGTGCCTGCAGGAAACCAAGGTGCTCGACAGCATCTTCCCGGCCGATCTGTTTCGCCGTCACGGCTATAAGTATCATCAGCTTAACGGCCAGCGGATGCACCACGGGGTCGCGATCCTCAGCCGAGTACCGCTGAAGGATCCGGGCAAGCACGATTGGCAGGACAATGGCGAAGCACGCCACGTCGGCGTGCGGCTGGAATGCGGAATGCGGCTGGAGAATGTGTACGTGCCTGCGGGCGGCGACACGCCCGACCGCATGGTCAACCCCAAGTTCGGGCAGAAACTCGACTTCATCGAGCGCATGACCCGCTGGTCCGAAGGGCTGAAGGAACCGACGATCATTGTCGGCGACTTCAACGTCGCCCCGCTCGAATGCGACGTCTGGAGCCACAAAGCGCTGCTCAAGGTGGTCAGCCACACGCCTATCGAGGTCGACGCGCTGACCCGGCTGCAGAAAGCGCATGACTGGATCGATATTGGCCGACACTTCGTGCCCGCACCACAGCGCTGTTTCACCTGGTGGAGCTATCGATCGCCCGACTGGACCAAGAACGATCGCGGCCGCCGGCTCGACCACATGTGGGCGTCACCCGAACTTGCCGGCCATCTCAAGTCGCATGCGGTGCTCGAACCGTGCCGCAACTGGGAGCGTCCGTCGGACCACGTGCCGCTGATCTGTGAGATCGCGGTGTGACGCGCGGCGCCCCGATTCGCCGCGCCATCGCCGCACTTCGCGGCGGACGCGCCGTGGCCATCGACGGCGAACCCGCAATCGCCGTGCTCGCCGTCGAGACAACGACGCCTGAGATGCTCGAAATCGTCGATCCAGAAGGCGCCGCGCCACTGCTGATCAGCGGCGAGCGCGCCGCAGCCTTGGCACTGTCCAACTTGCGCGATGCGGCAGACCCGGCCGAGCCGGTGCTGATCGAACGTTCGCCCTGGCTCGACTCCGCGACAGCGCTCGCGCTGGCAGATCCCGGCCGGGATCTCGACCGAGGTCCGATCGGTCCGCTGCGGCCGATCCCGTCAGGATGCGCCGATTCGGCCAAAGCGGCGCTTCAGCTCGCGCGGTCGGCCGGCTTGCTGCCGGCACTGTGGCTCGTTGATCGCGGCCAAGCTGCGGTTGGGGTTTCGAGCGCGGATCTGGCGCGGGCGCGCCACGAGCCGCATGTCCAAATCGTGTCGCGGGCGAAGCTGCCGCTGGCCGATCTGCCCGACACCCAAATCGTTGTCTTTCGCGCCTCGGACGACGGACAGGACCATGTCGCGCTGATCATCGGCGCGTTTGCGGGAAAGCCGCCGCTCGTCCGGTTGCACAGCGAATGCCTGACGGGCGACGTCTTCGGCTCGCTGAAATGCGACTGCGGGCCTCAGCTCAAGGAAGCGCTTCGCATTATCGGCGAGGCTGGCGGCGGCATTCTGCTTTACCTCCGCCAGGAAGGCCGCGGAATCGGACTGGCGAACAAGTTGCGCGCCTATGCGCTGCAGGACCGTGGCCTCGATACCGTCGAGGCCAACCGCCGCCTCGGATTCGCGGACGACGAGCGCGATTATGCCCACGCTGCTGCGATGTTGCGGGCGCTGGGCGTTGCCGAGACTCGCTTGCTGACGAACAATCCGAACAAGGTGACAGGCCTCGAGGCGGCCGGAATCAAGGTGGTCGAGAGGGTGCCCCACCACATGCCGGTTAATCCGCACAACGCCGACTATCTCGCGACCAAGCGCAAGAAGAGCGGGCACCTAATCTAGCGAAAGCATTCGCCGCAGTTCTTCGAAACTGTCGGCGATGTCCGCCACGCCGAGATCGCGCAGCATGTCGGCATGGCCATCGAGACAGTGCGTTCCGGCCGCCAGTCCGATCACCCAGGCGCCCGAGGCGAGCGCACCGATCGCCCCGACCCGAGAATCTTCGATGACCACGGTTTGCCCGATCGGGGTCCCCATTTCGCTCGCCGCGTGGAGATAGAGATCGGGCTCAGGCTTGCCGCGCTCGACATGCTCGCGGCCGCTGTACACGTGCGATCCGAACGCATCGGCGAGGCCAAGATGCTGGAGATGCCCGCGGAGCCATCGCATCGAACTCGATGAGGCCACGGCCTTGGGTATCCCTGGCGGAAGCGATCGAACAAACTCGACCGCTCCGGCGACGGCCGGCACTCCATCGCGCAACGCCGCCACCGACTGCGCCTTGCGGCGATCGGTAAACTCCGGCGGCAGCGGGCCGCCGATGCGACGCTCGATCTCGGCAAGGAATTGCGGACCGCTGAGGCCGACATAATGGTGAAGCGCATCCTCGACGCGGTGTGGGTGCCCGAGCTCGGTCAGCAACTCGGCGAGCAAGCGATTGCCCTCATATTCGCTTTCGAGCAGCACGCCGTCAAAGTCGAAGACGATGGCTTTGAACCGGCGCATCAGCCCTCGAACAACGCCGTGCCGACGCGGACAGCGGTCGCACCCAGCATGACCGCTGCTTGATAATCAGCCGACATCCCCATGCTTATGCCGGTGACGCCATGTCGTTTCGCCAGCTTGGCGAGCAGCGCGAAGTAAGGCGAAGGCTCGACACCGAGCGGAGGGATGCCCATCAGCCCAGCGAGCGGCAGCGGCGAGGCGCGAACCGCCGCGACAAGATCGCCCGTTTCGCCGATTGCACAGCCGCCTTTCTGGTCCTCCTCGCCGATGTTGACCTGGACGTAGACCGCGGGAAAGCGGCCCGCCTTCTCGGCGGCCTTGTGGAGAGCGTCGAGCAATGACAGCCGGTCGAGCGAGTGGATCACGTCGAACAGACCAACAGCCTCGGCAGCTTTGTTGGATTGGAGCCGACCGATCCCGTGAAGCCTCAGATCCGGTTGGCGACGGCGAAGATCCGGCCATTTATCGAGCGCCTCCTGGACTCGGCTCTCCCCGAAATCGCGCTGGCCAGCCGCAATCAGCGCATCGATCTCCTCAGCCGGACGGCTTTTGCTCACGGCGATCAACATGATGTCGCCAGGATCGCGCCGAGCAAGCTTCGCCGCCGCGGCAATATTGTCGAGAATGCGTCGGAGGCGATCCATGGCGCAGCTCATCGCTCGCTTACGTTCACTAAAGTCACGCGATGAAGCGCCAATTCGGCGCTCGGTTGCTCAGGCTTAGAACTTGAAAGCGGTGCCGATGTAGACGGCCTGGCTGTCGCGCCGCTCATCCTGCAGCGCGGACATCTTGTCGCGCTCGATCTGGTAGCGGACGCCGCCAGTCAGCGCGATGCGCCGCGACAACGAATAAGATCCGCCGACATCAAGGGAGACGTTGTCGCCCTTGCGCAGCGCCGGCAGCGGATGCTCGATCCCCCGCTCCGCGCCCACGGCCAGGCGGCCAGTGAACTTCTTCAGTGAATAGCTGACGCCAACGATGGCCGTCTCGCGGCCTCCGAGCGCCGAGTCGGCGTCCTTGACCTTCGCCACGTCGCCGGCGACGGCGAAGCTGCGCCAGCCGACCGCTACCCCGAGGTTATAACTCGTCGGCGCGAGCGCCGTTGACGCCGCCGCGTCGGCGAGTCGGGTACCAGTGGGCGCAGTCGTCCGGGCACGAATCGCAACCCGGACCTGCGACGGGCGGCCCTTGGCCGGAGCCGGCGTAAACTTGAAATCCTGGAGTGAGAGACCACGCCCGGCAAGCGCCGCGGCGAGCTTCGGATCAGCGTTGGCCGGCGTGAACGAGGAAATCGGATCGAAGCTGATCGCGATCGCGGGCGGCCGCTTGGGCGAGCTGCTCGCGGCGAACGCGGGAGACAACACGAGACCGCTCGCGGCGACTGCCGCAAGCAACTTGCCTCCCTTTCGACTCGCGATGTTCAACATCGTTCACGAACTCCCTGTTGCGAGTCGATATAGCCACTCCAACCTGAAGGTTCCATGAGCAGAGTCGATTCCCTTGCCCGCTGTTGCTGAGTCAACACAATGTCGTTCAGCAGAGCGACACGCTTGCGGGAGGACTTCGACCATCTATAACGCCGCCAATTCCGCCTTTCGCCCTTCGAGGACCGCCGATGACCCGCTTGCATTCGACCGCCACTGCATTCCTTATCCTTGCCCTGGCAACATCGGGATGCGCGCGCAACCGCAGCCTACCTTCGCAGCTGGCGCCGTCGAAGATGACCAACATCGGCGTCAACAGCTATCTGTGGCGGGCGGCCATCGACACCGTCTCTTTCGCTCCACTGCTGCAGGCGAACCCGAACAGCGGGGTTATTATCACCGACTGGTATTCCAGTCCCAGAGCGCCGGGCGAGCGAGTGAAACTGACCGTCGCCGTGCTCGACCCGGATCTTCGCGCCGACGCGCTCCGTGTCTCGGCGGCGCGCCAGGTCAATCAGAACGGCGCGTGGGTCGATTCGCCGGTGTCGGCGGCGACTGTCCAGAAGCTCGAGGACATCATCCTGACCAGGGCTCGCGACCTGCGCCGAACCGCAGTCCGAGGCTAAGGCTTCCACAATGACCGGGCGTTTCGACCCGACCGAAGCGGACCGCCGCTGGCAGGCGCGGTGGGCCGAGCAGCGCTGCTTCGAGGCCGACAGCGGGAACGACAAACCGAAGACCTACGTCCTCGAGATGTTCCCTTATCCGTCGGGACGCATCCACATGGGCCACGTCCGCAATTACACGATGGGCGACGTGATCGCGCGCTATCGCCGGATGCAGGGCCACGAAGTGCTGCATCCGATGGGCTGGGACGCATTCGGAATGCCGGCCGAGAATGCGGCGATGGAGCGCGGAGTCCATCCGGGCCAGTGGACCTGGCACAATATCGAGACGATGCGCGAGCAGCTTAAGCAGCTCGGCTTCGCGCTCGACTGGAGCCGAGAGCTCGCGACCTGCGACCCCGCCTATTACGGGCATGAGCAGGCGCTGTTCCTCGACCTGCTCGAGGCCGGGCTCGTTTACCGCAAGGAGAGCGAGGTCAATTGGGACCCGGTCGACATGACCGTGCTAGCCAACGAGCAGGTGATCGACGGCAAGGGTTGGCGCTCCGGCGCGCCTGTGGAGCGGCGCAAGCTCGCTCAGTGGTTCCTGAAGATCACCGACTTCGCCGACGACCTGCTCGAGGGGCTCAAGAAGCTCGATCATTGGCCAGACAAGGTGCGGCTGATGCAGGAAAATTGGATCGGGAAGAGCCGGGGCCTGCAATTCTCCTTCAAGGTCGCCGAGAGGGCCGTGGCGCTCGACAAGGTCGAAGTCTTCACGACGCGCCCCGACACGATCTTCGGAGCGAGCTTCGTCGCAATCGCAGCGAACCATCCGCTGGCGCTTCAGGTCGCCGAGCACGACCCCGAAGCCGCGGCGTTCATCGAGGAGTGCCGGGCCGGGGGCACCAGCGCCGCGGAGATCGAAACCGCCGAGAAGAAGGGTTATCGAACGCCGATCGAGGTCGTGCATCCGCTCGACCCCGAATGGCGGTTGCCGGTGTACATCGCAAACTTCGTGCTGATGGATTACGGGACCGGCGCGATCTTCGGCGTGCCCGGGCACGACCAACGCGATTATGAGTTCGCGAGCAAATACGGGCATCCGATCCGGCGCGTCGTTGCCGCCGGGATGGAAGTTGCCGCGGAGCCGATCGGTGCGGAGGCCGAGCCGTCGCCGGGCGTCGCCGTCAACTCGCGATTCCTCGATGGATTGACGACCGAGCAGGCGGCGGCCGAGATCATCCGGCGGGCCGAGCAAGCCGGCTGGGGCAAGGGAACGGTCGCGTGGCGGCTGCGCGACTGGGGCGTATCGCGCCAGCGCTATTGGGGAACGCCGATCCCAATCATTCATTGCGCCGATTGCGGCTCCGTGCCCGTCCCGAAGGCGCAGCTGCCAGTCGTTCTACCCGACGACGTGAGCTTTGACGTGCCCGGGAATCCGCTCGATCGGCACCCGACCTGGAAAAAGGTCGAGTGCCCGAACTGTGGGAAGCCGGCGACGCGAGAAACGGACACGCTCGATACGTTCGTCGATTCGAGTTGGTATTTCATTCGTTTCGCTAGCCAGCCGAAAGACCAACCGTTCGATCGCGCCGAGGCCGAGGCATGGCTACCGGTCGCCCAGTATATCGGCGGCGTCGAGCACGCGATCCTGCACCTGCTTTACGCCCGCTTCTGGACCAGGGCGCTCCAGCGACTCGGCCGGATCGGCGTCAGCGAGCCGTTCACCGGCCTATTCACGCAAGGCATGGTGACTCACGAGACCTATCGCGCAGGCGACGGCAGCTGGCTGAGCCCCGACGAGGTGCGCAAGGACGGCGACGACTGGGTTCACATCGAAGGCGGGCATCCGGTCACTCCAGGTCGTGTTGAGAAGATGTCCAAGTCGAAGCGCAACACGATCGATCCCGAGCCAATTCTCGCCAAATACGGGGCGGACGCAGTGCGCTGGTTCATGCTTTCGGACAGTCCACCGGAGCGGGACCTCGAATGGTCGGAAAGCGGAATCGAAGGCGCTGCTCGCTTCGTCCAGCGGGTATGGCGGCTGGCGACCAACGGCGCCGGAGGCGAAGGGAAAGACGATTCGCTGGAGCGCAAGCTGCATCGGGCGATCGCGGCGGTTGGCGAAGCGATCGATGGCCTGCAATTCAACAAGGCCGTCGCTCAGCTCTACGAATTGGTTACAGCGATCGAGAGAGCGGCGCCCTCGGCGAGCCGCTCCAAGGCCGTGCGCGTTCTGATCCAACTGATCGCGCCGATGGCGCCGCATCTCGCCGAGGAGGCTTGGGCATCCCTCGGCGCGCAAAGCATGGTTGCCGATTCGAGGTGGCCGGGATTCGATCCCACGTTGCTGGTCGACGACCAAATCACGCTCGCGGTGCAGGTCAACGGGAAGCTCCGCGACACTCTGACTGCGCCTCGCGGGCTCGACCGTAGCGCCGCCGAAGCGCTCGCGCTTTCATCCGAGAAGGTCCAGCGGCAGCTCGCGGGGGCAAGTCCCCGCAAAGTGATTGTCGTTCCCGACCGTCTGGTGAATATCGTCGCATGATGCGGCTGCCAGCCCTGATCCTGGCCTTCGTGATGCTGCCCGCATGCGGCCTGCATCCGCTCTACGGCAACGGCGATTCGAGCCCGATCGCCGCAACTCTGGGGTCCGTCCAAGTTGGGGCGATCGCCGGGCAATCGGGATGGTTGATGCGCAACAAGCTAGTCGACCGCCTTGGTGAGTTCGACCATGGCGACGCGCGGTATCGGCTTGACGTCACGCTCGACGACAACATCACCTCATTTGGCATCCGCGGCGACCGAGCGGCAACGCGTGAGCGGCGGACGCTGCGTGCGCGATACCAGTTGGTAAGCCTGGACAATGGCGCCGTCCTGCTCGACGCGACCGCGGGGTCCGATTCCGGCATCGACATCGTCAGCTCCGAATATGCGACCGTCGCGGCAGAGCAGACAGCGCTCGAGCAACTGTCGGACATCGTCGCCGACCAAATTGTCGCGCGCCTCAGTCTTTATGCGGCGCGGAGCACGCCCGCCAAGTGAAGGCGAGCAAGACCTCGATCGGTCGTTCGGTCGACCAGCCGAACCCGGATATCCGGTTCTACCTTTTCCATGGCCCCGACGAGGCACAGTCGCGCGCTCTGGCAGAGCGATTGCTCGAAGCGCTCGGTGCGGCGAAATTCGTGGTCGCTGCCGGAGCGATCAAGTCGGACCCGGCGGCGCTGACCGACGAAGCGGGGGCAATGAGCCTGTTCGGCGGCAAGCGCGCGATATGGATCGAACCCGCGACCAAGGATATCGAGGAAGGCGTAGCGGCGTTACTTGAGGGGCCGCCGCCGGAGAGTCCGGTCATCGCCGTCGCCGCATCGCTCGGCAAGAGCTCCGCGCTGGTCAAGTTGGCCGAAGGCTCGCCAGTCGGCCTCGGCTACATCTCCTACGCGCCCGAAGGCCAGGATGCGTTGCGCATGGTGATCGACATCGGCCGGCGGCTCGGCCTCAAGATCAGCCCGCCGGTTGCAGCTCGGGTCGCCGACGGCAGCGGCAACGATCAGGCGCTCGTATTGCGAGAACTCGAGAAGCTGGCCCTTTACCTCGATGCTTCGGCGCAATCGCCGAGGGAGCTGGATCACGAGGCCATCGACGCGGTCGGT
>Ga0070667_100003493_pt1 | contig 13398 bp, 13 predicted proteins | sample KBSS33metaG_FD_64659 | JGI IMG/M metagenome (GOLD analysis project Ga0070667, IMG submission 64659) | Switchgrass rhizosphere microbial communities from Kellogg Biological Station, Michigan, USA - KBS S3-3 metaG | ecosystem: Host-associated > Plants > Roots > Rhizosphere > Soil ...
AGCAATGCGGCTGCCAAGGCGTTGTCGATCGCGTTGAGCTTCGCGGGGCGGTTCAGCGTCAACGTCAATACGCCGCTGTCGAGCGTCGAAAGCAGAGTCGGTTCCACCATGCGCTCAGCGTAGCAGGACGCTGTCAAGCCGGCTCGGCGACAGTGCTCGCGCGCGGTGACGCGAAAGACTGCTGTCGCCAGCCGCGATCGGCGCGAGTCGACCCAACGCAGTCGTTCGCGGCATGTCAGAGCTGACGTTCAACTGGAGTCACCGCACGAAGGTAGCCTAGTCTTCGCCATAGACCACTGTACTTCGCCGCCGGTCGAAGCCGTTTGCGGCTGGAACCGCAGAGGTCGCTCGGAATGACTCGCGCCACCCGGGCCGGAGGGTCGGATCAAAGCGTATTCAGGAAGCGGTTGATTGCCGCGGTACAGTCAGCGGGCGCGCTGAGGTGCGGGCAGTGACCGACGTTCTGGATGACCTCCAGCACGCTGTTCGGGAGCTGCCGGTGCAGGTACTCGCCGACAGCGAGCGGCGCGATCACATCCTCGGTCGACTGAATGATCAGCGTTGGCGCAGTGAGCTTCGCGACACTGGCGCGCGTGTCTGACAGGAAGGTCACCCGCGCAAAGTGCTTGGCGATCTCCGGATTCGCGCGACAGAAGCTCTGTGTGAGGACAGCGCTCAACTCCGGGCGATCGGGCGCGCCCATGATGACCGGCGCCATCTTGCTCGACCAGCCCAAGTAGTTCTCTTCGAGGGCGTCGAGCAAGGCACCGATGTCCTCGCGACTGAAGCCGCCGACGTACTCTCCGTCGTTGATGTAGCACGGCGAGGGGGCGATCATCACGTGGGCCTTGAAGTGCTCGGGCGACTTGATATGTGCGATCAAGCCGATCATTGCGTTGACCGAATGGCCCACGAAGACCACCGGACCGTCCCCGAATTCGTCGATGATCTCGAGCAGATCCGCCGCGTAGCCGTCCAGCGACCCGTAGCGCGTGTGATCGTAGGCCTTGAGGTCGGACATGCCGCTGCCGACCAGGTCGAAAAGCACCAGCTTGAAGCGCGAGGCAAAGCCGGGCGACAGGAGCCGCCAAACGTCCCGGTCGCATCCGAAGCCGTGCGCGAAGACCATGGTCGACTGCCCGGTCCCGATGCACTGGACATTGTTGCGTTGTCTGAGGCCCATCGTTGCGAGTATGCGCCACTCGCCGTGGAGGCCTCCGAGCGGTTCCTGTCAAATGCAGGTGCGCTCTCGTACGCTGCTCAAGCGATGAACTGGTGACTGCTCTGCGGCGAGTGAGCGACTGGCGCCTTCTGGCCGGGACTACCTGTTCGTGACGCTGGCCGACAGCTGACGCTTGGAAATCTGGCAATCACGTCCAAGGACTGCTGTCGGGCCTAACCTCGAACTCAACGTCCCGGCCATGAGCAGACGTTCGGTGGCAATGCCCTTTAGCGGCCGTTCGAGGCCGCGCGCACCCGATCGGATGAGTACCGCTTCGGCTGCCCGCTCACGCCAGACCCGCTCGAAGCGCACCATTGAGGTCACGCCAAAGGTCCTCGACGTCCTCGATGCCTACGCTCAGTCGCAGCAGCGATGGCGGAAGATGTCCTTGCCCGGGAATCGCGGCCCGGCGCTCCATCGTCGATTCGACCCCTCCGAGACTGGTGGCATGCCGAATCAGCCCGACTCGCTGGCAGACGGCATCGGCTCTTTCAGCGCCACCTCGCACATCAAACGAGATGATCGTGCCGTAGCCATTTAGCACGCGTCGAGCCGTTTGGTGGGTCGGGTGAGACGGCAGCCCCGGATAGCGGGCCAGTTCGACCGCCGGGTGTGCTGCCAATCGCTTCGCGAGCGCCATTGCCGACTGCTGCCCGCGTTCCATGCGCAACGCCATGGTTCTTGCGCCGCGGACCGCGAGGAATGCTTCGAGCGCGCCCGGCGTAGCCCCCGTCAGCTCCCGCGACCTTTTGAGGGCATGCCAAGTGGCCTCGTCCTTCGTCGTTGCCACACCGGCCAGCAAGTCGGAATGGCCACCAATGAACTTCGTCGCCGACTGCAGCGCCACTGTGGCGCCGAAGTCCAGCGGGCGCTGGTTCAAGGGCGTGGCGAACGTGTTGTCAACGGCAACGATGGTGCCGGGCTTGCGAGGTGCAGCGCAAATGGCTTCAAGGTCTGCCACGCCCAGCAGCGGGTTCGACGGCGATTCGAGCCAGACGAGATCGGCGGTACGGCAAGCTTCGATCCACATCGCCGTGTCGTGTAGGGCCACCCGTCGGACTGACCAGCGGCCTCGCTCGGCGCCGACCGATACTAGGCCCGCGACTCCCTGGTAGCAGTCGTCGGGCAACACCACGCTCGACCCGGCAGAGAGCCCATCAAAGACTGCAGCGATCGCGGCCATGCCCGATGCGAACGCGACGGCCCGCCCTGACTCGAGGCCACCGACGATCTCCTCCAGCGCTTCCCACGTCGGAGTGCCGTCGTCTCGCGAGTAGTCGCGTCCGCCTCCGATGATGAAGTTCGAAGCGGGAACGAGCGGCACGTTCAGCGGCGAACCCGGCCCTGACGGGCGACCGGCCGTGACGAGCCAGGAATCGAGCTTGAGGTCGGCGGAAAGCGGGTTCACGTTCGTGTCCTTTCAACGGCGACTTTGCGACTGACGAGAGCAGCACGACGATGTGCATCCCAGCTCGTCCGATCTGGCGACCACGGCGATGACCAAGTCGCGCCGATGGAACGCGTCGCCGTGGTCACACCTGGCGAACATCACGCTCTGCACTTCATTGGCTCCCCGTGGAGCGCTTCGCCGTGTGCCGCATCGCCTGCGCCAGACCATGATTGCCGTGAGCCTCAAGCCCCTGGATCGCTCCTTTGCGGTCGGCCTGCCGGTGATGCTGGTTGAGCTTGCGCTTGCCATCCAGGCGGGTGAGGCGAATCTCAATGCCGACGATGTGGCGCAGTTGCTCGGCGAGATAGTCGGCCGGGGCGTCAGCCATCTTCCAGGGCGAGGGCTTGTCGGCCTCGTGCTGCCGCGTGAGGCGGGCGACGACACCTCTGACGAACTTCTCGTCGTCGCGGACATGGATCGTGCCATGCGCGTGCACCACTTCATAGTTCCAGGTCGGTACGTAGCGATGCGTCTCGTGCTTGCCCAGATACCAGTTTGGCGAGATGTAGCCTTGCACCCCGCGAAAGACCACGAGGACGTTTGCGCCGTCACCGATTTCGCGCCAGACCGGGTTGGCGCGTGCGACGTGAGCGATCAGCACACCATGCGAACCCTGGTCGGCGTCGAGCAGGAATGGCAGGTGGTCGGCTTCCATGCCGGTGCCGGTGCTCCGGACCATCATCCCGAGAGAATTTTCGCGGACGATGCGGTGTAGTTCTTCGTTCTGTGGCTCGGCAAATTGGCTTGGGAGGTACATGAGCAGGCTCGATCAAACGCAAAGACTGGAGGTGCGGCGTGGAAGGTCGAGTGTGCTTCGCATTCGGCCCTGCGAGAATAGCCAGTTATTCACTATCTCAATGGACCAGTTGGGCCATGCCTACCGACGAGGACCGCAAGCGAGGCCTGAGCCGAGCGCTCTACGATGAACTCCGCGCGAGGATTGCGGACGGCACCTATGCCGTCGGCGTGACGCTGCCGTCAACGCGCTCGTTAGCCGCCGAGCGCGGAATATCAAGAGGGACGGTGTCACTTGTCTATGAGCAGCTCGCCGCAGACGGGTTCATCGATACGCGAGCGGGCGCCGCGAGCCGGGTCGCCGCTGGCGCGGAGCCGGCAGCCCGGACGAGTGATGCGCGGCGCGGCGCGGTCCAGCCGGTGCGAAAGAACAGTCCCGCTCCACAGCTCTCCGCTGTCGGGCGACGTATTGCCGCGATGAAAGTCCGGGATGCCGGTCCGACCACTGTCGGCGAGATCGACTTCGTCTACGGGCCCTTGTCGGGCACAGACTTCCCGACAGTGACATGGATGAAGGCACTTCGTGCCGTCGAGCGGCAGCGAAGCCGGCGGCTGGAGTACGAAGACCCGCGTGGCAACCTCGATCTGCGAAGGGCGCTCCAGGCGCACCTCAGTCGAACGCGTGCGCTGGCCTGCTCGGCGGACCAGTTGATGATCGTCAACGGCTCGCAGCAGGCCTTGGATCTGTGTGCCCGTCTGCTCGTTGATCCCGGCGACGGCGTGGCCGTGGAGAACCCAGGTTATCGGATGGCACATCACGCCTTCGAGGCATACGGCGCCAACCTGCTGTGCGTCGACGTGGACGAGCACGGACTGAGAACCGACCAGCTCGCAGCGCTCGGACCAGCGCAGCTGGTGTATGTGACTCCGACGCACCAGTTCCCGCTCGGTTCTTTCCTGCCGATTGGCCGGCGCCGGTCACTACTGCGGTGGGCCACCGATCACCGGGCCTGGATTGTCGAGGACGACTACGACAGTGAGTACCGCTACTCGGTACGCCCCGAGCCGACGCTGCAGTCGTTGGACAGCCGCGGTTGCGTGATTCATGTCGGGACGTTCTCCAAGACGCTGTCGCCGCAGCTTCGGCTCGGCTACATGGTGCTGCCGCCCAGCCTGGTCGAAACCTTTGCAGCAGCGAAGCGCGTAACGGACCGGCATTCCGCCACAGGGGCTCAGCGCGCCTTGGCCTTGCTGTTGGAGGACGGCAGCTACGACCGCCATGTGCGTCGCATGCGCCGCTTGCAGCATGCGCGACAGCGCGCGCTCGTCGAAGCGCTGACATCAAACTTTGGCAAGCGGGTGGAGATCCAGGGCGCCGCCAGCGGGCTGCACCTCGTTGCATGGTTTCGGGACATGCCTGCAAGTGCGGAGCCCGCGCTGGTTCAGGCAGCCCGCGAGCTTGGCGTGCGCGTCTATCCGATCGGTCCGCTGTTTCATCCCGGCGCCCATCGGAGGCGACGTGGGGCCTCGGCGGGTCTGGTCATGGGCTACGCATTGTTGGAGCTCTCAGCCATTCAAGAAGGCGTGCGGCGACTTGCCGTGTGTCTGTCTGAAGCACACCGCTGAGGTTTGCCTAAAGCGGCGTAGCTGCATGGCCGTCCCGTCGTTACGGCTGTCCGCTTTTGACATCGGGCGATCAGCGGGAATGGGTCGAATCCACCCGGCCACGAGGGACCGCTTCCAAGCGGCCCGCTTTCAACGGCGGATGTGCGGCGATGAACTTGGAAGGCGGTCAGTCAAGTGCCGACCCTCAGCTGCCCTTCGATGTTCTCCAAAGCCGCCCCGACCGCCAAGGCTCGGCTCTACGCGATTCGCATCCACGAAGCAGCCGCTCGCGGCCTGCGGGAGCCGGCCAGATGCCGCCTTTGGCGGCAGGCCGCTTTTGAGTAGGACCATTCAAAGTCGCCATCTTCACCATCGGTTCGCTGCTGACAGGGTCGGCGAGCTGCAATGCAGCGAACCGCAAGCCCAACACTTGCGAACATCCGTGAGTGGCGCGGCACCTTTCGGCCGCGCAACGCTCAACAAGCCGGCTCGCTGCCCGCAGGCGTTAGCGATCCGCCGATTGCCGCATGTACGCCACCGTGGAAACGCAGCACTTCATGTTCGAGACGGCCGGCATGCAAGCCCGTGTTGGCGCCGCTTGCCAGCCCGCGCTGGATGGCCAACGCGGTCGCGATGTCCTCCTGTTGAAATACCGTCTGTTCGATCAGCGCAAAGGTCTTTTCCCAATGCGCAGTCCAGTCGTCGCCGCTGCGATCGGACGGGATCAACATCGTGTGCACCCATCGAACCGAATCCACGGCGGGCGAGAACATGCCGATCAGACTGACGTAGTCGGGGTGCCAGATCAGGAAGGTGTTCGGGAAAAGCAACTGCGTCGGCGTGGCCAGCTTGCACAGGGCGTAGCGATCGCGCGGCGTCTCGAATGCGTCGAACGCCGCGCGCCGGGCGACCAGCGAATCCTGGTGTGGACCGGCGTGCAGGTTAACGGTGTACGCATCGGCAAAGAAGGGATAGATCGTGTCGCGATGCAGCACCCGGATGTGATAGCCCTCCAGGAACGCATCGACAGTCAGCTTCCAGTTCGCCCGATAGACGTGATCGACCTTGCGAAACACCTGCATGTCCGCGAGCCCCAGCCACTGCAGGTGGTCTTCCAGCCCGTTCAGGAAGGTTGTGGCCGAGAACGTCGGGCCGGGCGTACGCTTCACGAAGATCAGCCCACCCGCTTCGTCGCAAGGCAGTTCGACCAGGTTCAGCGTGGCGGGGTCGATGCCATTGAAGGTCTCGGCATGGAGGCGATGACGCAGGCGTCCATCGAGTTCGTAGGTCCAGCCGTGGTACGGGCAGACCAGGGACTTGCAGGGTGTCGCCATCGCAGGCTCCGATCCCGCGGACGCGATCAGCGCCATGCCGCGATGCCTGCACACGTTGAAGAAGGCTCGGGCCCGACCGTCGCTTGACCGAGTCAGGACAATGGGCACGCCCAGCGCATCGAACGGCAACGCCGATCCGACGGGGACTTCCGAGCTGTGGGCGGCGACGATTGGCCATTTCGCGAAGAGCACATCCTGCTCCTGCTGCCAGTGTGCGGGGTCGATGTAGCGACTGACGGGCACAGTGCCGGCCTCGGTGCCCATCTCCCGAGAACCGGTGCGACGCGCCTGGTCGAGGCGGTGGACCAGGTTGGTCAGGGTGGCCGGCATGGGAGCAGGGCTGCGGTGTGTCATCGTGGAGTCTCGTCGGTCGTCATCACGGGTCGCAATGGGGCTGGATGCCATCGGCGCGATGTCCTCAAAGGCCAGCTTCAATCTTGGCTACCCTGGGAACCAAGAGTGTCGATATATTACATACTATGGCACACTCAGACCGTATTAGTAATAAACAGAATCCGACGGCACGGCACCTGCTGCTGAACTTGATGCTCGCCGCCGAGCACGAAGTGCTCGGTGCTGCCGAGGCGGTGCAGGCCTGTGCGCTTTTCGGAATTTCGGGAAACGCCGCGCGCGTTGCGTTGGCTCGCCTGGTACGCGCGGATCTGCTCGAGTCGTCGGAACGGGGTGAATATCGTCTCGGGTCGAAGGGGCGCGCGCTCGGCTCCGACGTGGCGACATGGAGGCAGTCCGGCAGGCCGACCCGCGCGTGGGATGGCGGCTGGATCGCGGTCTTGACGAGCGGGCATGCGCGCTCGGACCGAAGCGCTTTGCGGCGCAGGGAGCGTGCGCTCGCGCTGGTCGGCATGCGCGAACTCGATCCCGGGTTGTACGTCCGCCCTGACAACTTCGCCACAGGCGTCCAGGGAACGCGAGAACGCCTCCACGTACTGGGCCTTGAGGCCTCGACGCCGGTGTTTGTCGCCCGGGGCTTTGACGCGCAGCGCGAAACAGCTGCCCATCGACTGTGGCCGAAGGCGGTGTTGGAGCGCGGCTATCGCGAGGCCACGTCGAGCCTGGAGCGGTCGCTAACACGCCTCAGCTCACTCAGCCCGCGGGCTGCGGCGCGCGAAGCCTTTCTGCTGGGCGACCGTGCGGTCCGGCAACTCGTCTTTGATCCGATGCTGCCCGAGCCGCTGATTTCGGCCGAGTTGCGCGAAGGATTCTTTGAGACGGTCCGACGCTACGACGCGGCAGGTGTCCGCACTTGGCGGCGCTTTGTGCAGTTGGGGTGTTGATTTTCAATTCGAAGTGGTGCGGCCCTCCGCATCTGGTCCTCCGCGAGCGGCGTCTCGCTGCGGACGACGAAGGTATTGCGCGCAAAGCGTGTTGCGAGACTCGGGGTGATTTGCGATGAATACATGGTAACTCCTGGTCGATGGCTGAGGGTTGAACGGCGGGCCGGCGCACACGCGCCCTGCCCGCTAGCGCATCAGTACGCCGCGGCTCCGCGGGACTGCCCGCCGGTACGAGTAGCCCGCCCATGCTTCGCCTTCTGATCGGCCGCGCTGGCTTGCTCTCGTTTCGCAGGATTCGGCCCATTCCTGCCTCCCCTTGCGCGCATCCGATTCGGTCTTGCTGTCGAGGTAGTCGACCTCCTCGCAGGAGAAGGACATCCCGTAGACCTCGCGACCTCTCCGTCCGTGTAGTTGTTGTTGCGCAGCCGCCCGACAACATTGACCCGCGAGCCCTTGCCGAGATACTCGGCGGCGTTCTCGGCCTGCTTGCCCCACACCGTCCGCTGGATCGCGGTCGCCTCCTCGACGCGGTCGTCGCCCGACTCACGGCGGGTGTTGCTGATGATGGTCACGGTGCCCTTGGCGACCTCGCCGTCGCGACCCTTGACGATCTCGACCTTGACGGCCGAAGCCAGACGCGCATTGCGCTGTTCCACTCGTACGAATGCCATGATGATTCTCCAGTCAGAACGATCAGCCGGAACCCGTCTTGAGTCCCTTCAAACTGATCCTTCTGCTCGGACTTCGTCGCTCCCGCCCACGGGCGGGCGGGGTGTGGGCACGGCCTCTTCCCTCACGGGAAAAGGTGGGAGATGGGTGGTGTTTGTGTTTAGGTACGCAGCCGAAGCGATGGGCCAGTCCCGGCCTACCGCTGCATTTAGATCCCCCCACAAGTCCTCCTCATGGAAGACGGGGGCGCAGTTGGGGGGAGCGCGGTGGGTCGCACTGGCGATGAAGGCTGCAAGAAGGAAATTGAGGGCCCGCAGCAGTGGCGAACGATGTGACAGGCTCCCTGGCGCAGCGGATGCGCGGAGGAGCACGCCCCATGGTTGAGAGCCGGCGTCACCGCGGCCCGCGTGACACCCAGCGCGGCGACTGGCGCGTGGGCCGAGTCGGCACGATCACATCAAGGCTTGGGGTTCAAGGCGCGAAGCGCGGCAGGTCATTTGCCGATTCGGTATTCGCGTCAAAGATGGCCGCCATCTTCATGGCCCCGGTGGCACGCATACGCCAGAGGCCACGATCGAGATCGGGCCAAAATATCAACTTAAAGTCCACTATGACAAGAACGGGACCGTACTGAGCTTGACTATCCGAAAGCTGACTATTGCGACGGTCAGACAGAACCGTCACTCGATCTTTAGGTCCGCGAGCTTGATAACCTTGTCCCATTTCGCCGTCTCGGCAGAGACGTATGCCGCGAAGTCCTTCGGTGTGCTGAACATGACTTCGTCGCCTTGAGCCACGAGTCCCGCGCGGACATTCTCATCCTTCAGGGCCACCGCCATGGCATCGTTGAGCTTCTTGATGATGTCGCTCGGTGTCCCTGCAGGAGCGAACAGCCCCCACCATGCGCTGGCCTCAAAGCCCTTCATGCCCGATTCGTCCAATGTCGGCAGGTCGGGGAATACCGCTGACCTCCTTTTCCCGGTCGTCGCCAAAGCGCGCAACTTTCCGGACTTCACCATGCCCTGTACGACCGGGATGTGGTTGATCGAGAACGCGACTTCGCCGGTGATCAGCGCGGTGAGGGCGGGAGGACCACCGCTGTAGGGAACGTGGGCCGTCTGCAAGTGATTGGCCTGCTTGAAGAGTTCGGCTGCGAGGTGCGGGAAGGTTCCGTTCCCGTTGCTGGCGTAGAACGCCCTCGCGCCCTTCGCCTTCAAGTAGACCACCAGTTCCGGGACGGACTTGGTGGATATCGTGGAAGCCTCGACCAGGACGAGTGGTCCAGAGCTGATCTGCCCGATGGGAGCGAAGTCGCGCCGCGCGTCGTACTTCAAATTCTTGTAGAGGGCCGGGCCGAAGACTTGCGTGGCTGAGCCCCCGAGCAGCAGCGTATAGCCGTCAGGCTGTGCGCGCGCGACCACGCCCGCACCGAGCGTTCCGCCGGCACCCGCCTTGTTCTCAATCACGACCGGCGCGCCGAGAACAGCCGCCATTCTCTGGCCCACCAACCTTGCCACCACGTCCACCGCTCCGCCAGCCGGAAAGGGAACGATGATGGTTATCGGCCGCGATGGATAAGGTTCCTGCGCCCATCCGCGAGCTGCTGCGGCCGTCGCCACGAGAGAGATCAGCGTCTGACGTCGGTTGCGGTTCATGCAAGTCTCCTTCGGATTTGACTAGGTCAGCATCGGTTGCTGTGGCTTGGGCGTCGATTGCTGCCGACTCGTAACGGCGCCACGCACGGACCATTCGAGCAGGTCCCGGATCAACTGCGCCTTGAGTTCGGCGTGCTCAGGCGCCTCCCAGAGGTTGAGCAACTCTTGTGGGTCGCTCTGCATGTCATAGAGCTCGCCGGAGGATTCGCCGAGGTAATAAACAAGCTTCCATCTCGCATCGCGGCGCATCACCACATATTCCGCGCCGGTCTGGATGTGGTCCCGGGCAAGTTCGGCGTACACCTCGGAGCGGATCTCGCTGGCCTGGCCCTTCAGGATCGGCCAGAGGGACCTCGCTTCCATGGAACTCGGTCCCGTCACACCAGCCGCTTCGAGCACGGTCGGCGCGATGTCCATGAGTTGGACCAGCGCATCGCTGCGGCGGGATCCAACCATCGTGCGCGACCAAATCAGCAAGGGCACGCGCACGGAACAGTCGTACATCGTCCACTTCTGAATGTGGCCATGGTCGCCCAGTGCGTCGCCGTGGTCGGACGTGAAGATCACGATCGCGTTGTCGAGGTAGCCGCGCTCGTCGAGCGCCTTCATGATTTCGCCGACCTTGTCGTCGATCATGGTCACGTTGGCTGCGTAGTGACGCCGGATCCGCAACAGGTCCTCGCTCGACGGACGCTCCCGCCACGCGACCGAGTCGTAGTTGTTTCGGATCATGTTGCTCCGAAGCGTCCTATGCATCGGCGGTTGCGCCGCGAGTTCCTCTTCGGTCGGCACTGGCACGGGGATGTCGACGTCCCTGTACTGCTCGAGATAGCTCGGCAACGGGTCGTACGGGGGGTGCGGTCCAGGAAAGCCGATCTGCAGGAACAGCGGGCTCGTGGCCTGACGTTCCTTGAGCCACCACACGACGTGCTCGCCGACGAACATGTCCGGGTGCATGTCTGGGTCAAGGTCCCAGGCAAACGCACCCAGGGCGTGGCGATAGCCTTCGGGATCCTTCGCATGCCGCGAGTAGCGACTCGGCTTTTCGAGCTTGCGCGCGTGCAACGCCTTGTCCCACTCGTCGTACAGCGCGCGAGGATGCTCGTCGAGAAACAGCGGACGATCTTTGTTCTCGACGAAGAAGCGTTGGTGGAAGCCCCCCGAGGCGTCGTACGGGTTGATGTGCATCTTGCCGATGTTCACGCAGTGGTAGCCCGCGTCGGCCAGCCACTGCACCCACGTTGGCTGCCAGGAATGAAAGTTGGTGAACACGCCTGTCGCGTGGGGGTACATGCCCGTAAACAGGCTCGCCCGAGATCCAACGCAAACGGGCGAGGTCGCATAGCAATTCGTGAATGACGTGCCTTCGGTGACGAGTCGGTCGAGCACCGGGGTCTTCATCCACGGTGCGCCAAGGGCGCGAATCGTGTCGAACCGCTGCTGGTCCGTCATGATCAAGATGATGTGGGGTCGCGTATTCATGACGAGGCCATCTGGATTGGATCGTTGGTCGAATTGACCGTGTGTTGCGCGACGAGGAATCGGGCGGCGGCGTCCAGGTCCGGCGCGGCACCCAGCCCTGCGCAATCGGACAGAGTCATCGTGCCCTCGTGCACTCCCGGCAGACCCCCGGCCAGCAATTCCCGAAGCGGGTTGGCATTGGCGTCAACCTCGGCGAAGCCCTCGCCGCCGATCGCGGCCTTCAGGTGCAGGGTCGCGAGGAGGCCGACGCCCGCGCCAAGCCAATGCGGGCAGAGCCATGCCGCCGCCGCGGCTGCTCCCTTGCCCAAAGGCAGGCAACCGCTGAAGCCACCCCATTTGGCGACGTCGGGCTGGAGGACTTTCAGCACGCCTGCGTCCAGGTAATCAATGAATTCGCGTCCGCGCAGGTTCTCGCCCGCCGCCAGCGGAATCTCGGTCCTTGCCGCCAGGTCGCGCCATCGTTCCAGCGGTTCGTCGGCGGCGATGGGCTCCTCGAGCCACAGCGGGCGATACGGCGCGAGCCGGTCGGACATCATTACGGCCTCCTCGACCTGCCACGCCTGGTTCGCATCAACCATGAGCGTTGCGGACTCGCTCACGGTTCGGCGCAAGTTGGCCAGGTTGCGAATGTCTCGATCGGCGCCGAACCCGACCTTGAGTTTGAAGGCCCGATGTCCATCTTCGGCCCGCTGCGCGGCCAGCCGATCTGGATCGGTCGGGTTCAGCCCGGACGCGTAGACACGTACTTGCGGCGATTGGCCACCCAGGAGTTTCCACAATGGCAGTCCTGCGCGCTTGGACACGAGATCCCACAAGGCAAGGTCCAGGCCGGCGAGCACCTGCGCGATCGGTCCGGGCTCGCCGGACTGAATGGCAAGCACGTTCAGCGCGCGTGTCAGCGCTTTATGGCACGTCGCTGGCGACAGCCAAGCCTGGGCCATCGCCAGCGGTGCAACCGTTTCACACAGCAGTCGCGCACGATGCTCCGCGCCGACGCTCGGAAAGTTGCACCAAATTTCTCCCCAGCCTTCGGTGCCTGCATCGTCGACGATCCGGACCAGCACCGAGGCGCGGTCGTGCAGGACCCCGAAGGACGTCTGCACCGGCGTGTCTATGGGCGCTCGATACACCGATGCGGTGATCAAGCGCAGAACGAGCGGCCTGACCATCAGGCCCCCAGGTAGACGGAATGCTCCGTCGTGTAAAAGGCCGCGGCGCTCGCGCCCACCGAGTACGCTCCGACGCCAGAGGCCTTGATGCCGCCGAAAGGCATGTGGCTGTCGGGCACCGTGCCGTGGTTGACGTGGATCATGCCGGTTTCGCATTCCTCCACGAAGCGCGCGATGATGCGCGCATCGTTGGAGAACAGCGCGGCGGTGAGACCGTATTCAACTCCGTTGAGGATGCTGATCGCCTCGTCGAACGTCTCATACCCGATGATGCTGATGACCGGGCCGAAGATCTCTTCGCGTGCCGCCGCGGTCTCTGGCTTCACCCGATCGAGAATCGTGGGTGCGAAAAACAAGCCGTCGTCGCAGCCCGCCACTCGGACCGCTGTCCCGCCGGTCAGCACCCTCGCACCTTCCTGCACGGCCTGGGCTACGCTGCGTTCGATGTGCTCGAATTGAGCACGATGAGTAATTGGCCCCAGTTGCGTGTCGGGATGGATGCCATCGCCCAGCTTCACCGCCTCGGCGCGTCCCGCGAGCCCCGACGCCACTTCGTCGTGCAGCGCGCGCCGCACGAGCACTCGACTCACCGCCGTGCACCGCTGGCCGGTGCACATCAGGGCGGCGCTGAAGACTTGGGCGAGGCACGCATCGATGTCATCGGTATCGTGGATCACGGCCGCGTTCTTGCCACCCAGTTCGAGCGAGACCTCGGCGAAATTCTCGGCCGTAGCGGCGATGATGCGTCTTCCGGTGCCGATCGAACCGGTGAATGCGACGCC